>Ga0308174_10000564_pt1 | contig 15966 bp, 12 predicted proteins | sample PhyPR2_FD_203894 | JGI IMG/M metagenome (GOLD analysis project Ga0308174, IMG submission 203894) | Soil microbial communities from UC Gill Tract Community Farm, Albany, California, United States - DLSLS.P.R2 | ecosystem: Environmental > Terrestrial > Soil > Agricultural land | place: USA...
CGGCCGGGTGCTCGTCGGTGACCGGGTGCAGGTCCACCCAGTGCACCGCCAACGCCAGCAGCTCCGCCTCCGCCCGATCCGCGGTGCGACGCCGCTCCACCACGGCGTTCAGCACCGCCGCCGCGTCCAGGTCCCGCACGCCGGGCACGCCGGGTGCGGCCTCGGTCTCGGTGTCGTCGAACGGGGTGCTGGTCATGACAGTCAACCTAGACGCGACCACCGACAGTTTCGCGCGCCGATGACACCGAGAATCGTGTTGTCCACAAGGGGAATCCTCGTCGGCTCGGTCCGCTGGGACCTGTGGAGGTTTCGCGGCCCTCGTCCCTGCCGGTTCGGACACCTCGACCAGCGATCGTGCTCGGTCTGCGAGCCAGGTGCGGTGGAGTCGAGGCCCTCCGGTGTTCAACTCGCCGGGGAAGCGCGGATCAAGCACGCACCCGACCTGCGGCGCGTGGTGGACGCGATGCTCTACATCTCCCACACCGGCTGTCAGCGGCGGTTCCTGCCCGAGTAGTTGGGGCCGCGGACGCGGGTGTGGTCGCAGTTTCGCCGCTCGTCTCGCCACGGGACCTGGGCGCGAGCGCTGACGGTGCTGCACGCGGCCGCACGCGGCCGCACGCGAGGCGGACGGCCGTGCAGAGGCGACGCCCTCGATGGTCCTCATCGACACCCACCTGGCGCGCGGAGCATCCAACGGCGGGTTCAGCTTCCACGCCCGCGGCGGCCCTATGGCCGCACCAGGGGCGCCAAGCGCATCGTGGTGGTCGACGTGACGGGCTTCCAGTGGGTGCCCTGGTCGTGCCGGCCTTTACCCACGAGAACCGGGACAGCGAGCTGATGCTGGAATACCTGACCCGGCGGGACGTCACCGGGCGGCTCGAGCTGGTCCTCGTGGACCGCGGCGTCACCGCGGCCGCTGCCCGCACGCTCGGCCGGGACCACGGCCTCGAGCTGTGCCGCATTGGGTGGGACGACAAGAAGCCGGTGCTCCGCCCAATCCGCCACCCCGCGCGCGTCGAGGTCGCCCACGGCCGCCTCCGACGCTCGCGCCGACTGGCGAAGTCGTTCGAGAACACCACCACGTCGGCGACCGGCTGGCTCCAGGTCGCCTGCATCGCAACCACCCTGCGCCACCTATCGAGCCCGCGGGTTCCCCGGCGCGTACTTCCCGCCGCCGCCTGAGCGCACGGGGGGAACGCGCGCACGCCATGCGGCAGCCGGTGCGTCCCAGAAGTTCGCGCCCCGCTATCTGCAGTACGGTCCGTTCGTGGCGAAAGGATCGTCGGGGTCGTATGGCTGGCTGGAGGACGATGCTGTCACGGCCTTCGCGGCCGCAGGTTGCGTGACGGTCATGACGGGCAGCTCCCGCGACAACGCGCTCGCCGCAGTCGGTGCGGACATCGAGCACTCCGCCGACGCCACCGAGGTCTCCGGCGCCGACGGGGTCGATTGGATCTCTGCCGCGAGCGAGGACTCCGGGCTCCCCGAGGGGGTGGTCGTCCTCATCGAGGACACAGGGTGGCAAGGCTCCCGTCCCGAGGTTCTGTCACGGCTGTCCAAAAGGGGCGCGGCCGCTTCGGTGTCCTGGAACGTCAACGGCCTGGTGATGTTCAGCAGCGCCCGGCGCGGCAAGGTCCAGGCCAGCTAGGAAGTGCCAGACACCGACGAGGACGCGGCCGAACTCCCCGCCGCACTGCGCCGAGTCTGGGTGCGAGAGCTGGCGCGCGCCGGGCCGGTGGCAGTCGAGATGGCGATGGTTGAGAAGTTCACGGGCATCGCCGTGCCGCCTGACGAGGCGATCGCACGCCCCCGGGTGGCCTACCCCATCACCGAGCCCGTGCTGGCGCTTCGCGTCACTCCCGAAGAGCTGCTCGGGCTGCGGTATCCGTCGCTGGGCGTCGTCGAGGCTGCGCAGGCGGCCTCGGGCGCACAGCGCCGGCTGGTTGCCGAATGGGTGGTGAGGGGCGCACTGGTAGCCGCAGACATTGCGGAGCTGCCGCAGCTGGCATCCACGCTGGAGCAGTTCGGGGGTGGTCGTCCTGTGACCTTGACTGCAGACGCAGACAGCTACCGGCGAGAGGCCGACCGGGGCATCAGCGCCGCCGACTGGGCGCTCAGCGTCGAGAGCGACCTCGACACGTGGGAGCCGCTTCGTCACTGGGGCCCGCGCTACTGGGCGATGGAGGCGCTCGCCTACCTGGCCGTCCCAGACGATTTCGTGGCGGTCCTTGGGGCCAGCTACTGCGCGGGGATCCGCCACGGGCTCGGCAGCGAAACCCACGAGCAGTTCCTTCGAGACGTCGCTGAACGCCTGCGCTCCTGAAAAGTCAACACACGCAACAGGGGCATAGGAGAGTGCATTTGCGCCTCCATGGCTCAACTACCCGAGGAATGGGACACACCCAGTTAGTGCGAGCGGAGCGAACCCCGAGATCAACCCCAAGCCCGCGCGCGTGGTGACCACCGCGCGTAACCGACCTTGGCTCAAGCCCCTCGCCTAGCGGCTCGCCCGTCAGGAGTGCCGCGGCAACGCGGGCACCGCAGCCAGGTCCCGGTCCCCGGTCACGTGCTCGTCGGGGCGACGCTCGTCGCTGTGCTCCGCAGCAGGCTCGCGGTCTCCGGTCTCGCGCTCGTCCGGCTCGCTGCCGCCGGGCTCGAGATCGGAGGGTTCGGGTGGTTCCTCTGGCCCACCGCGGGCGGACTCGAGGGCACCGCAGGCGACGACCAGGGCGATCAGCATCCAGGTCTGCTTGCGGGCCTCCCAGTTGTGCAGCAGGGCGGCGCCGAGCCAGGCGGTGAACACCGCGATCCACATGCCGCGCAGCAGGGGCTCGACCCGGCGCAGGGACAGCAGCGCGGTCACCAGCATCGCCGCGAAGAGCCCGAAGCCGATCACCCCCACCTCCGCCAGAAGGCCGAGGGCGAGGTCGTGCGGGGCCTTGTTCGCGCCCACTGCAGCGACCCGGAAGGCACCGCCGCCGCTACCGAGGATCGGGTTCTCGCGGATCAGCCGGATGGCCTCGGACCAGATCGTCTCGCGCTCGTTGAGGTTGCCGGCACGGATGGCGGCGTCGGTGCCCTCCAGGCGCAGCAGCACCCGGGCCGGGACGAACGGGATCGCCAGCACGCTCACCGCGGCCAGGCCGATGAGCGTGCCGAGGCCGACGCCCTTGTGGTGACGAGTCAGCAGGTAGAACAGGTAGCCCAGCCCCGGGATCATCGACACCAGAGCGGCCCGGGAGCCGGTCACGAGCACGGCGAAGGCGGCGAGGGGGACGTAGGCGACGCAGCCGAGCGCCCACAGCCGTCGCCAGTCACGGAACCGCTCCGGCGGCACCCACATGAGGTACGCCGCCACGGGCACGCTCACCGCCAGGATCATGCCGACGTCGTTGGGGTGGAAGCTGCCGAGGGTCACGCGGCCGTACCGCTCGGACGCGGCACCCCGGACGACGTACCCGACCAGGAGCGCGCACACGGTCACGTAGCTGCCGGCCAGGTAGGTCATCAAGGTGGCCCGCACGCGCTGCGTCGAGTCGACCGTGTCCCAGATGACGAACATCAGCCCGAGAAGCTGCGCGTAGGTGAAGACGCGGCCCTGCGTGGCGCTGCCGTCGACGGTCCAGAGCATGCTCAGGCCGTTCCACACCACGAACAGCAGCGCGAAGAAGTGGGTGGGCCTGGGTTCCCGGAACCGGCCGCTGCTGACCACGGCAGCCACCCACATGACCGCCGCCAGGAGGCCGATCAGCTTGCTGATGCGGCCGAGGCCGGGCAGCGAGAGCACGTTCTCCCACGGCAGCGTGAAGATCATCGCGAGCATCAGCAGGTAGACGATGCGTCTCATCCGTGCCTCCCGTCGAGCAGCAGCTCGAGGTATCTGTCCACTACGAGGTCCTGGGTGTAGCCGGCCCAGCTCTCCGGCGGCGGCGCCGCCACCCGACCGGCGACGCCGTCGGCCAGCGCCTGCGCCAGCGCGTCCACGTCACCCACCGGCACCAGCCGACCGAACCGGCCGCCGTCGAGGATCTGACGGGGTCCGCTGGGGCAGTCGGCGGCCACCACCGGCACGCCGCAGGACATCGCCTCGATGAGCACGCCGGGCGAGCCCTCCCAGCGGGACGGGAGGACGAACAGGTCGGCGGCCGCCATCTCGGCGTACGGGTTCTCGACGAAGCCCGGGAGGTCGACCACCCCGCCCAGGCCGTGCCGGGCGACGGCCGCCTCGAGCTGGGGCCGCAGCGGTCCCTCGCCGAGCACGACCAGGCGTACGTCGGGACCGAGACCGGCGCGCGCGAACGCCTCGATGAGCGTGGCGTGGTCCTTCTGCGCGACGAACCGGCCGACCGCGAGCACGACCCGCAGGGAGGGGTCGCGCAGCCAGGGGTGGGCGGGCGGCAGGCCCCGCAGGCTGGTCACCTCGGGGGTGACAACCGGGTTGTTCAGCACGTGCACCGACGACGGCGCCAGCCCGAAGCCGCTGACCAGGTCGTCGGCCACGCCGTCGGAGACGGCCACCACGGCGTCCGCGCGGGGGTAGGCCCAGCGGACCAGCGTCGGCATCAGGCGGGTACGGCGCCGGGTGGTGTTCGCGACCGCGACCGAGAGCGTGTTGCGCTCGCTCACGACCAGGCGTACGTCGGAGCGGGCGAGCTCGCGGGCGGCGACGCACACGACGTTGACGTAGTCGAGCACCGAGAGCACGGCGCGCGGCCGCTCGCTGCGCAGGTACCTCGCCACCGGCAGCACCGCGGTCGCGAGCCGGCGCACGCCGAGGTCGACGACCCGCACCTCCGGAGGGATCTCGGCGAGGTACGGCCCCCGGGCGTGCGCGAGCACGAGGTCGACGGCCTGCCCGCGCCGGACCAGGCCGGTCGCCAGCTTGGCCACCGCCCGCTGGGCGCCGCCGCCCTCCATCGAGGAGGTGACGAGGGCGACCGGGACGCGGTCACGGGTCGGGGTCCCGGTGCGTGCGTGCACGAGGTCGGTCATCGCAGTCGCACCACCCGGGCGGCCCGGCGCCGCACGCTGCGCCGCTGGGCGTGGTCGAGACCGAGGACGTAGGCGAGGAGAAGCAGACCGGCGGCGGACAGCGACCCGAGGGACACCAGCGCGAACCACCCGTCGGCCGCGGCGAGCGGGCGGAGCAGGACGGCCACCACACCGAGCAGGACCGACGCGGCCAGCGGACGGGCGACCGCGAGCGGGTCCACCGCGTGCCGCCGCTGCAGCAGGCGCCCGACGAGCACCGGGTAGGCCACCGTCAGCGGCATCCGTCCGAGCAGGAAGCCGGTGACGAGCCCGGCGATGCCGAGACCGAACGGCCCGGCCAGCAGCAGCCCGAGACCGGCGCCGAGCAGCGCCGAGAAGAGCCCGAGCAGCACCTTGGCCCGCACCCGCAGGGTCAGGTCGATGACGTTCGAGTCCACGCGGATCAGCGCCAGCTGCGCGACCATCACGCAGATCAGCACGGTCGACAGCATGCCCGCGTCGTACTTCTCCCCCACCCAGAGGGCCAGGAAGGCCGGCTGCCAGACGATGATCGTGGCGCCGGCGCCGACCGAGACCAGCCAGGACACCACCATCGTCTCGTTGCGGACCCGGGCCGCGCGGTCCAGCTCGCCCGCACCGACGAGCCCGCCCAGCCCCGGCATGGTCGCGGAGATGACCATGAAGACCATGTCGGTCACGGACTGCGGCACGAAGCTGGTCAGCGTGTACACCGTGACCACGGACGCGCCGGCGATCGCGCTGAGCACGATGACGTCGCTGCCCTTCACCAGCTGCATCACGAGGTTCCAGAGCAGGAACCACCAGCTGAGCCCCACGAAGGCACGCACGGTCCCCCGAGCCGGCCGGCGCACGCCCCACCAGCTGACCTGTCCGCGCACGATGTACAGGTAGGTCAGTCCCGAAAGGGCCGTGGTCGCGACCGTGGCGACCGCGACGCCGACCAGGCCGAGGCCGGCCCACAGCGCCAGGACGGAGAGCCCACCGCCGAGCAGCAGGATGGCGGTGGACAGGCCGAGCCGGCGGTAGCCGAGGTTCTCGCCCTGGAGCACCGACTGCGGCACCGCGGCGATCCCGAGCACGACGACGTTGATCACGAGCACGGCGGCCGCCACCCGGACCATCCACACCTTGTCGGGGGTGGCGTGCACCAGGTCGGGCGCGATCCAGGCGAGCACCGCGCCGAGCACGACGACCAGGGGCACGAACATGGCCCACACCGCAATCGCGGTGCCGACCTGCTGCCGGCGCCGGGTGATCTCGGCCTCGTCGGTGCTGGCGCTGTTCCGCTGACCCTGCGCCACCGTCCACTTGAGCGCCTCGCCCGGACGCCCGCCGGCGGGGGTGGTGTGCCCGATCAGCTTCTGCAGCACCTGCCAGACGCCGTAGCCGAGGTCGCCGAGGAAGTGCAGGAGCAGCGGTGCGAGCACCAGCTGCACCACGGCCCGGGCGCCGTAGTCGACGAGCGCGGCGAGTGCGTTCAGCGACGCGCGGAACGTCAGCGTCGGTTCCTCACGCCCCCGGCGTGCCACCCGCGTCGACCCGGTCCTCATCGCGGACCCCCGGCGGGACTCGCCAGGAGCCGCGAGCGTACGTCGTCCGCCACGTCGTCCGGCGGGGCCGCCGTGTCCACCCGTACGACGGGCGTCCCCAGGTCGGACAGGGTGCGCAGCACCTCGTCGAACGCGACGCGGTAGTCCTCCACGAACCGCTCGGCCTCCGACCGGCCGGCGCCGCGGACACGGTGCTCGCGCTGGCGCGACTCGATGCGCGCGATCAGCTCGTCGGTGGGCGCGTCGAGCACCACGACCGTGTCCAGCAACCCCGCCCAGGCGGCCGCGTTGCGTCGCCACCACGGCCCGAAGGCCGAGTCCCGCAGCGCGGCGGGCCGCCCGGCGACGAGCGTCGCGAGCCGGAACACCGGGCCGTGGTCGAGGAGCAGCAGCCGGCCGGGGCCGGGCGCGGTGAGGGTCCGCTGCCAGGCGAGCAGGTAGCCGATGCTGCGCAGCTCCGGCTGCGACCACCACCGGCCCGCGCCGGCGGCATCCCGGCACGCCAGCAGCATCGGGGCGGCGGGAACGAGTGCGCGCACCGTCGCGATCCGGCCGGGGGGCCGCCCCAGGCGGGTCCCCGGAAGGGTCCGGGTCAGCGCGGTCGCGACCGTCGTCTTGCCGGCGCCCGCGGGACCGGCGAGCTCGACGACGCCTCCGGTCACAGCCGCTCCCACACCGTTCGGCGCAGGTCGGCGAGCACGGTCGCGGCGGGCTGGCCCGCGTCCACCACCACGACCGGCGGCTCCCACGCGGTCTGGTAGACCTCGGTGGACCGACGCCGCACGTAGTGCTCCTCCTCGTCGTGCTTGCGGCGGACCGCGATCTCGGGGTCGACGCGCAGCACGGCCAGGACGTCGGGGCGCCCGAAGGCCGCGTAGTAGTTCTTCTCGAGCCGGACCAGCCGGGCACCGAGCCGGGACAGTCCCGGCATGCCCTCGGCCCACGTGGTGCGGGCCCCGTCCATGGACCGGATCTCGGTCAGCGGGAAGCGGTCGCAGACCACGATGCCCCCGTTGGCGGCGACGCGGCGGGCCCGGGCGTACAACCGGTACCGGTCGCGCGCGGTGAGCGTGTGCCACGCGAGCCAGGCCGTCGACGGCGGGCGGGTCAGGTCGTCCGGCGGGGTGGTGGGCTCCGCGAGCTCGGGGAACAGCCCGACCCGCCGGCCCGCCACCAGCGCGCTCTTCACCGTCAGCGTTGTCAGGGACTTCGGCGGCCGGCCGAGGTGCACCTGGCGGACCACGAAGGCCCGCGAGAGCCAGGACGACACGCCCTCGACCGCGGTGCTCTTGCCGGCGCCGTCCCCGCCCACCAGGGCGACCACGGCACCGCCGGCGAACAGCCGCTTGCGGGTGGGCTTGCGGAGCACGAAGCGCTTGCCGCCCCAGGTGACCCGGCGCACCAGCCGCAGGGTCTGGTCGTGGGCGGCGCTCCTCCGTGCGCAGGCCTGCAGCGCCTTGGTGAGCGCGACCGACGCCTGCACGCGGACGTGCCGCGGGCAGCCCGGCTCCAGGGCCCGCCGGCACAGCGGCCACACGTCGAGGACGAACGGCAGGTGGTCGCGGACGACCCCCTCCACCGTGTCCCAGTCGGTGCGGGCCTCCAGCCACGCCACCTCGCGCTGCTCGCTGGCGGCCAGGGCGCCGCGCATCTGCAGCATCGCGTCCCAGGTGGCGTGCTTGAGGACCAGCCGCAGGACCAGCACCGCCAGCTCGAACTCCGGTGCCGGCAGCGGGAAGAGCCCGGTGTGCGTGGAGGACTCCAGGTAGGCCCGTTCGACGGGCAGCCAGAAGTTCTTCGTGGTGTCGTCCCCGAGGACGAGCCGGAAGTGCGCGTGCACGTGCACCAGCCGCCCCGAGCGTTCGTCCAGCCCGTAGTAGTGGACGACGGCGGGCACCTCCCGGGGGTGCGGCAGCGACGCGGCCTTGAAGCCGAGCCGGGCCAGCACCTCCAGGAAGCGGCCCTGGTCCTGCCGGGCCACGAGCAGGTCGAGGTCGTTGTCGCCGCTCATCGAGCGGGCGATGGCCTCGTTGCTCTTCCAGTGGTTGTAGCGCACTCCCTCGCCGGCGAGCTCCGAGCAGAGCCGGGCGACGAGCTCGAGTGCGAGCATGTGCTCGCCGTCGACTCCGGTCTCCCCCGGCACCGGCACGGACAGCTGGTGCTGTCCTTCGACGTGTGCGGTCATCGTCCTGCCTTCTCCTTCGTGGCGACTCCGCCGACGTGGTTGTGGGTTGCCCCGGGCTCACGGACCGGGCTGGTCGGCCGCATGGCCCCCAGGTCCGGCTCGCGCGTGCTCGTGGCCGATGGTGCTGACGGGCGCTGGTACCGCTCCGCCGTGACCCCGTCCTCGCGGGCCCGGCGGGCGGCCAGGATCCACGCGATGACCAGGCCGATGGCCGCACCGCCGACGGCGCCGACGGCGGCCTGCTTGACCAGGGCCGAGCGGTCCATGTTCGAGACCGGGTTGGCGCTGTCGAGGATCTGGAGGCCACCGGCGTCCGACGACGGCTCGACCGAGATCAGCTCGACGTAGGCACGCTGCCAGTAGCCGACGAGCCGCTGCTGGGTGCGGATCTGCTTGCGGATGTCGTCCTGCGTCGCCGCGTCCGAGGTGTGCGCCAGCACGTCCTTGAGCCGCGCCACCTCCGCCTCGCCGTCCGCGATGGTCGCCTTCAGGTGGGTGACCTGGTTGTTGACGAAGGCCTGCTCGTTGCCGCCGGGAAGCGGCGGGCTGAGGATGACCAGCTCCCGGGCGACCGCGTCGGCGATCCGCATGCTGTCCTGCTCCTTCGGCGCCACGACGGTGATCTGCACGAGCCGCAGGTTCTGCGGCGGGACCACGGCGCTCACCTGGTTGCGCAGCAGGTCCCACGAGATGTGCAGGTTCAGCCGTTGGGCGACCGGGCGCAGGACGACCTCGCGCCGGGCCATGTCGGCGTAGAAGGACGCGAGGTCCTGGCTGGCCTTGATGGTCGAGCTGTGCGTGATCGAGCCCGCGGTCGAGCCGACCAGCACCGTGGCCTGGGCGCGGTGGGGGGCCGGCACGGTCCGGGCCGCGCCCACGCCCACGGCGAGTCCGATGACTGCCAGCAGAACGGGGATCCACCAGTACCGGAAGATACGTCGGCTCACCTCTGCGACGGCGATGTCCTGGGTCATGCTGCTGCTCCGATCGGTTGCCGGTCACCGCGGCGCAGCGCGGCGTAGATCCGCGCGTAGCCGTGGGTCATCGAGTGGACGCTGAACGCGTCGGTTACTGCCTTCCTGGCGGACCGCCCCAGCGCTTCGCGCTGTTCGAGGGGCAGGGCCAGAAGACGACTGAGGGCGTCGGCGAACGCGCGCGCGTCGCCGACGGGGACCAGGCGGGCGGCGGCGGTGGCCGCCGCGACCTCCTGGTGGGGCGGGATGTCCGTGAGGACCGCGGGCAGCTGCGCCGCGAGGGCCTCGAGCACGGACAGCGGCAGTCCCTCGCCGCGCGAGGTGGAGACGTAGGCGTCGGCGCCCGCGAGCACGCGGTACACCTCGTCCCGGGGCAGGAGTCCCGGCAGCTCGAGCCGGTCGGCCACCCCGAGCCGGCCGGCCAGCCGTTCCAGCTCGCCGCGGAGCGGGCCCTCCCCGACGATCACCAGCCGGTCGCCGGGCCGGGATGCCGTGGCGAAGGCGGTGATCAGGGTGGCCTGGTCCTTGATCGGGATCAGCCGGCCGATCGAGACGACGGTGCGACCGGTGCCGGCGGGCGCGGCCGGGGCCTCCTCCCCCGCTTTCACCACCCGTTGCACGTCGACGCCGTTGGTGACGACCTGCACCGGCCGCCGCGCGATCCGCCGCACCCAGCCCGGGATGCTGTCGGCCGCGGAGGTGCTGCACGCCACCGACGTGGGGATCAGGGCCATCGCCAGCGCCGCCAGCAGGCGGTTGCGCCGCCGCAGGTTGGGCCAGGAGTTGTGCAGGGTGAACACGACGTCGTCCATGCGCCGCCGGCCGAGAGCCGCGACCCCGAGCAGGAGGGCCGCGCTCGACGGCGCATGAACGTGGACGACGTCGTAGCCGCCGCTGCGGAGTGCTGAGCGGAGCACCCGCAGGGCCCCGAGACGTGACCCGGTTCCGTCGTACCGACGGATCCGCGGGTCGGCGGCGACGGTGGACGGGAGCAGCGAGCACACGGTGATGACGTGCTGGTCGGCCATCGGCAGACAGTGCTCGTTCCACTGGCTGTTGGTCGGGCCTGCCTGTACCACCACGTGCAGCACGTGGAGTCGACCAGACGTCGTCACTGCTCTTCCCATCGTCGCCCCCAGGGACCTGTCGTGGTCCGACCTGTCACGCTACGAGCGCGCCAGGCCGCGGACCTCGGTCGATCGACGTACGCCGAGTACGCCGTGCGTACATCTGCCTCAGCGGATGACCCGGAGCCGCAGGATGCGGCTCGTAGCGGCGGCCCGGCCGGCATTGGCGCTGGCCACCACGCGGTAGCGGTAGACGCCGACCCGTGCCGGGCGGAACCCGATCCGGTACGACGACGTGGTCACGACCCGCTTGACGGAGACCCACCGCTTGCCAACGGCGCGCTGCAGGTACACCCGCTGGCCGGACGTACGGGGCAGCACGCTGCCGCGGGCGTAGACGGGGCGGTGGCGGTGCACCTTCGCGCGGGACAGGCCGGCGGTCAGCTTCGGCCGCACGGTCACCGTCATCGTCGGCGAGGAGCCACCCGCGGCGCGTACGACGTACCGGGTGCTCGTCGAGGGCACGTCGGTGACGGAGAACGCCCCGCCGGTCCCGGTGGTGACGGTCTTGACCTTCCGCTGGACGGTGCCCGGCGCCCGGGTCGCGAACAGGTCCACGGCCTGGCCGGCCACACCCGCACCGGCCTGCGTCACGGTGCCCGACAGCGTCACCGCACGGCCGACGGTCAGCGAGGACGCGCTGGTCCGCAGCGACAGCGACGGCGCGCCAGGCGTCGGCGTGGGTGCCGGGGGCGGCGTGACGGGCGTCGAGGGCGTGGTGAAGGTCAGCACCAGGGTGGGGGTGCCGAGCCCGCCGTCGAAGGACAGCGCGGTGCGCCGTCCGCTGCCGGAGATCATGAAGGCCATCGCGTTCCCGCGCCGCCATCCGGCCCGGCCGACGACGGCCTGCGCGATCGTCTTCAGCTCCGGCGTCAGCTGGGCAGGACCCGCTTCCTTCACGGTGTTCCAGGCCGGGGGCGCCCAGGCGACGCTGCCGACCTTGGGCCGCGCGGAGATGGAGTTCGCCGTCGTCCGGTAGGTCGCCGCGTTGTCGGCCGCCTCGCCCGTGATCGTGAACGCCGCCGGGCTCGCGTTGACCTCGTCGGCCCCGAACTGGATCTTGGCGCTGTCGATCGTGGACCCGTAGGGCACCGGCAGGTTCGGGAACCGGAAGCCGGTGAGCATCGGGTCGGTCCCGTCGCTGCCCAGCTCGTCGTCCGGGCTGTCGATCCGCACCGACTTACCACCTGTGGCGTTGAGGCCACCCTCCTGGGCGTCGTCACTGCTGACGCCGATCGGCGCCGAGACGGTGCGGCTCGTGCCGGGGTTGGAGACCTTGACCTGCACGTCGTCGGTGCTGGTGAGCGTCCCGTCGCTCACGGTGAGCCGCAGGACGTAGGTGCCCGGTGCGGAGAACGTCACCCCCGAGGCGGCGGAGGTGCCCGCGGCGAACGTGGCGGTCCCGGTGCCGCTGACCTTGCTCCACGCGGAGGTCAGGGCGGCCGGCTGGTCGTCGTCGGTGCCGCGGCCGGTGAGCTGGACCGCCTCGCCGACGTCCGCGACGGTGTCGGGACCGGCATCGGCCAGCGGGGGCCGGTCGCCGATCGCCGGCATCGTGGGCGTCACCTCGAAGAGCCGGCCGTCGTTCTCGGTCGGCACGATGTTGTTGTCCTTGCCGCGGTCGACGATGTAGTAGCTGGTCTTCGTCGGGTCGGCGCTGGCCGGTGCGACCGCGACCCCGGCCGCGAGCATCAGGCCCAGGGACGAGGTGTCCACGGCGTCGATCAGCGCGCCGTTGGCACCGACCTCCCACAGGCCCTTGTTGTCCACGACGACCATGACGTCGCGGACGGAGTCGTAGGTGACGCCCTCCGGGTTCACGATGCCGAAACGCGCGAGGTCGGTGTGGGTGGCCACGTCGTCACTGCCCGGCTTGATCCCGTCGAACACACCGTTCGGTCCCGGGTTGAGCCGGTAGAGCTCGTCGTTGACGCCGTCGATCAGCACCAGGTTGTTGCGCTTCGAGTCGTAGGCGACGTCCTCGTTGTCGGTGGCGCCGATCGCCGAGGAGCTGATGTTCGTGGGCGGCGAGTCGTCCGCCGTGCCCCACCTCTTGTCGATGCCCGGGCCGGGGACGATGTAGACCCGGTTGAGGTCGTCGTCAGAGACGTACAGCTGACCGTGTGGACGGTCGTAGGCGACCCCGGTCGGCTCCGAGGACCAGGTGCCTCTCACCGGGTCGGTCACGGTCGTGCCGGTGGTCTCCACCGCGCCGGCCAGGCTCGTCGTCCAGATGTTCTTGCCGGTGGTGAAGAGGCCCGGGATCTCGTCGACCTCGGAGTCGCTCACCACGAGCCGCTGCGTCTCGGAGTCGTAGGTGATGCCCGCCGGGTCGGGGGCGTTCGGCGACCAGGTGCCGGCCTGCCCGGTCTCGACGGTCCGGCTGGGACCCATCGGGATGGAGGGCGCGGCGGCCGCGACCGGTGCGAGCGTGAGCTCGGCGACGCGACCGAGGCTGGTGGTGGTGCCGGCGTCGGCGACGAAGAGGTTCTGCTCGGCGGCCGGGTCGGTGGAGTCCGCGCTGGGGGCGAACGTCATGGCCTGGAGGTTCGCGACCTCGGCGTCGGTGATGTCCTGGCTGCGGACCACGTTCCCGGCGCCATCGAGGCCGTAGATCGTGTCCTTCGCACCGGAGGTGTCCGCGACGTAGAGCAGGTGCTGGTTGGGCTGGTAGGCCAGGCCGCGCAGGTTCTTGCCGGCGAGCTCCGGCAGGGCCGTGTGGGTCACGGTGCCGTCGGGGGCGACCGCGACGATGGCGTGGTGGGCGGCGTCGAGCACGTGCAGGGTGCCGTCGGGGGTGTACGCCGACCCGGCCGGGTCGGCCACGCCGGCGGTGCGCGCGGTGAGCCGGTCGGTCCTGGGGTCGTAGGCCGCCGTCACGCCGTCGTCGAGGGCGCGGCGCACCTCCCGGCCGCGCGGCTTCTCGGTCGGCGTGACGGCGACGACCTCGCTGCCGCCCTGGGGCAGGTCACCGGTGACCAGCAGCGTGCCCTGGGCCGGGTCGTAGGTCAGTCCCGAGGGACGACGTACCCCGACCTCGGTCGTGGCGATCTCGTGCACCGTCTTGGCCGGACGGACCCGTGTCGAGTCCCCCGACGCTGTCGACGACTGCGTCGCGGCCTCGGCCAGCTGCGGTAGCACCGCCAGCGCCGCGACCAGCGCACCCGTCGTGGTCACGGCTGACCACTTTCTCCTTGCAGCGCTCATCTTTCTGCTCCCCATTGGTTCCAGCTGCCGTACGGCGTGGGGCGAACCCGGACACGCCGGACGGACGGACTCGGACAGCACACTCCCGACCCCCGAGGCCGTGCATCCGTCAAATGTCGTACGTCGCCTGCCGCACTCGACGGGCGTCCGCAGACGCCTCAGAGGTCACTGTGGAACCTGTAACGGACCATGGGGAGGAACCAACGATGGCGCGACGGATGACGGTGGTCGGATGCGGCTACCTGGGGGCGACGCATGCGGCTTGCATGGCCGAGCTCGGCTTCGAGGTCCTGGGCCTCGACGTGGACGAGAGCCGGGTCGAGGCGCTGCAACAGGCCCGCCCGCCCTTCTACGAGCCGGGACTGGAGCCGCTGCTGCGCAAGCACGTCGAGTCCGGCCGGCTGCGCTTCACGACCTCGTTCGCGGAGGCGGCGGAGTTCGGTGACGTGCATTTCCTCTGCGTGTCGACACCGCAGCGGGAGGGCGAGCTCGCCGCCGACGTGTCCTACATCGAGCGGGCGGTGGACGCCCTCGCTCCCCTGCTCCGCCGCCCCTGCCTGGTGGTGGGCAAGTCCACGGTCCCCGTCGGCACCGCCGAGCGGCTGACGGAGACGTTGCAGCGAGTCGCCCCGGTGGGCACCGACGCCGTGCTCGCGTGGAACCCCGAGTTCCTGCGCGAGGGTCACGCGATCGACGACACGCTGCGCCCGGGACGGCTCGTCCTCGGCCTCCCCTCCGGGGCCGGGGGCGAGCTCGCCGAGGCGGTCCTGCGCGAGGTGTACGACGAGCCGATCTCCGCCGGCACCCCGGTGGTCATCGGCGACCTCGCCACCGCGCAGCTGACCAAGGCGGCCGCGAACGCCTTCCTGGCCACGAAGATCTCGTTCATCAACGCGATGGCCGAGCTGTGCGAGGCCACCGGCGCCGACGTCACGGTGCTGGCCGACGCGATCGGGCACGACCCGCGCATCGGCCGGCGCTTCCTCGACGCCGGGCTGGGCTTCGGCGGCGGCTGCCTGCCCAAGGACATCCGCGGGTTCATGGCCCGGGCCGGCGAGCTCGGAGCCGGTGACGCGCTGACGTTCCTGCGCGAGGTGGACGCGATCAACCAGCGTCGCCGCGCCCGCGTCGTCGACATGGCCGCGGAGCTTGTGGGCCGGCCCTGGGCCGGCGCGCGGGTGGCGGTCCTCGGCGCGGCGTTCAAGCCGGAGTCCGACGACATCCGCGACTCCCCCGCGCTGAACGTGGCCGGGCGGCTGCACCTGTTCGGCGCGCACGTGAAGGTCTACGACCCCCGTGCGATGGACAAGGCCCGCCTGTCCTGGCCCACGCTCAGCTACGCCGACTCGGTGTTCGACGCCTGCCAGGGCGCGCACGTCGTGCTGCTGCTGACCGAGTGGCAGCAGTTCCGCGAGATCGACCCGGCACGTCTGGCGGAGGTGGTCGCCAGCCCGGCGATCGTCGACGGCCGCAACTGTCTCGACCCGTCCGTGTGGCGCGCAGCCGGCTGGACCTACCGCGCGCTCGGCCGGCCCTGACCGGTCCCGTGCCAGCGTCCCTGGCCGTCGAGCTGTGCGGCCTCCCCGGCGCGGGCAAGACCACGGTCGCGCGCGGGGCGAACGACCGGCTCGCCGCGGCGAAGGTGTCCTGCGAGATCGCGGACCGGGACATCTCCGCCGCGGCGACGTCACGTCAGCGGGTGCGGCGCCGTGCCGCGAGCGCGCTGCGTGAGTCCGTCCGGCACCCCGGCCACACCGCCGCAGCCGTGAGCGCCGTGCTCGCGACCGGACAGTCCCGTCCCCGCGACGCGGTCGCGATCGTGGCGCAGTGGCTCACCGTCCGCGACCTGGTCGCCGCCTCGCACCGGACGCCGGGCGTGCACCTCTTCGAGGAGGGCGTGCTCCAGCGGC
>Ga0308174_10000565_pt1 | contig 15935 bp, 12 predicted proteins | sample PhyPR2_FD_203894 | JGI IMG/M metagenome (GOLD analysis project Ga0308174, IMG submission 203894) | Soil microbial communities from UC Gill Tract Community Farm, Albany, California, United States - DLSLS.P.R2 | ecosystem: Environmental > Terrestrial > Soil > Agricultural land | place: USA...
GGCACAGCGGCGCGGCTACACCGCCGGCCGGTTTTCCTTCAACGTCCCGGAGGGCCGGTGCGAGACCTGTCAGGGGGAAGGGTTCGTCGCGGTCGAGTTGCTGTTCCTTCCCGGCACCTACGCGCCGTGCCCGACCTGCCACGGCGCGCGCTACAACGCCGAGACGCTCGAGGTGACCTACCGCGGCAAGAACATCGCGGAGGTGCTGGCGATGTCGGTCGACGACGCCGCCAAGTTCCTCGCCGACGTTCCGGCTGCCTCGCGGAGCCTCGAGACGCTCCGGGACGTCGGACTGGGATACCTGCGGCTGGGCCAGCCGGCGACCGAACTCAGCGGTGGTGAGGCCCAGCGCATCAAGCTCGCCACCGAGCTGCAGCGAGCGCGTCGTGGCCACGCGCTCTATCTGCTCGACGAGCCGACGGCGGGCCTGCACCCTGCCGACATCACGCTTCTGCTGCGACAGCTGCACCGGCTCGTCGACGCCGGCAACACGGTCGTCCTCGTCGAGCACGACCTCGACACGATCGCCTCCGCCGACTGGGTCATCGACCTGGGCCCCGGCGGCGGGGACGCGGGCGGCCGCGTGGTCGCCACCGGATCTCCGGTCGAGGTCGCCAAGGCGCCGGGCAGCGCCACCGCGCCCTACCTGGCCCGGCGGCTCGAGCGCTGCTGACGGGCGTATGGGCGGCACCCGTGCACCACCTCGACGAGGCACTGGGGCGCCACCGGTTTCGTCGCATCGGAACGATGGCGCCCTACCGCGAGGCATCCCGAGAGATGCGTGTGCGTATGTGGCGTGTCGCCCCTCGGACACAGAGCGATGCACGATGCCGTGGCGATCAGCCGGCCGCTGCTGTCGCGCACCTCGCCGTCCGCAAAGGCGGCGCGCCGCCGGCGAGGCCGTCGGCCGCTGCAGCTCAAGGCGCGAGTTCACCCGGCACAGATGACGACGGGGCATGTGGCGGTCCAGGAGTTTGCTTCGATGGACCCCGATGGCGGGCGCAACACGGAGAGCTACACGTGGCCACTGCTCGCCGTACTGTTCGTCATCCTCCCCCAGGCGCTGATCCCCGCCGGGGACCGGGTGGGCCCACCTCTGCTGATCCCGCTGGTTGAGGGCATCGCGCTGCTGGTGCTGGTCGGCATCGCTGCCCGGCCGGGGCCGGTCCCGCGCAGTGCCCGATCGGTCGTGCTCACCCTGTTCTGCGCACTCGCCATGGCCAATGCCGCGGCCGCCGCGCGCCTGGTGGCCCTGGTTCTCGACGGCCATCCGGTCGACGGGGTCCAGCTGACCGCCTCACGGATCCTGGTCGCCGCCGCACTTGTCCTGCTCACCAACGTGGTGACCTTCGCCCTGCTGTATTGGCAGGTGGACGGCGGAGGGCCGGCGCGACGGGTCGCCGAGCCGCCTCCGTTCCCCGACTTCCAGTTCCCGCAAACCCTGACCGAGGGGCTGGCCGCGCCGGGATGGCAACCCCACTTCGGCGACCACCTCTACGTGGCGTTCACCAACGTGGTCGCGTTCAGCCCAACCGACACCATGCCCCTCACCCTGCGGGTCAAGGCACTGATGGCGTTGCAATCGCTGATCTCCCTGTCGGTGCTCGTGGTGGTTCTCTCACGGGTGATCAACATCCTGCCCACGTGAGCGGGCGGGTGATTGCGCACAACCAGAGCAGAACCGAACAACACGGGGCCGGCCCAGATCATGCGGTCACCTCCGCCCGACGACCTCGATCGGCCATCCGGGCCACCGCATCAGAGATCGGATGCCCACGCAGGGGTCATCCGGCCCGGATGACGTTGCGTCGGCGCCGATTCCCGAGGCTGGCTGCACCGACCGATCCGAGGAGCCACCATGTCCGAGCCGTTCCGTGGGGGCTGACGTACATCGACTCTCGGGGCCGCCATCGGCTCAAGCTCGGTCGAGGACCAGGTTCCAGGCCACCGCGGTGGCACCGCAGTTGAAGCCCTGCAGCGTGGACTCCGCGTAGCTGCCGACCAACCGGTCGTCCAGGACAGTGAGCTCCAGATGCCACGAGGCAGAGCTGGCGGGCACTCCCTCGCAGGTCGGCGCGAGTTCGGACGGCACCGGGCCGGCCGCTCGATAGCTGCCGTCCCGGACCTCCAGCCGAGGATGGCCCCAGCTGGGGTCGAAGGGAGTGACCAGACAGGACTGTCCGGTGCACTCGATGGTGAGGGTCACAGAGCGCGTCGGTGCACAGTCGTCCAGGCCGGCGCAGAGAGTCACCGACCCCTCGCCGGACCACTCCCCCGCCAGGTCGAATCCCGGCACCACACTCCCACGTGACGGCGAGGAACTCCGCTCAGGTGCCGCCGCTCCCCGGCCATGGAGAACGAGGGAGTTGAAGACGAGGACGGCGACGAGGACGGTAGCCAGCCCGGCCAGTCCCGCGACGAGGCCAGCGGTCCCCCACCGCGGCGGGGTAGGCCGCCCGGAGGGCGGCCCCGACGTCCCGCCGGCGGGAGCGATCACGGCTCACCTCCAGGCGGCGGCGCCGGGAGCCGCTGGTCGTCGCCACCGTGCTCACGCCGCACCCACGGCGGATCATCGCACCACGGCGAGGGCCGCGCCCTGCGCAGTCACGCGGTCGACCCCCCTCTGTGGGCACCTTCGTTCGCACCTCACGACTGTCCGACGTCGGCGATCGATGAGCGTGATGGTCAGGGCGGCTAGTCGCCCGAGTCCGGCGGGGTACTGCGCCGGGACGTGTGGGGCTGAGCACGGATCGGCCACGCGATAGGAAGTGCGGTGTGGGCGTCGAGGACGTGGTGCGGTTCGGCGCCGCGGTGCTGCTGGTCAGCGTCGCGGCTCTGGTCGCGCTGACCGGGAACCGGCTGTCCCAGATCGTGCGCGTCCCGGCACCCGCGCTCTTCCTCGTCGGTGCCGCACTCGCCTCCGACGTCTGGCCCGCCCTGGGGCGGCTCAGCGCACAGATGGACAGCCGGATCGTCACCGTGGCGTTGGTGATCATCCTGTTCGACGGCGGCATGGGCCTGGGCTGGCGAAGGCTACGCCCTGCTCTGCCACCCGTGCTGTGGCTCGGGGTAGCCGGCACCGTGGTCACGGCCGCCGGCCTGGCCGTCGCTGCCCATGCGCTGTTCGGGTTCTCGTGGCACTCCTCGCTGCTGCTGGGCACCGCCCTGGCCCCTACGGATCCCGCCGTGGTGTTCTCGGTCCTGGCCGGTCGCGAGCTGGCCGGGCGCAGCGGCACCATCCTCGAGGGTGAGTCCGGCGCCAACGACCCGGTCGGCATCGCACTGCTGGTCAGCGTCCTCGGGGCGACAGGTGCCGATGCGGGCGCGGTGTGGAACGGGGTCGGCGAGTTCGCCCTGCAGATGGCGGTGGGCGTCGCCGTGGGTCTGGCTGCCGGGTTCGGGCTGCGCTGGACCGTGCAGCACATCCCGCTGCCCAGCGAGCAGCTCTACCCGATCCGTGTCCTCGCCGGCGCGACCGCCACGTACGGGCTGGCGACGGTGGCGCACGGCTCCGGATTCCTCGCCGTCCTGCTCGCCGGCGTCCTGCTGGGGGATGTCGGCGCGCCCTTCCAACCGGAGGTCGAACGGTTCACCTCCGCCCTGGCCAGCCTTGGCGAGATCGTCGCGTTCACCGTCCTCGGCCTGAGCATTCCGCTGGTCTCGCTGGTCACGAGCGGAGACGTCCTGATCGGCCTGGCGATCGCAGCGCTCCTCATCGTCGTCATCCGCCCCTTGCTCGTCGGCGCGCTGCTGCTGCCCATCCGTCTGCGGCGCTCCGAGAGGATCTTCGTGCTCTGGGCGGGACTCAAGGGCGCTGTTCCCATCCTGCTGGGCCTGTTCATCCTCGAGAGCTCCGAACCCGACGCCCAGCAGCTTTACCGGATCATCTTCGTCGTCGTGCTCGTGTCCGTGGTCGTGCAGGGCGGATCGGTCCCCACGGCCGCCCGGCTGCTGCGACTGCCGATGCGAGAAACCGATCCCCCGCATCCCTACGCGACCGGGCTGCGGCTGCGCCGTGCCCCCCAGGGCCTGTACCGCTACACCGTCGTGTCCGACTCCCCTGCGGCCGGAGCACAGGTCTCCGAACTCGGGCTGGGGGATCGGGTGTGGCTGAGCCTCGCCAGGCGCGACGGCGAGCTACTACCTCTTCGTCAGGACACGAAGCTCAACGTCGGCGACCATCTGCTCGTCCAGGCCGATTCGAGAGCCGATGTCGACGCTCTGTTCAAGCCTCCGGAGCCGCGACGATGAGTCACGCCGTCGGCGACCTCCTGCTGATCGCCGGACTGGCCCTGATGGTCGTGGACCTCGTCATCGCCACGTCGGCCGGCCGCCGCAGCAATCACATCAGGCTGCTTCTCCACCGCACCCTCCCCCGCCTGCCGGAAGGGATGGCTGTGGTCCTGGTCTGCGCCGCAGGCGCCGCTGTGTTCACCGGTGGGCTGGACCTGCTCAGTCGCACCTGACGGGCTCGCATCCTCTGTGCGTCCCAGTGGCGGCCGGTCAGGGGACGACGTCGGGGACCATCTTCTGAAGCTCCATCGGCGGACGGACGTAGTTGTCCTTGACCTTGGGCCGTGGGCGCAGCTTCGGGGGCACCGGATTGATGTCCTCGTACGGCACCTGGCCGAGCAGATGGTGGATGACATTGAGTCGGGCGCGCTTCTTCACCTCCGCGTCCACCACCCACCACGGTGCCTCCGGGATGTCCGTGCTCGCGAACATCGCATCCTTGGCACGGGAGAACTCGACCCATCGGTTGCGGGCCTCGAGGTCCATCGCGCTCAGCTTCCAGCGCCGGGTCGGATCCTTCAGTCTCGCCTGGAAGCGCCGCTCCTGCTCGGCGTCGCTGACAGAGAACCAGTACTTGATCAGCGAGATCCCGCTGCGGACGAGCATCCGCTCGAACTCCGGGCACGAGCGGAGGAACTCCACGTACTCGTCGTCGGTGCAGAAGCCCATGACCCGTTCGACGCCGGCGCGGTTGTACCAGGACCGGTCGAACAGGACCATCTGGCCCCGGGCAGGCAGATGGGCGACGTACCGCTGGAAGTACCACTGGCCCTTCTCGACGTCGCTGGGTGCGGGCAAGGCGACGATTCGGGCGAATCGCGGGTTGAGCATCTCGGTGATGCGCTGGATCGCACCCCCCTTGCCGGCGGCGTCCCGGCCCTCGAAGACGACGACCACGCGGAGGCCACGAGCCCGGATGTACTCCTGCTGCTTGACCAGCTCCACCTGCAGACGGGTGAGCTCCTTCTCGTAGTAGTCGAGGTCGACCTTTCGGGTCGCCCTCGACGCCTCTTCCACGGAGGGCTTGGACGCTCGGGCTCCGGCCATGGTGCCGAGGGTCGACCTGCCCGTACACGGCGACAACCGAGTTCGGTGCGGTCGATGACGGACGTGGACCGGCAGAGCGATCGTCAGGTCCCGCAGAGACCACCCGCGTACGTACGGCGCCGATCGCAACCGTGTGCGTATGGACGTGTCGCCCCTCGGACACCAGCTGACGTACACCGATCCAGCATGTCGCTGAGCGCTGTCGGCTCCGGGATCGGTCGCTGCTCGAGAGCCGAGCACCTCGGCGGGGCCCGCAGACCCGGCGTGGAGGGTGTCGACGGGGAAGCGCGATTACCTCCCTGAGCCCCCCGTCCCGTCACGTGGTGCGAGGACGACGACGGGAATCTCGGTCGAGCGTCGTGCCGCGTAGACGTCGTGGCTCGGATCGACTGCGACCCAACGCTGCCACAGCCGGTCGCGCTCCCGCCCCGTCACCCGCCGAGCACGCACCGGACGCGGTTTCTGGTGAGCGAGGCGGACGACGGCGTCCGGGTGCTCCTCGAGGTTGAGCCACCACGACGGATGCCCCTCCTCGAAACCGTTCATCGCGAGGGTGATGAGATCGGCGCCGTCCTCCAGATAGCCGATGATCACGCTGCGCTGCCGGCCGGTCTTCCGCCCGATGGTCGTCAGGCGCAGCGCCCCCCAGCCACGCTTGCTGGCCGGGGTCCACAGGAATCGTCCGCCGCTGAGCCGATACAGGGCCCGATGCACCCGCCAGGCCGTGTGCACGAACCACGGTGGCGGCGTCTTCGGCGATCGGAGTGCGGCGTTGCTCACGGCTGAACCTCCGAGATGGGGCGGCCCGGGGCGTTTCCCGCGTTTCCGGGCTGGGGCCCGCTCACCTTGCCTGCCGCACCCCGTGAATCTCACCGACCAAGGTCGCCGAGCCGACGGCCGACGTTCTCGGTGCGGTCGACCGGGGCGGGCCGAGCTCGGGCCCCGAAAGCGGCAGGAGCCACACACGTCGTACCTGCCCAGCGCCTTCGCCGGCACTCTGGACGTCAATCGGGCGACGGGGAAGGTCCCTGCCGGTGGGCCGACGGGAGGGCATCCCCGATCAGGCCGCTGTTCGCCCGGTGCCGCCGGCCGCAGGGTGCCTCCAGATCGCCGGTACCGGTCGATCGACTTCGAGGCGAGCAGCCGGCGTGCACCAGCGCGCACCTACACCGAGCGCGATGCAGGTGATCGTCACAAGGCCGTGCACGTCCGACGTGGTGCCGATCGCGTCAGCGTCGGCGGTCTCGCCGGTCTTCGCGACGGTCTCCACGGTCGTCTCGGCGGTCTTCCCGCCGGTCGCCACGTCGGTTCACCCCGTGAGCGACCACTGCTGCGCCGCCTACGACTGCTGCGGTCCGGCGTAACCGCCGGCGGGCAAGTGGCATGTCAGGCTCCTTCGTCGGTGTCGGTGTCGGTGTCGGCCTCGGCAGCGGCCAGAATCGCTTGGGTCGGGATGCGTCCACTGGCGACCAGCTCACCACCAGCGTGACGGACGGCGGAGCCGAATGGTGCGGCCCACAGGTTTTCCCAGACCAGCAGCACGGCGGAGGTTCCAGGGTCCATCGTCTCCGCAAGATCGACGACGTCCTGCTCCGACAGCAGCATCGCCAGCCCGGTTTCGAACGCTCGGAACTCGCCCAGCTCGCCATCGCCCAGATCGGCGATCTCAAACGGTTCGACGGCGCCGTCGTCGTCCTTCTTCAGGAACAGCATGTCCAGCACGCGGACCAGACCGCGATCGACGTAGTCCTTGAGGATTGGGGCTACCTGCCCTTTTCCGAACTCGCTGCCGGGGAACTCCACCACGATCCAGTCGACCGGGCCGAGCTGATCAACGTCCTGTGCAGTCATCGTCATCGTTGCCTCCGGTCGTTCGACGGGCTCGTCCGTCACGGTCCGTCGCGCCCCAGACTGCTCGTAAGAAGACCTCAGCTCCTCGCCCGCAGCGGGTGAGTTCCTCGTCTCGCAGATCAGTTGGCCGGCTCAGCTGAGCGCTGAAGCGTCCCCGGGGCCCTTCTTGACCGTCGGGGTGTCCCCCGGAGAGCTTCGCCTCGGCGGAGATCGCCGCCGAACATGACCTCCACCACGCCGCTGCGGGGCTGACGGCGCAACGTGTCGACGACCCACCGGAAGAGCGCATCGGGGAGGTGGCCGGCGGCCCCTGGTGGCGACGTCACCAGCGAATTTGCCCCGCCGTCGCACCCCTTGATTCCTGCCGACAGCAACTTAGGCTCGCGTCAGGACCTTTGGCTCCATGAAGCGGAAGACGGCCGATCGGCATCCACGTCCGCAACCGGCCCAGACAGGGACAGGGGATCGAGCCGGACATGAGCACGACCGAGGGCGTCAGCGGCCTGGAAGTCAGCGGAGCACATCAGGACCGGCAGGAGGAGATCCTCACTCCGCGGGCTCTGGCATTGATCGCCCGACTGCACCGCGAGCTGAACCCCCGGCGGCTGGCGCTGCTCCAGGCCCGGCAGGAACGGATGCGGACGCTCGCCGACGGCGGGACGCTCCGTTTCCTCCCCGAGACCGCGCACATCCGCGACGACGACTCCTGGCAGGTGGCCGAACCGGCACCCGGACTGGTCGACCGGCGGGTCGAGATGACCGGACCCACCGACCGGAAGATGACGATCAACGCCCTCAACTCGGGCGCCAAGGTGTGGCTGGCCGACCACGAGGACGCCAACACCCCGCTGTGGGAGAACGTCATCCGCGGCCAGCTCAACCTCAAGGACGCGCTCGACCGGACCATCGACTTCACGAGTCCGGAGGGCAAGGCCTACGCGCTCGAGCCGGACGACCAGCTGCCGACGATCGTCGTCCGGCCGCGGGGCTGGCACCTTCCCGAGAAGCACATCACGGTCGACGGGGAGCCGACCTCGGGCAGCCTGGTCGACTTCGCCCTCTACCTGGCCACCTCCGGGCAGAAGCAGATCGACAAGGGTCGCGGCCCCTACTTCTACCTGCCGAAGATGGAGAGCCACCTCGAGGCGCGGCTCTGGAACGACGCGTTCACCCTCGCCCAGGACTTCCTGGGGATGCCGCGCGGCACCATCCGGGCGACCGTGCTCATCGAGACCTACCCCGCGGCGTTCGAGATGGAGGAGATCCTCTACGAACTGCGCGACCACTCCGCGGGCCTCAACGCCGGCCGGTGGGACTACATGTTCAGCGTCATCAAGTCCTTCCGGACCCGCGGCGAGGAGTTCCTCCTGCCCGACCGCAACTCCGTCACGATGACCGTGCCGTTCATGCGCGCCTACACCGAGCTGCTCGTCCGCACCTGTCACAAGCGCGGCGCGCACGCGATCGGTGGCATGGCCGCGTTCATCCCGTCCAAGGACCCGGAGGTCAACGAGCAGGCGTTCGCGAAGGTCCGCGCCGACAAGGAGCGGGAGGCGAACGACGGCTTCGACGGCTCCTGGGTGGCCCACCCCGGCATGGTCGAACTCTGCAAGGAGGTCTTCACCGAGGTCCTGGGTGACCGGCCCAACCAGCTGGACCGGAAGCGAGAAGACGTGCAGGTCACCGCCGAGCAGCTGCTCGACGTCCGGTCGACGCCGGGTGAGATCACCGAGGCCGGGTTGCGCAGCAACGTCAGCGTCGGCATCCAGTACCTGGAGTCCTGGCTGCGCGGCTCCGGGGCGGTCGGGATCAACAACCTCATGGAGGACGCCGCCACCGCCGAGATCTCCCGCAGCCAGGTGTGGCAGTGGCTGCACAACGGCGTCCGCCTGGCCGACGGCACGGAGGTCACCCGTGAGCACGTCGAGCAGGTCATCGCCGAGGAGATGGACGCCATCCGCGAGGCCCGCGGCGAGGCCTTCGCCTCCGGCCGGTGGGACGACGCCCGGTCGCTGTTCACCGAGATGGCGCTGGCCGACGAGTACCCCGACTTCCTCACCCTGCCCGCGTACGAACGGATGCCCTGACAGCGCCGGAGACATCGGCCCACCGGAGATGCGGACATGAGCGTCACGCACGGCACGGAGCGCACCGCTGGACCCGTCCTCGGCCCCGTCCCCCCGGAGGCGACCGAGGCGACGGGCTCCTCCGGACCGGACCCCGCCGCGATGGCGGCGGTGATCGAGGCCGCGCGCGCGGTCCTTCCGCCGGACTCGCTGATCGAGGACCACATCCGGCTGCGCACCTACGAGTGCGATGGGCTGGCGCATTACCGGGTCACCCCCGCGCTGGTCGTGCTGCCGGAGACCGCCGAGCAGGTGGCCGCCGTCGTCCGGGCCTGCTCCGAGCACGGCCTCCCGTTCGTCGCGCGCGGTTCGGGCACCGGCCTGTCCGGCGGTGCGCTCCCCCGGGCCGACGGCGTCCTGATCGTCACCTCCAAGATGCGTGCGATCCGCGAGGTCCGCGCCCACGACCAGCGGGCCGTCGTCGAGCCCGGCGTGATCAACCTCGACGTGACCCGCGCGGCCACCCCGGCCGGCTACTACTACGCGCCCGACCCGAGCAGCCAGCAGATCTGCTCCATTGGGGGCAACCTGGCCGAGAACTCCGGCGGCGCGCACTGCCTCAAGTACGGCTTCACCACCAACCACGTCGTGGGCGCGCAGTTCGTGACGCCCCAGGGCGAGATCGTGGAGCTCGGCGGCCTCGCCCCCGACGCGCCCGGATACGACCTGCTCGGCGCGGTGGTCGGATCCGAGGGCACGCTCGGCATCGCGACCGCGGTGACGGTCCGCCTCGTCCGGCTGCCCGAGGACGTGCGGACCCTGCTGGCAGGGTTCCGGTCCACCGACGACGCCGGGGCGGCGACCTCGGCCATCATCGGCGCCGGCATCGTCCCGGCCGCGATCGAGATGATGGACGCCCTGGCCATCGAGGCGGCCGAGGCAGCCACGCACTGCGACTACCCGGCCGGGGCCGGCGCGGTGCTGGTCGTCGAGCTCGACGGGGCCCGGGCCGAGGTCGAGCACGAGCTGGCCGAGGTCGAGCGGCTCTGCCGGGAGAACAGCGCGTTCGAGATGCGGGTGGCCACCGATCCGGCCGAGCGCGCGCTGATCTGGAAGGGCCGCAAGTCCGCGTTCGCCGCCGTCGGCCGGATCAGCCCCGACTACATCGTCCAGGACGGCGTCATCCCGCGGACGGCGCTGCCGGAGGTGCTGCGCGCCATCGCGGAACTGTCCGCCTCCTCCGGCGTCCGCGTGGCGAACGTCTTCCACGCAGGCGACGGAAACCTGCACCCGCTCGTGCTCTTCGACGACGCGGTCGAGGGCGCCGGGGAGGCCGCCGAGAAGGTGAGCGGCGCGATCCTCGACCTCTGCATCTCGCACGGCGGCTCGATCACCGGAGAGCACGGGGTCGGCATCGACAAGGCCGCCTACATGCCGCGGATGTTCTCCGACGAGGACCTCGACACGATGCAACTGGTCCGCTGCGCGTTCGACCCGGACGGCGTGGCCAACCCCGGCAAGGTGTTCCCGACCCCACGGCTGTGCGGCGAGGTGCCCGGCAAGCGGCGGGGTGCCCACCCGCTGGTCGAGGCCGGTCTGGCGGAGGCGTTCTGATGTCGGCGCCGGCCCTCGACGTGGGTGCGGCCCGCACCGCGCTGGCCGCGGCCTGCGACGACGTCGCCGAGGCCGGGCCGGCCGACGCGGTCGACGGTGTCGCCACCGTGCTCGTCGCGCGGCCGGCCTCCACGGCGGAGGTCGCCGAGGTGCTGCGAGCGGCCGCCGCCGCGGGACTCACGGTGGTCGCCCGCGGCGCCGGCACGAAGCTCACGTGGGGCCGGCCACCCGAGCGCGCGGACCTGGTCGTCGACCTCACCCGCATGGCGCGCGTCCAGGACCACGCGGCCGGCGACCTCATCGTCGACGTGCAGGCGGGGACGCCGCTGTCCGCCGTCCAGGAGGCGGTGGCCTCGGCCGGCCAGCGGCTGGCGCTCGACGACCCGCTGGGCGGGGCCACGGTGGGCGGGGCGCTCGCCACCAACCTGAGCGGACCGCGACGGGTGGCCTTCGGCACCGCACGCGACCTGCTCATCGGGGTCACGCTGGTCCGGGCCGACGGCGTGGTCGCCAAGGCGGGCGGCCGCGTCGTCAAGAACGTGGCCGGCTACGACCTCGGCAAGCTCGTCGTCGGGTCGTTCGGCACGCTCGGCGTCGTCACCGAGGCCGTGTTCCGGCTGCACCCTCTGCCTGCAGCGCACCGCCTGGTGACCGCCCGCTTCGACCGCCCCGAGCAGGCGCAGCGACTGGTCCAGGGGGTGCTCTCGGGCCAGGTCGTGCCGGCCGCCGTGGAGGTCGAGCAACCGGCCGAGGGCCCGGGCAGGGTGAGCGTGCTGCTCGAAGGCATCGATGCCGGTGTGGCCGGGCGGGCGGACACGGCCCGGCGGCTGCTCGGCGCGGGCGCGGAGGAGGGCGATCTGCCCGCCGGCTGGGGCGCGTTCCCGTGGACGCCAGGTTCCGGGGCCACGGCGCTCAAGGTGACCTTCGCCCTCTCCGGCCTGGCCCGGGTACTCGCCACCGCGCGATCGGCGACCGCGGATGCGGGCGTCACGCTCGACCTGCGCGGATCCGGCGGCGCCGGCGTCCTGTACGGCGCTCTGCCCGCCGACGCGCACCCCGTCGCGGTCGGCAGTGTGGTCGGGCGGCTGCGCGCGGAGTGCACGGCGCTCGGCGGCGCGACCGTCGTCCTGGACGCCCCGGCCGAGGTGAAGGCCGTCGTCGACACCTGGGGCCCCGTGCCGGCCCTGGAGCTGATGCGCCGCGTGAAGGAGCAGTTCGACCCCGAGCGCCGGCTGGCGCCCGGGCGGTTCGTGGGAGGCATCTGATGACGACCACGCCGGAACACACCGGTCCCGAGGTGACGGTTCCCCTCGGTATGCCGGGCGTCCTGGGCGCCTTCGATGACCACCGCCCGCCGTCCGGGGAGCTGGTGGGCGACTGCGTCCACTGCGGCTTCTGCCTGCCGACCTGCCCCACCTACAACCTGTGGGGCGAGGAGATGGACTCGCCTCGGGGGCGCATCTACCTGATGAAGTCCGGGCTCGAGGGCGAGCCGATGACCGACGCGATGGTGCAGCACTTCGACGCCTGTCTGGGCTGCATGGCCTGCGTGACGGCATGCCCCTCCGGCGTCCAGTACGACCGGCTGATCGAGGCCACCCGCGCGCAGGTGGAACGCCGGCACGACCGGCCGCGCGGCGACAAGGCGCTGCGGACGACGATCTTCGCCCTGTTCCCACACAAGCGCCGGCTGCGGCTGATGCGCGGTCCGCTGCGCGCCTACCAGGCGACCGGCTTGCAGCGGGCGCTGCGCCGCAGCGGTCTGCTCGCGCGGATGGCGCCACGCCTGGCGGCGATGGCCGATCTGGCGCCGCGGATGACCCGGCGCGACCGACTGCCCGAGCGGGTACCGGCAGTCGGGCCCCGGCGGGCGGTCGTCGGGCTGCTCACCGGCTGCGTGCAGGGCGAGTTCTTCCCGGGGGTGAACGCGGCGACCGTCCGGGTGCTCGCCGCGGAGGGCTGCGACGTCATCATGCCGCGGGCACAGGGGTGCTGCGGCGCCCTCTCCGTGCACAACGGCCGCGAGGCCGAGGCGCAGCGTTACGCCCGCCGCACCATCGACACCTTCGAGGCCGCGGGTGTCGACGCCGTCGTCGTCAACGCGGCCGGATGCGGATCGAGCATGAAGGAGTACGCCGACCTCCTCGCGGACGATCCGGAGTACGCCGAGCGGGCCGAGCGGCTCGCGGCGAAGGTGCGCGACGTCTCCGAGTTCCTGGTCGAGCTGGGCCCGGTGGCGGAACGGCACCCCCTCGAGGTCACCGCTGCCTATCACGACGCCTGCCACCTCGGCCACGCCCAGGGGATCCGGACCCAGCCCCGCGCGCTGCTGCGACAGATCCCCGGCCTGCAGCTCCTGGAGATCCCCGAGGGGGAGCTGTGCTGCGGCTCGGCGGGGATCTGGAACATCCTCTTCCCCGAGCCTGCCCGCGAGCTCGGCGACCGGAAGGCAGGCAACGTCGCCGCCACCGGCGCGGCTCTGCTCGTGACGGCGAACCCAGGCTGCCTGATGCAGATCGGCTCCGCGTTCCAGCGCCGAGGTGACCGCATCGGCATGGCACACACCGTCGAGGTGCTCGATGCCTCGATCCGCGGGCTGCCCGCCGGCGCCCTCGTCGGCCCCGAGCGGGGCCACGGCCTCTCACGAGCGAGGTGAGGACAGTGTTCCAACAGGTAGTGGACCCGGTCGCTGGTTCGCTCGGGCTCTCCGCGCTGTGCGCGGTGCTCCCACTCCTGACCCTCTTCGTCCTGCTGGGGGTCCTCCGGGTCAAGGCGTGGATCGCCGGCCTGGTGTCGCTCGCGGTGGCGATAGTCGTGGCGATCGTCGCCTTCGGGATGCCCGTGGGCCAGTCACTGCTCAGCGCGCTCGAGGGTGCGGCGTTCGGCTTCTTCCCGATCCTCTGGATCGTCATCAACGCGATCTGGATCTACAACCTCACGGTGGAGAGCGGTCACTTCGACGTCCTGCGCCGCTCGTTCGCCACGGTCAGCCCGGACATGAGGATCCAGGCGATCATCATCGCGTTCTGCTTCGGGGCGCTGCTGGAGGCGCTGGCCGGTTTCGGCACCCCGGTCGCGATCACGGTCGTCATGTTGATGACCATCGGTTTCTCGCCGCTGCGCGCGGCCGCGCTGTCGCTGATCGCCAACACCGCGCCGGTGGCCTTCGGCGCACTCGCCGCGCCGATCACGGCGCTGGCCACCGTGGCCCACGGCGCCAACCCCGATCCGCGGCTGACCATCGACACGCTCGGCGCCATGGTGGGTCGGCAGACGCCGATCCTCGCCGCCGTCGTGCCGCTGGTCCTCGTCTTCGTCGCCGACGGCCGGCGGGGTCTGCGCGAGGCGTGGGCCCCGGCCCTCGCCGCCGGGGTGACCTTCGGGGCGGCGCAGTTCGTGGCGTCGAACTACATCTCGGTGCCGCTGACCGACATCATCGCGGCGCTGGCGTCGGCGGCCGTCGTCGTCCTCATGGTCCGTGGCCGCCGGGACCGCGTGCCCGCGCACGCCATGGCCTCCGCCGGAACGGCACCGACGGCGGAGCGCCGCGCGGTGGCGACCTCCGGCGCCCCCGGCGGGGTCGGCGCCACGGTCGACGAGGACCTCGCGGAGGCGCCGGGCGGGCAGGCCCCGCGCGACCGGGGGACGGCGCCGGTCGACGGGGCCGGCGAACTGCCGTACACCCGCGCCGAAGTGCTCCGGGCCTACGCGCCCTACGCGATCATCATCGTGTTGTTCGTGCTGGCCAACCTCGCCCCGGTGAAGGCGGCCCTGGCCGAGAAGCCGTGGACGACTCCCTTCGCCTGGCCCGGCCTGCACGTGCTCTCGGCCAGTGGCAAGCCCATCGCCACGACCACCTTCGCGTTCGGCTGGCTGCCCGCCGCGGGCACCCTGCTCCTGATCGCCGGAATCCTCACGGCCCTGGTCCTGCGGATCCCGCCCGGTCGTGCGCTGGCGGCCTACGGCCGGACCTACGCGGAGCTCAAGTGGGCGATCGTGACGGTCATGGCGGTGCTCGCCCTGGCCTACGTGATGAACCTGTCCGGGCAGACCGCCAGCCTCGGCGCGTTCCTGGCACGGGCCGGGGGGTTCTTCGCCTTCCTGTCCCCCATCCTCGGCTGGATCGGGGTGGCGGTGAGCGGGTCGGACACCTCGTCGAACGCCCTGTTCGGTGCCCTGCAGGTGCAGACCGCGGCACGCGCCGGGCTGGACCCGGTGTTGCTCGCCGCCGCCAACTCCTCCGGCGGAGTGCTGGGCAAGATGATCAGTCCGCAGAACCTGGCGATCGCAGCGGCCGCGGTCGGAATGGCCGGGCGCGAAGGGGACATCTTCCGCCGGGTCTTCGGATGGAGCCTCGTCCTCCTGCTGATCATGTGCGTGCTCGTGTTCCTCCAGTCCACGTCGGTGCTGAGCTGGATGGTGCCCTGACCGGACGTCGGCCACCGTGCAGCCGCGGCCGTGATACCGGTTGGACGCGACCCACGGGGACGGCAGAGCTTCCCGCAGCCGGCCGGCATGTGGGCGGAACACGTCTGTTCCGGGTGCTCAGCCCCACGCAGGACGACCGTGCTCACTCGTAGTAGAGCTTCTGAGGCCCTGGATAGACCCACGACAGTGCGTCGCGCAGCCGGTCCCGCCAGTTCTCCCACGAATGGCCGTCGCGCGCCTCGGTGTAGCGGACCTGCATGCCGGCGTTCTCGAACACGTGCACCATCGACCGGTTGGGCACGATCAGCTGCTCGTAGACGCCGCAGGACATGAAGATCCGGTCGGCGACGCAGCGCGGCTTCGCCCGGTAACGGTTCACGAACTTGACGACGGGATCGAAGACCGGTCCCCCGCCGTGATCGCTGCCGATGTCGGTGAAGACGAACGAGCCCGACATCAGCACCAGGGACCCGTACGTGTCGGGCGACCGGTAGGCGGCCGACAGCGCGGCGACCCCGCCGAACGACGAGCCCAGCAGGCACCGACCGGCGCGCTGCCCGACGAGCGGCAGCGACGACTCCAGTTCGGGGAGCAGTTCCTGCGTGAGGAACCGCGAGTGCGCCGCGGAGTTCGCGT
>Ga0308174_10000566_pt1 | contig 15925 bp, 10 predicted proteins | sample PhyPR2_FD_203894 | JGI IMG/M metagenome (GOLD analysis project Ga0308174, IMG submission 203894) | Soil microbial communities from UC Gill Tract Community Farm, Albany, California, United States - DLSLS.P.R2 | ecosystem: Environmental > Terrestrial > Soil > Agricultural land | place: USA...
CGGTTCCGACCCGAGCGCTTGTGCCACAGAGCGGGTAATGGGGCAGATAATCCCTCCGCCTCGTGCAGTATCGGAAGGCACGAACGGCGCCAGAACTAAGTCGGACATCGAAATGGAATATCCAAGGGTTAGAGCACTTCGTCCGAATTTCCTTATAAAGAGGTACGCCACCCGCACACCGAGTTTCGTGTCCGTAACGGCGCGGGAAAACAGAAAGGCAGTAAAGATGAGCCAAACCGTGGGATCGGCAAACCCGGAAAGCACTGTCGGGGCCGGAAGAGCGTTGGTAAGCACCAGCGCGGTCATGGCGGTAAGAATGCAGGCTCCCATGGGAACCGGCTGAATAATAAGCGAAATGATGGTGGCAGCAAAAAACGCCAACAAGTGACGTTGATCGGGACGTAGACCGGCGAACGGGACAAAATAGAGAAAAAGACCTGGGGCTAAAACCGCACACCAGCGCCATGCGGTCGTGATTCCGGCGGACCGGACAGCCGGCGAAGTTTCGGTTAGCGGCACTGCCACGTAAGCTCGATGGAAGGCCGGCTCTGGCGGTCCCGATTTCCAAGCGGGGAAGCGTGGAATAGGATGACGTGACCCGTTGGGCTTTTCCTGCGGAGAGGCTGAATATTCATACAAATCATCTTATGCCTGATACGCACGTCCCAAATTAAGCCCTGTTCTGTCGAGCCATCTCAATTGCATTCTGTAACCTGACGCTATGCCGCCAAACTATGATCCGAACAGAATCTTGAGTAGTCGAGGGGAATCGGAGAGCGAAACCGCACAATGAAAACTTTCAGATTGGCTGTTGTTCCGGGAGACGGCATCGGTAAGGAAGTCGTTCCCGAGGGTCTGCACGTCCTGGAGGCCGTTGGTGCACAATTCGAGATTGCCTTCGAGAAAACCCACTTCGACTGGAGTTGTGAAACCTACAAAGCCACCGGACGAATGATGCCCGCAGACGGCCTTGCACGCCTGCGCGATCACGACGCAATCTTCCTGGGAGCGGTGGGCTTCCCCGGAGTTCCAGACCACGTCTCTCTGTGGGGCTTGTTGATTCCAATCCGGCGCGAATTTGACCAGTATGTCAACCTGAGGCCGGTGCGTCTGCTACCGGGCTTGGTCGCTCCGATACGCGACCGTAAGCCCGGAGATATCGACTTTTGGGTGGTGCGTGAAAACACGGAAGGCGAATACTCTCAGATCGGAGGGCGTCTGCATGCAGGAACCGACCGAGAACTAGTAGTACAGGAAGCGATCTTCACTAGACATGGTACGGATCGCGTTATGCGGTATGCGTTCGATCTTGCATGCCGGCTGGATCGCAAACAAGTCACCTCGGCAACCAAATCCAATGGAATCTTTCACTCGATGCCGTTCTGGGATGAGCGTTTTGCTGCGATCAGCCAGGAATATCCGGATGTTCGTGCAGACCAATACCACGTGGACATTCTGGCGGCTCGCTTCGTTATGTCGCCGGAGCGATTCAGCGTCGTGGTGGCCAGCAATCTTTTCGGTGATATCCTTTCCGATCTTGGGCCCGGCGTAACCGGAACGATAGCGGTTGCTCCATCTGCGAATATCAATCCTGAGCGTACATTCCCCTCAATGTTTGAGCCGGTTCACGGCTCCGCTCCCGACATCGCAGGGAAGGGAATCGCTAACCCAATCGGACAAATATGGTCGGCTGCGATGATGTTAGAGCATCTTGGCGAACCGGACGCCGGACGAGCGATCATCAATGCCATCGAGACTGTCCTGACGTCGTCGAACCCGCCCTTTACTCCCGACCTTGGAGGCAAAGCAGGTACGAGCGATCTTGGTGCTGCAATCGCAGCTGCGGTCAGTGATTGCCGGAAATGACAGTTTAGCAGGGTCGCCAGCGCATCATACTCACCAAGCGACTTCCCTATTTCTTCCGGCGCGACGGCGGTTCGTGCTCTGGGAGGGCAAAAGCTATTACGGTTGGGCCGGCAGCAACAGCCACGTACTGCATCCCATCGAAACGGTAAGACATAGGCGAGGCTCTCCAGGAACGATTGGCATGAAAACGCCAGAGTTGCTTTCCAGTCACTGCATCGGCCGCCGCGAAATCTCCGCTGTCTTCGCAAAAGAACAAGACTCCGCTGCCGGTTGCAATGGTTCCGCCCCAAGTGTCTGCCGATCCTATCTGGGGCCATTCCCAAACGACCTTCCCGGTCTGAACATCGATCGCCCGCAGCACTTTTTGCGGTATCTCACCGGGGACTTTCCGCTGGGACCCTCCCAGATATCCTTCGCCGGCCTTCCACTCCGTAGGACTTTCCGAATAGATGTTACACTTCTCAAGCGTTTGCAGGTAGTAGAGACCGGTAGACGGCAGGTAGGAGGTGGAATACCAATTCGTGGCGCCATCTTGCGACGGGCAGACTTTCGTGCCTTCGCCCACCTTCTCGAGCTGAGCGAGTACTGGCCGACCGTCAGGGCCGATTTCTTTCGCCCAATTTAGCTTACGGACAAACGGCTTGGCGAGCAGTAACTCACCGTTTTTTCGGTCGAAAACATAGAAGAAACCGTTGCGATTCGCCATGAGCAGGAGCTTTCGGGGGCGACCGTGCCAATCGGTATTTATGATCACTGCGGGTTCAGTGGCGTCCCAGTCGTGAAGATCGTGCGGTGTGAATTGGTAGTACCACTTCAGCTTCCCCGTATGTGGGTCGAGTGCGAGAATGCAGTCGGAATAGAGATTGTCTCCCTCGCGCTCCGTGCCGTTGTAGTCGGGACCTGGATTGCCAGTCTGCCAATACAACGTATCCAGTTGTGGATCGTAGGAGCCGGTGAACCACGTCACGGCACCGCCATGCTCGATTGCTCGTCCCTTCCAGGTCTCGGAACCCGGTTCTCCCGCCTTTGGAACGGTCCAGAACCGCCAGGCTTCTTTGCCCGTAACCTGATCGAACGCGGCAAGAAAACCCCGTGCGCCGTGCTCTCCTCCTGCTGTGCCCGAAATGACCAGATTACCCACCACGAGAGGTGCGGAGGTCGCGAAGTAGTTTTGGTGCCAATCCGCCATTAGGGTTTCCCAGATCACTTCTCCCGTGAACCGGTTCAAGGCAAGCAAGTGCGCATCGTCAGTGACCATAAACAGGCGGTTTGCGGCCACAGCAGCGCCGCGGTTGATACCAACTCCGCCACCTCTCATGTGGTCCTTGGTTTTAGGCCTTCGGTAATGCCAGAGCGTTCTCCCGTCGCCTGCGTCAAGCGCGTAGCACTCGTTTGGTCCGGTGACGTACAACACCCCGTCCGCAACCACAGGCGTTGCTTCAAGTCCTGACAGGCCGGGAACGGTAAACATCCATTTCGGGGCGAGCTCGGCAATATTGGTCCGGTCGATCTGAGCAAGTGCCGTATAGCGGTTTCCGTCGAGACTGCCATTATAGGTGGGCCAGTCCGAATCTGATGTAACGGGCCGGAACTTCTGACCTGATCGGCGAAATAAACGGATGGTGTGGTCGGACAGTCTCAATGCCAGGTCGTCATTACTTTCATTGAGGACAGCACCTTCAAGCGTTTCGCCGGTGGTGGTTTGAACTCTACGCCGACGTTCAAAAGAAGGCTCGGGCTTGAGTGAACGAAGAAAGGCAATCAGATTATCCAGTTGTTGTCCTTGGATGCTGGCGAACGCTGGCATGCCACGGCTGAGTAGGCCGCCATTGATCGTAGCTTTTAGCCGTGGGTCGTCAATCTTCGGCAGCCGCTCCGCTATGTTCGGGCCCAACTCACCGCCCGCTCCATCTCCGCCATGGCATGTGGAGCAGGTGTTCTGATATTGACGCCGGCCGGCATCGATGTTCCCGACGATCTGCCCGTAGGCCAAGGTGGTCGAGAGAAAACAGAGCATTACACGAAGCATGTCTCGCAGTTCTGTCAGCATACCCGAAGTATTTGTGCGAACACTAGAACCCAGCCGTTTAAGTAAATATCAATCTGGACAACAGAGTCCAGGTATTAACGGCGAGTGTGCAAGTTCGAGCGATGTGTTTCGTGGGGCGAAACTTTGGGCCTGCAATTTTGCAGTGGTACACAGCGCTCTTCGCGGAAAATGACCGAAAAAAGCGGAGTCTAATTCGACCTGGAAAGAAATTACAGTTTGCTCTGTTTTCTCATTGACAGAACTTCAAACCTTTGATCTAATCGAGGGCGCTGTAAATATACTAGTCTCCCAAGCTCCGCGAAAAAGAAGACGTATGAGAAATCGAAACGTTGTGACTTTGTTTGTCATGGCTGCGTTGGCCTTGCTTTTTGGATCAGCAGCTCTTGCACAAACGTACCGTGCCCAGATCACTGGACTTGTTACCGACACAAGTGGTGGCAATGTCCCAGGGGCGACCGTGACGTTGAGCAACGTCAACACCGGTGTAAACGCGACAAAGCAGACCGACACGTCTGGCGTTTACGTATTCGATTACGTGGAACCCGGCACTTACCGGATCACGGTAGAGGCGGCCGGCTTTGGAAAATTCGTCCAGGAGAACGTAGTCGCGCAGGCTGCCGGCGATATCACCGTGAATGCCAAGTTGAATCCGGGGACGTTGCAGCAGACCGTGACGGTGGATGCCACTCCGCCAGCCGTCGAGTTCAACTCTACAAATCAGCAGTTGACGATCGATACGAAGATGGCAAACGATACGCCACGGTTAGATCGAAATCCTTTCAAACTGACTTTGCTTGAGCCCGCCGCAATCAACACCAGAGGCGAAATGCAGCCATTCAATTCGTGGGCGCCGAATAGCGTGGACCTGGGAGGTGGCACAAATCTGAAGAATGACTTGCTGGTAGATGGAGCCCCGATCGGAATTGGATTCAAAGCCGGATATCCGCCAAATCAGGAAGCGGTGCAGGAAGCCGTTGTGTCACAAAACAGTGTGGATGCCGAATCGGGACACAGTGCCGGAGGAATCATTAGCTTAACAACCAAAAGCGGTACCAATGAGTGGCACGGGGAGGCGTTCTATCTGGGACGGTATCCCTGGTTAAGCGCGGAAGCGGATCGCACCCGGTTCAGTCAGAATGCGCAACGGCAGAACATGTTTGGCGGAACGCTCGGCAACCCGATCCTGAAAAACAAGCTGTTCAATTTCTACTCAATGGAGTACTGGAAGATCGCGGCACCTTCGCCCTTCCAGGCAACCGTTCCAACCCCACTGGAGCGCCAGGGGGATTTCTCGCAAACGCGGGCTGCCGATGGAAGTCAGCGGACAATCTTCGATCCGTTCAGCACAGTGGTCGATTCTGTTACAGGCGCGGTGACCAGGACGGCCTTTCCCGGCAACAAAATTCCGGCTAACCGCATCAGCCCATTCTCAGCAAAACTGCTAAGTGCGTTCTGGGATCCGAATAACCCGGGCGTTGGTTACAACCACCTGAACAATTTCCAAAAAGGTTTAATCGACAGTTTCAATTACTACAATCTCTCGGACCGCGTGGACTACAACATTAGCAGCAAGTGGCGCGTATCCGGAATGTATGGGCGATATCATTCGACCGACATTCAGGGTAACCCGACCCCAAATAATTCCATCTTGTATCAACCCTCAGGCAGTCTGCGCGCAGCCAATCAGGCGCTAGGTGATGCAGTTTGGACCGCTACTCCGACCACAGTGGTGAATTTTCACGGCGACTGGTTCAACTTAACCGACTCTTACGTCTCGAAGGACCTTGGCAAGAATGGCTGGTCGAACATCTGGCCAAATAATCCATGGTATGCCCCTTACGCGGAAGCTTCATCGAACGTCCCCGTCTACTACCCAAGCTTGAATATCGGCGGCCAGAACTTCGGCGGCCCGGGCTTCTTCTGGGATCAAAGGCCCGCTGCGGAATCGTTTAGCGTGGGCGTCTCGCAGCAGCACGGCTCGCATTACCTGAAATACGGGTTCCAATTCCGGCGCAGCGCGGGGCCAACCTACGTCAGCAACACGGACACGTTCCAATTTCCGGCTGCGCTGACCGCAAATACGTTCAATAATCCGGATACGACGAAGTATGGCGACCCGTTTGCGACGTTTCTGCTAGGCGCTCTGGACAGTTCCTCCGAGATGATCGGCGGGCCGGCGCCCATTACCGTTTCGGACTTTTTCGGGATGTACATCGGAGATGACTGGAAGGTAACCCGTAATCTGACTTTGAACATCGGTTTGAGGAATGAATATGAGACCGCCTGGCACGACCCGGACCACCTGCTCTCGCAAGGTCTGGATCTAAACAATATCGATCCGACCATCGCCGCCAACCCGCCACAGATGCCCGCGCAGGCCCTGTCGATTGTCGGGCCGAACTACTTCAGCTTTAACGGGCTTTGGAACTTCACAAGTAGCAACCACCCAGGCATGTGGAATGCACCGAAGTTGAATCTCCAGCCGCGTTTCGGCGTGGCCTACCGCCTAAGCGACAAAACGGCGCTACGCTTCGGCTATGCAATGTACACGATTCCCACGGAGTACAATTTCACGGCGGCTCCGTTCAGCGGTTTCGAGGACGTGAATTTCTTGGAGCCTCCGTTCTTCGGGATGACGCAGTACCAGAACACGGCGCCTCTCCTAAGCGGCAGGCCCCAACAGACGATCGATAATCCGTTCCCGGCCAACAATCCGCTAATTGCTCCCCCGGGCAAAGCAGCAGGAACGAACGTCGGGCGCGGAGGCTCGCCGCTGCTGTGGTACCCGAAATACTTTGAGAAGGCCTATAACCACCGGCTGAATATTACCTTGGAGCACCAGTTCCCCGGCCAGATCGTGACGTCATTGACGTACTTTGTGAATTTCGGAAATCAACACTACACCCAGCAACTAAACAGCATCGATCCCCGAATTGAACAACAGTACCAAAACACTCTCAATACGACCAATGTCGCCAACCCGTTCTATCACTACCTGACTCCGACACAGATTCCGGGACCCCTTTACAACCAGCAGCAAGTGACGCTGGGCTCGCTTCTGACCAGGTATCCTCTGTACGGGCCCTTGTATGAAATCGGCGTGCGCGGAGCCGAAGAAAGATATCAGGACCTGGAACTGAAAGTTCAGAAGCGATTCAGCCAGGGATATAACTTCCTGTTCGGCTACATCTACATTCGCGAAAGGACGCAGATCAACAACTTTAACGATCTGACGCAGTATTTGAATCAACTGCAATGGCAAGATAGCGACCAGCCGCACCACCGGATTACGGCTGCGGGCACCTATGAACTGCCCTTCGGAAAAGGCAAGCATTATCTGTCTAGCATGAACCGCTTGGGCGATGCTGTGATCGGTGGCTGGCAGGTGACAGGCGTGCTCACCTACAATACTGGAGATTACCCACGATTCGGCAATTACATTGTGACCGGAAATCCTTGTCAGAACGTGCCATCGGGATACTACTTTAATCCCTCTGTGTTCAATCTGATCCCGGCGAACACCTACGTCTTGCGGACCAATCCTCTGCAATACTCATGTATCGTTGGCCCAAGTTTTCTGGACTTGGACGCGAGCCTGGTGAAAAACATTCACTTTACAGAGCGAGTGCAGGGCCAGCTGAAGATGACCGCTTACAATGCGACCAACAAATTGAATTTGGGAGATCCTGACACAAATCGCTCCGACGCGAACTTCGGCCAGGCTCTGTACCAGGGCACGCCTGCCGGCACATTCGGATCCCAGACAGCCGTATATGGCAACCAGGCAGGTCGACAAGTGGAGCTTGGGTTCAAGATTATATTTTGAGGACGTAGTACGCTGATCGGTGTGTCTGCGATCGGGCGTTCCGATCAGCTGATTTGAATCTCAGTAATGATCTTGCTGAACCGTCGTGCTGTGCTTAGCTGGCTGGCGATGCCCGTGCTTTCTGCCTTCGCAGGTCAGGACGCGTCGGCTCCCGGTGAGGGCATGGCATCGCGGCGAGTCAAAGCGGCCCCGAAGGGCAAGCCATCCGGTTTGCCTTTCTACGCGCATTTCCTGGATGTAGCACAAGCGGCGGGTTTGAATGAACCCGTGGTTTCCGGCCACCCGGATCGGGCCGATTATGTCATAGAAGCGATGGGTTGCGGGGCCGCTTTTATCGACTACGATAACGACGGCTGGATCGACATCCTCGTGCTTTCAGGGTCACGGTTTGGTGATCCTCCGGCGGATAGTTCAAACCGGCTCTACAAGAACAATCGTGACGGCACATTCAGCGACATAACCCAGAAGGCCGGACTCTTTCACACCGGGTATTCCTACGGCGTAACCGTTGGCGACTACAACAACGACGGCTTCGAAGATTTATTTATAACGGGCTGGCCGCAGAATCTGCTGTACCGCAACAATGGAGACGGCACCTTTACTAATGTCACCAAAGAAGCCGGGTTGTGGAATGAAGAGCCCCGTTTTGGCACAGGATGCACATTCGTCGATTACGACCGCGACGGCAGACTGGATCTGTTCGTATCGAATTACGTGCTTTTTGACGAGAAAACAGTCCCGAGGGCCAGCCGTTCATCGAACTGCAATGGCGAAGGAGTCTTTTGCGGGCCGCGCGGCTTACCCTACGGCCATCACTCACTGTATCGGAACAACGGAGATGGCACGTTTACCGATGTGACGAATGCCGCGGGAATCAGCAAGCCGGATGGCGGCTATGGCTTAACCGCCGTCGCAGCCGACTTCGACAACGACGGTTGGCCCGACATTTACGTCGCTTGCGATTCGACGCCGAGTCTGCTCTTCATCAATCAGCACAATGGGACATTTTCCGAACAAGCGATGGAACGCGGAGTGGCTCTGAGCGAGGACGGGATGGAGCAAGCCGGGATGGGAATTGCGATTGGAGACCTTCGCTCACGCGGCACGCTCGACATTGTTAAAACCCACTTCGCGGCTGACACCCCCGCCGTGTACAGCAACGATGGCAAAGGGGAGTTTCAAGACGATACCCTGCATTCGGGTCTGGGAATCGAGACGCGGTTCATCAGCTGGGGCATCGGAATTGAGGATCTGGACAACGATGGCTGCCCCGAAATCTTCTGGGTGACAGGCGGTATTTATCCGGAAATGCGGAATAAACCGGATCAACCTTTTAAAACACCCCGCATCCTCTTTCGCAATCTGGGCAACGGCAAGTTTGAGGAGCTAAGCCGCCAGGGTGGTCCTGGCGTGGAGGCGCTGCATTGCAGCCGGGGTTGCGCATTCGGAGATTTTGATAATGATGGTGACCTGGATATTCTGATCGTAAATTTGAACGAGCCGCCTTCTCTGCTGCGGAACGATTTGCAGGGGAAGAATCACTGGATCAAAGTAATGCTGACCGGAACTAAGTCCAACCGGAGCGCCATTGGATCGAAGGTTTCGGTCCATTACGGGGGCAAAGTTCAGGCCAAGGAGGTACTGGCGCAGTCCTCGTATCTGTCAGTAAACGACCGGCGATTACATTTCGGCGTAGGCTCGGTCGTGACGGTTGATCTTGAGATCAGGTGGCCGCTTGGCGAAATGGAACGACTGACGGGGATTGCGGTGGATCAACTGATTCATGTAACGGAGGGCCGCGGTATCACACGGCTGCAGAAACTGGGGTGAGATCGGTGCGAGTGGGTCTGTTGCTTACCGGCTTCGTGTGGGGATCGTTGCTCTTTGCGCAGCGCTCTCCCGTCGACCAGGCGTGGGATCTGGCGGCGAAAGGGCAGCGGGAAGCCGCGATCGAAATTCTCCATAAAACAATTGCTGACAATGCCAGCAACGCAGATGCGCGGCTGCTGCTCGGGAGTCTGCTCAGCGATGGCGGGAATGCGCCGGAGGCTATAGCGGAGTTGACGGAAGCTGTGCGGTTGCGTCCGCAATCAGCGGATGCACAGAATGCGCTGGGCGAGGCGTACATGGCAGCAGGGAATGCGCAGCTGGCGCGCGCACCTTTTGAGACGGCAGTAAAGGTCAATCCTCGATTCGCGATTGCTCAAGTGAACCTCGGAGCGGTTCTGATCGAGACAGGCGAATATGCATCTGCGGCCGAGCACCTGGACTTGGCATTGAAGCTGCTGGGGAGGGATGGCGATGCCGCCTACGCGCACTATCTGCGCGCAAAGGCCTATAGCGCCGACAATAATCCTCGGAGCGCCGTTACACAATTGGAAGCGGCGTTGGCACTACGGCCGGATTATCCCGAAGCGTGGTCGGATCTGGGACAAGCGCGTAAGCTTTTGCTGGACGATCGCGGCGCGCTGGCGGCCGAAAAAAAAGCCGTCGAACTGAACCCTCGGGACGCGGTTGCGCAGTATCGGCTCGGGGCGGAATATCTACGGCAGGGAGAACCGGCGGCCGCGGTCGGGCATTTGCAGGAGGCGTTCCGGATCAACTCCCACGACCAGTCGACTTTGAACGCCTTACAAAGTGCGCTTCGACGAGAAGGCAAGGATGACGAGGCCGCTGCGGTAAAGCAGAAGCTGCGTCACCTGTTGCGAGAGAAAGATCAAGCCAGCCAGAACGCCGTGCGAGCCGTGAAGCTCAACAACGAAGGTGCGAGCCTGGAGAAGGCTGGAGACTTGCCGGGTGCTCTTGAGCGGTACCGAAAAGCAGTCGAATTGTACCCGGAGCACGTCGGCATGCGCGTAAATTACGCAGTAGTTCTGCTTCGCCTGGGGCAATGGACGGATGGCTTGACAGAGCTACAAAAAGCGCTCGAGCTCGATCCCGCGAATCAGTCGATATGGAAGACTTTGCAGGACGCATTGAAGCAGGCACCGCCAACCGTAATCGCACAGTGGAGGAAAATCGCTCCCGAGCACCCTCGCTAAATCCGACACAAACTTGCCTGTAAATACCGGACGATCTGCCCTCCTTCGTGTTGACGGTCGGTGCGCGAGCCGAATCGCGCGACCGGCACTGGATCAGGAAATTGAGAAGGCAGTATGATCGAACAGTGAGTTACTGGATCGTCCATTGGCTCCTCAGCGGTGTTGCTCTGTTGATCGTAGCGAGGATTCTCCCTGGCATTCAGGTGGACAATTTTGGTGCGGCCCTTATCGCCGCATTGATTGTCGGTCTAGTAAGCGCAACCATCGGGTTGGTCCTCAAAATTATTCTGCTTCCGTTTATTGTCCTTACGCTGGGTGTGGTCTACTTCCTCATTAACGGCTTCATGTTAAAGCTCGCATCAGCCTTCGTACCCGGCTTTCGTGTCGATGGATGCCTGCCCGCCATTCTTGGTTCAATTCTGCTAACGCTCGTTGATTATGTTCTCAACCGCATTGTCGGGCTGTAAAACGCGACGTCTGTGGCCCGCGACATTCCGTTCCGCGTCAGGTTCCCAGCGGCTTTGACGAGCCGTAGTTCGGAGGCACAAGCTTGCGTTCTTAGCGAAACAAGAGCGGAGCGAACGCGACTAGGTTATTCCGCCAAACCAGCCAAGTGTGCATTCCCGGAGTTTCAATCGCCGTGGGATTGATGTTCTTCGATTTCAGCCACCTCACAATCTCACGATTCAGAGTGATCAGTCGATCATCGGTGCCGCACGCAATCCATAGCAGATGGAGCCGCGCTGCTGACTGAGTGTTCAACTGTGGAAAATCAGCCGCGAAATCGTCGCTCAAGCCGCCCGCGCTGAACGATCCCACCCAGCCGAACAGGTCAAGTCGGTTCAACCCGGTGAGCAGTGATTCAGCACCGCCCATCGAAAGGCCGGCGATGGCCCGGGAATCACGGTTAGCTTGAACCTTGTACGTCTTTTCCACCATGGGAATAACTTCTTCCACCAAAGAATCACGGAACTTGTTGAAGTTCCTTTCGCGAAGCTCACGATTCTGAAAAGGAGGGCCCGATTGCGACGTCGGGTGCACGATCTCCGGCGCGCCGTAGCCAAGCGGCATCACGACAATCATCGGCTTTATCTTTCCCGTGGCGATCAAGGAATCGAGGATATAATTGGCTTTCCCTACCGCCGTCCAGCCGCTTGCATCGTCACTATAGCCATGGAGCAGATAGAGTACCGGATAAGTCGTCTTCGCCGCCGCGTCATACCCGGGAGGCGTGTAAATGTAAAAGTCGCGATTGTCCCCCACGATTCCTGAGTGGTAGAAGAGGTGCTGTACCGTTCCATGCGAAATGTCGGTGTCCTCCCACGGCATGGGCGCGGAGCCAGGCACTTGAAGGCTGCTGCTCGGATTTAAAAAATTCGGATTGATACGCCAGTTCGAAGGATCAAGCAAACGGACTCCGTCCGCCTCAAACGAATATCCGTAGTAGTTAGGATCGAGCGGAGTAGTCGTGACGCTCCAGACTCCAGCATCGTCCTTCTTCATAACGTAAGGCTCCTTCGCGCCTTCCAAGTTCAAGGTAACCTTCTGCGCATTGGGATCGCGAAACCGGAACGTGGCAATGCCGTCGTGAACCTCGGGCGATATGAGGCGTGCTGCTTGCTGGGCAGAGACAACGCTACTGGCCAGGAGACCGAGAAGAAGGAGTTTCGTCATAGCTTCAATTAGAGAATGATATGCCTGACGATTATTTGAACTGTGCTTCCAGGTCCTCGAATCGCTTCCTGAGCTCCTGGAATTCGGAGCGTAGCGCCTGTAGCTCGTGTTCAAGTAGCGATAGGCGCGATGGTTGTCCTGTAAGCGGCGCTTCGCCCGGTCCACTATCGATCGGCGGCTCGCCTGCTAGCAGATGGGTGTAGCGTGCTTCCTTCTGGCCGGGTTGCCGTCCCAACTTCTTGACCAATGCGCCTTCGGGCATCTCTCCTAGCTTCTGGAGAACCCGCTCTGTTTCTCCGAGGTCGGCGAACGCAAACAGTCGCTCACTGCGATCTTTAATTTCGCCGAGAGTCTGCGGTCCTCGTAATAACAAGGTGCACAGCACGGCAACTTCGCGCCTCCCAAGGTTCAATGTCTCGGAGATGCGCTGCGCATATTTGGTCACCCGGCCACTACCGCTGATAACCATCGCCAGCTTCTTTTCTCGTAGACCATCGAGCGCGGTTAGCACGGTCTCGTCGTCATACTCCACCACGGGGTCGCGATTGGATTTCTGGTTGCACGCGTTAACGAGCGCGTTCAGTGAAAGAGGATAGTATTCAGGAGTGGTCGCCTCTTTTTCGATAAGCGACCCCAATACGCGTACTTCCTCCGCGTCCAGAACCTGCATCATCCAGGTCACGCGCGATTGGGGTAGCCGCCACGTTCACCGGGAGAAACAATGATCGTGGGTTTCTCTTCTTCCTCCGCTTGGCGCGCCGCAAGATCCGGACGAAGATGCGACAGTATCCGTCCAGCCACATTCTTGCCCTGCCGGAAGGCATCCATATACAGGCTTTCGCGCTCTGCCTTGGTGTAGTGGTACCCCATCCGATAGAAACGGTCCAGCGATAAACCCACAACTTTCGTTCCGGCGTAGGCAATCGCCGCTTTGCCGATCAGTCCGCCCCCAAAGGGAATCTTTCCGACCACTTGCCGCGCCAGCGCCCGCCAGCCAAAGGCGCTTCCGATAATGGCGGCGACCTCCGACTTTTGCTCCCGGTAGCCAATCTCGCGGTCGCTTGCCGCAGCGATAAGAAATGCCATCCGGATCTGGTTCATCGTCAGGAATGCGCTGTCGGATGCAAATTCAGCAACGGCCCAGGGCAGTTCCAAGATGTTTGGAATCACGTCAGGCAATGCAGTTGTGAGGGAAAATAACGTATTCTCTTTAGAAACTTTGCCGATAACCCGATTCACAAACGGGTCGCGGAATGGGGGAAACGCCTTGGCAAGCGACACGCCTAAATCGTGATGGGTATCTAGAATTTTCTGGACCAGTCGCTCCGGGTTGGTGGGTTCAAAGATCAAGGCTCTCGATGGCGCGGCGGCGTTCTCGTCGTAGATGGACAGATCATAGGAAAGCCCTGTCGCTGGATGCGGATCACGACTGAACGAAGCAGCCGATTGCTGCCGACGGGCCGGACTCAGCTCACGCAGAAAAAAGTCCTCCATCCGTTCGTAGGAGAGGGGATTCGATCCATAGAGCGCGATATGTACCTGACGCTCGCCCAGATCGCGTGCATCCTTCGGATTTAGTTTGCTGACTGCCTTTTTGATGTTTAATAGACCTTGAATGCTCATTCAAAACTCCCGTGAGAGATGGGACTATCGGCGCCTCTCAGACGCATGACAACCCTGACACCTTGCCGCCATCCTTCATTGATACCAATACGTTCGACCTCAATGCCGGGAGAAAAGTAACTAAGAACCGTGGCATTGGTCGAATGAAACGACATGGCGGGTGCGATCAGCAGCAATCGCGGCGGCTTGCCGTCCAACGGAACACCGGGAAATAAATGATTTAGCTCGCCATTTCGCGCATGCCATGCCACCCGCATCCAGTAGTCTAACGCCTGTAGCGGCAAGTGAACGTCTTCCGTTACTTTCAGTTCCAGAACGGCGAGGCTCCCCGCGACGGAAACGGCTAATAAATCGATCAGATCACGATCCCCGGCCGAGAACGTCAGCACTTGGCCATGTACCGGCCTGGGACGTAAGGAGGCATCAATGGTTTGGATCCCCGATCGAAGCTGGATTTCTAACGTCCGCTCCGGAGTGACGCCAGCGGTCGGCCCGCCTGGGTTCAAATTCGTGTCTCCAAAGGCCGTAAGCGAAACTCGGGTGTCGAGGTTTCCCAGATCTTGTGGGTCGACTTCGCCGGCCGATCCGTGCGCGTTGAAGCGGAATAGGCGCACTGTAACATCTCTTCCGGTGAGCCAGCGAAGCCTCTGTGCAGTGAGGCTTCCTGCGTTGTCCGGAAGAAAAATACAAAGCTGGCTAGGCATGCCGGCATGCGTGCTTTCCACCAAATGCCGATGCCAGATGAGCGCAAATGTCAGCACGCCACTTTCCTCGCGGAGATGAGGGCAGGCTAAGGCTGCGAGGGTCTGGTTACCACGCCTTAGGCATGCTCGGGGAAAGACCGGCGAAAAGGACCTCTGCAGATCCATCCCACATGTCAAAGCGGTGATTTCCCAGCCAGGAAATTGCCGGTGCAATATTCGGCGGAACTGTTCGGTAAAGCTTTCCCGAGAGCCCCGGAGGGTGGTACTCGCGGTTTGCGGACGGTGCAGGTCGAGAAAGCTAAGCTTCCCCTCTTTGCCGGCGAAACGCTGGATGGTGCATTCGAGAACGCCTGCCCTATGGCGCTCAACTGATAGCACTCTTCGGGATACCGTCCGGTGCCCCGACTGGAATTCGAGACAGAGCCGGCCGGCAGAGACTTCGACCGTAAACTCCCCTTCCGTGAGCGGCACCACTTCTTCCCCCTGCTCCAGAACGGCCGGGACACGGCAGGAACTTAGAAACGCACGTATGGAGTCGAGTACCGCGTGGGGGTCCGTTAGCTGGGGACCCTTCGCCGAGCCTCTATGATGGAGGTTTGCCATCTATAAATTCTCCATTCGAAGATCGCCTTAAGTCCGTTGAGGAGCGTATTGCGGCCGCGCTACATCGAAGCGGCCGCGCGCTCTCCGAAGTAAGATTAGTGGCGGTTTCCAAGAAATTTTCTGCATTGGCGATTAGGCAGGCCTATGACGTCGGACTTCGGGAGTTCGGGGAGAACTACGTCCAGGAATTTGCCGGGAAATGGCCCAAGCTATCGGACCTGTCCGACGCTCATTTTCATTTAATCGGCCATCTGCAATCAAATAAGGCCCGGACGGCTTGCGAACTCTTCAGCGTGATTCAGACTGCGGACAGTCCAAAACTTCTGCGGCGCCTCGACGCCAGCGCCAACGAACTTGGCCGAATCCTGGAAGTGCTGCTGGAGATAAAACTGTCTGATGAACCGGCAAAGACCGGGGCTGACGCCCGAGAAATTCCGGGCTTGCTGGAGGCGGCGCATTCATGCGCCAATTTGAAGGTGACGGGACTGATGACAATGCCGCCGTGGTCGGAAGATCCGGAACATTCGCGACCATACTT
>Ga0308174_10000567_pt1 | contig 15920 bp, 14 predicted proteins | sample PhyPR2_FD_203894 | JGI IMG/M metagenome (GOLD analysis project Ga0308174, IMG submission 203894) | Soil microbial communities from UC Gill Tract Community Farm, Albany, California, United States - DLSLS.P.R2 | ecosystem: Environmental > Terrestrial > Soil > Agricultural land | place: USA...
GGCGGCGCCGAACTCGCGGTCCATGCCGCTGTCCTCCCACTCGACCGACAACGGGCCGCTGTAGCCGATGTCGTTGAGTGCGCGAAAGAGATCGTCGAAGTCGACGTCGCCGTGGCCGGGCGAGACGAAGTTCCAGCCGCGGCGCGCGTCGCCGAACTCCAAATGCGAGCCGAGGATCGAGCGGCGGCCGTCGAGCCGTCGCCTGGTGTCCTTGACGTGCACGTGGTAGATCCGGTCGGCGAACTCGCGTGCAAACGCCGCCGGGTCGAGGAACTGGTGCGCGAGATGACTCGGGTCGAGATTGATGCCGAAGCTCGCGCGGTTGCCGAGCGCGTCGAGCGTCTTATGCGTAGTGACGAAGTCGTAGGCGATCTCCGTCGCGTGCACCTCGAGCCCGAAGCGCACACCTTCCCGGTCGAAGACATCCATGATCGGCCCGAAACGCTCGGCGACCTCGTCGTACCCGCGCTCTATGGTGGCGAAGTCGTTGGGCGGAAAGGAGTAGAGGAGATGCCACACCGGCGAGCCGGTGAAGCCGTTCACCTGCGTCACCCCGAACGCGGCCGCCGCGCGCGCCGTGTCGGCGAGACGCTCCGCCGCGCGCGCGTGCACACCGTCGGGGTCGCCGTCGCCCCAGACCTCCTCCGGGAGGATCTCGCGGTGACGCGCGTCGATCGGATCGCACACGGCCTGCCCGACGAGGTGCGCGCCGAGCGCGAAGCAGCGAAGTCCGTGCCGTTCGAGCTGCGCGCGCTTCGCGTCGGCATAGCCGGCGTCGGCGAGCGCAGCCGCGACGTCGAAGTGGTCGCCCCAGCACGCGAGCTCGAGACCGTCGTACCCCCAGGCGGCCGCGCGCGGCGCGAGCTCGTCGAGGGGCATGTCCGCCCACTGGCCGGTGAAGAGCGTGAGCGGACGCGCCATCGCGCCAACTGTAGAAGGTCGTCATGACGCGCGTTGCGTTGCAGCTCTGGACGATCCGCGAGCAGTGCGACGCCGACCTCGAGGATGCGCTCGCACGCGTCGGCGCGATGGGCTACGAGGGCGTCGAGCTGTTCCAGCTGCACGGCCTCGATGCGCGCGAGCTGCGCGCGCTCCTCGACCGCAACGGCCTCGCCGCCGCGAGCCGGCACGCGGGTCTCGAGGCGCTCGAGCAGGAGCTCCCTGCGCTCGCCGTCGAGGCGGAGGCGCTCGGGACCGAGCGCATCGCGATCAGCTGGATCGATCCCGAGACGCTCGTCTCCCCGCAGGCCGTCCTCGACCGCATCCGCACCGTCGCCGAGTCCGCCCGCGACGCGGGTCTTCGCCTCGGGTTCCACAACCACTGGACGGAGCCGGCGCCGCTCGCCGGCGGGAGCAGCTTCCTCGATCTGCTGCGCGAGCTGCCCGCGGAGCTCCTCTGGCTCGAGCTCGACCTCGGCTGGGTGTGGCAGGCGGGCGCCGACCCGCTGCGCGAGCTCGAGCAGACGCGCGGCCGCTGCCCCGTCGTGCACCTGAAGGACTACGCGAGCCGCGAGGGCCGCGACGACGTGCCCGTCGGTTCGGGTGTCGTCGGCTACGACCGTCTCGTTCCGGCGGCGATCGCGGCCGGAGCGGAATGGCTCGTCGTCGAGGAGGACGAGGTCGGCGACGACCCGTTCGGGGCGGTCGAGCGCTCGCTGGACTACGTGAAGGGAGCGATCTGATGCTGAACGTCGGCGTCGTCGGCTGCGGGATCATCGCGAAACGCTACGTCGAGGACTCACCGGCGTTCGAGCACTGGCGTCCCGTCGCCTGCACGGATCTCGACCTCGACGCGTGCGACTCGTTCGCGCGCGACCACGGGCTGCGCGCCGTCTCGTTCGACGAGCTGCTCGCGGATCCCGAGGTCGACCTGATCCTCAACCTGACGCCGCCGAAGGCGCACTACCCGATCGTCTCCGCGGCGCTCGAGGCCGGCAAGCACGTCTACACCGAGAAGCCCCTCTCGGCGAGCTCGGTGGAGGCGCGGCAGCTGGTCGAGCAGGCCACGTCGCTCGGCCTGCGCCTCGGCTGCGCGCCCGACACGTTCCTCGGCAGCACCTACGAGACCGGCCGGCGGCTGATCGAGGAGGGCGCGATCGGGAAGCCCCTCGGGGCGAACGCGACGATGCTCGTCGGCGGCCCGGACGGCTGGCATCCGAACGCGGACATGTTCTACCGCGCGGGCGGCGGGCCGCTGCTCGACATCGCGCCGTACTACCTGACGGCGATCGTTTCGCTGCTCGGGCGCATCGCCGACGTGGCCGGTTTCGTGGCCACGCCGACGCCCGAGCGGACGCTCGGCGCCGGCGCGCGGGCGGGCACGACGATCGCGGTCGAGGTGCCGACGCACACGGCGACGGTGCTCCGGCTCGAGAGCGGCGCGCTCGCCACGATCACGGTGAGCTTCGAGGCGCGCGACCAGTACCTGAGCGGTCTCACCGTGTACGGCACGGAAGGATCACTCGTGCTGCCCGACGCAAACGCGTTCGGAGGCGAGGTGATGCTGCGACGCGGCAGCGCGGAGGAACGCGTCGAGTACGAGTCGCGCGGTGCGCAGGAGACACGGGGGCTCGGCATCGAGGACCTCGCGGTCGCCCTTGCCGAGAACCGGCCGCACCGTGCGAGCGCCGAGCTCGCCCTGCACGTGCTCGAGACGGCGGAAGCCGCTGCCTCGCAAGGTGTCTGAGACGCAATCGTCAAAGACGTGCAACCTGGTTCCGGGCTTCGCCCGGCAACCAGGTTCGTCTGTCGGGGCGTTGCAACCTGGTTCCGGGTTTCGCCCGGCAATCAGGCTCGTCTGTCGGTGCGGGCGAAGTCGGTTGCCGCCGAAGGCGGAACCCAGTTACACCCACTTCTTCCAACGGAAGAAGACGAGCTGCGCGATTGTCGTGCCGACGATCCACGCCCAGGCCCACCAGTAGCCGAACGACCAGCCGAGCTCGGGGATGTGGCGGAAGTTCTGGCCGTACAGCCCGACGATGAACGTCGGCAGGAGGAGGAGGGAGGCGATCACGGTGAGGCGCTTCATCACCTCGTTCTGGTCGTTTGCGATCTTCCCCTGGAGGTAGTCGCGCACGCCGGCAAGCGCGTCGCGTGAAGAGTCGAGCGCCTCGGACGCGCGCAGCAGCTTGTCGTAGGCGTCGCCAAACGCGATCTCGACGTCCCGGGGGAAGAGATCTCCTTCGTCGAGCTCGACCCGGTCGTCGACGACGCGGTGGACCGCGTCGCGCGTCGGCGTCAGCGTCCGGCGGATCCCGCGCACGTCCTGGCGCAGCTCGCGCAGGCGGTGCCCGACCTCCTGCGCGGAACGTTCGACGATCATGTCCTCGAGCTCGTCGATCTCGTCGTCGAGGTCGTCGACGAGATCGAGGAACCGCTCGGCGATCAGGTCGATGAGGTGGTAGGCGTACATGCCGACCTCGTCGTGGTCGCGGCACGCCTCCTTCGCGGGCTTGGGGTCGAACGGCTTCTCGTCCGGCGGCGTCTTCGAGACGCTCACGAGCAGCTCGTGCGTCGCGACGAAGTCGATCTCCTGGTAGTAGAGGCGGTCCTCGGCGGTGACGGCGACGGGGACGAGGAAGATGCCGAGCACGTAGTCGCCGTGCGACTCCATCCGCGGCCGCGGCTCGTCGTCGTGAACGTGCGGCGCGAGCAGCGCGTCGAGCGCCGTCACGTGGAGGTGGGGCGGCAGGTGCTGCCGCAGCTCGTCCTCCGACGGGTCGATCAGGTCGATCCACTGCGGCACGCATCGAGGCTACGCGGCCCGGCGGACGTATGATCTCTTCCATGCGCACGCCGTTCATGTCCATCGCGAAGAGCTTCACGACCACTTCGGAGGGTATGAACGGTGCTTGGAAGAACGCTCAATCTCGGAATCCTGGCGCATGTAGACGCCGGTAAGACCACGCTCACCGAGCGGCTCTTGCACGCCGCCGGTGTCATCGACCGCATCGGCAGCGTCGACCACGGCACGACGCAGACCGACACGCTCGCGCTCGAACGTCAGCGCGGGATCACCATCAGGGCGGCCGTCGTCTCGTTCGCGATCGACGACGTCACCGTCAACCTGATCGACACGCCCGGTCACCCCGACTTCATCGCCGAGGTCGAGCGGGTCCTGAACGTGCTCGACGGCGCCGTGCTCGTCGTCTCGGCCGTCGAAGGCGTGCAGGCGCAGACCCATGTCCTCTGGCGCGCGCTCGAGCGGCTCGCGATCCCGACCCTCTTCTTCGTCAACAAGACGGACCGCGCCGGCGCGGACGTCGAACGCGTGACGGAGGAGATCCGCTCGCAGCTGACCCCGTCGCCGGTCGTCTTCGCCGGCTCGGCGATCACCGGTGACGGCGTCGAGGAGCTGTCGCACGGAATCGCCGAGCGGCTGCCCGGCCGCGGCGGCGATCCGGACGCGCCCGCGTCGGCGGCCGTGTTCAAGATCGAGCGCGGGCCGAAGGGCGACAAGATCGCCTACGCGCGAGTGTTCGACGGGACGATCCGCGTGCGCGAGCGAGTCCACGGGGACGAGAAGGTGACGGCGCTCGCCGTGTTCGAGAACGGCGGCTCGGTGCAGCGGCGATCGGTCGCAGCAGGGCAGATCGCGAAGCTCTGGGGCCTGCGGACGATCCGCATCGGCGATCGCATCGGTGCCGGCGCGCCCGAGACGGCACACGCGTTTGCGCCGCCCCTCCTCGAGACGGTCGTCGAACCGGTCGACGCCGCCGGCGCGCAGCGGTTACGCGTCGCGCTCGACCAGCTCGCCGAGCAGGATCCCCTGATCGGCGTGCGGCAAAGCAAGCGCGGCGAGCTGTCGCTCTCGATCTACGGCGAGGTGCAGAAGGAGGTCATCGAGGCAACCCTCGCCGCCGACTACGGACTCGTCGTTTCGTTCCGCGACACGACGCCGATCTATGTCGAGCGCCCGGCCGGGACGGGCGAGGCGGTCGAGCTCCTGAACGCGCCGGGCAATCAGTTCCACGCGCAGCTCGGTCTTCGCGTGGAGCCGGGTGAAGGTGTCGAGGTACGCGTCGACGTTCCGGATCACACGCGGATCCCGCTCTACGTCTACAAGCGGCGCGAGGAGTTCGACACCGCGATAGCGGCGTACGTGCGCGATGCGCTCCGCGCCGGGCTCCACGGCTGGGAGGTGATCGATTGCGTCGTGACGGTCTTCGACAGCTGGTACAGCCTCGCCGACGGGCCGCCGGCGAGGCGCGGGCCGATGCCGACGGCGGCCGATTTCCGCGGGCTGACTCCCGTCGTCCTGCGGCAGGCGCTCGAGCGGGCGGGCACCGTCGTCTGCGAGCCGATCCTGCGCGTGCGCCTTGCCGTCCCGCAGGGCTCGATCGGCGCAGTGCTCGCGGCGGTCGCGCGGCTCGGCGCGAGCGTCCAGCCGCGCGGCACCTCGGTCGAGGCGCTCGTTCCCGCAGCGCGCATGCACGACCTGCAGCGCGCGCTTCCGGGACTCACTGGCGGCGCAGGCGTGCTCGAGTCGGAGCTCGCCGGCTACCGGCCGGCGGTGAGAGCCGTGCCGGGATGACCTTCGAACGACGCGAGGAACCGCTCGGCGTCGAGTACCGCCATGCAGCCGGAGCCCGCGGCGGTGATCGCCTGGCGGTAGGTGTGGTCCTGCACGTCGCCGGCGGCGAAGACGCCGGGAATGTTCGTCTCGGTCGAGCCCGGCTTCGTGACGAGGTAGCCGAGCTCGTCGTGGTCGAGCTGGTCGACGAAGAGCGCCGTCGTCGGGTCGTGCCCGATCGCGACGAAGAGCCCGTCGGCGGGAACCTCCCACACCTCGTCGGTGACCGTGCTGCGCAGGCGCAGCGCCTCGACCTTCACGTCGCCGACGATCTCGTCCACGACCGCGCTGAGCACGAAGTCGAGCTTCTCGTTCGCCTCGGCGCGGTCGACCATGATCTTCGACGCACGGAACTCGTCGCGGCGGTGCACGAGGTGGACACGCGAGGCGAACTTGGTCAGGAAGAGCGCCTCCTCGAACGCGGAGTCGCCGCCGCCGACGACGTAGACGTCCTTGTCGCGGAAGAACGCGGCGTCGCACGTGGCGCAGGCTGAGACGCCGCGTCCCTTGTGCTTCGCCTCCGACGGGATGCCGAGGAAGCGCGCGGTCGCGCCCGTCGCGACGATCACCGACCGTGCGGTGTACTCCTCGTCGCCGACACGGACGCGGAGAGGCTGCTCCGAGAAGTCGACGCTCGTGACGTCGTCGGTCACGAACTCGGCGCCGAAGCGCTCGGCCTGGCGGCGGAAGTCGGCCATCATCTCCGGCCCGATCACCCCCTCGGCGTAGCCGGGGTAGTTCTCGACGTCCGATGTGATCATCAGCTGGCCGCCCCACTGGAAGCCCTCGATCACGAGCGGCTCGAGGTCGGCCCGCGCGGCGTAGAGAGCGGCGGTGTAGCCGGCTGGCCCGCCGCCGATGACGATCAGTTCGCGTGTCTTCATGGCCCTCAAGGTAGTAAACGCAACGGGCCGGTTGGATGTTCCGGGAAGCGCGCCGCCGGTTAGGACGGGATCATGGCCACTGCCGTCACTACCGACACTCTCCGCAGCCTCGCCGGCTTCCGCGCCCCGAACGGCTGTGCGATCAGCATCTACGTCGACCTCGACCCGTCGTCGGCGCCGACGATTCCCGACACCGAGATGAAGTTCAAGGCCGCGCTCGCCGAGGCCGAGAAGGCCGCGGAGACGAAGCCCGGCGACCGCGACTGCCGCCTCGCCCTCCGCGAGGACCTCGAGCGGATCCGCACGTGGTGGAACGACGAGTTCGACCGCGACGGCACCCGCGGCATCGCGCTCTTCGCCTCTTCCGCCCAGGGCTTCTTCCAGCCGCTGCCGCTCGCCGAGGGCGCCGGCGACTCCGTTCACATCGGCCCCTCGCTTCATCTCGCTCCGCTCGCGGGCTCGCTCGGACGTGACGGCGCGCTCGTGTGCGTCGTCTCACGCGAGCGCGGCAACGTCTACCGCCTGGAGGGCGGGCGGTTGCAGGAGATCGCGGACGAGTCGGAGGACCAGCCCGGTCAGCACGACCAGGGCGGCTGGTCGCAGGCGCGCTACCAGCGGCACATCGACCACCTCGTGCAGCAGCACCTGAAGGCCGTCGGCAACGAGCTCGACCGACGGGCGCGCGCCGGCGCGCTCCAGATCGTTGCGGTCGGCCCTGAGGAGGTGCGCGGCGACTTCGAGAACGCCCTGTCGAGCGAGGCGCGTGAGGCGGTCATCGGCTGGGTGACCGCGGAGGCGCACGCCGGCCCGAACGAGCTGCTCGCGGTCGCACGTCCGCTGCTCGACGAGGCGCGTGCCCGCGCCGACCAGGAGGCGCTCGCGCGCTTCGAGGAGCTGCACGGCCGCGGCGAACGCTCGGCCGCGGGATGGAAGCAGGTGCTCGACGCCGCGTCGGACGCGCGCGTCGACACGCTCCTCGTCGAGGAGGGCGCAGCCTCGCGTGCCTGGGAGTGCCCCGAGTGCGGTCGCGCGTCGGCCGACGGCGGCAACTGCCCCCTCGACGACACGAAGCTCGAGGAGCGTGACGACGCCGCCGACCTCGCCATGCACCAGACGCTCGCGAACGGCGGCTCGATCGTGCGCGTCGGCGCCGGCGCGCTCGGCGAGGTGAAGGGGATCGGAGCGCTCCTCCGCTTCTGACATCGATCGCGTCGCGATCTATGCTGGCCGGAGACGTCGACGGGAAGGATCGAATGCCGATCATCGGTTCGTACGCGAAGCTGCCGGCTTCCGACGTGGAGCGGGCGCGCGGGTTCTACAAGGAGCATTTCGGGCTCGAGCCGCACTTCGAGGAGGGCGGGCACCTGCGCTACGACGTGGCCGGCACGCCGCTTCTGCTCTATCCCAGCACCGGCTCCGCCTCGGGCACCCACGACCAGTTCGGTTTCGTCGTCGACGACCTCGACGCCGAGGTCGAGCGGCTGCGGGGCGAGGGGGTCCGCTTCGAGACGTTCCCCGGCCCGCCCGGCGTGACGATGCGCGACGGGATCATGGACAACGGACTCGTCAAGGCCGGGTGGTTCAGCGACAGCGAGGGGAACCTGATCAGCATCGCGCAGTTCGCCGGCAGGCCCCCGTCGCTCGCCGAGTCCTAGAACCGGCCCGGATCAGAACCCCTGCGCGTCGATCTTCTGCGGCGTGACCTTCACGATCACGCGGCGCTCGCCGGGCTGCAGGTACGGATAGGTCTCCTGCCCGATGTACTTCTGCGCCATCGAGTTGATGTGGTCGAGCGCGCCCTCCTCGGTGATCTCCGCGGTACCGTTCACCGTCACGTAGCCGGACTGCTGGTCCTCCGCCGGGAGCACGGTGACGCTGATGCGCGGGTCGCGGCGCAGGTGGCGCTCCTTGGCGCGGCCGATCGAAGTGTTGAAGATCACCTTGTCGCCGTCGGTGTCGATCCAGACCGGCGTCGCGTGCGGCGATCCGTCCTCACGCAACGTGACGACGGTTCCCCAGTTCTTGCCGCGGAACAGGTCCGCCTGCTTCTCGCTCAGCTTCGGCATTCGAGCCTCCAGTTCGTGTTCTCGTGTCTCTCCTTCCAACGACGTAGGCACTAGAATCCATCCAGGCTATGGCCGAAGACGAAGAGCCGGAGGAGGCCGACGAGCCCGCGAGCGAGTCCGACCGCGCGTGGCGCGAGCAGACCCAGGAGACGGGTGAGCTCGCCGAGGAGCTCGCGCCGCCGCACGAGCGCGACGACGAGCGCGGCTCGCCCTCACCGAATCCGTAGGCTCTTCCGGTGGCGTATGACGAGGCCCTTGCGGAGCGCATTCGCGCGCTGACCGGCGCCGTCGGTGGGATCACTGAGAAGCGGATGTTCGGTGGGCTCGGCTTCCTGGTCGAGGGCAATCTCGCGATCGCCGCGAGCGGACAGGGCGGCATTCTCGTCCGGGTCGATCCGGAGGAGTCGGAGCGGCTCGTCGAGGAGACGCCCGCGGAGGTCGCGGTGATGCGCGGCCGGCCGATGGCCGGTTGGCTGCGGGTCGCCTCGAGCGACCTCGCCGGCTCCGCGCTCGCGGACTGGGTCGACCGCGGCACGGGCTATGCCGGCTCGCTGCCCGCAAAGCCTTGAGTTAGGCCGCTTCGATCACGAACTGCGGACCGTCGTCCGAGGCGTCCGCCTCGATCTCGTCGACATCCGCTTCCTCGCTCGCGCGCTCGAGCTTGCCCGCGAACTTGTCGAGCCGCTTGTCGGCCGACGCGTACTTCGTCTGCGCGTTCCCCAGGTGCTTGCCGACGAGCTCGAAGTCCTCGACGAAGCGGTCGAAGTCGCGCGAGAGGTCGGCCACGTACGCCATCACCTCTTCGGCCCGCTGCTCGATCTGCATCCCGCGCAGCCCGAACGCGATCACCTGCAGATATGCCGTGAACGTCGACGGGGACATCGGGAAGACACGGTGCTCGTGTGCGTACTCGAGGATCGACGCGCTCTTGCCGCAGGCGAGCTCGTAGTAGACAGCTTCGACCGGGATGTACATGAAGGCGAAGTCGGACGTGCCCTCCTCGGGGCGCACGTACTTCGCCGCGATCGCGTCGACGTGCGTGCGAACGTCGCGGACGAACGCCTTCCCGGCGAGCTGTCGTTCGTCGTCGGCCGACGCCTCGACGATGCGCTGGTAGTTGTCGAGTGGGAACTTCGAGTCGACGGGGATCAGCAGGCCGCCGGCACGCACGACGGCGTCGACCCGCTCGCCGGTCGAGAAGCCGTACTGCATCTGGAACGCGGCTGCGGGCAACCGGTCGCGCAGCAGGTTCTCGAGCAGTAGCTCGCCGAAGCCGCCGCGTGCCTTCGGGGGGCGGAGCGCCTGTTCGAGCCGGGAGAGGTCCTTGGCGCGCTCGAGCATCTGCGCCGCCGCGCTGTCGACCTTGCCGAGCCGCTCGTGGATCTCCGTGGTCGTCTTCTGGGCGGCCTCGAGGCGCCGGTCGACCTTGCCGTCGAGCTGGCCGAGGCGCCGGTCGAGGGTCTCGCCGAGCGTCGCGAGCCGGCGGTCGATCTCGGCGGTGCGCTCGACGAGCTGCTTGCCCGAGTCGGCGCGGAGGTCGGAGAGGGTTGCCGCGAACGCGGCCTGACCGTCGCGCAGCGAGCGCGCAACCCAGGCGACGGCCGCCGCGAGCGCGACTGCGAGGACGACGATTGCCGCGAGTGCTGCCATGGACCGACGAACGGTAGAGATCGCGTCGGACGGCATCGGCCTCGCCCAAAAAAATTCAGCCCCCGCGAGTCCGAAGACCTGCGGGAGCTGAGTGCCGGATCCGACGACTCCGAAGAGCTACCGGATCCGACGGAGAGAACCTAATCCGGAGGAGCCCCGGCCGTCAACGGCCTTTGTGCCGGAACTGTCGCAATTTGCGCACGAAAGCACGACGGGCCGCCTGAACGTCACAGGAACGTCCGTTCGCCTCCGTACGCTTCGAGGGGAGATGGACCCGGTCTTCGGCCCCACGGGCGCGCTCGCGCGGGCGCTTCCCGGCTACGAGCCCCGCGCCGAGCAGGCGGCGCTCGCGGCCGCCGTCGAGCGGGCGCTCGCATTCGGCGAGCACCTCGTCGCCGAAGCGGGGACGGGCGTGGGGAAGAGCCTCGCCTACCTCGTCCCTGCGCTCGCCTCGGGGCGGCGGGTCGTCGTCGCGACCGCGACGAAGGCGCTCCAGGAGCAGCTCCTGCAGAAGGACGTGCCGCTCGCGGCGGCGGCGGTCGGCCGCGACGTCGACGTGCAGGTGCTGAAGGGACGCGCGAACTACCTGTGCCGCAGGCAGCTGCAGGGCTTCCAGCCGTTCCTCCTTCCCGACGGGCGGGACGGCTCCGCCTGGGAGGCGATGCAGGGCTGGCTCGACACGACCGAGACGGGCGACCGTGCCGAGCTCGAGATCGAGCCGTCGGGCGCTCTCTGGGGCGAGCTCGCCGTGGGGCCCGACCGCTGCACCGGGCGGCGCTGCGCGTTCGTCTCCGCGTGCTTCGCCGAGGCGGCACGCGAACGCGCCGCACATGCCGACCTCGTGATCGTCAACCACGCCCTCTACTTCGCCCACCTCGCATCCGGGCTCGCGGTGCTGCCGGAACACGACGCCGTGATCTTCGACGAGGCGCACCGGCTCGAGGAATCCGCGGCGAGCTGGCTCGGCGGCGGCATCTCGCGGCACGCGCTGCGGCGGCTCGCCCACGACGCTGAGCGCGTGTGCCGCGACGCGCAGCGGGCGCTCCCGGCCCGCGAGCTCGACCGCGTCGAGCGCACCGGCGAGCGGCTGCTTCGTGCCGTCGCGCCGCCGTCAGGGAGGCGGCGCCTCCGCGAAGTGCCGGCGGAGCCGGCGCTCGTCCTGATCGATGCGCTCGCCGACCTCTCGTCGGCGCTGCACGGCCAGACCGAGGACCTCGACGCCCTCTCGCGCCGCGCCCTTGCGCTCGCCGCCGAGGTGGAGGCATGTCTCGACCTCGCGGGCGGCGAGCGAGTCGTGTGGTCCGAGCCCGACGCGCTCTCGTGGGCGCCGGTCGACGTCTCGGCGGAGCTCCGCGAGCGGCTGTGGGACGACGGGCCGACGGCGATCCTCGTCTCGGCGACGCTCACGACAGGGGAGGACGCGACGTTCGTCCGCCGGCGCCTCGGGCTCGACCGGGCTCGCGAGGCGATCGTCGGCTCGCCGTACGACTTCCCCGAGCAGGCGCTCCTCTACGTGCCACGCTCGATGCCCGACCCGCGCGGCGACGGCTTCACCGAACGCGCCGCGGAGGAGATCGTCTCGCTGCTCGCGCTCTCCGAGGGACGCGCGCTCGTCCTCACGTCGAGCTACCGCGCGCTCGAGCACTACCGCGAGCAGGTCTGCGGACGCATCCCCTACGACGTGCTCGTGCAGGGCGACGCGCCGCGCGAGCGCCTGCTCGAGCGCTTCCGGACGGAGGTCGGCTCGGTGCTCCTCGCAACCTCGACCTTCTGGCAGGGCGTGGACGTCCCGGGTGAGGCGCTCTCGCTGCTCGTGATCGACAAGCTGCCGTTCTCGGCGCCGGGCGACCCGCTGCACGAAGCGCGCTGCGAGGCGGTCGAGCGCGCAGGCGGCGACTGGTTCCGCGACTACGCGCTGCCGACCGCGATGCTGCAGCTGCGACAGGGATTCGGGCGGCTGATCCGCGGCCACGCCGACCGCGGCGTCGTCGCGATTCTCGATCCGCGTCTCCGCACCCGCCCGTACGGCCGGGCGTTCCTGGCCGCGCTGCCGCGCTGTCCGGTCGTCGAGGATCCCGCCGCGGTCGCGTCGTTTTTCGGCACGCAGGTCGCCGTTTCCGCTTGAATGGCCGACCGATGGCGAAGAAGAAGCCGAGAACTCCCACGCCGCCGCGCGTCCAGGCACCGCAACGGCGCGACGACAAGCGGAGCGGCTCCGGCCTCGACATGGGGCTTCGCCACCGCGCGCTCCTGTACGGCGTCGCCGCCGCGGGCATCGTCGCGCTCGCGATCGTCGTCGCCGTGATCGCGGTCGCCGGGGGCAGTGCCGGCTCGAAGAAGGTCGCCGCGGCGATGGCGACCGCGGGCTGCAACTTCCGCACCGTCAAGGCCTACGTCCCGAAGGGCCAGAACATCCACGTGAACAGCCTCACGAAAAAGTTCCCGTGGAACACCGACCCGCCCTCGAACGGCCAGCACTATCCGCTCTGGGCGGTGTGGGGCTTCTATACCGAGCCGATCAACCCGCGGCAGGTCGTCCACAACGAGGAGCACGGCGGCGTCGTCCTCTGGTGGGGCTCGAAGGTGCCCTCTTCGACGGTCGCGAAGCTGCACGACTTCTACAACGAGCAGCCGGACGGGAGCTTCGGGACGCCCTACCCGAAGCTGGGCAGCAAGATCGCGATCACCGCGTGGACGGGCAACCCGGCCGACTACGGCCGGAACGGCTACTACGGCCAGGGGCACATCGCGATCTGCACGCGGTACACGCCGGCGACGAAGAAGGCGTTCGAGGCGTTCCGCTCGGCCTATCGCGGCCACGGGCCGGAAGGCATCCCGCTCTCGGCCGACGAGCCCGGCATGGGGCCGCAGACGCAGTGATCCGCTTAGCCTGACCCGGCCGGGGTGGCGGAACCGGTAGACGCAGCCGGCTTAAAACCGGCGGCCCTCGGGCGTGGGGGTTCGAGTCCCTCCCCCGGCATCACTCCCTCTTTGTTCGCACGGTCAGCTCGCGGAGTCGCGCGGCGCCGGCATCCGTGAGCGCGCGACGCGCGTAGCGCCAGCTCCAGTTTCCGTCCTCGGTGCCGGGAAGGTTCATGCGCGCCTCGTTCCCGAGCCGGAGCACGTCCTGCAGCGGCGTGATCGCGAGCGCTGCGCGCGACTCCCAGGCTTCGGCGATCAGCGACCACGCAGGGTCGGCAGGGTCGAGCCCCGACCGTGCGCGGTCCTCGTCCGACCACGACTCCCACCAGCCGACCGTCGTGTCGTTGTCGTGCGTCCCGGTGTAGACGACCGACTGCTCCGCGTGGTTTGCCGGCAGGTGCGGATTCGACGGGTCGCCGCCGAGTGCGAACTGGAGCACCGCCATCCCCGGGAAGCCGAGCTCGCGGCGCAACCGCACGACGGGCTCGGTGATGACGCCGAGGTCCTCCGCGACGACGTTCAGCGTCCCGAGCTCGCCCTCGACCGTGTGGAAGAGGCCGGCACCCGGGCCGCGACGCCACTTCCCACGCGCCGCCGTCTTGTTCGCGGCCGGGACGGCCCAGTACGCGACGAAGCCGCGGAAGTGATCGACGCGCATCAGGTCGACGAGCTCGAAGGAGCGGCGGAAGCGCTCGATCCACCAGCGGTAGCCGTCGGTGCGCATCGCCGTCCAGTCGTAGAGCGGGTTGCCCCAGAGCTGGCCGGTGCGCGAGAACGCATCGGGCGGCACGCCCGCGACCGCACCTTGCTGGAAGAGCTCCGGGTGCGCGCGGTGGTCGGCGCCGTCCGCGGCGACGTAGATCGGCATGTCGCCGAAGACGGACACCCCTCGGACGCCGGCGTAGGCGCGGAGGGCGCTCCACTCGCGGCCGAAGCGGACCTGGTCCTCGACGCTCCCGCCGAAATCGGCCCAGTCGTCGATCCAGTACGCGTGGCGTTCGCGGAAGGCGCGCACGTCGTCTCGCGTCACGCGTGCGCGCGGCGCGGCGAGGAGCGCCGGCGAGCCCGCAAACGCGGACGGCGACATGTAGGGCGATCCCGTCATCCCCTCCGGCGGCCCGAGTGGCAGCACCTGCCACCAGTGCTGGCCCGCCGCCGCGAGCCAGTCGACGAAGCGGTAGGCATGCTCGTCCAGTACTCCGTTCGGCAGGGAGGCCGGATGAAGGAGGATTCCGGATGCGCGCCTGAGCTTCATGCGTTTAGGACGAACGGCCGACTGAGAATCTGGAACGCACCGTGCCCCTGCCGAAGACCCCCCAACCCCGCGTCCAGATCCAGGCCGTCGAGCCGATCGTCGACTGCGGACGCTACGCGGTGAAGCAGACGGTCGGCGACCGTGTCGAGGTCGTCGCGACGGTGTTCAAAGACGGGCACGACACGCTCGCCGGCGCGGTGCGGGTGAAGCCGCCCGGCGCCCGCGCGTTTCGCGAGGAGCCGCTGCTGCCGCTCGGCAACGACCGCTTCGGCGGCAGCTTCGTCGTCGACCGGCCCGGACGCTGGCTGTTCGCGGTCGCCGCGTGGACCGATCGCATCGCGACGTGGCAGGACGAGGTTCGCCGCAAGTCGGAGGCGGGCCAGCAGGATCTCGCAGGCGAGCTGTCGGAGGGGGCGGTCCTGCTGGGGCGCGAGAGCCTGACGCTGGAAGAAGGGCTCGCCGCCGACGCGGGCGACAGGCACGGCGAGGCGACGTCGCCGTCGTACGAGGTCGACGTCGACCGCGAGCTCGCGCGTTTCGGCTCCTGGTACGAGCTCTTCCCGCGCTCGTGGGGCGGCTTCCGTGGCGTCGCGAAGATCCTGCCGAAGCTCGCCGGGCTCGGCTTCGACGTCGTGTACCTCCCGCCGGTGCACCCGATCGGCAGCACGAACCGGAAGGGGCGCAACAACGCCGTCGAGGCGGGGCCGGGTGACGTCGGCTCGCCGTGGGCGATCGGCAGCGAGGAGGGCGGCCACGACGCGATCGCGCCCGAGCTCGGCACCTGGGACGACTTCGACGCCATGGTCGCCGCGGCGCGCAAGGCCGGCGTCGAGGTCGCGATCGACCTCGCGATCAACTGCTCGCCCGATCACCCGTGGCTGAAGGAGCATCCCGAGTGGTTCCACCGGCGCCCGGACGGCACGCTGAAGTACGCGGAGAACCCGCCGAAGCGCTACCAGGACATCTACAACGTCAACTTCGAGTCCGAGGACTGGCGGGGTCTGTGGCAAGCGCTCCTCGACGTCGTCCTCGGCTGGGTCGAGCGCGGCATCACGGTCTTCCGCGTCGACAACCCGCACACGAAGCCCGCGCCGTTCTGGGAGTGGCTGATCCGCGAGGTGCGCGCGAAGCACCCGGAGACGATCTTCCTTGCGGAGGCGTTCACGCGCCCGTCGATGATGACGACGCTTGCGAAGCTGGGCTTCGCGCAGAGCTACACGTACTTCACGTGGAAGAACGCGAAGCACGAGCTCTACGAGTACATGGAGCAGCTGCTCGCCTGGCAGCGGTTCTACCGGCCGAACGCGTTCGTCAACACGCCGGACATCCTCCACGAGTACCTGCAGCACGGTGGCCCGCCGGCGTTCGAGGCGCGGCTCGTGCTCGCGGCGACGCTGTCGCCGTCGTACGGGATCTACTCCGGCTTCGAGCACTTCGAGAACGTTCCCGTGCGGTCGGGCTCGGAGGAGTACCTCGACTCCGAGAAGTACGAGGCGAAGGAGCGCGCCCTCGACGGGCCGCTGCTCCCGCTCGTGCAGCGGTTGAACGAGCTGCGCCGCGCGACCCCTGCG
>Ga0308174_10000568_pt1 | contig 15919 bp, 14 predicted proteins | sample PhyPR2_FD_203894 | JGI IMG/M metagenome (GOLD analysis project Ga0308174, IMG submission 203894) | Soil microbial communities from UC Gill Tract Community Farm, Albany, California, United States - DLSLS.P.R2 | ecosystem: Environmental > Terrestrial > Soil > Agricultural land | place: USA...
CGCGCCCGGATCAGCGAGCTCATCCTCGCCGGGCGCCGGGACGACGCGACGAGCCTCTACGCCGAGGCGACCGGCGCGAGTGGCTCCGAGGCGAGCGCGATCATCCGGACCTGGGACACCACGCAGGACTACTGAGGCAGGCCATCACATGCGATCCATCACCTTCTACGGCCGCACCGGCACGTTCACCTTCCGCATGCTGGCGACCGTCCTCGGCGGCCAGTCCATCTGCATCCTGCTGGGGGCCCTCGTCGCCCGCGCGCTTGCTGCGACCGACCAGGGGAGCGGGTCGGGCACGGCCCACCTGCTCGTCGGGTTCGGGCTGGGCGCCCTCTGCATCGTGGCGGCGGGGCTGATGCGACGACCCTGGGGCGTCACCCTCGGCTGGGTCGTGCAGGGCCTCACCCTCCTCAGTGCCCTCGTCGTGCCGATGATGCTCGTCGTCGGCCTCTTCTTCGTCGCCCTCTGGGTGACCTGCCTCGTCAAGGGCACGCGCATCGACGCCGAGATCGCCCGGCGGGAAGCGGCGGCATAGCCGCAGGACCCGGCCGATAGGGTGCACGCGTGACCACCGAACGCTCTCTCGTCCTCGTCAAGCCCGACGGTTTCTCCCGCGGCCTCACCGGTGAGGTGCTGCGCCGCATCGAGGCCAAGGGCTACCGCCTCGTGGGCCTCTCGATCCTGACGCCCACGCGCGAGCAGCTCGCCGCCCACTACGCCGAGCACGAGGGCAAGCCCTTCTACGAGCCGCTGGTCGAGTTCATGAGCTCGGGTCCGGTCGCTGCGGTCGTCATCGAGGGCCAGGACTGCGTCAAGGGCTTCCGGAGCCTCGCCGGCGCAACGAACCCGACCGACGCGGCGCCCGGCACCATCCGCGGCGACCTCGGGCGCGACTGGGGCACCAAGGTCCAGCAGAACATCGTGCACGGTTCGGACTCCCACGAGTCCGCCACGCGCGAGATCGGCATCTGGTTCCCCGATCTGGCGGCCTGATCGGGGCACAATCTCGGCATGACCTTGCGACCCCGGCTGCGCCCGCCGGGGCGTGACCTGGCGGTCGACCTCGGCACGGCCAACACCCTCATCCACGTGCGTGGCCGCGGGGTGGTCGTCGAGGAGCCGTCCGTCGTCGCGGTCGACGTCGGGTCGGGTCGCCTGCTCGCCGCCGGGACGCGCGCCAAGGAGATGCTCGGCCGGGCGCCGGGCACCATCCGCGCCGTGCGGCCCCTGCGCGACGGCGTCGTCTCCGACGCCGACGAGACCGAGCGCATGCTGCGCTGGTTCATCGACCAGGTGCGCACCTCGCGGCTGGTCCGGCCCCGCATGGTGCTGTGCGTCCCCAGCGAGGTGACGGGGGTCGAGCGCCGCGCGCTCGAGGACGCCGCCACCCGGTGCGGCGCCCGCCGCGTCTACATGATCGAGGAGCCCATGGCCGCGGCCATCGGCGCCGGGCTGCCCGTGCACGAGACCGCCGCCAGCATGGTGGTCGACATCGGCGGCGGTACCACCGACGTCGCGGTGATCAGCCTCGGCGGCATCGTCACGTCGCGGTCCTTGCGCGTCGCAGGCGACGAGATCGACGAGGCGCTCGTCAGCCACGTCAAGAGCGAGTACTCCCTGCTCCTCGGGGAGCGCAGCGCCGAGGACCTGAAGGTGGCCGTGGGCTCGGTCTTCCCGCTCCGCGAGGAGCTGAGCACCCGCCTGCGCGGCCGCGACCTCGTCACGGGGCTGCCCAAGACGGTCCAGGTCGGCTCGGCGGAGGTGCGCCGCGCCATCGAGGGACCCGTGCTCCAGATCATCGAGCTGGTCCGCTCCACCCTCGACGTGTGCCCGCCCGAGCTGGCCGGCGACATCCTCGACCGCGGCATCACCCTCACCGGAGGCGGCGCCCTCCTGCGCGGCCTCGACGAGCGGATGCGCCACGAGCTCGGGGTGCCGGTCCGGGTGGCCGAGGACCCGCTCAGGGCCGTCGCCCGCGGCGCCGGCCGCTGTGTCGACGACTTCGCCGGCCTCGAGCGCCTGCTCGTCGGGGACCACCGCCTCTAGCCGTATGCCGTCCACCGCCCGCCGCCGCCTGCTCGTCGTCCTCGCCTCGCTGACCCTCGTGCTGCTCGTCGCCGACGTGGCCGGCTGGGGGGTGGCGGACGGTGTCCGCCGCGCGGGCGGGCTCGTCCTCGGCCCGGTGCAGCGGGTCCTGTCCGGTGCACCGGACGGCGGCCTGGCCTCGGCCGAGCGCGAGAACGCGCGGCTGTCAGCGGTGGTCAACGAGCAGCAGCACCGCCTGGACGAGCTCGGTCGTCTCGACGCGCTGCTGCGCTCGGCGCCCGCTGCGGCGCGCTCCGTCGTGGCGGCGCGCGTGGTCGCCACCGAGGTGAGTCCGCTCGGTGGCCGCAGCGTGACTCTGGACGTCGGCTCGCGCGACGGGGTGCGCGCCGACTCGACGGTGGTGGCGGCCGACGGCCTCGTCGGTCGGGTGGTGGCGGTCTCGCCCTGGACCAGTGACGTGCAGGTGCTCGGCAGCGCGGGCTCGGTGGTGGGGGTCCGCGTCGGGCCGGCCGGGACGCTCGGCACCGTGTCACCACCGGCGCCCGGGGACTCCGAGGCGCGCCCGCGCGGGTCGCTCCGGCTCTCCTTCGTCCAGCCGGCGACGCCGGTCGTCGGAGACCTCGTGAGGACCCTCGGCAGCGTCGACGACACGCCGTATGCCGCCGGCATCGTCGTCGGCACCGTGACCGACGTCGACCCGGACCGGGGCCAGGCCTCGCGCACGGCGACGGTGCGCCCTGCCGTCGACCCGGACGCGATCGACGTCGTCGCGGTCGTGGTCCCCGTGTCGAGGTCGACTCCCCGGGCTGCGACGTCGACGGGCTCGTCGAGCCGCACCGCCGTCGGTCCCGCGACAGGAGGGACCCGGTGAGGCCGACGCTGCTGGGACTGCTGCGGACGGCATACGTGGTCGTGTCCGCGCTGCTCGTGGCCACGCTGCTGCCGCGACTCGGCGTGCCGCCGGGTGCGCTGCCCGACCTCGTCCTCGTGGGTGTCGTCGCCACGGCGGTGCTGCGAGGGCCGGTCCACGGCGCCCTCACCGGCCTGGTCGCCGGCTGGGTCGTCGAGCTCGTCCCTCCCGTCGGCCACCCGCTCGGTCTGACCGCGCTCGTGCTCATGCTCGCCGGCCTGGCTGCCGGATGCTTCCGCAACCCCGCGTCCCGCTCGGCCCTGCGCCCGGTGGCCGCGCTGCTCGTGGCAGCGCTCGTCGGGCTAGCGGCGCACGTGGCCGCCGCGGTGCTGGCCGACGGCGAGCTCGAGCTGCTCGACGGCGCGCGCAGGGTGGCGGCGACGACGGTCGCGGGAGTCGTCCTCCTGCCGGCGCTCCTCGCGCTCGACCGGGCACTCGTGCGCCGGAGGCTCGGGTGAGGGGCCTGCGGGGCGGCCGTCCGCGACGGCCGCGACGGCCGCGGCGCACGAGACGCTCCTCCGTCGGCGTCACCGGCACGGTGCTCGTGCTGCTCGTGACGCTCTTCGGGCTGCTCCTCGGCCGGCTCGGTCAGCTGCAGCTCGTGCAGGGCCCCGACCTGGCGCGTGCAGCCGTCACCGTCAACACCAGGACCGTCACCGACCACGCCCTGCGCGGTCGCATCCTCGACCGCAGCGGCAGACCGCTGGTCGGCAACTCGTTCGACACCGTCGTGACCGTGCAGCGCTCCGTCCTGGTCGACTCCCCGGACGGCGGGCGAGACCTGGTCACGCGTGTCGCGGCCGCGCTCGGCCTGCCCTTCGAGCGGCTCTGGGGCAAGACGAAGCTGTGCGGGACCGCAGGCTCGCCGCCGGCGCCGGCCTGCTTCAACGGCTCGCCCTACGTCCCGATCCCGGTCGCCGCCGGCGTGGACCCACGCCGGGCCCTGACCCTGCTGGAGCAGCCGGAGAAGTTCCCCGGCGTCGGGGTCGCCACCGAGCCGGTCCGCGACTACCCCGAGCCCGTCGGCGCCCTCGCCCCGCACCTGCTGGGCTGGGTCGGACCCGCCTCGGCCGACGACGTCACGGCCGGCAAGGGCAGGGTCGATGCCGAGGACGTGGTGGGGCGGGCAGGTCTCGAGGCGGCGTACGACGACGTGCTGCGCGGCACCAACGGCGCCACGGTCGTCGACATCGACCCGCGCGGCATCGTCACCGATACCGTCAGCACCACGCCTGCCGTCCCCGGCCGTGACGTCGTGACGCACCTCGACGCGCGGCTGCAGGCTCGCACCGAGGCGGCGCTCGCCCGGGCCGTGGGCTCCGCCCGGGCCCAGAAGCTGCCTGCCGACACCGGCGCCGCCGTGGTCGTCGACGTGACCGACGGCGCCGTCGTGGCCGCCGCGAGCTATCCCACCTACGACCCGTCGCTCTTCGCCGGCGGCATCAGCAGCGCCGACCTGGCTCGGCTCACCGACGACCGCCTGGGCACACCCCTGCGCTCGCGACTGACGAGCGAGACCTTCCCGCCGGCCTCCACCTTCAAGGTCGTCTCGGTGCCGGCCGCCGTCGACGCCGGCGCCGACCTGCACGGCACCTTCGACTGCTCGCCGAACGTGACGATCGGCGGCCACGTCTTCCACAACTACGAGTCGCGGGGCTACGGCCCCATCGACCTGCACCAGACCCTCGTCGTCTCCTGCGACACCGTCTTCTACCGCCTGGCGTATGCCGCGTGGCTCGAGCAGGGCGGCCTCGCGGCGCCGGTCTCCACCCCGGACCCCTTCGTCTCGATGGCCAGGGCCTTCGGTCTTGGCCGGAAGACCGGGGTCGACCTCCCGGGGGAGGCCGCCGGGCGGGTCCCCGACCGGGCCTGGAAGGAGCAGTACTGGCTCGCCACCCGGGACGAGACGTGCAGCCGGGCGAAGACCGGCTACCCCGAGGTCGCGCGCAGTGACCGGGCGCGAGCCGACTACCTCAAGCAGCTGGCGGTCGAGAACTGCACCGCCGGCTACCAGTACCGCGCCGGCGACGCCGTGAACTTCTCGATCGGCCAGGGCGACACGGCGGTGACCATCCTGCAGATGGCCGGCGTGTACGCCGCCATCGCCAACGGCGGCACCCTGTGGCAGCCGCAGGTCGCCGCCGCCCTCCGGACGTCCACCGGCGCCACGACGCCCATCGCGCCGAAGCGGCTCGCGACAGTTCCGCTCCGGCCCGACGTGGCGGCCTACGTCCGCGCCGCACTCGCCGACGTCACGCGCCCCGGCGGCTCGGCCGGCACAGCGTTCAGGGGCTTCCCGCAGGACCGCTACCCGGTGGCCGGCAAGACGGGGACGGGCGAGGTGTTCGGCAAGCAGGCCACGGCCTGGTTCGCCGGCTACGGCCCGACGACGAAGCCGAAGTATGCCGTCGTGGTCGTCGTCGGACAGGGCGGCTCGGGCTCGAAGGTGGCCGCGCCCGCCGTCCGCCAGATCTTCGATGCCATCCTTGCCCTGGGCCTCTAGGCCACAGGACCTGCTGCCGGCCCGGGCCGTCGCGGGGGATGACAGCACAGACCGAGAGGCGTGAGGGTGGACGACTACCTGCGAAGCGACGCACCCGTCATCGAGGCGCTCGACCGGGCTTGGGACCGCAGCCGCCTCAGCGTCCGCACGCGTCTCGGGCGGCTGCGCTCGAGGGTGTTCCTCATCGTGCAGTGCGCCGTCGCGGCCGGAGTGGGGTGGTGGCTCGCCACCGACGTCTTCAAGCACCCGTCCCCGTTCTTCGCGCCCATCGTCGCGGTGGTGTGCCTCGGCATGTCCTACGGGCAGCGGCTGAGGCGTGTCTTCGAGGTCGCGATCGGGGTCGCAGTGGGGGTGTTCACCGCGGACGTCTTCGTGCACTTCGCCGGCAGCGGTCCGTGGCAGATCGCCGTGGTGGTGCTCGCCTCCATGGCGCTCGCCACCATCCTCGACGGAAGCCGGGTCATCGTCACGCAGGCCGCGGTGCAGAGCATCGTCATCGCGGCCCTCGCGGCGAGCCCGGGCCAGGCGCTGAACCGGTGGACCGACGCGCTCATCGGCGGCGGCATCGCGATCGTCGCGGCGACCGTCGTGCCCCAGGCGCCGTTGCGCCGCCCGCGCGTCGCAGCCGCGCAGGTGGTGCGCAAGATCTCGGAGCTGCTGCGGCGTGCGGCCGCCAGCGCCCGCGACGGCGACGTGGAGGCCGCCGCCGAGGTGCTCGCCTCGGCGCGGGGCACCGAGTCACTGCTGGCCGAGCTGCGGTCCGCGGCGGACGAGGGACTCTCGGTGCTCACGTCGTCGCCGTTCAAGCGGCACCACGCGCCCGGCGTCCGGAAGATGGCCGACCTCGTCGAGCCTCTCGACCGCGCCATGCGCAGCACCCGTGTCCTGGTGCGCCGGGTCACCATCGCCGTGGGCCGGGGAGAGTCGCTCCCGCCCGGCTACGGGACGCTGCTGCTCGAGCTCGCCACGGCGACCGACGTCATCGCCCGGGCCCTGTCGGAGAACGCCTCGCCCGAGATCGGGCGGCCGGCCCTCCTCGAGGTGGCCGCGGCGACGGCGGAGGTGCCGCGCACCCCCAGCCTGGTGACCGAGACGGTGCTGGCGCAGATCCGCTCCACCGTCGTCGACCTGCTGCAGGTGACCGGCCTCGACGTCGACGCGGCGATCGCGGCCCTCCCGCCCGAGGGCCCGCGCCGTCCCTGACCCGTGGCCCGTCCCACTCGGAGGGGAGCGTGCGGCAGGGCCGGGTCCGTGCGGACCCGGCCCTGCGGCATACGTGCTCGGTGAGCCGTGGCAGGCGCGACTACGCCGACGGGGTGTACTCGTGCGCTCCGACCGGCACCTTCTCGACACGAGGGTCGCCCGCGTCGGCGAAGTAGTCGGCCGGGATGGTCTCGTCCCGGCCCTCCGGCGCCTTGACCGCGCGGAGCACGAGGGTGAGAACCGCGGCGACCACGACGTTGATCGCGAACGCCGTCACGGCGATGTAGCCGAGCTGGCCGATGAGCGGCATGTTGGCGACGGAGCCCGCGAAGTGCGAACCGTTCGCCTTGCTCGTCACGTTGTACGCGGCGACGGTCCCGTAGACCATGCCGACGGCCCAGCCGGCGAGCAGCGCCCAGCGGTGGAACCAACGCGTGTAGAGGTAGAACACCAGCGCCGGGAAGGTCTGCAGGATCCAGATGCCGCCGAGGAGCTGGAAGTTGATCGCGTTGCTCTTGTCGAGGGTGAGCACGAAGATCAGCGCGAACGCCTTGACGACGAGCGAGGTGAGCTTGCTGACCTTCGCCTCCTGCGCCGCCGTCGCGTCCGGCTTGATCCACGCCTTGTAGATGTTGCGCGTGAACGTGTTGGCCGCAGCGATCGACATGATGGCAGCCGGCACCAGCGCACCGATGGCGATGGCGGCGAAGGCGACACCGGCGAACCACGAGGGGAACATGTCCTCGAACAGCTGCGGAATGACCAGCTGCCCGTTGACCTTGCCGTCCAGGCCGATGGGCTTCGTACCCGCCGCGATCGCGACCCAGCCGAGGAGCGCGAGCAGACCCAGCAGGAAGGAGTAGGCCGGCAGGATCGCGGCGTTCTTCCGGATCGTGTTGCGGCTCTTCGCCGAGAGCGTTGCCGTGACGGAGTGCGGGTACATGAACAGCGCCAGCGCCGAGCCGAGGGCGAGCGTCGCGTAGGCCCAGTAGGCCTTGGGCCCCGGGATGAAGACGTTCGGGTTGCCCGTGGCGGGGTTCTTCGTCGTCGTCATCTTCTGCTGCGCCGCATCGAAGACGTGACCCCAGCCGCCGACCTTGGAGGGCAGGTAGATGACGGCCACGATGATGACGAGGTAGATGAGGATGTCCTTGACGAACGCGATGATCGCCGGCGCGCGCAGCCCCGAGGTGTAGGTGTAGAGCGCGAGGACGAGGAAGGCGATGAAGAGCGGCAGGTCCTTGGCGACCCAGTTTCCGCCGCCGCCGACGCCCGCGACCTCGAGGACGGCCTGGATGCCGACGAGCTGCAGGGCGATGTAGGGCATCGTGGCCAGGAACCCGGTCACGGCGACGGCGAGCGAGAGGCCACGCGAACCCGAGCGGCCCTGCACGAAGTCGGCCGGCGTCACGTAGCCGTGGCGGTGCGAGACCGACCACAGGCGTGACATGAACACGAAGATGATCGGGTAGAGCACGATCGTGTAGGGCACGGCGAAGAAGCCGTTCACGGCCCCGAAGGCCCACATCGCCGCAGGCACTGCGACGAACGTGTAGGCCGTGTAGAGGTCGCCGCCGAGCAGGAACCACGTGATCCACGTGCCGAACGAGCGGCCGCCGAGGCCCCACTCCTCGAGGCTCTCCATGCTGGCCGGGCGTCGCCAGCGGGCGGCCCAGAAGCCGGCGCCTGCGACGACGACGAAGAAGAAGATGAGAACGGCGAGCGCGACGCCGTTGACGCCGCCGGTGGTGGTGCTCGCCGTGCTGAGGGCAGGAGCAAGGGCGCTCATCGGGTGCCGTCCTCTCGGGGGTCGAACCGGTCGTCCTCGTCGAGGAACTCGTCACCCTCCGGGTTCATCGGCACGTGCGGGCGGGCCTTGAGCACGATGCGGTACGCCGAGTAGGTCAGCACCGAGCAGAGGATGACCCAGACGAACTGGTACCAGATGAAGAAGGGGAAGCCTGCGACGCGGGGCTCGTCCTTGGCATATGTGCCCACGAGCATGAGGGCGACGATCGGGATGGCCAGGAGCACGCAGGCGAGGGCCAGCAGGCCCTTGTTCGCCGGCGGCGCCTGGTGGCGGTGCGGAGTGGTACTCACGCTGGTGACCTCCATTGGTCGGGCCGGAGAAGTTCGGCCGTGCGTCGCGGAAACTTACTCCCGACATGGGGGACGATGTGGACTCCGACACAGCATGATCTGAAGTGAGGTTCAGATCGTGATGTGCGACCTGACCGCCGTGCTTGCGCGCACCGGCGCACGGATAGGCTGTCGCGTATGGCTGATTTCGATCTCGTTGTGCTCGGTGCCGGTCCCGGTGGTTACGTCGCGGCGATCCGCGCGTCGCAGCTCGGCAAGAAGGTCGCGGTGGTCGAGAAGCAGTACTGGGGCGGCGTCTGCCTCAACGTGGGCTGCATCCCGAGCAAGGCGCTGCTGCGGAACGCGGAGATCGCGCACATCATCACGCACGAGAAGAAGACCTTCGGCATCGAGGGCGAGGCCACGATGTCCTACGGGCCGACGCACTCGCGCAGCCGGTCGGTGGCCGACGCCAGCGCCAAGGGCGTGCACTACCTGATGAAGAAGAACAAGATCGAGGAGATCGACGGCTGGGGCACCATCACCTCGGCCACCTCGATGGACGTCGCGCTCAACGACGGGTCCCAGCGCTCCGTCACCTTCGACCACCTCATCATCGCCACCGGCGCCCAGGTGCGGATGCTGCCCGGCATGACGGTGAGCGACAACGTCGTCACCTACGAGGAGCAGATCCTCGACGCCGACCTGCCCGCCTCCATCGTCATCGGCGGCTCGGGCGCCATCGGCGTCGAGTTCGCCTACGTCATGAAGAACTTCGGCGTCGACGTCACCATCGTCGAGTTCCTCGACCGCATGGTGCCCACCGAGGACCCCGACGTGTCCAAGGAGCTGCTGCGCCAGTACAAGAAGCTGGGCGTGAAGGTCCTGCTCTCGACCGCCGTCAAGAACGTCGAGGACACCGGCTCGGGCGTGCGTGTGACGGTGGCCCCGGCCGCCGGGGGGGACGAGACGGTCCTCGAGGCGGACAAGTTCCTCGCCGCCTTCGGCTTCGCCCCGCGCACCGAGGGCTACGGCCTCGAGTCGCTCGGTCTCGAGATGACCGAGCGCGGTGCCATCGCGATCGACGGCCGCGGGCGCACGAGCGTGCCCAACGTCTTCGCCATCGGTGACGTCACCGCCAAGCTCATGCTCGCGCACACCGCCGAGGCCATGGGCGTCGTCGCCGCCGAGACCATCGCAGACGCCGAGACCATGGAGCTCAACTTCGACATGATCCCCCGGGCGACCTTCTGCCAGCCGCAGATCGCCTCGTTCGGCTACACCGAGGCGCAGGCCAAGGAGAAGGGCCACGACGTCAAGACGGCCAGCTTCCCCTTCTCGGCCAACGGAAAGGCGCGCGGCATGGCCGAGGGCGTCGGCTTCGTCAAGATCGTGGCGGACGCGGAGCACAACGAGCTGCTCGGTGCCCACCTGATCGGCCCCGAGGTCACCGAGCTGCTGCCGGCCCTGACGCTGGCCCAGCAGTGGGACCTCACCGCCGATGAGGTGGCCCGCAACGTCTTCGCCCACCCGACGCTGAGCGAGGCGATGAAGGAAGCCATCGAGGGCATCGCGGGGCACATGATCAACCTCTGAGCACCCACCACGCAGAGGACGTATGCCGTCCGCTCACCTCGAGCGGGCGGCATACGTCGTCTCCCGGGCACACGTCTTCCGACAGCACACTCCGGACAGCAAGACGCCCCCGCGGGGTCCGCGGGGGCGTCTACTTCATGCTGGTGGCGCGACCGGTCAGTACCAGTGCTTCCGGCCGCCGATGGCGCGACCCGTCGCGCCGAGGAGGAAGAGCACCGCGCCGATGACGACGAGAATGATGCCGATCGTGGTCAGGATGCTGATCTTGGCGAAGATGCCGATGAGCAGCAGGATGAGGCCGAGAACGATCATGGTGTTCCTTAGCTCCTTATAGAGGGATCCCCGAGCACACAACCACGTACCCGGAACCCATCGGGAGCGAACGCAGGCAGTGGTCACGAAACGGTCACACCGGCGCCATGCGCCGATTAGGGCGGTCCCACGCCCACTGTTACGCTGGGAGACGCCGTAGACCGGCCGCGGACCGATAGCGCCCAGGTGGACCTGCCCTGGAGCACCGCGCAACGAGAATGAGAAGGAGTCGGTCATCCATGCCTTTGGACGCTGACGTGAAGAAGCAGATCATGACCGAGTACGCCACGGTCGAGGGCGACACCGGCTCTCCCGAGGTCCAGATCGCGATGCTGACGCAGCGCATCAAGGACCTGACCGAGCACGCTCGGGCCCACAAGCACGACCACCACAGCCGTCGTGGTCTCCTCCTGCTGGTCGGCCGCCGCAAGCGCATGCTGCGCTACCTCGAGGCCACCGACATCGAGCGCTACCGTTCGCTGATCAAGCGACTCGGCCTGCGTCGATGAGCTCGTGACGAAAGGCGGTCACCGCGTCCCTGCGGAGACCGCCTTTCGTCGTAGGTGCGGGGCGCCGACGCCCCGTCGGACGCCGCACCAGGGCCACCCCGGCCCGAAGAAGTAGAAGAAACCACGCACACAACGACGATGTGCGGGGCACATGAGAAAAAGAAAGCGAGGGCCCACATGGAGGGTCCAGACATCACCTTCGCCGAGGCCGTCATCGACAACGGCTCCTTCGGCACCCGCACGGTCCGCTTCGAGACCGGGCGCCTGGCCAAGCAGGCCGGGGGCGCCGTCACGGCCTACCTCGACGACGACACGATGCTGCTGTCGACGACGTCCGCCGGCAAGCAGCCGAAGGACCAGTTCGACTTCTTCCCCCTGACGGTCGACGTCGAGGAGCGGATGTACGCGATCGGCAAGATCCCCGGCAGCTTCTTCCGCCGCGAGGGCCGTCCGTCCACCGAGGCCATCCTCACCTGCCGCCTCATCGACCGCCCGCTGCGCCCGACCTTCAAGAAGGGCCTGCGCAACGAGGTCCAGGTCATCATCTCGGTGTTCTCGCTGAACCCCGACCACCAGTACGACGTGCTCGCCATCAACGCGGCCAGCGCCTCGACGCAGATCTCCGGCCTGCCCTTCTCGGGCCCCATCGGTGGCGTGCGCGTCTCGCTCATCGACGGCCAGTGGGTCGCCTTCCCGAACTTCTCCGACATCGAGCGCTCGACCTTCGACATGGTCGTCGCCGGTCGCGTGGTCGGTGACGACGTCGCGATCATGATGGTCGAGGCCGAGTCCACCGAGTCGACGTGGAACCTCGTCAAGAACGAGGGCAAGCAGGCGCCGACCGAGGAGGTCGTGGCCGAGGGCCTCGAGGCCTCCAAGAAGTTCATCAAGCAGCTCTGCGAGGCCCAGGCCCAGCTCGCTGCCGAGGCCGCCAAGCCGGTCCAGGACTTCCCGATCTTCCTCGACTACGAGGACGACGTCTACGCCGCCGTCGAGGCCGCAACGGCCGACGACACGACCGCTGCGCTGACGATCGCCGGCAAGCAGGAGCGCGAGGAGCGCCTCGACGAGATCAAGGCCGCCGTCAAGGCCCAGCTCGCCGAGCAGTTCGCCGGTCGCGAGAAGGAGGTCTCGGCCGCCTTCCGCTCGGTGCAGAAGAAGCTCATCCGCCAGCGCATCCTGCGCGACAAGGTGCGCATCGACGGCCGTGGCCTGGCCGACATCCGCGCCCTCGGCGCCGAGGTCGAGGTGCTGCCTCGCGTCCACGGCTCGGCGATCTTCGAGCGTGGCGAGACCCAGATCATGGGTGTCACCACGCTCAACATGCTCAAGATGGAGCAGCAGCTCGACACGCTGAGCCCCGTCACGCGCAAGCGCTACATGCACAACTACAACTTCCCGCCCTACAGCACCGGTGAGACCGGCCGCGTCGGTTCGCCGAAGCGCCGCGAGATCGGTCACGGCGCCCTGGCCGAGCGTGCGCTCATGCCGGTCCTGCCGACCCGCGAGGAGTTCCCGTACGCGATCCGCCAGGTGTCCGAGGCCCTCGGCTCCAACGGCTCGACGTCCATGGGCTCGGTCTGTGCCTCGACCCTGTCGCTGCTCAACGCCGGTGTGCCGCTGCGCGCCCCGGTCGCCGGCATCGCGATGGGCCTCGTGTCCGACACCGTCGACGGTGAGACGCAGTACGCCGCGCTCACCGACATCCTCGGTGCCGAGGACGCCTTCGGCGACATGGACTTCAAGGTCGCCGGCACCAAGGAGTTCGTCACGGCCATCCAGCTCGACACGAAGCTCGACGGCATCCCCGCGTCGGTCCTCGCCGGCGCGCTGACCCAGGCCCGCGACGCGCGTCTGCACATCCTCGACGTCATGGCCGAGGCCATCGACGTGCCCGACGAGATGAGCCCGTACGCCCCGCGCATCATCACGGTGAAGGTCCCCGTCGACAAGATCGGTGAGGTCATCGGCCCGAAGGGCAAGATGATCAACCAGATCCAGGACGACACGGGCGCCGACATCTCGATCGAGGACGACGGCACCGTGTTCATCGGTGCGGTCGACGGCCCCTCGGCCGAGGCGGCTCGCGCGGCGATCAACGCCATCGCGAACCCGACGATGCCCGAGGTCGGCGAGCGCTTCCTCGGCACCGTGGTCAAGACGACGACGTTCGGCGCGTTCGTCTCGCTGCTGCCCGGCAAGGACGGCCTGCTGCACATCTCCGAGGTGCGCAAGCTCGTCGGCGGCAAGCGGATCGACAGCGTCGACGACGTCGTCAAGGTCGGCCAGAAGGTCCAGGTCGAGCTCAAGGAGATCGACCCGCGCGGCAAGCTCAGCCTCGCCGCGGTCCTGCCCGAGGGCCAGGGCGACCAGGGCGCCGAGGCCGGTGCGGCGGACTCGGCCGAGGCTCCCGCCGAGGCCTGACCCGTCCCGCAAGCACGCGAGCGGCCCGTCACCCCAAGGGGTGGCGGGCCGCTCCGCTGTCTGCGCCGGACGGCATACGCACGGTGCCGAGGGGTGTGCCGTCGGCAGGGCCCGCTCAGCGCATGTTGCCGGTGTGGCCGAGGGAGAAGCGGCCGGGCTGGGGCCAGACGAGGACGCCGTGCGGGCTCGCGTCCGTGGGGATCCGCGAGATGAGGTGACCGTTCTTGGTGTCGATGACGTAGACCTCTGCGCTGTAGCGACCGCTCAGCCACAGCTGGCTGCCGTCGGCCGTGACACCGCCCATGTCGGGCGTCGCGTGCCCGGGCAGCTTCCACATCGCGACGGGCCGGTTGGTGGCGGCGTCGAAGACGCTGATCGTCCCGGCGTCGCGGTTGGAGACGAAGATCCGGCGCGCGTCGCGTGACGGGTAGATGCCGTGGGCGCCCATGTCGGTGTGCACGAAGTGGTCGATGCGGAAGGTGGCGGCGTCGATGAACCAGACGCCGTTGCGCAGCATGTCGGCCACCATGAACCATTTGCCGTCGGGGGTGAGCCGCACGTCCTGCGGCATCGCGTTCGCACCCCTGGCGAGCTCCCTGCGCGGGCCACCCATCGGGCTGTTCGGCGGCGTGGCTCCCGGGGTCTTGACCTGGTTGAGGTCGAGCACCTTCTCGACGCGGGTCGCGGCGGCGTCGACGACGAGCAGGCGACCGCTGAACTCGCAGCTGGCGACGAACGTCTTGAGGTCGGCGGTGAAGTCGGCGTGGTTGACGCCCGCGCAGGCGGGGACCGGCAGCGAGCGCACGAGCTTCATCGTGCGGGCGTCGCGCACGTCGATGGCCCGGAACCGCGAGGCCATGACCAGCGCGTACCGGCCGTCGGGGGTGAAGTAGAGGTTGTACGGGTCGCGGACGGCGACCGGCTTGCCCACCGCCCCGGTCCTCGGGTCGATCGGCGTCAGGGCGTCGCCCTTGTCGGAGTTGACCCAGAGCCGGGTCATGTCCCAGTTCGGCACGACGTGCTCGGGCGAGCTCGGCACGCGGACGCGCTTGATGACGTGTCGCGTCCGGGAGTCGATGATCTCGAGCGTGCCGGCGACCTGGTTGGGCACGTAGACCAGCCGCCTGGCGTGCACGGCAGCTCCGGTGAGCGCGTTGGCACCGGTGTGCAGGTAGGGCTCCGTGAGGGCTCGGGCGGCGGTGTCGGCACCCGTGCCGGTGGTCGTGGGCGAGCCGGACGGGGTGGAGGAGCCGGACGACGTGGCGGCGCTCGGCTGGGAGCTGCTCGTCGTGCGGTTGACCGACGTCTGCGTCTCCGTGCCCGTCTGAGGGCTCGTGCACGCGGCCAGGACGAGCGAGACCAGGGTGGCCGCGCCCAGCGCACCAGCGCTGGCACGGCGCGCTCTCGCCCGGCTCATGCCACCAACCTAGTCATCGCCACGGCCTGCAGGGACCGGGACGCGAGACCTCGCAGGATGGTGGGAAGGGCGTCGATCGTGCCGGGGTGGCCGAGGTGCAGGCTCACGATGGAGCCGGGCTGCACGCCGGCGAGGGTGCGGGCGGCGACGGCCGCGGCGCCCGGGTCCTGGTAGTCCGACGGGTCGACGTCGTAGGAGATGCACCGTGCGTAGCCGCTGGCGCGGGCGGCCGTCCTGATGGTCGGGGTGGAGGTCGGCGTGCCGGAGGGCCGGAACAGGTAGGGGGAGGACCCGTCGATGGCGGCGACGGCCCGAGCGCCCTTCTCGATCTCGGTCCTGGCCGCCGCAGCCGAGAGCCGCGGGAGCGTCTGGTGCGACCACGTGTGGTTGCCGAGGTCGTGCCCGGCCGCCACGATCGCCCGGCCGAGCTCCGGGTGACCCGAGAGCCAGGTGCCGACCGCGAAGACCGTCACGTGGGCGCCGTGGTCGGCCAGGATCTGGAGCGCACGCCGGGTCAGCGCAGGGTCGCCGGCACCGTGGAAGGTCAGGGCGACCGCGCGCACCGAGGTCGGGCCGCGCCGCACGTCCGGACCGGGCGTGCGCAGCAGCGCGGGCACCGCGTCCGTTCCGGAGGCGCTCGACGCTCCGGTCGTCGTCGGCGAGGCGCCCGGTCCCGACGTCCCGGACCCGCCGGGGGAGGAACCGGCCGGTGCGGGGGTCCCAGCCGCACTCCCGGCGGTGGTCGACGAGGCTGGGGACGCCTCCGGCTGTGGGCTGCTCGGCGAGCACGCGGCGACGCCGAGGCCGACGGCCGAGGCCAGGCCTCCGCCGATCAGCGCGCGTCGACCGACGACGGGATTCTCTTCGGACACGAGGGCATCATTCCCACAACTGCTGAACCTGCGCTGGGACACGCCGCG
>Ga0308174_10000569_pt1 | contig 15917 bp, 18 predicted proteins | sample PhyPR2_FD_203894 | JGI IMG/M metagenome (GOLD analysis project Ga0308174, IMG submission 203894) | Soil microbial communities from UC Gill Tract Community Farm, Albany, California, United States - DLSLS.P.R2 | ecosystem: Environmental > Terrestrial > Soil > Agricultural land | place: USA...
CCCGCCCCGTTCGGGCCAAGGAGCGCGACCGTCTCGCCACGCGGGATCGAGACGTCGATCCCTTTCACCGCCGCGACCGGGCCGCCGGGGCCGTGCCAGGTCTTCGTCAAGCCTTCGAGAACGACTCCCGGTCCGACCACCCGCTCACCCTAGTCGGAGCGCAGGAAGTCGACGACGCCGACTCAGCGACGCCCGAAAAGCCGCGCGAAGTTCACGTCGTAGCCCCAGCCGAACGTCTTGGGGACTAGGAGCCGCGGCTCGGAGGGATTCCACAGGCGGCTCTTCGCGCGCGCGAGCGTCGGCCGCCGCCAGTCGTACGGCACTCCGAGAAACTTGCCGGTCTTCGCCAAGGCCCGCTCAGTGCGAGTGGCCGCAGCCGGAGCCGCAGCTCGCGTCGGGCGCGTCGCCCTCGGCCGTCTGGAAGCTGTGGCCGCAGCCGCAGGCCGAGACGGCGTTCGGGTTGTCGATCTTGAAGCCCGATTCCTGCAGCCCCTCGAGGAAATCGATCGTCGAGCCCTTGAGGTACGGGGCGCTGAACGGATCGATGACCACCCGGACGCCGTGGAACTCGAGCTCGTGGTCGCCCGACTGGGCGCCGCGGTCGAAGCCGAGCGCGTACTCGAAGCCGCTGCAACCGCCGCCCTGGATCGCGACGCGAAGAACCTCGGCCTCGCCGGCAGGCTCCTGCGCCATCAGGCCGCCGACCTTCACGGCCGCGCGCTCGGTGAGCGTGACGAGTGTCTCGGTCTCTTCGACGGTCGCCATCGACAAAAGTGTACCCGCCCGGGGCGATGCCGGAACACGGCCACTTCGTGACACGCGCAACGCGCATCGCACCAGGCTTTGCAGTTCGCATCGTGACAGGCGGGCGATCTTGCTAGCGTCACCAGGCTTTGTTCAACGAATGGTTGCCATTCGCGATCTACGGGATCTTCGCGCTCGCGATTCCGACAACCATGATGGTCGGGAGCTTCGTCCTCGCGCAGCGGCCGCACCGGCGAATTCGCGCGCGCACGCTGCCGTTCGAATCCGGCGTCTCGCAAGGCCCGCCGAAGCGGCAACGCTTCACCGTCAGCTTCTACCTGACGGCGATGCTCTTCATCCTCTTCGACATCGAGATCGTCTTCCTCTACCCGCTCGCCGTGATCCTCCACGAGCTCGCGTGGTTCGGGTTCTTCGAGTTCCTGACGTTCCTGATCGTGCTGCTCGTCGCTTACGTCTACATCTGGCGCAAAGGGGCGCTCGAATGGCGCTAGACAAGCCGCTCCGCTCCTACGGCCTGAAGTCGGAGCGCCTTCTGATGCCGTCGAAGGCGTCGACCTTCGAGCAGGAGGTCGCGGACCTCGAGCAGAAGGTCGGGCTGACGACGCTCGCGAAGGCCGTCGCGTGGGCCCAGACGAACTCGATGTGGCCGGACACCTTCGGCCTCGCCTGCTGCGCGATCGAGATGATGTCGATCGTCGGCGCCCGCTACGACATCGCGCGCTTCGGGATGGAGCCGTTCCGCGGCTCGCCGCGCCAGGCCGACCTGCTGATCGTCTCCGGCCGCGTCGCCCACAAGATGGCTGCACCTCTGCGCCAGATCTACGACCAGATGCTCGAGCCGAAGTGGGTGATCGCGATGGGCGCCTGCGCCTCGTCGGGAGGCATGTTCAACAACTACGCGATCGTGCAGTCGGTCGACAAGATCGTCCCGGTCGACATGTACGTCCCGGGCTGCCCGCCGCGGCCGGAGCAGCTGATGGAGGGGATCATCCGCCTCCACGAAGCGGTGAAAGCCGGCGTTCCGCCCGCCTACGAGCTGCGGAGCGTCGCGTCATGAAGGGGACCACCACGTACGCACACGGCGAGACGACGATGACCGTCCCGGCCGCGGAGCTGATCGATACGTGTCTCCGCCTCCGGGACGAAGAAGGGTTCAACTTCCTCTCGGACATCACCGCGGTCGACTATCTCGGCTGGGGCCGGGCGGGCGTCTCGGGCTACATCGGCACGCCGGCGGGCCGCGACCTGAACACGCCGATGACGCAGGGCTACCAGGTGGTGCCGCTCGCGAAGCCGAAGCGCTTCTGCATGAACTACCACCTGCTCGCGATCGCCCACGAGCCCCGGCGGCTCCGTGTTCAGGTCTGGCTCGACGAGGGCGAGCCGGTGCCCAGCGTCATCCCGGTCTGGCCGACAGCGGACTGGCACGAGCGCGAGGCCTGGGACCTGATGGGCATCGCGATCGAGGGCCACCCGAACCTGAAGCGGATCCTCCTCGACGACGACTGGGAGGGCCATCCTCTCCGCAAGGACTATCCGCTCGGCGGCGAGCCCGTGAGGTTCTCGGGCGAGGAATGACCGCCACCGCCCCACGCAAGAGCGCGATCTACGAGGGGACGCGCATCCCGAGCCCGATCCCGACGGTGTTGAAGACGACGCCGGAGCTCGAGGCGACCGGCGACGTCCTGACGATCAACTTCGGCCCGAACCACCCGTCGACGCACGGCGTCCTCCGCCTCGTCGTCGACCTCTACGGCGAGGACGTCACCGGCGTCGAGGCCGTGATCGGCTACCTCCACACCGGCTTCGAGAAGAACATGGAGCAGAAGACGTGGTGGAAGTGCATTACCTACCCGGAGCGCATCGACTACGTCTCCTTCCAGAACAACGAGTACGTCTTCGTCGGCGCGGTCGAGAAGCTGCTCGACCTCGAGATCCCGCCCAAGGCCGTCTGGATGCGCACGCTCCTCTGCGAGCTGAACCGCATCCACTCGCACCTCGTGTGGCTCGGCACGAGCGCTCTCGAGCTGGGAGCGATCTCGATGTTCTGGTACGCGTTCCGCGAGCGCGAGCTGGTGCTCGACCTGTTCGAGCTCGTCACCGGCTACCGCATGCACACGCGTTACTTTCAGATCGGCGGCCTCGCCGAGGACATCCCGCGCGGCTTCTACCCCGAGTGCCGCAAGTTCTGCGACTGGATGCCGAAGGCCGTCGACGACTACGAGACGCTCCTGACGCGCAACAAGATCTGGCTCGAGCGCACCGAAGGGCTCGGGCTGCTCTCCGCCGACGACGCGATCGCGCTCGGGCAGTCCGGCCCCGTGCTGCGCGCCTCCGGCGTCGACTGGGACCTCCGCCGCGTCGAGCCGTACCTCGCCTACCACCAGGTCGACTTCCGCGTACCGGTGTTCCCGGAAGGGGACGTCTACGCGCGCTACCGCGTCCACATGCAGGAGATGCGCGAGTCGGTCCGGATCGTCGAGCAGTGCCTCGACCGGCTCGAGCACATGGAGGGCGAGCCGTGGATCGCCGACGACCGCAAGGTCGTGCTGCCGCCGCGCCACGAGCTCCACACCTCGATGGAGTCGCTCATCCACCACTTCAAGATCGTCACCGAGGGCTTCCGCGTGCCGGAAGGCGAGGTCTACTACGCGATCGAGTCGCCGCGCGGCGAGCTCGGCTGTTACATCTGCTCCGACGGCGGCCCGAAGCCGTGGCGCGTCAAGTTCCGCGCCCCTTCGTTCGTCGCGCTCGAGGCGACCGCGACGTGCATGACCGACGCGCTCGTCGCCGACATGATCGCCGTCGTCGGCTCGCTCGACACCGTCATGGGCGAGGTGGATCGCTAGATGTCGCTCTACGAGGCGATTCAGGAGGAGCGCGCGAAGTACCCGCCCGAATCGCGCAGCGCGGTCATGCCGGCGCTCCGACTCGCGCAGGAGCGGCACGGCTGGCTCTCGCCGGAGGTGATGCGCGAGGTCGCCGACGCTCTCGAGGTGACGCCCGCCTACGTCAAGTCGATCGCCTCCTTCTACGACCAGTTCCACCTCGCTCCCGTCGGCGAGCATCTCGTCGAGGTGTGCACGAACGTCTCGTGCGCGCTCGTCGGCGCGCAGCAGGTGCTCGAGGGCTTCGAGCGCGAGCTCGGCTGCCACGCGGGCGAGACGAGCGCGGACGGCAAGGTGACGGTGCGCGCGATCGAGTGCCTCGGCGGCTGCGGCTGGGGAACGATCGTCTCGGTCGACGACCACTACCGCACGCACGTGAAGCCGGGCGACGTTCCTGCGATCGTCGAGGAGCTCCGTGGCAACTGAGATCGACGAGATCGTCCTCAAGGACGCGACGACCTCGCTCGCGGAGTACGGCGACTACGACTCACTCCGCAAGGCGCGCGCGATGACACCGGCCGAGGTGACGGAGGAGCTGCTCGCCTCGGAGCTCCGCGGCCGCGGCGGCGCGTTCTTCGCCACCGGCCGCAAGTGGTCGTTCGTCCCGTCGAAGGAGCAGATCCCGAAGCCCCACTACCTCGTCGTCAACGCCGACGAGTCGGAGCCGGGCAGCTTCAAGGACAACGAGATCCTCTCGCGCGTGCCGCACCGATTCATCGAGGGCTGCCTGATCACCGCACACGCGATCGACTGCCGGAAGGTCTTCGTCTACATCCGCGGGGAGTACTCGGGCCCCTACGAGATCCTCGTGAACGCGCTCGAGGAGCTGAAGGACCGCCCGGACATCCGCGGCGACGTGACGATCGTCGTCCACCGCGGCGCCGGGGCCTACATCTGCGGCGAGGAGACCGCGCTGCTCGAGTCGCTCGAGGGCTACCGCGGGCAGCCGCGCTCGAAGCCGCCGTTCCCGGCCGTGTCGGGCCTCTACGCAAGCCCGACGGTCGTCAACAACGTCGAGACGATCACGACGGTCGCGCCGATCATCGCGATGGGCGGCGCCGAGTACGCGAAGCTCGGCGTGCCGGACTCGCGCGGAACGCGTGTCGTCTCCGTCTCCGGCAACGTCGTGAACGGCGGCAACTACGAGATCGAGACCGGCATGTCGCTCCGCGACATCATCTACGACCTCGGCGGCGGCATCCCGGACGGACGCGAGCTGAAAGCGGTCGTGCCGGGCGGATCGTCGACCGTGATCCTGACGAAGGACGAGATCGACATCGGCTACGACTTCGACTCGCTCGCGCAGCACCGGACGGCGATGGGCTCCGCCGGCATCGTCGTCCTCGACGATCGCTGCTGCATCGTGCAGCTCGGCGTCCGCTTCTCCGAGTTCTACGAGCACGAGTCGTGCGGCAAGTGCACGCCGTGCCGCGAGGGAACGCGCTGGCTGACGGCGATCCTGCGCAAGCTGGAGGACGGCCGCGCGACGCAGTCGGACCTCGACCTGATGCTCGACGTCTGCGACCGCATCAACGGCAAGTGCCTGTGCCCGCTCGGCGACTCCGACGCGATCGTCGTCGCGAGCTACGTCGCGAAGTTCCGCGAGGAGTTCCAGGCGCACATCGACCACGGCGGCTGCCCGTTCGGCGGACGGTCTTCGCTCGATCACGTGCTCGCACCCGTTGCCATGCACACGCACTCGCCGGTCGCGGAGGTGCCTGCGTGAGCGACCTCGTCAAGGTGACGATCGACGAGCGGACGGTCGAAGTGCCGAAGGGAACCGGGATGGTCGAGACCGCTGCCGCCGCCGGGATCGAGATCCCCGTCTTCTGTTACGAGCCGCGGCTCGGGCCGCCGGTCGGCGCCTGCCGCATGTGTCTCGTCGAGGTCGAGGGGATGCCCAAGCTGCAGGCCGGCTGCACGCTCACCGCGCAGGACGGCATGGTCGTGAAGACCGCGCGCGCCTCGGCGCTCTCCGCCCAGGGCCAGAACTCGACGCTCGAGTTCCTGCTCCTGAACCATCCGCTCGACTGCCCGGTCTGCGACAAGGGCGGCGAGTGCCCGCTGCAAGACCTCACGTTCCGCTACGGGCCGGGCAACACGCGGATGAGCTTCCCGAAGCGGACGTTCGAGAAGCCGATCCCGATTTCGCCGTTGATCGCCCTCGACCGGGAGCGCTGCATCCTCTGCTACCGCTGCACGCGGTTCAGCGACAACGTCGCCGAGGACGGGCAGCTCGTCGCGATCAATCGCGGCGCCCAGTCGATCATCGCGACGTTCGAGGACGAGCCGTACAAGGGCCATTTCTCGGGGAACGTCACCGAGGTCTGCCCGGTCGGCGCGCTCACCTCGACGCAGTACCGCTTCGAGGCGCGGCCGTGGGAGATCCAGAACGTCCCGACCGTGTGCGGCATGTGCCCTGTCGGCTGCAACGTCTCCGCGACGACGCGCGAGGGCAAGGTCAAGCGGATCCTCTCGCGCAACCACCCCGAGGTCGACGAAGGGTGGTTGTGCGACAAGGGACGGTTCGCCTACTCGCACCTGCACGCGCGCGACCGGATCGCCACGCCTCTCCGCAAGGCGGGGCCGCGGCGGTTCGAGGAGATCTCGTGGGACGATGCGCTCGACGCCGTCGAATCCGCCCTGCGCCAGGGAGGCTCGTCGACCGTGACGGCCCTCTCGGGCGGCGAGACGGTCGAGGACGCGTACGCGCTCGCGAAGCTGCTACGCAAAGGGCTCGGCGCCAACGGGGCCGTGCTGCCGGAAGAGATCCCCGACGGCCTCGACGGCTACCGCGCGCCGCTCTCGGCGCTGCGCAGCGCAAAGAAGATCGCCGTTCTCTGCGACGAGCCGGTCGTCGAGCGCGCCCCGGTGGTCGACCTGTGGCTCAAGGCCGCGAGGCGGAACGGCGCGGAGATCGTCTACGAGGCCGCCAACGCGGATGCGCTCGTCACCGACCGCCCGACTCTCGGCGCCCGCGCCGAGAACGTCTACTACCTGCCGCGCACGCCGAACGGCCGCGGTGTCGCCGACGCGTGGAGCGCGGCGGGCGACGGTGACCCGGTCGACGAAAGGCCGCGCGTGCTCGTGATCTCGGGCGACGAGGCGGCCGCCGACCCGGCGGTGCGCAAGATCGCCGAGGAGGCCGAGGTCGTGATCGGGATCGGCATGTTCCAGGAGAGCTTCCGCGGCGTCGCCGACCTGGTCATCCCGGGCGCGAGCTACCTCGAGCGAGACGGCACGACCGTCAACCTCGAAGGCCGCCTGCAGCGCCAGCGCCGCGCCGTGATCCCGCCCGCGCCCGACACGCTCGCGTTCCTCGCGAAGCTCGCCGAACGATTCGGGGTCGAGCTCTCGCCGTATCCGTCGGTCGTCTTCGACGAGGTGGCGGCGAAGTGCTTCGGCGGCATCACGTTCGGCGAAGTGCACGAGACGGCCGAGCTGCCGGCACGAGCAGAACAGCGCGGAACGGTGTCGGAGACCCCGAAGGTGGCCGACACCTCCGGCTTGCGTCTGGTGGCCTACCGCCCGCTCTTCAGCGGCGCCGCGGTCGACCGCACGCCGGAGCTCCACTTCCAGCGCCCCGATGACGAAGTCCAGCTCTCGGCGGACGACGCCAAGAGCCGCGGCATCCGCAACGGGCAGACCGTCACCGTCTCCTCCAACGGCACCTCACTCGAGCTCCGCGCGCGCATCGCGCGCGACCTCGCGGCAGGTGTCGTCCGCATCGCGCAGGAGCACGCGGGCGACCTCCACGCGACGGTGGACGTGCGCCCCTGATGCACGAGCCCTGGTGGATCATGATCCCGAAGGCGTTCCTCGTCATCAACGTCGTGATGGTCTTCTTCGCGTTCACGACGTGGCTCGAGCGCAAGCTGCTCGGCCGCATGCAGCTCCGCTTCGGGCCGAACCGCGCGGGCCCGAAGGGCCTCCTCGTCCCGATCGCGGACCTCGTCAAGCTGATCCGCAAGGAAGCGTTCTCGCCGATTGCGGCGAAGGAGCCGCTGTACATCATCGCGCCGGTGCTCGCGATGTTCACCGCGCTCGCGGCGTTCAGCGTGCTGCCCTGGGGCGCTGGCTGGCACTTCGACCACGGCCGCCACTTCATCCGCGGCGAGGTGGTGAACGTGCCGATCTCGCTGATCCTGATCTTTGCGCTCGGCTCGATCGGCATCTACGGCTTCATCGTCGGCGGCTGGGCCTCCGACTCGAAGTACTCGATGCTCGGCTCGATGCGCACCTGCGCGCAGCTCGTCTCGTACGAGGTGTCGCTCGCGCTCTCCGTGCTCGGCGTCGTCCTGATGGCGCAGTCGATCAACCTCGTCGACGTCGTGCAGAAGCAGCAGCAGACGCTCTGGTTCTTCATCCCGCAGTGCGTGGGGCTCGCGGTGTTCCTGATCGGCGGCACCGCCGAGACGTCGAGACCGCCGTTCGACCTGCCGGAGGCCGATACCGAGCTGGTCGCCGGCTACCACACCGAGTACTCGGGCATGCGCTGGGGCCTCTTCCAGGCGGCGGAGTACATCAACATGCTGACGCTCTCCGGCCTCTGCGTGACGCTCTTCTTCGGCGGCTACCACTTCCCGTGGGTGCACTCGCTCGACACGTTCGGGCCGATCTGGTTCGTGATCAAGCTGTTCATCCTCGTGTCGGTGTTCATCTGGCTGCGCGCAACGCAGCCGCGCCTGCGCTACGACCAGCTGATGCGGTTCGGCTGGAAGATCCTGCTGCCGGTCGCTACCGTCAACGCGCTCGTGACCGCCTTCCTCGTGGTGTTGATCAAATAATGGCCGTCGTCCCGAACACGCTGAAGGGCTTCGGCGTCACGCTGAAGCAGGTCTTCAAGAAGCCGATCACGCAGCAGTACCCGGAGTACAAGCGTCCGGTGTATCCGCGTTATCGCGGCCGCCACCGCCTGCACCGCCACGAGAACGGCCTCGAGAAGTGCGTCGGTTGCTCGCTCTGCGCCGCCGCGTGCCCGGCCGACTGCATCCGCGTCGTACCTGCGGAGAACACGGCCGACAACAGGGTCTCCGCAGGCGAGCGCTACGCGCGCATCTACGAGATCAACATGTCGCGCTGCATCTTCTGCGGCTACTGCGAGCTCGCGTGCCCGTTCGACGCGATCACGCTCGGCAACGAGTTCGAGATCAGCGAGTACAACCGCGCCGACCTGATCTACACGAAGGACATGCTGCTCGCCCCTCCGGTGAAGCGCGTGCCCGTCGCCGACCCCGACCTCTACGACACCCCGATCCCCTACTACAAGTCGAACAGCTAGATGGCGAACGTCATCGTGTGGATCGTGTGGTTCGGCGCCGCGTTCGCGTGCCTCGTCAGCGCGCTCGCGGTCGTCAGCTTCTCCAATCCGTTCTACTCGGCGCTCGGGCTGATCGGCAACCTGGCCTCGCTCGCCGTCCTGTACCTGCTGCTCGCCGGCGAGTTCGTCGCCGCGGGCCAGGTGCTCGTCTACGGCGGCGCCGTGATGGTGATGTTCCTGTTCGTGATCGCCTATCTCGGCGACCGCACCGACGAGTCGCCGTGGTCCGGCGGGCCCTCGTGGCAGGTCGTCGGCGCGGTGCTCGCGGGCGCCGCGATCCTCGCCGAGGTGATCGTCGTCGTCGCGCTCAAGGCAGGGAACCTGCTCGAGCAGCCGCACCACATCGGGCGCAGCTTCGGCACGCCGGCCTCGCTCGGCCGCCTGTTCCTCACCGATCATCTGCTCGCGTTCGAGATCACCTCGATCGTGCTGCTCGTGGCCGCCGTCGGCGGCGTCGTCCTCGGCTCGCACGCACGGCAGGTGGAGGGCGATGCACGGGCCTGACATCCAGTGGTACGTGATCCTGAGCGCGATCCTCTTCACCACCGGCGCGCTCGGCGTGATGCTGCGCCGCAACCCGCTGATCATCCTGCTCTCCGTCGAGATCATGCTGAACGCGGCGAACCTGCTGCTGATCGCGTTCTCGCGGATGCACGGCCGTGAGGACGGGCAGGTCTTCGCCATCTCCGTGATGGCCGTCGCCGCCTCCGAGGTCGTGGTCGGCCTCGGGATGATCGTCGCGATGGGACGCCGGGGCATCGAGCTCGACGTCGACAAGCTCAGGACGTTGCGTGGCTAAAGGGCTGCGAGGCTAACCATGCTGCACGTCACCCCCTGGATCACCCTGCTGCTGCCGCTTGCCTCGGCAATCGTCATCACCGCGGGCGGCACCGCGATCCCGCGCCGCGCGACGGGCTACATCGCGACGCACACGGCGATCGGCTCGGCGGTCGCGGCCGCGATCGCGTTCTTCGACATGTGGTCGCGTTCGGCCGGCGCGCGCGGCGCGACGACGACCTCGTGGACGTGGCTCTCGGCCGGGCAGTACCACTTCGGGCTCACGCTGCTCACCGACCAGCTCTCGATCGTGATGATGCTGATCGTCTCCGGCGTCGGTTCGCTGATCGTCGCCTACTCCGTCGGCTACATGGACGGCGAGGACGAGGAGCGACGGTTCTTCGCGTACATGTCGCTGTTCCTCTTCTCGATGCTCTTGCTCGTGCAGGGCGGCAACCTGCTGCTGCTGCTCGCGGGCTGGGGCATGGTCGGCCTGTCGAGCTACCTGCTGATCGGCTACTACCAGGAGCGCGAGTCTGCGGTCCAGGCGGCGAAGAAGGCGTTCATCATGAACGCGTTCGGCGACGCGTCGATGGTGCTCGCGCTGTTCCTGCTCGTCCAGCAGACCGGACGACTCGACTACGGGGGCGTCTTCGCCCACTCGCCGCACGGCGGCACCGTCGCGAACCTCGTCGCACTCGGGCTGCTCGGCGGAGCGCTCGCGAAGTCGGCCCAGATTCCGCTGCACACGTGGCTGCCGGACGCGATGGAGGGCCCGACGCCGGTCAGCGCGCTGATCCACGCGGCGACGATGGTGACGGCGGGCGTCTACCTGATCGTGCGCTGCCACCCCCTGTTCGAGAACGCCTACGTGATCCAGGACCTCGCCGCCGGACTCGGCGCGGCGACGCTCCTGATGGCGGGGCTGATCGCGCTCGTGCAGGTCGACATCAAGCGCGTGATCGCGTATTCGACGATGTCGCAGATCGGCTACATGTTCGTCGGCGCCGGGATCGGCGCGTACCCGAATGCGATGTTCCACCTGATGACGCACGCGTTCTTCAAGGCGCTCCTCTTCCTCGGCGCCGGGATCGCGATCCACGCTGTCGTCGGCGAGCAGGACATCCGAAAGCTCGCGGGGATCGGGAAGCTGATGCCGTTCACGCGCATTGTGTTCCTGATCGGCTCGCTCGCGCTCGTCGGCATCTTCCCGTTCGCCGGCTTCTTCTCGAAGGACTCGATCATCAGCGCCTGCCTCGACCACGGCACGTACGGCTATGTGATCTACGCGTGCTGCATGGTCGGCGCGTTCCTCACCGGCGTCTATGCGTTCCGCCTCTACTTCATCGTCTTCGAGGGCGAGCCGACGGGTTTCGCGCGCGAGCACTTCCACCGCCATCACGGGCGCGAGTCGGCGATCTCGATGCTGTGGCCCGTCGGCGTCCTCGCGCTGCTCTCGACGATCGGCGGGTTCCTGCAGTTCGCGCCGCTCTGGCATCCCTTCTCGACCTGGCTCGGCCCCGTCGCCGCACCGTTTGCCGAGCCGTCGAACTGGCAGGAGGGGATCAGCTCGATCGTCGCGATCTGCGTCGGCCTCGCCGGCATCGGCGTCGCCTGGGCGATCTACGGCGCGAAGCGCGCCGCAGCGCCGCGCGCGCTGCCGATCTTCGAGAAGAAGTTCTACTGGGACGAGCTCTACGACGTCCTCTGGTACCGGAGCGGCGACCTCGTCGCGCGGGGCTTCCACGCACTCGTCGAGGCGCCGCTGATCGGCGGCTCGCTCACGGCCGTCACGGGCGCCGTCGGGCTCGGCTCGCGCGAGCTGTCGGTGGCGCAGAACGGGCTCGTCCGCTCCTACGCGCTCGCGCTCGCGGGCGGTCTCGCCGTCATCGCAGTCGTCTTCCTGGCGGTGCGGTAGTGAATAGCTGGCTGACGACGATCCTGATCGTGCTGCCGGTGTTCGGCGCGCTGCTCGTCGCGATCGCGCCGCTTTCCGCCTACTGGCTCGGCTCGCTCGCCGCCCTCGTCTCGCTACTCGAGGTGGGCTGGTGGATCGTCGCCGCCGGCCGTTTCGACTTCGGCACGGGGGGCCTGCAGCTCTCCCAGCGGGCGTCGTGGTTCTCCGACCTGCACGTGTCGTGGCACGTCGGTCAGTTCTCGTTCTCGCTCTGGTTCGTCGGGATGACGGTCGTCGCGATGGCTGCGTGCACGATCTACGGCTGGTGGATCGGCCGCGACCGCGGGCGCGCGTACTTCTCGCTGATGCTGCTCCTGACCGGCGCGATCGTGGGCGTCTTCACCGCGCAGGACCTGCTGCTCTTCTACGCGTTCTTCGAGGCGATGCTCATCCCGCTCTACATCCTGATCGGCGTGTGGGGCGGCGCCGAGCGGATGCGCGCGACGATCACCTTCGTCATCTACACCGTCGTCGGCTCGCTGCTGATGCTTGCGGCGATCATCGTCTTCGGCCTGCAGCAGGGCACGTTCGACCTGACGCGCATGGGTCACTCGTCCTCGACGTGGCTCTTCCTCGGGTTCGTCGTCGCGTTCGCGATCAAGTCGCCGCTCTTCCCGCTGCACGGGTGGATGCCCGTGACCTACCGAGAGTCGCCGCCGGAGGTCTCGGCCGTGCTCTCCGGCGTCGTCGGCAAGGCGGGCCTGTACGGGCTGCTGCGGATCGCGATCCCGTACTTCCCCGAGCCGGTGCACGACTGGCGGGTCGTGATGCTCGTGCTCGCGTCGATCTCGCTGCTCTACGGGTCGCTGCTCGCGTTCCGCGCGCCCGACTTCCGCGGCGTCGTCATGTACTCCTCGCTCGCGCAGGCAGGGCTGATCGTGCTCGGCCTGTTCGCGAACAACTCGCTGGGCTTCGACGGCGCCGTTCTGCAGATCGTCAACCACGCGCTCGTCTCGACTGCGCTCTTCCTGCTCGCCGGGATGATCGAGCGCCGCACCGCGACGCGTGGCGAGTTCGCGCTGATCGGCGGCATGGCGCGCGGCCGCCCCGCGCTCGCGACCGCGATCATGACGATCGGCATCATCTCGCTCGCCGTGCCGCTCTCGACGACGTTCGCCGGCGAGTTCCTGATTCTCGCGGGCGTGTTCCAGCAGGGGTGGGCGTGGGCCGTCGTCGGCGCGATCGCGATCGTGCTCGCGGCGATGTACATGCTGCGCCTCATCTCCGGCGTCCTCCACCAGGGCGTCGGCTCGGCGGTGACCGATCGGGCGGCCGACCTGCGGATCGGCGAGCTCGCAGTCGTCGTGCCGCTGCTCGTCTGCCTCGTCGGGCTGTCGGCCTGGCCGAACCTCGTCTCGGGCCACGCGCGCGGCGCGGACGCCCCGATCGGCTGGACGGGGTACGCACCGTGATCGGCAAGCCGCACGTCGACTGGTTCGCGCTCGCGCCGTCGCTGTCGCTCCTTGCGGCGTCCGGCCTCTTGCTGATGGTGGCGGTCATGGTTCCGCGCGGCCCTCGCCGCGCCGTGTCGGCGTTCGTCTGCTTCGCCGGCTTCGTCGCTTCAGGCGTCTGGGCCGGTTTCCTCGACGACCGCTCGCCGAACGCTCACACGCTCGTCCACGACGCGATGTTCCGCGACCGCTGGGCCGCGCTCGCGCAGGTGCTGCTCGCGGTCAGCGGTGGGATCACGGTGATGATCTCCTATCGCGAGCGGATGCGCGACGAGCACGTCGCCGAGTACTACTCGCTGCTCGCCGCCGCCGGAGCGGGCATGGCGTTCTTCGTGCAGGCGTCGAACCTGATGACGCTGTTCCTCGGACTCGAGTGGTTCTCGATCTCGCTGTACATCCTGACGGCGATCGACATCGACCTGATCGGGTCGCTCGAAGCCGGCCTCAAGTACCTGATCATCGGCGCGATCGGCTCGGCGACATTGCTCTTCGGCTCGGCGCTCGTCTACGGGATCACCGGCCAGCTCGGCTTCGACAAGATCGCGGCGGCAGGACACGGCCACGACGCCATGCTCGTCGTCGGGCTCGCGATGATCATCGTCGGGCTCGCGTTCAAGTCGTCGTCCGCACCGTTCCACATGTGGACGCCCGACGCGTACCAGGGGGCGCCGACGTCCGTGACCGCGTTCATGTCGTCGGCGACGAAGATCGCCGCGCTCGTCGTCACCTACCGCGTGCTCGCGTCGGCCTTCCCGCACGACGAGCACCTGTGGCGCGTCACGATCGCCGTGATCGCGTGCATCTCGCTCGCGGTGGGGAACATCGCCGCGCTCGTGCAGCGCAACGTGAAGCGCATCCTCGCGTACTCCTCCGTCTCGCACGCGGGCTTCATGCTGATCGCGATCGCCGCCGGGAACGCGCTCGGCGAGCGTGCGCTCCTCTACTACCTGATCCCGTACTGCGCGATGTCGCTCGGCTCGTTCGCCGTCGTCGCCGCGCGCGAACGGGAGCTGCAGGCGCCGGTGTCGCTGCAGAACCTCGCGGGATTCGGCTGGGAGCGGCCGTTCCTCGGCGTGTCGATGTGGGTGTTCATGCTCGGGTTCCTCGGCTTCCCGCTCACGGGCGGCTTCATCGGCAAGTTCTACGTCTTCGCCGCCGCGTACGACCACGGCTGGTGGTGGCTGATCGTCGCCGGCGTGATCGGGACGATGATCTCCGTGTACTACTACCTCGGCATCGTGCGGGCCATGTATTTCCGCGACACCGCCGAGCTCCAGCTTGCGCCGGTCGCGGGCGGCTCGCCGCCGCACGACCTGTGGCTCACGACGGCGGTCGGTGCGTGCCTCGTCGTGACGGTCGGGTCGTTCTTCGCGGTGCAGCCGCTGATCGACGTCGCGCACAGCGCCGCGAACGCGCTTCCCCTTTAGCCGCCGGCCGAGGGCTAGACACCCCAGGGCAGGCCTGACCAGTACGGTGGCCGCTCTCGCCGGAGCCTCTCGGCGGTCGCATAGACCTGCTCGGGATCGCTTGTCTTCTTCTTCACGCTCGCGCCGTACCGCGCCGCGAGGTCGGAGAGCGGATAGCGCACGTCCGGGCTCAGGTGCGCGCCGACCATCAGGATCGCGCACGGCCCGTCGCCGGCTCCCACGAACGTGTGAGCCGTCCATGGCGGCGAGTGGAAGAAGTCCCACGGTCGCAGCCTTCGCTCCTCGCCCTCGACGAGCAGCGTGCACTCGCCCGCCAGGACGAGGAACGCCTCCTGGTTCCCCTCGGCGTGGTAGACGCCGCTCTGGCCGGGCTCGAGGACGGTCACGTTGATCCCGAACTGTGGGAACTCGATCGGTGCCTCGCCGTATTCGTTCGCGAACCAGCATGCAGCGCCCCTCGTCTCCGACGAGAACCACTCGGCATCGCGCACGTTGACGACGAACCATCCCTCCGTGACCGGGGCGAGGCCGGAGCCGGCGTTCCCGAGCCGCGCTTCGCTCACGTACCGCTGATCGCCGGTCATGGTCGAGCTCGATTCCGTCGCGTCTGCGGGTGGAGCGTCTCGCCGCGCGCAAGCATCGCCACGAACTCCGCGATCTTCCGGGCACGGGTCTCGGGGCGCTTCACCGCCTCGATGCGATACAGAATCGCGTAGCGGTTCCGGCCGGTGAGCCGCCTGAACATCGCATCTGCGGTCGGTTCGGCCGAAAGCGCAGCTGCCAGGTCGTCGGGCACGGTGATCTCCGCGGCGCCGTCGTAGGCAGCCTCCCAACGGCCGTCGGCCTTCGCGCGCTCCACCTCGGCGAGGCCCGGCACCCGCATCCTGCCCGCGCCGATCAGCCGCTCGGCGAGTGCCGTATTCCGCTTCGACCAGCGGCTTCGTGCTCGCCTCGGCACGAAGCGCTGGAGGTACGTCCCCTCGTCCCGACGGCGAACCTGACCGTCGATCCACCCGAAACAGATCGCCTCCTCGAGAGCCTGGTCGTAGGTGAGGCTGGTCGGCGCGACCGTCCCCTTCTTCGCGAGGACGAGCATGACGTCCGCCCGATCGGCGTGGTTGCGCTCGAGCCACTCGCGCCAGGCGAGCGCGTCGGGAACGACGAGTTCTCCGTTCTCACCGCCGATGCAGAACTTCTAGCAACCTTCCACGATCGATGAGTTCGCGGCCGGCTGGGAGTCTCTACACCGCGGGGACGCGCAGCACGTAGAACGTCCTCACCCAACGACGCAGGGAGGCGGATTGAAACTTCTACTCACCTCGGGCGGGATCA
>Ga0308174_10000570_pt1 | contig 15893 bp, 11 predicted proteins | sample PhyPR2_FD_203894 | JGI IMG/M metagenome (GOLD analysis project Ga0308174, IMG submission 203894) | Soil microbial communities from UC Gill Tract Community Farm, Albany, California, United States - DLSLS.P.R2 | ecosystem: Environmental > Terrestrial > Soil > Agricultural land | place: USA...
TGAAACGCAAACCCTTGCGGCGGATTCAGCCGATGATAGTACGTCTCCTCCAGTGCGCTTTCGTTTGGTACGTCGTCCTTATCATGCTTATGCGGAGGATAGCTCGACGCATGCCCGCCCGGCGTTCTCACTTCGACCACCAGCAACGATTCGGCAGTCTCCGTCTGCGGAAGAATATCGCAGACGTAACGCGTATTCGCATGTTTGCCGCGCGTCGAACGCTTCATCTGCGAAGGCTCGATGAGGCGCGGCGGATAAAGCCCCGTCGCTGGCGCGCTCGCCACGCAGATCTCGGCTTCGCGATCGGCACGCACGATAGCGGCCAGCTTCGGCGGGATATAGACCGCATACGGCGCCGCGTCTTCGAACACGCTGTCGCGCGAGCCGATGGATTGCCAATGCTCGTCGCCGGCCTCCACGCTCACGGTTCCCGTCAGCACGACGATGCAGCTTTCGCGGCCCGCGTCGTACACATGCACGACGTCCCCTTCATCCACCCGATACGCGGCGAACCCCACATGCTTCCAGCCCGCGGAATTCGGTGTCACGCGCGCGATGGTCTGGCCTTCGCGCGATGCTTTCACTAGCAGACTCATGCCGCCTCCCTGAATGTTGAGTCGACAAGGGCGCGCAGCGTGCGATAGCCCTTGTCGGCATAGGCACGGCTCGGCGCGATGACCGGGTCCTGTTCCGCTTCCACCACGAGCCAGCCGCGATAATCATGCTCCGCGAGACACGCGATGATGCCGGGATAATCCACCGCGCCATCGCCCGGCACAGTGAACGCGCCGTTGATGACCGCATCGAGAAAACTCCAGTTGCGGTTGCGCGCGAGCTTCACGATCTCCGGGCGAACGTCCTTGCAATGCACATGACATACGCGCGAAATGTGCTTGCGCAGCACGCTCACCGCATCGCCGCCCGCGAATGTGATGTGCCCGGCATCGAAGAGCAGGCCGACGGCATCGCTCGTCAGCGCCATCAGACGATCGACGTCCGGTGGCGTTTCCACGTACGCGCCCATGTGATGATGATAGGCCACGCGAACGCCCTTCGATAGCGTGTATTCCGCGAAGCGGTTCAGGCGTTCGGCATAGCGCGACCATTGCGCGTCGGAGAAGAAGCGGGGGCGCTGATACAGCGGGCGGGGCGCACCCTGGATCGAGTCCGCGACTTCGCCGTAGACCATGACGGTCGCGCCGTTTTGCGCGAGCAGGTCGAGATGCGGACCGACTGCTTCGATTTCCTCTTCCGCGCTGCGCTGCGCGAGCCTGCCCGAATACCATCCCGACACCAGCGCCAGGTCATATTGCGCAAGAAGCGTCTTCAACGCCTCCGGCTCGCGCGGAAACTTGTTGCCCAGCTCGAAGCCTTGATAACCGATCTGCCGCCCTTCGGTCAATGCAACGGACAAGGGCGTTTCGCCACCGAGCGATGGCAGGTCGTCGTTCATCCACGACAAAGGATTGATTCCGATGCGGACTTGCAGGGGCATGGTCTTCGTCCTCGCTTAATCGTTGTTGCCGTCGCGCGCCTTGACCGCGCGTTCGTACTGCGCACGCGCAGCCACGACCGCATCTCTGTCCGACACTTCCGGCACTGCGACTTCCCACCACCATCCGCCTTCTTCGGTGGTGCGTGCAGGATCGGTGTCGATGGAGATCAGATAGCTGCGGTCCGCCGCGCGCGCGCGTTTCATTGCGGCCTGCAGTTCGCCAATGTTCGATGCATGTTCGGCGAGCGCGCCCATCGAGCGCGCGTGCATCGCGAAGTCGATTCGAGGCGCGCCCAATGCGCCTTGCCTGCAATCGTCGAGCAGATTGTTGAAGGGCGCACCGCCGCAGGCCTGCTGCAAGCGATTGATGCAGCCGTAGCCGCGGTTGTCCAGCAACACGACGATCAGCTTCGCGCCCAGCATGACGGAACTGGCGAGTTCGCTGTTCATCATCAGATAGCTGCCGTCGCCGACGATCACGATGACTTCACGTTCTGGCCGCGCGAGCTTCACGCCCAAACCGCCCGCAATCTCGTAGCCCATGCACGAATAGCCGTATTCGACGTGATAGCCGCCCGCTTCGCCGGTGCGCCACAGCTTCTGCAAATCGGCGGGCAGCGTGCCCGCTGCGCATACGACGATATCGTTCGCCGGCGACGCATCGTGCGAGCGCTGCACTGCGCCGATGACATCGGCCTCGCGCGGCAAGCGGCCAGTTTCGACGGGCGTGTTCGTCACATGCGCGACGGTCTCGCGCCAGTCGTTCGCGAGGTCATGCGCGCGTGCGGTCCATTGCGGTGCTGCACGCCACTCGCCGAGCGCTTCCGAAAGGGCTTCGAGCGCGAGGCGCGCATCGGCTTCGATTGCGGCGGCGTTCTGCTTGAGCGCATCGAAAGGATTGGCGTTGATGGCGACGAGCCGCGCCTGCGTGAAGAGCGTGTTCGATCCAGTCGTGAAGTCCTGCAGGCGTGTGCCGACGGCGAGCACGCAGTCGCTCGCATGCGCAAGTTCGTTCGCCGACGATGACCCTGTCACGCCGATACCGCCGACGTTCAGCGCGTCGTCCCATGCAAGCGCGCCTTTGCCCGCTTGCGTCTCCGCGACCGGGATGCCGTGCCTGTGCGCGAAGTCGCGAAGCGCGTCGGCGGCCAGCCCATAAAGCACGCCGCCGCCTGACACGATCAACGGTTCGCGCGAATCGCGCAGCATCACGGCGGCGCGTTCGATTTCGCGCGGCAGTGCGGCGGGCGCATGGAATTCGACGGTACGCGGCTCGAAGAACGAGGCGGGGTAGTCGTAGGCCATCGCCTGCACGTCTTGCGGGAGCGCGAGGGTAACGGGACCGCATAGCGCGGCATCGGTCAACACACGGATGGCGCGCGGCAATGCGCTCAACAACTGCGCGGGATGCACGATGCGATCGAAGTAACGCGATACGGCCTTCAACGCATCGTTCGCTGATGATACGGCATCCTGAGTATCCTCGACTTGCTGCAGAACGGGATCGGGCGCGCGTGACACGAAGATATCGCCGGGCAGCAAGAGCACCGGCAAGCGGTTCACATGCGCGAGCGCGGCGGCCGTCACGAGATTCGTCGCGCCCGGTCCTATCGAAGTGGTCACGGCCATCATGCGGCGTCGCATATGCGCCTTGGCATACGCAATGGCACTGTGCGCCATCGCCTGCTCGTTATGCGCGCGATACGTCGGCAAGCTCTCGCGATGCCGGTAAAGCGCCTCCCCCATGCCTGCGACATTGCCGTGCCCGAAGATTGCGAACACGCCACCGAAAAGCGGCTCGCCGCGATCCGTGCGCAGCGCAGCGAGATAGCGCACGAGAGCTTGCGCAGTAGTCAGTCTCACGGCGTTCATGCGGCTTGCTCCTGGGTTGTGTGACTGGCTTTGGAATCGCCAGGCGCTTTGCACGATGCCCGCGCGTCGCGCCATGCCGCGATCAAGGTTTCGAATGTGCCGCGCACGCGTGCAATCAGCTCATCGTCATGGATTTCGCCCGCAAGCCACGCATGACTCGGCTCATGAAAGATGGTGCGGCCGACCGTGAAGCCCTTGCATGTCTTCGACGATGCCGCAGCCTTGAAGCCATCGCGCAACTGATCGACGCCTGCCGACAGCCCCAGCATCACGACGCCACGGCAATACGGATCGCGCTCGACGACCAGCGCATCGATGGCCTGCCACTGCGTCGCGCTCATCGGTTCGAGCTTCCACCACTCGGGGTATATCTGAAGGTTATAGAGGCGCTTCAATGCGCGATATACGGTGTCGTCGGCAACGGGCGGGCCATTCTTCGGCACGATCACTTCGAGCAGCAGTTCATGCCCGCTTGCCTGCACCGCGTCGTAGAGGGCGCGCACTTGCGCTTCCTGTTCGAGCCGCACGTCATGCGGATGATCCGGGTGATAGTGCACGAGACACTTCGCGACATGCTCGCGCGGCCATTCGATCAGCGTCGTGCCGATGGAGCGGCCATGATCGAAGACGAGCGGCATCGAGCCCGGCAATTCGACGGGTCGGCCGACCCACCAGCCGCGTCCGGTCGCCGCGTTGAGCGCATCCTGTCCATAGCGGTCGTCGATCAGCACGCCGATGCGCCCGGCGAGTCCGAGCTCCTTCTCCGTCTGCGCGACGGCATCGACGAACAGGCCTTTCAGCGTCGATATTCGCGCTTCGCTTGCGCCTGTCTGCTGCGCCAGCTCGAAGAACTGGTTGCGGTGATCGAACGCAAAGCCCAGCACTTCGTCCCATTCCTTGCGCGCCGGACTCACGCGATGCAGCCGCGCGAGCGTCGCATCCCGGTCCGGACGGCGCATGCGCGCGGCGTCTTCCCGTGCCGCGGCAAGGAAGTAGTCGAGTTCGGCGGGCGTGGGCATCGCGGGCGCGCAGCCGTGTCGCGAGACGACGAGTGCGCCACATGCATTCGCCGCACGCGCGCACGCTTCGAGCGGCTCGTCGCGAAGCCATCCCGAGAGAAAGCCGGAGGCGAACGCGTCGCCTGCGCCGAGTACGTTGAGCACGTCGACTTCGACGCCGCCGTGAACCGGCGCATCGTCGATGGAAGCGGGCACCGCGCCTTCGATGATCGAACAGCCGAGCGGCCCGCGCTTCACGACGAGCGTCGCGCTCGTCACTGCGCGCACCATCGCGAGGGCATCGGTCAGACGGTCCTTGCCGCCCGCAATGCGGAACTCTTCTTCCGTGCCGATCACGAGATCCATGAGCGGCAAGATGCCCTGCAAATGCGCGGTCACACCTTCATTCGCGATGAAACGCGTCTCTCCGTCCGCCTTGCCGGTCAGCCCCCACAGCACCGGCCTGTAGTCGATGTCGAGAATCGTGCGGACCTGGTTGCGCCGTGCGTATTCGAGCGCGCGGCGGCTCGTGCGGTTCACATGCTCGGTCGAGAAGTGCGTGCCGGTAATGAGTAGCGCTTTCGATGACGCGATATACGTTTCGTCGAAGTCGCTTTCATCGACAGCCATGTCCGCGCAGTTCTCGCGATAGAACACGAGCGGGAAGGTATCGCGGTCTTCGATACCGAGCAGCACCAGCGCCGTGAGCCGGTCAGGATCGACGCGCACGTGGCTGACATCGCAGCCTTCACGTTGAAGCGTCTCACTGAGAAAGCGTCCCATGTGATCGTTGCCGACGCGCGCGAGCATCGACGATTTCAGTCCGAGCCGCGCGCAGCCGAACGCGATGTTCGCGGAGGAGCCGCCGAGATATTTCGCAAACGACGATACGTCTTCGAGCCGCGCGCCCACTTGCTGCGCGTACAGATCGACGGCGAGACGCCCGAGGCACACGATGTCGCGCACGCGGTCCGGGGCGAATCGAGGGGTGGTTTGTGCAGGCATGAATGATGTCCTCAGAGTCGTCAGATCGTCGCGCCTTCGAGTTCGCTGATCATCTTCTGCATCTCCGCGCCGCCCGCCATCATGTCGAGCACTTCGTTCTTCGTGATGGTGTCCTTCGTGAAGGTGCCCATCGAGCGGCCGCGGTTGAGCAGTGTGAACGAATCGCCGATTGGATACGCGTGATGCACGTTATGCGTGATGAAGATGACGGAGATGCCTTTTTCGCGGGCCTTGTGGATGAGCTTGAGCACGTTGAAGCTCTGCTTCACGCCGAGCGCGGCCGTCGGTTCATCGAGAATCAGCACGCGCGCGCCGAAGTGAATCGCGCGCGCGATCGCGAGACATTGCTTCTCGCCGCCTGACATCGTGCCGATGGGCTGATGCGGATCGCGCACGTTGATGCCCATTTCGCCGAGCTTCGCGCGCGAGGTCTCTGCCGCGAGATCGAGGTCCATCACGCTGAAAAGGCCGAAGCGTTTCTTCTGCGGCTCGCGGCCCATGAAGAAGTTGCGCGCGACGGAAAGCAGCGGCACGAGCGCAAGGTCCTGATAGACGGTCGCGATGCCGAGGTCCAGCGCTTCCTTCGGCGAGTCGAAATGCACGGGCTTTCCATCGACGAGATATTCGCCGGAAGAGGGCGCATGCACGCCGGCCAGCGTCTTGATGAGCGTGGACTTGCCCGCGCCGTTATCACCGAGCAGGCAGTGCACTTCGCCGCGTTTGAGCCGCAGCGTCACGCCGTTCAGCGCGATGACCTTGCCGAAGAACTTGCTGACGTTTTCGAGCGCGAGGATGTTGTCGTCGTTCATGGCGTCTGTCCTCATTGCGCCTGTGAAACGCGGCGGCGCACGTAGTGGTTGAAGAGCACGGCGATCAGCAGCATCACGCCGAGAAACACGCGGAACCAGTCCGAACTCACGTTCGTATAGGTGATGCCGATCTGCACGACGCCGAAGATGAGCGCGCCGAAGCATGCGCCGACCACCGATCCATAACCGCCCGTCAGCAGCGTGCCGCCGATCACGGCCGCGATGATCGCTTCGAACTCTTTTTGCAGGCCGCGATCCGCTGCAGCGGAGCCGATGTCGCACACTTGCAGCACCGCGAAGAGGCACGAGCAGAACGCGGTCAGAACGAAGAGCGAAATCTTCACGCGCTTGACAGGCACGCCGACGTTCTTGGCAGCGTTGGCATCGCCGCCGACCGCGAGAATCCAGTTGCCATAGCGCGTCTTCGCAAGCACGAAAGCGCCGATGGCCGCCAGCACGAGCCACCAGATGATGACCTTCGGTATGCCGGGCACGAGCGGCTCGCCGCTATCGAGCAGCTTGCCGATGCCCAGATGCGCGAGCCACGTGAAGAAGCCGTGAAGCGCCACGCCATGAAAGAGCACGTTGGCGAGCCAGTCTTTCTGCGCGAGATCGCCGACGCCGGAGATGATCGTGCGGTCGGCGAACATGATCGAGAGCGCGAGCGTGAGGCCGCGCAGAATGAACAGGAATGCGAGCGTCACGATGAAAGAAGGCAGGCGCGTGCGCATCACGAGATAGCCGTTGAGCGCGCCAAGCAGCATCGACGCGATGAACGCAAAGAGAATGGAAAGCGAAAGCGGCCAGTGGAAATAGACGGCGGGCAGCGCGACCATCATGCCCGCGAAGCCGATCATCGAGCCGATGGACAGGTCGAATTCCCCCGCGATCATCAACATGCACGCGCCGACCGCGAGCAGGCCGAGATAGGCGGCGACCTGCGACCAGTTCATCACGCCGTCGAGATTGAACATCCCCGACGAGCCGGCGCCGAAGCCGAACACGATGAACACGAGCACCGTGCCTGAAATAGCGGCGAATTCCGGACGATTCAGCAAATGCCCGAACCACGATTGCGTGCGCACTCGTTCGTCCGACGGCCTGTCCTTGTCGGTCGCATCGGCGCTTTCGTGCTGCGGGTTCGCGTGTGGGGGATAGTGCTTGCCGGCTACGCCCATGATGGCTCCTTCAAACGGGATGCAATGCGGTACGGATGCGTGCGTTCTTGCCGCGTCCGCGAAGGGACGCAGCAAGAAGTGCTGTCGAGAAAAGCGGGCGGTCAGCGGAAGCGAAACCGCCCGAAGAAGGTCAGCCGCGTATCAGCGATACTGCCCGGCGTACTTCACGACCTTGTCGAGATTTTCTTTGGTGATGAAGCCCGGTCCCGAGCGAATGTTCTTCGGGCCATACGAAGGCTGCAGGCCATACGTTTCGAGGCGCGCCTTGAACTTCGGGTTCGCTTCGAGAAGCTGGCGGATCTTCGCGGGATCGGTGGTGTGCTCCTTCTTCACGATGGCGAGCACGGCGACCGGAATATAGCCTTGCAGATACGGCTGCTGATCGATCGCGAACTTGATGGTGCCGTCCTTGATCGCTTTGGCGATGTCATCGGAGAAGTCGAACGTTACGAAATAGAGCTTGTTTTGCAGGCCCATCTGCGTGACGGCCTTGAGCGTCGCCGATGCGGGCGTCGGTCCGAGCGTAAGAACAGCCTGCGTATCCGGATGATTGCGCAGATAAGCGGAGACCTTCGACTGAATCTCGGTCGGGTCCTGGCCCGAGTCGAGCGTGGCGGCCTTGTAGTCCGCGCCGATAGCGTCGGCGAAACCGCGGCAGCGGTCGAACGATACCGTGTTGGTCGCGAGATGGTTCACGCACAGGAACGACTTGATGCCCGCTGCCTTCGCCTTCTCACCCGCGGCCTTGCCCGCAACGTATTCCGGCTGGCCGATGTGCATGATCGCGTTCAGTTGCGCGCTCTGCTCCTCGGTGCCGGAATTGATCGTGACGAGTGGAATCTTCTTCGCCGTGACCTTGTTGAGCGAGCTTTTCAGCACGTCGAAGTCCGCGATGGTCGCGATGACGCCGTCGTAATTGCGCGCGGCCGCCTGTTCGATCAGACGCGCCATATCGGCGATGTCGCCGTTGGGCGGATTGCGATAGTCGGTCTGAACGTTGAAGTCCTCGTCCGCCTGCTTCATCGCGTTCTTGATGGTGTTCCACCACGAGTCGGAGTCCGGCGCGTGGCTTATGAGGACGAATCTGGCGTCCGGGGCCGCATGCGCGGGGGACGTCGTCAACAACGCGGCGCTGCATAACGCAGCAGCAGCCGCCAGCGCGCGTAGCGCGGCCCGACCGTTGCAAAGGGTCATTGTCTCCACCTGTCTCGGTTGTTGTCTGGTGTGATGTTTTGATGAGCCGACGCGCCTTCGACGCCATGCATCGCGCTCACGAGCAAGATTAGGTCAGTTTTCGGCGGCCTGCAATATCTATTTTATCGGTGCGACAAATGGAAAATGCTTTCCAATTCGCTTGCACCGTTCCTATAATCGCCTGCACTGGCGCACGCTCCGGGCGCCGACGACACGAGCTTTCCATGCAGGACGAAACCAGCACCGACGCGCTTTCCGTCGACGACCTGATGCAGCGCATCACCGACGCCTACGACTCGCTGCCGCGGCAGTTGAAGAGCGTGGCGACGTATATCGAGCAGCATCGGTCGAGCGTGATGATGGACCGCACGAGCGATATCGCCGCCGCCTGCGGCGTGCATCCTTCGGCGGTCGTGCGCTTTGCGCAGCGCTTCGGCTTTTCCGGCTTCTCGGACCTGCAGGCGGTGTTCCGGCAGGCTTATACGGGCGGCAGCGCGTCGCAGAGCTACCAGCAGCGCATCCGTAAACTGATCGACGAGAAAGCGGGCGAGGCGTCGGGCGTCTCGGTGGCGCGCGAATTCATCGCGGCGAGCCGCACCGGTCTCGACGAACTCGAAGCGGGCCTCGACGACGCCCAGTTCGAAGCCGCCGTCGAAATGCTTCAGCAGGCGGAAAACATCTACGTGGTCGGCGTGCGGCGCTCGTTTGCGGTTGCGAGCTATATCGTCTATGCGCTCGGTCATACGAAGAAGCGCGTGCATCTCATATCGGGCGTCGGCGGCATGTTTCGCGAGCAGATCCGCAGCGTGAAGAAGGGCGACGTCGTCATCGCGATCAGCTTCGCGCCGTACGGCAAGGAGACGCAGTACTGCGTACGCGCGGCGCAGCATCACGGCGCGGCGACGCTCGTCATCACCGATAGCCAGCTTTCGCCGCTCGCGCGTCATGCGAGCGCGAGCCTGCTCGTGAAGGAGGGCAGCGCGTTCGCGTTCCGCTCCCTCACGAGCACCATCTGCCTGTGCCAGGCGCTCTTCATCGCGCTCGCGTACCGGCTCGAATTGAACGTCGAAGAATCCAGGGAGACAGGCGGTTATGACGATTGACGTAGCGGTGTTCGGAGCGGGGCGCATCGGCAGGATTCATGCGGCGAATCTGGCGCGGCAGCCGGGCGTACGGCTGAAATATGTGGTCGATGTGAACGGCGACGCGGCGGCCGCCCTCGCGCAGCAGCACGGCGCACAGGTTGCCGATATCGACGGCGCACTGGGCGATGCGTCGATCGCCGCGACCGTCGTGTGTTCGAGCACGGATACGCATGCCGATCTCATCCTGAAGTCGGCGGCGCAGGGCAAGCATGTGTTCTGCGAGAAGCCGGTCGATCTCGCCATCGAGCGCGCGCGGGCATGCGCCGATGCAATCGACGCTGCGGGCGTCGTCTGCATGATCGGCTTTCAGCGCCGGTTCGATCCGACGTTTTCGGCATTGAAGGCGCGCGTCGATGCAGGCGAGATCGGCGATCCCGAAATGCTGATCGTGACGAGCCGCGATCCGGGCGCGCCGCCTGTCGAGTACATCCGGCATTCGGGCGGGATCTTCAAGGACATGCTGATTCACGACTTCGACATTTTCCGCTGGATGCTCGACGACGAAGCCGAGACGCTGCACGCAACGGGAAGCTGCCTGTCCGATCCGGCCATCGCCGATGCGGGCGATATCGATTCGACCGCGGTCACCATCCGCACGAAGCGCGGCCGGCTGTGCCAGATCAACACGGCGCGGCGCGCGGCGTATGGCTACGATCAGCGCTTCGAATTGCTCGGCAGCGCGGGCATGCTGCAAGCGGGCAACGTGCGGCCCACCGAAGTGACTGCGTACTCGAAAACCGCCGTGTCGAACGACGTCCCCGAAGCGTTTTTCCTCGAACGCTATCGCGCGGCGTATGCGCTGGAAATCGCTCATTTCTTCGATGCGGTGAACCACGGCAAGCCGGTCCGCACCACCATCGCGGATGGCCTGAAGGCGCTCGAACTCGCCGAAGCCGCGACGCTCTCGTGGCGCGAGAAGCGCATCGTGCGGCTTGGGGAGCGCGCGGCATGAACGCGGTGCGCGTGGGTATCGTCGGACTGGGGCGGCTCGGCCGACGGCATGCCGCGAATCTCGGGTGGCACGTGCCGGGCGCGCGGCTGGCCGCGGCGTGCAGTCCCGTCGACGAGGAGCGCGCGTGGGCGCAACAGCATCTGCCCGAAGTCACGCTGTACGCGGACTACGATGCGTTGCTCGCCGATACATCGGTGGATGCCGTGTGGCTCGTCACGCCGACGTCACTGCACGCGCAGCAGATCATCGCCGCGTTGCACGCGGGCAAGCATGTGTTCTGCGAGAAGCCGCTTTCGCTCGATCTCACGGAGTGCGACCGCGTGATCGAAGCGCACGCGCGGCATGCGCATCTGCACGTGATGATCGGCTTCGTCCGACGCTTCGACGCGAGCTATCGCGATGCGTTCGAGCAGGTCGCGAAAGGCGCCATCGGCCGGCCGTTCATGGTGCGCTCGCAGACCTGCGACAAGAACGACCCCGACGGCTTCTTCGTGCGCTTCGCGCCCACGTCTGGCGGGCTCTTTCTCGATTGCAGCGTGCATGACATCGACCTCGCGCGCTGGCTGCTCGGCAATCCGCGTGCGAAGCGCGTGTATGCGAGCGGGACCATCGCGATTCACGAAGGCTTGCGCGAGTGCGGGGACATCGATAATGGCGTGGGTACCATCGAGTTCGACGACGGGCGGCTCGCCGTGCTTTACGCCTCGCGCACGATGGCGCACGGGCATGATACGCAGACCGAAGTAATCGGCACAGCGGGCGCGCTTTCGGTCGGACGCAATCCGCGCTTGAATCGCGTGGAGATTGCGGATGAAAACGGTATCCGCAATGCCTGCACGCCGACGTTCTTCGAGCGCTTCGAGAATGCGTTTTTGCGCGAGGCGCAAGCCTTCGTCGCGTTGCTCGCTCACGGCGCGCCGACCGGCCTCACGCTGGACGATGCGCGCGAGGCAACGCGGATCGGCATTGCGCTTCGTGATGCGTATGCGAGTGGCCGTCCGGTGGATCTTTGAGCGCTGCGTTAGAATCGAATGTTCGTAGGGCTCGATGGCCCGGCACACGGAAGGTTCAATCGCAATGGAAGTTCACAAGGAAGTCGACGCGCGCGGGCTCAACTGTCCGCTGCCGATTTTGCGGGCCAAGAAGGCGCTTGCCGACATGACGAGCGGCCAGATTCTGAAGGTGCTGGCCACCGACCCCGGCTCGCAGCGCGATTTTGCCGCATTTGCCAAGCAGACCGGCAACGAGATCGTCGAGGTCACGGCGCAGGACAAGACATATGTTTTCCTGATGCGGCGTCGCTGAAATCGAAGGTTCAAAGAAAAATGCCCGTCACGCATGTGACGGGCATTTTTTTCGGCCAGGCCGATTAAAACCGGACTGAGGCTTAGCCCTCGAGAATCGGCGCGCGCGTGCGCAGATATTCCTCGAAATCCTTCGACACTTCCGGGTGGCGCAGCGCGAATTCCACCGTTGCCTTCAGATAGCCGAGCTTGCTGCCGCAGTCGAAGCGCGTGCCGTGATACTTGTACGCGAGCACTTGTTCGTCCGACAACAGCGATTGAATGGCGTCCGTGAGCTGGAGCTCACCACCCGCGCCCGGCTTTAGCGCGCGGATGTGATCGAAAATGCGCGGCTTCAGCACATAACGGCCAACCACGCCGAGATTCGACGGCGCAACGGAAGGCTCCGGCTTCTCGACGATGCCCGACAGCTTGACGATGTTGTCTTCCCATTCCTTGCCGTCGATGATGCCGTAGGACTTCGTCTCTTCGGCCGGAATCTCTTCGACGCCAATCACCGAGCTGTGATAGTGGTCGAAGACTTCGATCATCTGCGACATCACGGGCGGACGGCCATACAGCAAGTCGTCCGCGAGAATCACGGCAAACGGATTGTCGCCGACGAGCTTTTCGGCGCACAGCACCGCGTGACCGAGACCCAGCGCTTCAGCCTGACGCACATAGAAGCAGTCCACATGGCTCGGCTTGATGCTGCGCACGAGTTCGAGCAGCTTGTCCTTGCCGCGCGCTTCGAGCTCGGCTTCGATCTCATAGGACTTGTCGAAGTGATCTTCGATGGCGCGCTTGCTGCGGCCCGTCACGAAGATCATTTCGGTGATGCCGGCGGCCATCGCTTCCTCGACCGCGTATTGAATCAGCGGCTTGTCGACGATCGGCAGCATTTCCTTCGGGCTGGCCTTGGTCGCGGGGAGGAACCGCGTGCCGAGACCCGCAACCGGGAAAACCGCTTTGGTAACTTTTAGCATGTGATAACCCTGATTCTATTAATCATTTAGAACATCGAGCCAATACGTGAAGCGGGTCGGTAATTAGCGCACCCAGGTTCACGTCGGCAGTCGCAATAATTGCGCCTGGAGCTTCTCGATAGTGGTCTTGTATTCTGCCAGCCTTTTACGCTCCTGTTCAACGACAGCAGCAGGCGCTTTTGAAACAAAGCTTTCATTTCCGAGCTTGGCGTTACATTTCACGATCTCGCCGTTGAGCCGTTCCACTTCCTTCGTCAAGCGCTCGCGTTCCGCGGCGACATCGACCTCGACTTTCAGCACCAGCTTGTTGCCGCCGACGATCGAGACCGGTGCACCGTGCGCTTCCTTGTCGAGCGCGGCTTCATCGTCGATAATCTTCACTTCCGAAAGACGCGCGAGCGCCGCGACGTAAGGCGCGAACGTCGCAAGACGCGCGGCGTCGCCATTGGCGAGCAAGGGCACCTTCACCGCGGGCGACAAGCTCATTTCGCCACGCAGATTACGACATGCGTCGATCACCGCTTTCAGTTCGGCTGCCCACTGTTCTGCCGATTCGTCGATCTTTTTTGCATCCGCTCGCGGATACTGCTGCGTCATGACCGATGCTTCGCCTTCGTTTCCGTTAGCGGGGCAGGCGTCCGTCAACGAAGCGACTTTCTGCCACAGCGCCTCGGTGATGAACGGAATCACCGGGTGAGCCAGACGCAATACGGTTTCGAGCACGCGCAAGAGCGTGCGGCGCGTGGCGCGCTGCTGCGCGGGCGTGCCGTTCTGAATCTGCACCTTCGCGAGTTCCAGATACCAGTCGCAGTACTCGTCCCATACGAACTTGTAGATGGCGCTCGCGACGTTGTCGAAACGATAATCCGCGAAGCCTTTCTCGACTTCCGCTTCCACGCGCTGCAACAGCGAGACGATCCAGCGGTCCGCCTGCGAGAAGTCCGTGTAGCCGCCTGGACCGCAATCGCCGGGCTTGCATTCGCCGGGATTCGCGAAACCGCAATCGTGTCCTTCGCAATTCATCAAAACGAAACGCGTGGCGTTCCAGAGCTTGTTGCAGAAGTTGCGATACCCCTCGCAGCGTGCCAGATCAAAATTCACGTTGCGACCGAGCGTAGCCATCGACGCCATCGTGAAGCGCAGCGCGTCCGTGCCGAACGACGGAATGCCTTCGGGGAACTCCTTGCGCGTCTTCTTTTCGATCTGCGCGGCCTGCTTCGGATTCATCAGGCCGCTGGTGCGCTTGGCGACGAGCGCTTCGAGGTCGATGCCATCCACGATATCGATCGGATCGAGCGTGTTGCCCTTGCTCTTCGACATCTTCTGGCCTTCGGCATCGCGCACGAGGCCGTGCACGTAGACCGTTTCGAACGGCACCTTGCCGGTGAAATGCGTGGTCATCATCACCATCCGGGCGACCCAGAAGAAGATGATGTCGAAGCCGGTCACGAGCACCGACGAAGGCAGGAACGCCTTCAACTCCTTCGTCTCGTTCGGCCAGCCGAGCGACGAGAACGGCACGAGTGCGGACGAGAACCATGTATCGAGCACGTCCTCATCGCGCTTGAGCGGGCCTGTGTAGCCTCGCGCATCCGCGTCGGCGCGGGCTTCCTCTTCGTTCTTCGCGACGAAGATGTCGCCGTTCTCGCCGTACCACGCGGGGATCTGATGCCCCCACCACAATTGACGCGAGATGCACCAGTCCTGAATGTTCTCGAGCCATTGATAGTAGGTGGTGGTCCAGTTCTCGGGCACGAACCTGATCTCGCCGTTGCGCACGACGTCGAGCGCGGTTTCGGCAATGGATTTGCCCGGATGGAACGTTCCTTCCGGCGCGGGCTTGCTCATCGCGACGAACCATTGGTCCGTCAGCATCGGTTCGATAACGACGCCCGTGCGGTCGCCGCGCGGCACCATCAGCTTGTGCGGCTTCACGGAGTCCAGCAGGCCGAGCGCGTCCAGGTCCGCGACGACCTCCTTGCGCGCATCGAAGCGGTCCATGCCGCGATATTTTTCGGGCGCGTTGCCGTTGATCTTCGCGTCGAGCGTGAGGATTTCGATTTGCGGCAGCTTGTGGCGCTGCCCGACCGCGTAGTCGTTGAAGTCGTGCGCGGGCGTCACCTTCACGACGCCTGTGCCGAACTCGCGGTCCACGTATTCATCCGCGATGACCGGAATTTCACGATTGCACAGCGGCAGGATGACTGTCTTGCCGATCAGATGCGAATAACGCTCGTCCTCCGGATGCACCATCAGCGCGACGTCGCCGAGCATGGTTTCCGGGCGCGTCGTCGCGACCGTCAGATGACCGGAGCCGTCCGGCAGCGGATACCGGATGTGCCACAGGCTGCCGTTTTCTTCCTCACTGACCACTTCGAGATCCGACACGGCCGTGCCGAGCACCGGGTCCCAGTTCACGAGCCGCTTGCCGCGATAGATCAGGCCTTGTTTATAGAGCGCGACGAACACGTCACGCACGGCGGCCGACATCTTGTCGTCCATCGTGAAGTACTCGCGCGACCAGTCGATCGACGCGCCGAGCCTGCGAACCTGCCGCGTGATGGTCGAGCCCGACTCCTGCTTCCACGCCCACACGCGCTTCAGGAATTCCTCGCGGCCGAGATCGTGGCGCGAGATGCCTTTTGCATCGAGCTGACGTTCGACGACGATCTGCGTCGCGATGCCCGCGTGGTCCGTGCCCGGCACCCACAGCGTGTTGTCGCCCAGCATGCGGTGATAGCGCGTGAGGCTATCCATGATGGTCTGGTTGAACGCGTGGCCCATGTGCAGCGTGCCGGTGACGTTCGGCGGCGGCAGTTGAATCGAGAAATTCTTCGCGCCTTCCCTGAACGTGGGGGCGGAGTAGCCGCGCTTTTCCCATTCGGGGCCCCACTGGGACTCGATGTTTTGAGGCTCGAAGCTCTTCGCAAGCGTGTTGTCGCTCATTTCGTTGGATCGTCGGTTCTGGTAGGCGGG
>Ga0308174_10000572_pt1 | contig 15879 bp, 13 predicted proteins | sample PhyPR2_FD_203894 | JGI IMG/M metagenome (GOLD analysis project Ga0308174, IMG submission 203894) | Soil microbial communities from UC Gill Tract Community Farm, Albany, California, United States - DLSLS.P.R2 | ecosystem: Environmental > Terrestrial > Soil > Agricultural land | place: USA...
CCACCGGCGGCACCGCGCGCTTCTGCGCCTCGGTCATCGGATCTTCGCCGTGCCGGCGCGTGCGCGAGAAATCGAGGTTGTGCACGGCGCGCAGGCCCTCGATGCGCCGCTTCCATTCGTCGGTCAGGCGCTCGTACGCGCCGTACATGTCGCAAAAATGTGTCTCGCCGCCCGTCTCGGGCATCACTTCGCCGTAGATGATCGTCGCCTGCCCCGTGCGCCGCTGCCATGAGCCGTCGGTGTGCCACGCCAGGGTGCCGCGATCGGGATGGCGCCCGTTCGGATTGCCCTGCGCGTCGAGGTTCGACAGGCGATAGAGCTCCGGGAAGCCGTCCGCGTGGTATTGGTTCATCACGTGCACCTGGACTTCGCCGAAGCGGCGCGCGAGCGCGACCTGGCGCGCCGGCGGGACGTCCTGCGACGGAAACAGCAGCACCTGATAGCGCAGGAACGCCTGGTAGAGCGCCTCGAACGTCGCATCGTCCATGGCGTCGGCGAGCACGAGGTCGAGCACTTCCGCGCCGAGCGAAGGCGTGAGCGGCCGCACGCGAAACGGCCAGGGCGTTGGCGCAGGGACGGGTCGGGCCATCAGGGACAAATATAGCCCGTTCCGGTGGGACTGCGGAAGCAGCCGACCGACTCCGGCAGGAATTGCTTGGGCAGCCAGAGCACGACCTTCGGGAACGCCACCGTGAAGGCGATGGTGAGGAAGAAGACGACATAGAGCGGCAGCGAGCGCACCACGGCCTTGCCAAAGCCTACGCCGACGTATTTCGACGCCACCAGCAGCGACAATCCGTACGGCGGCGTGATCAGGCCGAACACGAGCGTCGTGATGATGACCACGCCCATGTGCAGCGGATTGATGCCACCGACCTCGGTCAGCTTGTTGATGATCGGCATGAAGATGATGATCGCGGGCACGGCGTCGATGAAGTCGCCGACGATGACGAACAGGGCGACGAGCAGGAACATGATCATCGGCCCGCTGGTACCGGCGTACTGCGTGATGAAGCCGGCGACGATGTCCGGGCCGCGCAGGAACGCGACCATCCAGCCGAAGGCCGATGCGCCGGCCACCGCTGCCAGCGGCAGCGAGTAGAGCAGTCCCGCGTACATGAAGTCGCGCGGCAGCTCGCGCACGTGCGCAGGACGCAGCACCGGGATCAGCACGAACAGGATGTACACGGCCGCTACCATGCCGGCTTCGGTCGGGGTGAAGAACCCGCTCAGGATGCCGCCCATGATGATCACGGGAATGACCAGCGGCAACGCGGAGCCGCGGGCGGCCACGAGCACCTCGGTGAGCGGCGCCCGCTTCTTGAGCACGCCGACGGGCCCCCAGAAGTAGCTGTAGACCATGAGCCCGACTCCGATGAGCACGCCCGGCACCACGCCTGCCAGGAACAGCCCGCCGATGGAGACGTTGCCGGTCGCGCCGTAGACCACCGCCATGATGCTCGGCGGGATGAGGTTCGCCATGGTCGACGCCGACGCGATCAGCGCCGCGGTAAAAGCGCGGTCGTAGCCTTCGCGGCGCATGTCGCGCGCGATCGTGCGGCTCAGCACCGCCACGTCCGCGGTGGACGAGCCGGAGATCCCCGCGAAGAACATGCTGAACAGCGTGACGACCTGCGCAAGCCCGCCGCGCAGATGACCCACGAGAGTTTGCGACAGGCGGATCATGCGGTACGCCACGTCGGAGGACGCCATCAGCTCGCCGACCAGCAGGAAGAACGGCACCGCGAGCAGCGCTTCGGAATCGATGCCGTGGAACAGCTGCCCGACCATCGACTGCATGCTGATCTGCGTGAATGCGGTCGCGGTGAGCACGCCTGCCACGAGCGCGAACACCACGGGCACGCCCATGTAGCCGAACACGAGGAAGAGGATCGTCATCAGCAGCAGCACGGCGGGGGCGCTCAGCATGGGCATCATTCGATCGGCTCCCGCGTGTCGTCGAGGTCGTCGGCGCTGGCGAAGCCGTGCTTCCAGCCCATGACCAGCTGCTCGATGGTGAACAGGGCGATGAGCGCACCTGCAGCGGGAACGATCGCCGTATACACCGTCAACGGGATCAGCGACGGCATGCGGAAGCTGCCGAGGTCGAGCAGGGCGTTGCGCCAGCCGAAGACGACGATCAGCAACGCGACAACGAGCACGATGATCCGGTTGACGATCTCGATCGTGTCGCGCGGGCGCCCGGTCATCCGCTTGGTGATCTCGGTGAGATAGAAGTGATCGTTGCGGCGCGTGGCCACCGCCATGCCGATGAAGACACCCCAGGCGAAGAACGCGGTTGTCACCTGCTGCAGCCACAGCCACGGCGCGCCGATGAGCCGCGTCGCCACATCGCACATGACGGCCAGCGTGAACATGGCGATGCATGCGCCACACAGGACCATGAGCAGCGCCTCGAGCCAGTCCAGCGCCTTCCACTTGAGATGACGATGGCGCTGGAGGATCAGCGCGCGGTAGTCGGCCATGGCGCTCCTGAAGCGTCGAGGTCGGCGGACGACAGGGGGAGCGGAGCGCCGGGCGGCGCCCCGGGATACATCAGGCGCGCGACTCTATTTCTCGTCGCGGACCATCTTGAGCAGCTTGACGGCATGCGGCCCGAGCTCGGCGGCGAGCTGGTCCTGCACCGGCGCCGCGGCCTTCATGAAACCCGACTTGTCGACGCCGTCGACGACCTTGACGCCCATTGTCTTGAGCTTCGCGGCCGAATCGGCCTCGAGCTTGAGCGCCAGCGCAGGCTCGCGCTTGCTCACTTCCGTCGCCGCGGCCTGGACCCAGCCCTGTTGCTCGGGCGTCAGGCTGTTCCACGTCTTGTCGCTCACCCAGATGCAGTTGTTGTTGGCCTCGTGCTCGGTCATCGACAGTACCGGCGCGACTTCATAGTGCTTGTTCGCGAGGTACACGTTCACGCCGTTTTCGGCGACGTTCACCACGCCCGTCTGCAGCGACGTGTAGACCTCGCCGAACGGCATGTGCACCGTCTGCGCGCCGTACGCGGGGAAGAGCGTGTCCTCGGTCTTGGTGGCCTGCACGCGGATCTTCTGGCCCTTGACGTCGGCAATCGAGTGCACTTCCTTCTTGCTGTACATGTTGCGCATGCCCATCGTCAGCAGCCCGAGCACCTGCGCACCCTTCACGGAGTCCTTGACCATGTCGCGGAACTCCTTGGTGATGGCGGGATCCGCCAGCACCTTCATGAGGTGGTCCTGGTCGCGGAAGATGAAGTGCAGGGAGAACACACCGGCCTGCGGCGCAACGGTCGACGCGTTGGCCGTCGACGTGATGATGAAGTCGATGTCGCCCGCGCGCAGTTTCTCGAGCAGCTGCGGCTCCTGCCCGAGCTGGCCGCCGGGGAACTGGTTGATCGTGAACTTGCCGCCCGACAGTTCCTTGAGCTTGTCGTTGAAGATGTTGCCCGCGACGCCGTACGCCGTGGTCGTGGGCTGGTCGTAGGCAAAGCTGAACTGGCGCGCGGCCTGGCCGCTCGCGCCCGCCGCAGCCAGCACGGCAAGGCATGCGACCAGCGCCCGTAGGATCCCGATTCCGCTGCGGTGCTTCATGAGAGCTCCTCCTGTTGATGCGGTTGACGTCGGTGCGGCAACGCGCGGGCGTCGTCCGATGCGACGGGCTGGCTCGCGCGGCCCAGGCCCGTGTGCGATCGGGGCGCAGGTCCGGCGCGAATGAGCAGTGGGCGTGGAGTATCGAAGCTTTTCGCCCGAGCGGTCAACCACGGAACGCGAAACGGACGCGTCGATTTACGCTGCATTGCATCATTCCATGACGTCGCACGGTCGGCTATGCTCGGCCGTCATGTCCGAGTCCTGCCTTTTGCCGGCTTCGCACGTGTCCGCCGCAGGGTTCCGCGTGCCCCATGGCGCATGGGACACGCATATCCATGCGATTGGTGCGCCGGATCGGTTTGCGCTGGCGCGCGAGCGGTCGTATACGCCGGCCATCGTCCCGATCGACGCATATGTGCAGCTCATGGACGCGCTCGGCCTCGCACGCGCCGTGTTGGTGCAGCCGAGCATCTACGGCACCGACAACGCCGCCATGGTGGACGCGCTCCAGCGTTTTCCCGCGCGTTTTCGTGGCGTGGCGGTCGTGGCGGCCGACGTGACGGACGCCGCGCTCGATACGCTGCACGGCGCCGGCGTGCGGGGTGTGCGCGCGAACCTGCTCAATCGCGGCGGCATCTCGCTGGCCGATGCGCTCGCGCTCGTCCCGCGGCTCGCATCGCGCGGGTGGCATCTGCAGCTGCAGATCGATGTGTCGACGTTCGATGCATTCGACGTGCTGGCGCGACTGTCCGTGCCCCTCGTGATCGACCACGTCGGCTACATGGCAGCGGACAAGGGCCCGGGGAACCCGGGATTTCGCCGGCTCGTCTCACTCGTCGAAGCCGGCCGCTGCTTCGTCAAGCTGTCGGCGCCGTATCGGCTGGTGGACTGGCGGCGCAACGGCTTTGGGGCCGTCGGCACGCTTGCGCGAACGCTGATCGACGCGAATGCCGACCGGATCCTGTGGGGCAGCGACTGGCCGCACACGGACCTGCGGCACGACATGCCCGACGACGGCGAGCTGCTCGGCCTGCTGGCACGGTGGGCGCCCGCTGAAGCGGTGCGCCGGCGCGTGCTGGTCGACAATCCCGCGCTGCTCTACGGCAGCTGAGGCGCCACGCGCTCCGGGAATACCCACAGGTCGGCGCGCGGCACGTCGAGCCAGTGCGCACCTTCGGCCAGCGGCCGGTCGCCGTAGGCACGCAGGCGCGCTTCGCCGACGTGGAACAGGTGCTCCCACTTGTCGCCCAGATACATGGAGGTCGACAGCGTCGCCTGGATCCGGTTGTCCCCTGCAGTGTCGGCCACGCGCACGCGCTCCAGGCGGATCATGCCCACACCGTCGGCGCCCGCCTTGCAGCCGGCCTTGGCCTCGCCCCACAGGCGCCAGCCCGGACCCTGGATCTCCGCCACGCCGTCGCGCACGTCGCCCACACGGCCGGGCAGGACGTTGTTGCTGCCCATGAAATCCGCAGTGAACAGCGTCGCGGGACGGCTGTACATCTGCTCGGGCGTGCCCTCCTGCTCGATGCGTCCTTCGTTGAGCAGCAGGATGCGATCGGACATCGCGAGCGCTTCGGCCTGGTCGTGCGTGACGCACAGCGCGGACAGCTGCATCGTGACGATGAGCTCACGCAGCCATGCGCGGGCCTCCTCGCGCAGCTTGGCGTCGAGATTCGACAGCGGCTCGTCGAGCAGGATCACCGGCGGGTTGTACACGAGCGCCCGCGCGAGCGCGACGCGCTGCTGCTGGCCGCCGGACAGCTGATGCGGATAGCGCTCGGCCAGGTGCCCGAGCGAGAGCTCCTCGAGCGCCTTTTTCACGCGCGTGGCGATGTCGCCGCCCGCCACGCGGCGCAGGCGCAGCGCGTAGGCCACGTTGTCGAACACGGTCTTGTGCGGCCACAGGGCATACGACTGGAACACGAGGCCGAGATTGCGGCCCTCCGCGGGCACGTCGACGCCCGCGCCGCCGTCGAAGACGACCTTGTCGCCGACGCGGATCACGCCCTGGCTCGGCATCTCCAGCCCGGCGACGGCGCGCAGCAGCGTCGTCTTGCCGCTGCCCGAGGGACCGAGCAGCGATACGACCTGTCCACGTTCGAGCGTGAGCGCGACGCCCTTGAGGATGGGGTTGTCGCCGTACCTGAGGTGGAGGTCGGCGACGGTGAGCTCGGCCATGCGGTTCCTCGGTCGTCGAGCTGATCTCAGTCGCGCAGGCGCACGCCGAAGCGCAGCGCCAGCGCGAGTCCGATGCCGACCAGCACGATGTTGATGAGCGACAGCGCCGCGACGACGTCGATGGCGCCGCCTTGCCACAGCGAGACGAGCTGCGCACCGATCACCTCGGTGCCGGGTGCCAGAAGATACACGCCCGTGGAGTATTCGCGCTCGAAGATCATGAACACGAGGAGCCACGACCCGAGCAGGCCGTGGCGGATCAGCGGCAGCGTGATCTCGCGCGAGATGCGGCCGCGGCTGGCACCCACCGTGCGCGCCGCTTCCTCGAGCTCGGTGCTCACCTGCAGCATCGACGAGGTGATGAGCCGCATGCCGTAGGCGAGCCATACGACCGTGTACGCGATCCACATGCTCACGATGGTCGTGCGCAGGGGCGTGAGCGGCGGAAAGAACAGGAACACCCAGAGGAACGCCAGGCCCGCGAGCAGGCCCGGTACGGCGCGCGGCACGAGCACGAGGTAGTCGATGAAGCGCGACCAGCCGTCGTTGCGCCGGTGCGTGGCGAAGCCGATCGCGGTGTAGCAGGCCACCGTGATGGCGCCGCCCAGCGTGCCGATCAGGATCGTGTTCCAGATCGCGCGCGCGTTGGTCGGCTCGTCGAAGACGGCCCGGAAGTTGTCGAGCGTGAACGCGTCCATGAGGTTGACGCCGATTCCCCAATTGGTCACGAACGCGCGCAGCGCGATGCCGGAGATCGGCACGATCACCGTGACGATGAGGAACAGATAGAGCATCGCGGCCGCCGCCCACTTCCAGCGGCCCAGCGGCAGCTCGCGCATGCGTCCGGCCTTGCCCTTGATCGTCGCGTAGCGCCGCGCGTTCTGCAGCAGGCGCCGCTGGAGCAGGACCAGGGGAAACGTCACGGCGACGATGCAGATCGCCACCGCGGCCATGAGGTGGTACGAGGGCGTCCCCAGCTTGTTGGTCAGCTTGTAGAGGTACGTCGACAGCACGAGGATGCCTTCGGGGTCGCCGAGCACGAGGGGCAGTCCGAAGAGCTCGAAGCCCAGGAAGAACACGAGCACCGCCGCGAAGAGCAGCGACGGCAGGATCAGCGGCAGGCTCACGCTCGTCGCCACGCGCAGCGGCGAAGCGCCCGCGATGCGCGCAGCTTCCTCGACGTCCGAGCCGAGGCTCTTGAGTGCCGAAGATGCATAGACGTACACGTTGGGCACGTGCGTGAGCCCGGCGATGATCGCCATCGCCGGCAGGGAATAGATGCTCCACGGCGCGCCGCCGAAGAGCTCGGACGTCCACACCGTGTAGAAGCCCACCGGCCCGGCCGCCACGACGTACCCGAACGCGAGCACCATCGGTGACACGAAGCTCGGCACGAGGATCAACGGCTCGACCCAGCGCTTGCCCGGCAGGTTGGTGCGCTCCATCACGAACGCGAGGAGGCCGCCGAGCGGCACCGCGATGAGCGTCATGCCGCTGGCGATGAGCACGGAGTTGAGGAACGCCTGCCAGAAATCCGGGTCGGCGAAGATGAACGCGTAGGCGTCGAGGCCCGCCGTCTTGCGCGCGTCGAAGAACGGCGCGGTCAGGAAGCTCTGGTAGAGGATGAGCCCGAGCGGCGCGAGCACCGCCGCGGCCGTCACGAAGATCGTGATGGCCCGGGGCAGCCCGGCTTGCAGCGTGGCAGCGCGCATGGACGGCTCCAGCTTGGGGCAGTGCGGCGCCCGCCTTGGATGGCGGCGGGCGCTTACGGCGCGATTACTTGCCCGCGAGCGCCTGCTTCCAGCTGTTGAGGAAGTCCAGCCGCTTCTTCGGATCGAGGTAGGACACGATCTCCGCGCTGACCGGGATGGGCTTCACGTTGCTGCCGAGTTGCTGGTTCAGCTTCGCGGCCGTGTACTCGGCCTCGACGTCGTTGCGGATGGAGAAGAGCTCCACGTCGCTGCCGATGAGCTTCTGGCCGCGCTGCGAGAGCACGTAGTCCGTGAAGACCTTCGCGGCGTTCGGGTTCTTGGCCTGCTTGCCGATGAACAGCACGCGCGAGAGCACGAGCGTGTAGTCCTTGGGCAGCACGACGCCGAGCGACGGGTCCTTCTTCGCGCGCACGAGGGCGTAGCTGCCGAGCACGTTGTAGCCGAGCAGGTGCTCGCCGGAGCTGACCTTCTCGATCATGTTCCCGGTGCTGGCGTAGACCTTGTACGACGTGGCGCCGAACTGCTTCTCGAGGTCTTTCATGCCCGGGAAGTATTTGGCGTCCTGCACGACGAACATGAAGCCGACGCCGCTCTTCTCGATGTCGTAGGTCGTGACCTTGTTCTTGTACTTGTCGGGGTGGCTCGCGAGCACCTTCACGAACGACGCGTGATCCTGCGGAATCTCGTCGCCGGTCACCAGGCGCTTGTTGTAGATGAACACGGCAGGCTCGTACGTCGTGCCGTACGCCTGGTCCTTGTAGACCGCCCACTGCGGCAGCTTGCCCGCTTCCGGCGACTTGTACGCCAGCGCCTGGCCTTCGTCGACCAGCTTCACCTGCAGATCCATGGCCGAGCTCCACATCACGTCAGCGGAGCCCTGGCCCGACGCCGCTTCGGCGATGAAGCGGTTGTACATCTCGGTCGAGTTCATGTCGTTGTACTCGACCTTGATGTCCGGATAGAGCGCGTTGAAGTCCCGGATGAGCGGCTGCGCCGCCTTGGTGTCGAGGGCGCTGTAGACGACCACCTTGCCTTCCTTCTTCGCGGCGGCGATCGTGTTCGCATAGTCGGCGGGATAGCCGGCCGGAACCGCTTGAGCAAGCGCGATGGTGGAAATGCCGGCGACGAGCGCCGCGGACGCGAGACGGCTGAGCATGGCGGTTTCAAACCTCCGGTGAGGAACGGCCCGTGCGGTACGCCTCGGGGACGGCGGCCGGGCCTTCGATGGCCGGAGTTTACCGCCGCTGCCGTGAGGCACTTTCCAGGCCGGTGCGCGTGGCTCGCACCGTATTATGACATTGTCATAAACTCGTCCGCACGGATGAAGCGCGCTACGCTGGACCATCGAGCAACAACCGCGAGCCCTCCATGGCAACGAAACGGAAACGACGCGCAGCGCCGCGCACGGCACCGCGGCGCATCGCGCTGGCGCTGCAGGGCGGGGGCGCACATGGCGCGTACACCTGGGGCGTGCTCGATCGGCTGGTCGAGGAGCCGACGCTGTCGATCGAGGCAGTGAGCGGCACGAGCGCGGGCGCGCTCAACGCGGCGCTGCTGGTCGATGGGCTCACGCGAGGCGGGGCGGCAGGCGCGCAACGCGCGCTGCGCACGTTCTGGGAAGCGGTGAGCCGGGAAGGCGACGCGGTGTTCAATCCGTGGCGCTATCTCGAGCCGTTCCCGGGCCTGCGCGACCTCACCGCTGCATGGGGCGACGCGATCGCCCGGCTATGGTCGCCGTACGACAACCTCGCCTATCGCAATCCGCTCGCCGACCTGGTCGGGCCGGCGATCGACTGGGACAACGTGCGATCCGCACGCAAGCCGCGCCTGTTCGTTTGCGCCACCGACGTCCTCAGCAACCAGCGTCACATCTTCGCCGGCAGCGCGCTGCGCGCCGAGGCGCTGCTCGCATCGGCGTGCCTTCCCACGGTGTTCCAGGCCGTCGAGATCGGCTTGCACGCCTATTGGGATGGCGGCTACACCGGCAATCCCGCGCTCGATCCGCTCCTGCCGTATACGGAGGACATCCTGATCGTCGAAGTGAACGCGCTTGCGCGCCCGGATGTCCCGCGCAACGCGCCGCAGATTGCCCGGCGGCAGAACGAGATCGCCTTCAACGCCGCGCTCGTGCAGGAGATCCGCGGCATCGAGAACATCAACAAGCTGTTGCGCGCGGGCACGCTCACCGACGCGCGCTATCGCCAGATCCGCTTCCACGCCATCGCGGCCGATCCGCGCATCACGTCACTGGACGCCACGACCAAGTACCAGACCGACGTCGTGTTCCTGCGCGAGCTGTACGCGGTCGGCCGCGAAGCCGCGTCGGAGTGGCTCGGCAATGCGGGGTGCTACGGCGCCGTCGGCGTGCGCTCGTCGATCGACGTCAAGCGCCGCTATTGCGACCTCGCGCACGGGAAGCATGCGTCGGACGCAGGCGCACGCACGTCAATGGAGGCGTAACCGGCGCTTGATCGCCGCCAGTTCGCCCTTCAGCGCCGCGATCTCGGCATCCTTTTCGTCGAGCCTCTGATTGAGGCCCTGGATCGCCGCCAGCGCCACGCCGTCGGCGTCGACCATGGCGATCGTGCGATCACCGTTGCCGAGCGCGAACGCCTGGTGGAAGTCCTGCGCCATGGGGCCCATGTGAAGCGCGCCGGACGCTTCCGTGCGATAGCGCCACGTGTGCACGGGAAGCGTCATGACCTTGGCGAGCACCGCGCGCGCGTCGACCGGGTGGATCGCATATTTCGAGGCGCGGTCGGACAAGGACGTCCATGTGCCGCTGCCCGGGGCGATCGCGACGCCGGCCGTTGGCACGCCATTGAAGTCGACCGCCGTCACGAACCGCACGCCGCCGGTCGCCCGTGCGGCAAATTCGTTGTCGACTGACGAATTGAAATTGACGCTGCTGTTGAGGTCCGCCCACAGGAAAACGCCGTTGTGCACGACCGGCGACGCGCCCGCGGTCTGCGTGACCGCTCGCGTGCCGAGCGCGAACGAGTTGGCGCCTGTGGCCATGTTGCCGGCACCCACTGCCGCACTGCCGTTGCCATCCGCACGATTGCCTGTGCCACCGGCGACGGCGCCCCACCCGGTCGCGAAGTTACCGAAGCCGCCCGCGACGCTGCTGAAATTGCCCGTGGCCTGATTGGCCGTGCCTCCCGCGACGACGCTCTGTTCGCCGGACGCGACGTTCGACGCACCGCCGGACACGACGCTCGCCGAGCCGCTTGCCAGGTTGTTGCTGCCCGAACCGATGCCGCTCGATCCGGCGACAGCGTAGTTGCCGATGCCGCCACCCACCGCAGCATTCGGCCCTTGAGCGCTGTTTGAAACGCCGCCCGCGATGGTCGTGCCATCGGCGGTTGCATTGTTCGCATAGCCGCCACCGATCACCGCGCTCAGGCCACCCGCCGTATTCACTTGTCCGCCGTTGACGACCGAATGGTCGCCGGAAGCAACGTTGCCAGTGCCGCCGCCGACGAAGGCCCTCGTGTGCGCAGTGTTCTGCTGGCCCCCCGTCACGACGCTCACATCGCCGATCGCCTGGTTCCCTTGGCCGCCGCCGGAGAAGCTCCAGCCGCCGGCAGCCGCGTTCCCGTTACCGCCGACGGCAGTGGAGAAATCGCCCGAGGCCCGCACGCCCAGGCCGCCCGTGACGACGCTCCACATGCCGGACGCCACGTTGTCGGCCCCCGACTGGCCCGCCACGCCGGTGCCTGTCTCGCGTCCGCCGCCGCCCACGAAGGACCATTTGCCCGACGCCAGGTTGTATCCGCCGCCGACCACGACTGCGCGAGGTCCGGTGGCGCGGTTGCCCGCGCCCGCACCCACGAGCGAATCGATCGCCCGGGCCTGGTTGTCGAACCCGCCGATGACGAGCGAGGAGATGCCTTGGGCGCCGTTGCTTTGGCCTGCGGCGACGAACGCGTTGTGACCGGTTGCTGCATTGAAGGTGCCCGCCGCGACGGCGCTGCCCGTGCCGGTGGCGCTGTTGTTGCCCGCGGTGTAGCCGATCCACGAATTCACGCCGCTGCCGGAGCCGTCCTTGGGCAAAGGATTGTCAGGCGCGCTGCGCGCGACGATCGCGCTCACGGCTTCGAACGAATCGGCGAGCGAGGCTGCCAGCAATTCAGGCGCCGTCAGTTGCCACAACGCGTTGGCGAACGCGTCCCTTGGCACGCCGTAGCGTTGGAGCGACGCGTGATGCATCGAGGTCATGCGATCGATGATCTTCGCGCGATTGCGCTCGACGGTGTTCGAGACATCGGACGGCGGGCCGATCGAAGCCGCCTGCGCGAATGCCTCCGATGGCAGGAGCGCGAGGTAACCGACCATGACCAGCAAAGGAAGGCGTGTCATCGTTCGCTCCTGCATGGGCGAAGTGAACCGTTGGAAGGGAAGCGGCGCGAGCGTACGCCGGATTCGCGCACGTCGACAACGCCGTGCCGCCCGACGGCGCGGCGCACGCGGGAGCGCGGCCGCAAACATGCAGGAGTTGAAAGCGGGATCGACCGATCGGGACATGCCCGAATGGTCGGGGTGAGAGGATTCGAACCTCCGGCCTCTACGTCCCGAACGTAGCGCTCTACCAGGCTAAGCTACACCCCGAGGGTCCCGCGGTATCGCCCGGCGCTGGGAGCGCGGGCCGCGCATCGATCAGAAGGAACGATCCGATGCGAAAGTCGCCAATTGTAGCAAACTGTCCCGGCTCGGCGAAGGCGGCAGGTCGGCCAGCGACGCGACGGCTGCGCGGCTGGCGGCGAGCGCGCGCCCGCGTGCATAGGCGAGCGCGCCCGTGCGCTCGAGGCTTGCCACGACCGGCCGGAAATCGGTGAGCCCGCCACCACCGATGGCATGCCGGATCACCTGCGCGTCGGCGGCGTCGCCCACGGCGAGCGCGCGGATGAGGGGCAGGGTCATCTTGCCTTCGGCGAGGTCGTCGCCGAGGTTCTTGCCGATCGCTGCGGCGTCGCCGGAATAGTCGAGCACGTCGTCCATGATCTGGAACGCGGTGCCAAGGTGCAGTCCGTATTGGGCGAGCGCGTCCTCGCGGTGCGAATCCGCGCCACCGAGCACTGCACCGATCCGGCCCGCGGCCTCGAAGAGCTTGGCCGTCTTGCGCCGGATCACCTCGAAATACGCGGTTTCGGTGAGCGCTGCATCGCCGGCGTGCATGAGCTGCATGACCTCGCCTTCGGCGATGACGTTGGTGGCATCCGCCATGATCGCCAGGACGGGCATGCGCTCCACCCCGACCATGAGCTGGAATGCGCGCGAATAGAGGAAGTCGCCCACCAGCACGGCCGCCGCGTTGCCGAACTCCGCGTTGGCCGTGGCATGGCCGCGCCGCAGCGACGACTCGTCCACCACGTCGTCGTGCAGCAGCGTTGCCGTGTGGATCATCTCGATCACCGCCGCAAGCGTGTGATGCGCATCGCCACGATAGCCGCAGGCGCCTGCCGCAAGCAGCAGCACGGCAGGGCGCAGGCGCTTGCCGCCGCCGGCGATGATGTACTCGGCGACCTGGCGGATGAGCGCCACGTCCGACGCGAGGCTCGTACGGAGCACGCGGTCGACCGACTGCATGTCCGCACCGATGGCCGGCTGGAGGAATTCGAGGGTCACGGGGTGCCGGGAAAGAAGGCGGTGCCGCGCCACCCGGCGTGCCGGGCGCGGGCCGGCCGCAACGGATCATTTTATGCGAACTTTGACAGGCCGGCCACAAAGACGTTATACTTCAAGACTTTTCCCCGTAGCACGTAGGTTCCAGGTTCCGCGCTCGCTCGAAGCGGCACCGAACCGGCGAGCAACGAGCGCAGCGTGCGAGCGCATGAGGTTCTTGCCCCCGCTGCGCCGATTCACTCCAGGAGTCCATTCATGTACGCGGTCGTCAAAACCGGTGGCAAGCAATACAAGGTCGCCCCCGGCGAAAAACTGAAGGTCGAGCAACTCCCGGCCGACGTCGGCGCGGAAGTGGTCCTCGACCAGGTGCTGATGGTCGGCGAAGGCGAGAATGTCCGCCTGGGTCAGCCCGTCGTCGCCGGCGCAACGGTCACGGCCACGGTGGTGAGCCATGGACGGGGCGAGAAGGTCAAGATCTTCAAGATGCGGCGGCGCAAGCATTACCAGAAGCACCAGGGTCACCGCCAGAACTACACCGAGTTGCGGATCGACAGCATCGTCGGCTGACAAAGCTCAAAGCACGAGGAACACTGAACCATGGCACACAAGAAAGCAGGCGGCAGCTCGCGCAACGGCCGCGATTCGCACGCCAAGCGGCTGGGCGTCAAGGTCTACGGCGGCGAGGCGATCCGCGCAGGCGGAATCATCGTCCGCCAACGCGGCACGCAAATCCATCCCGGCGTCAACGTCGGCCTCGGCAAGGACCACACGCTGTTCGCGTTGGTCGACGGCACCGTGCAGTTTCGCCAGAAGGGACCTGACAACAACAAGGTCGCGCTGGTGGTGGCTGCCGGCGAGCAGGCCGCAGCGTAACGCAACCGGTTCCTGCGAAAAACCCGCGCGAGGCTGCGCGGGTTTTTTGTTGCGCGCGCGTCACGCGCAGCGCGCGAGGGTCAGCGCCGCTCGATGTACCACATCATGCCGAGCGCCAGCGTGGTGAACACGGCGAGTGGAAACACGGCGGAGAAGAGCGGCGGCCAGTCGTTGAGCACGCCGAGGTGCGAAAACGTGCGTCCCAACAGGAAGAACGACAGGCCGAGTATCGTTCCCACGAAGATACGGAAGCCGACGCCACCCTGGCGGCGCTGGAAGTGCGCGAACGGCAGGGCGAGGATCATCATCACGAGCACCGCTGCGGGATAGAAGACCTTGTTCCACAGCGCGATCTCGAAGCGCGACGTCTTTTGCGCGCTCGCGCCCAGCACGCGGATGTTGTCGTAGAGCGCGTTGAGATCCAGCCGTTCGGGAGCGACCTGGTACACCGACAGGATCGACGGCCGCAGCACGGTGTCCCAATCCTGCGTGGGCGCGCTGCTCACGTGCGTCTCGGTGGCGCCGATCTCCGTCGTGCGTACCTTGTTGAGCCGCCAGCTGCCCGCGCTGGCGTTGTAATTGGCGGATTCGGCGACACGCACGGTGTGCAGGCGCAAGTCACGATCGAACTCGTAGATGCGCACGCCGAGCAGGCGCATGTCCCCCAGCACCGTGCGCACGTTCACGAAGGTCAGGTCCTGCTTGAACCAGAAACCCGACGCGAACTGGCGCGCGATGATGCGGCTCGCGCCGCCCTGGCTCGCCGAGCGCACGGTCTGGGCAAGCCGCTCGGCCGGAGGGGCGACGTATTCGCCAGCCAGGAACGTCGCGAGCGCAAGCGGCAGACCCACGCGCAGCACGGCCCAGATCACCTGGAGCAGCGACATGCCGGACGCGCGCATGACGGTGTATTCGGAGTTGGCGACGAGCTGTGCCAGGCCGAACAGCGTGCCGATCAGCGCGGCGACCGGGAACAGCTCGTAGAGGCGCGACGGGATGTTGAGCGTGACGAACAACAGGGCCGCTGAGATGGTGTAGCCGTTGCGGCCGACGTCGCCGAGCTCGTGGATCAGGTCGAAGAACGCGAACAGCATGATGAGCGCTGCGAAGATCAGCAGCGTGGCCGACAGCACGTCGCGGCCGATGTAGCGCTGGAGCGTCTTCACGCCGAAGCTTGCGCGGGTCGCGCCCGCCTGCGTGCGCGCCGGAAGAACCCGGTGGCGGAAACCTGCTGGCGGAAGAGCGCGATGACGACCAGCAGCGCGATGAGATGCGGCAGCAGCAGCCCCATCCACAGATCGAGCTTGCCCTGCGCGATGAGGCTTTGCACGATGTTGAGGCAGTTGCTGTAGAGCATGTAGAGGAACAGCCCCGCGATGAGGTTGAACGAGCGGCCCATGCGCGGATTGACGTATGCCAGCGGGATCGCGAGGAGTGCCAGCATGAGCGCGGAGATGGGCACCGAGATGCGCCAGAAGAGCTCGGCGCGCTCGACCTTGCCGTCCACCGCGACGAGCGCAGCCGTGGGGGTGGATTTGGTCGACACGGGAATTTCACGCACTTCCGCAGGCTCGAGGCGCCGGCCGAGGCGCTCGAACTCGACCACGCGGAAATCGGCTGCGCCGGGCGTTCCCTGGTAGCGCCGTCCGTTCTCGAGCACGATGAACCGGTCGCCGTTGGGCATGGTCTCGAGGCGCCCGCGCGCAGCCACCGTGGTGGCATCCTGCTTTTCCTCCACGGAGTGCAGGAACACGTTGCGTACCGTCTGATCGAACGGGTTGATCGACTCGACGAACACGACCAGGTTGGCGCGCGGGAATTCGCGGAACAGGCCGGGCGTGATGACGGAGATGTCGTCGCGCGATTCCAGTTGGCGCTCGTATTCGAGCTTGCGCTGTTCCGCCCAGGGC
>Ga0308174_10000573_pt1 | contig 15877 bp, 12 predicted proteins | sample PhyPR2_FD_203894 | JGI IMG/M metagenome (GOLD analysis project Ga0308174, IMG submission 203894) | Soil microbial communities from UC Gill Tract Community Farm, Albany, California, United States - DLSLS.P.R2 | ecosystem: Environmental > Terrestrial > Soil > Agricultural land | place: USA...
GATGACGGTGAACTGAGCTCAGGCCGCGGGACGCCCCGGAGGCGGGGCGACGAGGTGATCGTCGTCGGCGGCAGCATCCAGGGAGCCCGGCTCCGCGACCGCGGCGGGGTCGCCCTCGGGCACCCGGCCGAGACCGTCCTCGCGTGCGACGACCACCGGCACGAGGTAGGCGAGCACCGCCGCGAACGGGGCCATGGCGAGCGCGGGCAGGCTGACCAGCCGCAGCGGCGTGGTGACCCGGGCACCGACGTCGGCCAGCTGGGCCGCGGTCGGCCCGGCGCCCAGTACCTCGCCGAGCTGCCACGCAAGGAACCCGGCTGCCGTCGCGCCGAGGGCGAGCGCGACGACGGTGGCGACCCCACGGCGGCGGCGCAGGAACCACGCAGCCGTCCCGGCGAGCAGGCCCAGCCCGACGACGACGAGCACGAAGACGACGTCGTCGCCGACCAGGAGCTCCTGCGAGGGGTGGCCGATCACCGTCGGGCCGGCGTCAGTGATCCGGAAGTCGGCGCGGGGGGCCAGCGCCCACCAGAGCAGTCCGGCGGGCAGGCCGGCGAGCGCGAGACCCAGGATCAGGAGAACGGAGCTGCGCAGGTCGGCCCGCAACTCGCGCCGTCCCCGCCACAGGGCGGCAGGGGCCGGCACGGCACGCGGACGGCCGGGGATCGACGGTGAGGCCACGCCTCCAGTGAACAACGGCTCGCCGCCCGGCGGGGCGCCGTTCAGAGGATCGCCACGCTCGTCGGCCCGAGGAGCGCCTTGATGTCGCCCATCAGCGCGGTGCTGGGGCGTACCCGGAGACCCTGGTCGAGCCGCAGCACGGTCTCCCGGCCGCCGTTGATCAGCTTGAGCTGCACCTCGGTCGTGCCGGGGTGGCTGCCCAGCACCTCGCGCAGCCGCTCCACGACAGGCGGCGTGCACCGCGCCGCCGCCATCGAGACCAGCACCGGACCGCGCGGGCCCTCGGTGAGCTCGGGGATGGTGACCTCGGAGCCGAACAGGGAGGGCTGGTCGTCGCGCCGACTGATCCGCCCCTTCACCACGACGATCTGGTCGCGGACGATCTTCTCCGAGACCTCCGCCCAGGTCTTCGGGAAGAAGAGCACCTCGATACCCGACTCGAGGTCCTCGAGCGTCGCGATCGCCCAGGGCGCGCCCTGCTTGTTCGTGCGCGGGGAGACCGCCGTGAGGATGCCGGCGATCGTCACGTTCGCGCCGTCCTCGACGCCCCCGGCGTTGATCTCGGCAATCGGGGTGTCGGCGTGCGAGGTGAGCACGTGCTCGACGCCGTGCAGAGGGTGGTCGGAGACGTAGAGGCCGAGCATGTCGCGCTCGTAGACCAGGCGCTCGGACTTCGACCAGTCGGCCGTGGGGATGACGATGTCCAGCGCCCCGCCGAACGGGTCGTCGTCCCCCGCGTCGGCGCCGAAGCTGCCGAAGAGGTCGAACTGCCCCTCGGCCTCCTTGCGCTTGAGCGCCATGGCCGAGTCGACGGCCTGGGCGTGGACCGCGGCGATGCCCTGCCGCGAGTGACCCAGGGAGTCGAAGGCCCCGGCCTTGGCGAGGGACTCGATCACCTTCTTGTTGCAGGCGACCGTGTCGATCTTGCGCATGAAATCGGCGAAGTCCTTGAACGGACCCTTCTCCGTGCGGGCCCGGACGATCGAGTCGACGACGTTGTGCCCCACGTTGCGCACCGAGGCCATGCCGAACCGGATGTCGGTGCCGACGGCGGTGAAGTCCCAGGACGACTCGTTGACGTCCGGCGGCAGCACCTTGATGCCCATCCGGCGGCACTCGGCGAGGTAGATCGGCCGGCGGTCCTTGTCGTCACCGACGCTGGTGAGCAGGCCGGCCATGTACTCGGCCGGGTAGTTCGCCTTGAGGAACGCCGTCCAGTACGAGACCAGGCCGTAGGCGGCCGAGTGGGCCTTGTTGAACGCGTAGTCGGCGAACGGGACCAGGATGTCCCACAGAGTCTTGATCGCCGCCCCGGAGTAACCGTTGGCCTTCATGCCGGCCTCGAAGCCCACGAACTCGGCGTCCAGAACGGACTTCTTCTTCTTGCCCATCGCGCGGCGCAGCAGGTCGGCCTTGCCGAGCGAGTACCCGGCGACCTTCTGCGCGATCGCCATGACCTGCTCCTGGTAGACGATCAGGCCGTAGGTGCCACCGAGGATCTCCGCCAGCGGCTCGGCGAGCTCGGGGTGGATGGGCGTGATCTCCTGCTGCCCGTTCTTGCGCAGCGCGTAGTTCGTGTGCGAGTTGGCGCCCATCGGACCCGGCCGGTAGAGCGCGCCGACCGCCGAGATGTCCTCGAAGTTGTCCGGCCGCATGAGGCGCAGCAGCGACCGCATCGGACCACCGTCGAACTGGAAGACGCCGAGCGTGTCACCGCGGGCGAGCAGGTCGTAGGTGTTCTTGTCGGTGAGGTCCTTGCTGATCTCGTCGAGGTCGACCGGCTCCTTGCCGTTGGCCACGATGTTGCGCAGCGCGTCGTCGATGACCGTGAGGTTGCGCAGCCCCAGGAAGTCCATCTTCAGCAGGCCGAGCGTCTCGCAGGTCGGGTAGTCGAACTGCGTGATGACGGCGCCGTCGGACTCGCGGCGCATGATCGGGATGCTGTCGATGAGCGGGAAGCGGCCGATGATCACGCCGGCGGCGTGCACGCCCCACTGACGCTTCAGCCCCTCGAGTTTGCGGGCCTGGTCGACGACCTCGGCCGCGCCCGGGTCGGACTCGTAGCGGGCGCGGAACTCCGCCGCCTCCTTGTAGCGCGGGTGGGCCGGATCGAAGATGCCCGAGAGCGGGATGTCCTTGCCCATGACCGACGGCGGCATGATCTTGGTGAGCTCGTCGCCGACCGAGTAGGGCCGGTCCAGCACGCGGGCGGCGTCCTTGATCGCGGCCTTGGCCTTGATCGTGCCGTAGGTGACGATCTGGCTGACCCGCTCCTCGCCGTACTTCTCCGAGACGTAGCGGATCACCTCGCCCCGTCGGCGGTCGTCGAAGTCGATGTCGACGTCGGGCATGGAGACGCGCTCGGGGTTGAGGAACCGCTCGAAGATCAGCCCGTGGGCGAGCGGGTCGAGGTCGGTGATGCCCATCGCGTAAGCCGCCAGCGACCCGGCCGCGGACCCTCGGCCCGGCCCGACCCGGATGCCGTTGTCCTTGGCCCAGTTGATGAAGTCGGCGACCACGAGGAAGTACCCCGGGAAGCCCATCTGGCAGATGATCCCGGTCTCGTAGTCGGCCTGCTTGCGCACGTGGTCGGGGATGCCGTTCGGCCAGCGCTTGTGCAGCCCGCGCTCGACCTCCTTGATGAACCAGGAGGTCTCGTCCTCCCCCGGCGGCAGCGGGAACCGCGGCATCAGGTCGGCACCCTCGGTGAACGACACCTCGCACTGCTCGGCGACGAGCAGCGTGTTGTCGCAGGCGGCCTGCAGGTCGCCCGGGAACAACGCGCGCATCTCGGCGGCGCTCTTGAGGTAGTAGCCGTCGCCGTTGAACCGGAAGCGGTTGGTCTCGTTCAGCCGCGACCCGGTCTGGATGCACAGCAGGGCGTCGTGTGCCTCGGCGTCCTCCTTGTGCGTGTAGTGGAGGTCGTTCGTGGCCAGCAGCGGGATGCCGAGGTCCTTCGCGATCGCCAGCAGCGCCGGCCGGGTCTTCTTCTCGATGGACAGCCCGTGGTCCATCAGCTCGGCGTAGAAGTTCTCCCGCCCGAAGATGTCCTGGAAGTCGGCCGCGGCCTGGCGCGCCCTGTCCTCCTTGCCGGCCCGCAGCCACATGTTCACCTCGCCCGACGGGCAGCCGGTGGTGGCGATGAGGCCCGTGCCGTAGCGCTCGAGGAGGTCGCGGTCGAAGCGCGGCTTGCGGTACTGCCCCTCGAGGCTGGCCAGCGAGGAGATGCGGAACAGGTTGTGCATGCCCTCCGTGGTGCGGGCGAGCAGCGTCATGTGGGTGTACGCGGCCTTGCCGCGGTTGGAGCCGCCGTCACCCTCCTCGTCGATGAGGTTGTCGCCGAAGTCGAAAGGCGCGCGGTCGAAGCGCGAGCCGGGCGTGTAGTACCCCTCCATGCCGATGATCGGCTTCACACCGGCGCCGTTGGCCTGCTTGTAGAAGTCGTAGGCGCCGAACACGTTGCCGTGGTCGGTCATCGCCAGCGCCGGCATGCCCTGCGCGGCGGCGGCCGCCGTCACCTCCGGCAGCTTGGCGGCGCCGTCCAGCATCGAGTACTCGGTGTGGACGTGGAGGTGCGCGAACGAGTCGGACGAGCTACTCACGGGCGGCGGTACTCCTCAGTGGTCGTGCGTGCCCGGCCGGGAGGGTGCTCCGGCAGGCGACCGGCGGGGAAGACCGGTGTGCGAGGCCCCTTCGGGAGGGGGCTCGGGATACCCCGATCCTCGCACTCCCGGAGGTCTACTCCGAGGGTCTGACAGATCGTGTCGCCCACAGGCGGACGGATCAGTCACATCCGTCCCGGGCGGGGCGCGTCAGAGCCGGCGGCGCATCGTGATGTGCGCGATACCGGCCTCCTCGTACACGTCACCGACCGCCGTGTAGCCCGCGCGCTCGTAGAAGCGCCGGGCGGTCAGCTGCGCGTGCAGCTCGATCTCCCGCACCCCGCGCAGGGCCGCCTGCCGATGCAGCTCGGCCAGGACGGCGGCGCCGTGGCCCCGCCCGCGGACCGAGGCGTCGGCCGCCATCCGGCCGATGGTCGCCGGCTCGCCGTCGACGAGGAGCCGCCCGGTCGCGACGACCCGGCCGGCCTCGTCGCGGGAGAGCGCGTGCACCGCCGTCGCGTCGCGGTCGTCCCGCTCGATCTCCGGCGGCACGCCCTGCTCCTCGACGAAGACCCGCGTGCGCAGCTCGGCGACCTCCGGCCAGTCCGCCGCCGTGGCCACCGAGGCGGACGGGCGGGTCACCCGGCCGCTCCGGCGGCGGGCAGGACGCGGGCGGGCACGAGCAGGAAGCGTAGATCGATGGCCGCGTGCAGCAGCACCGGCAGCAGCAGGGAGCCGGTGGAGAGGTACAGGGCGGCCATGACGCCGCCGAGGACGCCGGTGGTGACGACGCCGGCCGGCCCCTGGTAGGCGTGCGCCAGACCGAAGGCGACCGCCGCGACGGCCACGAGCACCGCGTCGGGCAGCCCGCCGGCCACCGCCGCGACCACGGCGAGGAAGAAGCCGCGGTAGAGCCACTCCTCGCACACCCCGGCGGTCACCCCGACCACGGTGAACAGCCGCCGCTCCCCCGCCGTCCGCGGGAGCACGGCCAGCGTGGCGTGCTGCGCGGGCCGGGCGTGACGCCCCTCGCCCGGCCGGCGGCGGACTGCTCCGGGCGCCTCCAGCAGCGCGCCGCCCCGGAGCGCGCGGGTGGAGACCAGCACGAACAGCACCACCAGCGCGACGACGACTCCGGTGACCGGACCGGGCCACCGGTCGGGCCATCGCAGCCCCACCCGGTCGGCGCCGAGCCCCGGGGACGACAGCCAGATGACCAGCGCGAGGACGGCGAGCCCCCACTCGAGCACGAGCAGCCGCCGATAGAACGACCGGCGGGCGCCCGGGTCGGAGTCCAGCCGCCCCTCGAACCGGCGGTGCAGCACGGAGCCGACCACGGGCTCACCGACGACGAGGTAGCCCGCGACGACGACCGCCGCCAGCGCAGCGGGCCCGAAGTCGGCGAGAGAGCTCGGCAGGCCCTGCACGCTCATGGCCGGCCTCGCACGCTCGCCCGCACGCGTCCCCGCTCAGGTCTCGGCGCGCAGGACGGCTAGCGCGCCGGCGAGGTCGGGCGGGTATTCGCTGGCGAACTCGACCCAGCGGCCGTCGGCCGGGTGCGGAAAGCCGAGCCGGACCGCGTGCAGCCACTGCCGGCTCACCCCCAGCCGGGCGGCCAGCGTCGGGTCGGCGCCGTAGGTCATGTCGCCCACGCACGGGTGGCGCAGGGCCGAGAAGTGCACGCGGATCTGGTGGGTGCGGCCGGTCTCGAGCTTGATGTCGACCAGGCTGGCGGCGGCGAAGGCCTCGATCACCTCGTAGTGCGTGACCGAGGGGCGGCCGCCGCTGACCACCGCGAACTTCCAGTCGTGCCGGGGATGCCGGTCGATCGGGGCGTCGATCGTGCCGCGGGAGGGATCGGGGTGCCCCTGGACCAGCGCGTGGTAGCCCTTCTCGACCGTGCGCTCCTTGAAGGCGGCCTTGAGCGCGGTGTACGCACGCTCGCTCTTGGCCACCACCATCACGCCGGTCGTGGCGGCATCGAGCCGGTGCACGACGCCCTGCCGCTCGGCCGCCCCGGAGGTGGAGATGCGGTAGCCCGCGGCGGCGAGCCCGCCGATGACCGTCGGACCGTCCCAGCCGGGGCTCGGATGGGCGGCCACGCCGACCGGCTTGTCGACCACCACGAGGTCGTCGTCGTCGAACAGGATCGTCATGCCCTCGACGGGCCGGGGCGCCGGGGGCTCACCCGGGGGCGGCGGGAGCTCGACCTCCAGCCAGCTGCCGCCGGTGAGCCGGTCGCCCTTGCCGCGCACCCGGCCGTCGACGACCACGCCGCCGCCGTCGGCCAGCTCGGCCGCGGCGGTGCGGGTCAGCCCGAACAGCCGCGACAGCGCCTGGTCCACCCGCTGCCCTTCCAGCCCGTCGGGCACCGGCAGGGCGCGGCTGGTCCCGGACGAGGGCAGGCCGGGAGAGCTGGTCACGGCATCCATTGTGCAGAAGGACCCCGTCCTCCTCACCGCTCGCCGGCTCGCGGTGAGCCTCCGGACGGGGCCGCGGCGGCACGCTCGGAGCCCGAGCGGGAGCCGTCGAAGTCGATGCCGCGCAGCGCCAGGAGCGCGCCGAGGATGCCGCCGCAGACGATCGCGGAGTCGGCGACGTTGAACACCGGCCACACCCGGCCGTCCGGGCCGAACACCGAGAGGAAGTCGACCACCCCGCCCCGGAGGAAGCCGGGATCGCGGAACACCCGGTCGATCAGGTTGCCCACGGCGCCGCCGAGCACCAGGCCGAGGGAGATGGCCCAACCCGTCGAGTACAGCCGCCGCGCGGTGCGGACGATGATCACCGCCACCACCACCGCGATGACGGTGAACAGGATGGTGAAGCCCTCGGCGAAGGAGAATGCCGCGCCGACGTTGCGCAGGTGGGTGAGGTAGAGCAGCCCGCCGAGCAGCCGGATGTTCTCGCCGGGCGTGATGGTGGCGACGACGACCAGCTTGGTGGCCAGGTCCGCCAGCAGGACGACGACGGCCAGTGTCAGGAGGAGCCGGGTGCGCCGGCGCCCCTGTGCCGCGACCGAGCCGCCGACCGGCCCGTCGGCCGAACCGTCCATCGGCTCGGGCTGCTCGGGCACGCGGGGCTCCTCGACTGGGCGCGGGAAAGAGACCGCGGCGCGCTCCGTGCGCCGCGGCACCGACGATAGCCGCGTCAGCCGATGACCCGTGACATGCCGTGCAGGACCAGCTCCCGCAACCGCGCACCGTCGCCGGCTCCGGAGAGGCCCAGGCGCAGCTCGCCGTCCGAGGCCGGAAGCCTGGCCGCCGCGACGGCGCCGCCGCCGGGGAAGGCCTCGACGACACCGGCGTCGAGCAGCAGCCGCAGCGTCAGCGAGCCGTCGTCCTCGAGCCGCAGGGGTACGCGGGACGCCGGGCCGTCGGGCACCGTCAGCCGCACCTCGCCCGTGGCGGGGTCCGCGACGACGGTGAGCAGCCGGCCGCCGTCGTCGTCGAGGGTGAGCTCCAGGGGCGCCCCCGCCGGGTCGGCCCGCAGGCCCACGTCCGCCCGGGCCGGCACGCCCAGCACCGTCGGCTCGGCCGTCAGCGGCTCCGGGCCGCGGCGGACGACGTTCCCCGTGCGCAGCGTGTCGACGTCCGGGTGCGGGCCGACGGTGACCCGGTCGCCGTCCAGGTCGAGCAGCCAGGGCACCGACAGGGCGCCGGCCCACCCGCCGTCGGCGTCGCCGGTCTCGCGCAGCCAGGAGAAGGCGCTCCGCCGCCCCTTCGCGTCCGCGAACACCGTCGTGGCGTAGCAGGGGAAGGCCGCCAGCTCCTGCCAGCTGCGGGCGGTGAAGCGCCGGCCGTCGTAGTCGCCCACGGCGCACGCGACATGGGACGGGTCCTCGTCCCAGACCGACACCACGAGGCACCACGCGTCGCCGAGCGGGAACAGCTGGGGGCACTCCCAGACGCTGCCCCCAGGGCCGGGGCGGCCGGGCTCCGGCTCCGCCAGGACCCCGTCGGGCCACCAGGTGCGCAGATCCGTCGAGGAGTACTGGAGCACCGACGGCCGGCCATCGGTGCTGCCGGCGCCGACAGCCATGTGCCACCGGTCGCCGTGCCGCCAGACGAAGGGGTCGCGCAGGTGCGCCAGGCCCAGCTCGGGAGCCGGCGCCCCGATCACCGGCCCGGCGGGGTCGGGCGTCCAGCGCCGCCAACCGGCGTCGCCCCGGGCCAGCGCGATCCGCCCCTGACCGGGCGCCTCGGCCAGCACGCTGGTGTAGACGATCACCGGCACCGCGCCGTCGACCACGACCGACCCCGACCAGCACCCGGTCTCCTCCGGACCGGGCTCCAACGCCGTGCGCGGCTCGTGCCAGCGGACGAGGTCCGCCGAGGTCGCCTGCCCCCAGCGGCACGCCACGGCCCACACCGGCGCCTCGGGGTTGAACTGGTAGAAGAGCTCGTAGCGGCCCCGCTCCTCGCCCGGCCCGGCGCCGTCGGCGGCCGCGTGCCAGGTGACGCCGAGGGGGTCGTTGATCCAGCCGGACGGCGTGGTGAAGTGGTAGCCCGGCCGCAGGGGTTCAGCCGCCATCGACGTCGTCCTCCACGACGGCGGCCGCCGGCGTCACCAGGTCCTCCGGGACGGTCGGCAGGACCCGCTCGAAGTAGTCCTCGGCCGCGGCCGACGTGCCGACGTCGACGCCGGCGGCCTCGGACAGGAACCACCGGTGCTCGAGGATCTCGTGGAAGACCTCGGCCTCGTCGAGGCGGCTGCGCAGGTGGGCGGGGATCGCGTCCACCGTCGGCCGGTACACCTCGGCGAGCCAGCGACTGGCCGCGACGGCCAGGGGCACGCGCCGCTGCTCCACCTGCTCCATCCAGCCGCGGAAGCTGGCGATGTCGGCCAGCAGCCGCCGGGCCTGGTTCTCCCAGACGTCGAGGCCGGTGAGCGCCAGCAGCTCCCGCCGGTGCCGGCCGGGTTCGGCCACGCGCGTCGTGAGGCGCAGCCGGCTGCCCCCGGCGGGGTCGTCGATCAGCTCGACCTCGTCGACGTCGAAGCCGAGCTCGTGCAGCCGGCGGATCCGCTCGCCGATGCGGTACCGCTGCTCGTGCCGCTGCATCACCTCCTCGTCCGTGAGCTCGTGCCAGAGCCGCCGGTACCGCGAGACGAGGTCGTCGGCGACCTCGATCGGGTCGATGTCCTCGGACAGCAGTCCCCCGGCCGCGAGGTCCATCAGCTCGCCGGCCACCTTCTCGTGGGCGATGTCCACGTCGTACTCCCGCAGACCGGTCGACAGCCGCGGATGGATCTCGGCGGTCTCGGCGTCGACCAGGTAGGCGGCCAGCGCGCCGGCGTCGAAGCGGAAGAGCGTGTTGGACAGCGAGCAGTCACCCCACATCACGCCGGCCAGGTGCAGCCGCACCACGAGTTCGACCTGGGCGTCCATCAGCCGGTCGGTCATGTTCGCCCCTCGCGGGCTGGCGAACAGCGCGCGGAAGGACGACGAGTAGTCGAGGAAGCGGGTGACCAGCATCGCGTCGAGGTCGTCGGGGCGTTCGACCGCGACGCCGACCACGTCGACCGCCGGGATGCCGAGCTGACCGAGGTGGCGGAGTACCCCGTACTCGTGGCGGGCCAGCCGCTCGGGGATCTCCTTGAGGGCGAACACCTCGCCGCCCTCGGCGATGAACCGGACCACGTGCCGCGACAGGCCGCGCTGCGGGATCTCGGTCAACCGGTCGTCGTCCCACTCCTCGAGGGGTTGGTCCCAGGGCAGGTTCAGCAGCCCGGCCGCGGCCTGAGCGGGAGGGGAGAACACGAAGTGCACGGCCGGTCACCTCACCGGGGAGTGGGAGGTCAGTGCACGAACGGGGCCGTGAGGCCCGGGCGCAGCAGCCGGCGGGTGGTCTGCAGGCCCCACTCGTCGAGGGCGCGCAGACGGTCGCTGCTCGTGCGCAGGCCGCCGTAGCGCTCGACGACGTCGGCCCACTCCTCGCGGCGCTCCACGTGCGGGCCGGCGACGAGGCAGTCGGAGTCGTTGACCCAGAACCGGCCGTGCTGCCAGGCCCGCCACCGGGTGTTCTGCGCGGCGGCACGCTGGGAGGGCTGCGACAGGTCGCCGTCCATGGGCTCGAAGTGGTGACCGATGTCGGGGCCGACCCGCATCGCGTCGACGAGCCCCACGCTCGGGAGGATCGGTGCGCCGCAGCCGAGCAGGTAGGCATCGGGTCCGATCGCGTCACGGATGACCCGCAGGCCGTGGCGATAGGCGTCGACCCCGGCCACCGAGGGGTCGGCGCGGCGGCCCTCCATGGCGCCCGCGTAGATGAAGTCGATCTTGAAGTAGTCGAACCCGACGTCCTGGAGGGTGCCGAACACCTCCCGGAGGTAGGCCTCCGCGCCCGCGTGGGTGACGTCGAGCGCCGACAGCTGCTGGCCCCATCCCGTGCCGGGATCGGCGTCCCCGATCGCCCAGTCCGGATGGTCGCGCAGGACGGCGGACCGCTCCCCCATCAGGAAGGGCGCCACCCAGATGCCGGCCCGCCGGCCGGCGTCCCGGATCCGTCCGACGATGTCGGGCAGCGACGTGAAGCGGTCCGACAGGGTCAGCCAGTCGCCCAGCTCGGCCTGGTAGCCGTCGTCGATCTGGACGACGTCGAGGGCGAGGTCGAGCTCGCCCATCGCGACGAGGTTCTCCTCGATGTCGGCCTGGGTGACGTTCTCGAAGTAGTGGTACCAGGAGCACCAGGCGGTGGGCGGCGGCCGCAGGTCTCCGACGCCGGCCGCCGCGGCGAAGCCGTCGCCCCAGTGCGCCAGCGCGTGGTCGAGCGCGCCGTAGCCGGCCGCGTCGTCCACCTCCGCCACCTCGACGACCGCCGACGACACCGGCCCGTCGGCGGTGACGAGGACGCGGTCACCCCGCGTCTCCGCCCGGATCGACGGGATCGGCCCGGCACCGGAGGAGGCGCCGAAGACGTGCACCCCCTCTCCGGTGCCCGGGTCGACGGCGAGCAGGCCCTCTCCCCAGAAGCCGTCGGCCGGGGCGGACCGGTCGGGGCGGTAGTTGCCGATCCGGCGCTGCTCGTTGACCGGCCGGAACGGCCGCCCGTCGAGGCGGTAGGCCAGCGTCGGGCTCCACGACTGCCAGCCGTGCTCGTAGACCCGGGCCCGCTCCGGATCGACGGCCAGGGTGGCGAGGACGTCGCCGGAGTAACCCGACAACGAGGTCGTCAGCCCTTCACCGAGCCGGCGGTGAGGCCACGGACGAAGTAGCGCTGCAGCGAGAGGAACACCACGATCGGGACGATCATGGTGAACAGGCCGCCTGCGGTCAGCAGTTGCCAACCCTGGCCCTCCTGCCCCAGGAGGCGGACCAGTGCCACCGTGAGGGGAGTGTTCTGACCGGCGAAGATCAGCGCGTTGAGCAGGTCGTTCCACACCCACAGGAACTGGAAGATGGCGAACGAGGCGAGCACCGGCGTCGACATCGGCAGGATCAACCGCCAGAAGGTCTGGAAGTGGCTGGCGCCGTCGATCTTGGCCGACTCGATGACCTCCTTGGGAAGCGTCGCCATGTAGTTGCTGATGATGTAGACCGCGAGCGGCATGCCGAACCCGATGTGCGTGAGCCACACGGCCGGGAGCGTGCCGTTGAGCCCGATGGACCCGTAGAACTTCAGCAGCGGGACGAGCGCCACCTGGGTCGGCACGACGAGCAGGCCCACGATCAGGATCAGCAGGAAGTCGCGCCCCGGGAAGCGCATGAAGCTGAAGGCGTAGCCGGCGAACGCCGCGATCAGGATCGGGATGACCGTGGCCGGGATGGTGATGGCCAGGCTGTTGATGAACGCGTCCCCCATGTTCGCCTGGGTGAAGACGTCGCTGTAGTTCTTGAGCGTCAGCCGGGTGAAGTTGGCCGGCGTCGTGAAGATCGTCCACCAGCCCGTGGTCTGTGCGTCGTCCTCCTGCCGGAACGAGGTGATGGCGAGCCCGAAGGTCGGGATGACCCAGGCTGCGCAGATCAACGCCAGGACGATCCGTACCCACAGCGGCGACCTCGCCGTGGGGTCGTTCCGGAGTTTCCGGTTCCGGCGCGAGCCCGTGGCCGGCGGCTGCTTCGGTACCTGGACCGGAGTGGCGGTGACCGCCTGGGTGCCGCTCATCGGGCTGCCTCCTCGGCGCGGAACTGGCGAACCTGGAAGACCAGGACCGGAATCATGATGATCAGCAGCATCACCACGATGGCAGCGGCGTAGCCGTTGTTTCGGTTCGTGAACAGCTGGTTGAAGAAGTCGACGGCGATGACGTTGGTGTTGAAGTTCCCGTTCGTCATCACGTAGACGATGTCGAAGGTCTTGAGCACACCGATGAGCACCGTGATGAAGACGGTAATGATCGTGGTTCTGATCTGCGGGATCACGATGCGGAAGAAGATCGAACCCTCACCGGCACCGTCGAGGCGGGCGGCCTCGAGGGTCTCGGTCGGTACCCCCTTGATCGCCGCGGACAGCAGCACCATGGCGAAACCGGCCTGCATCCACAACAGCATGACCATGAGCAGGAGGCTGTTGAAGCGCAGCGTGCTGATCTGCAGCCAGTTGACCGGGTCGCCACCGAACGCGGTCCAGATGCCGTTGAGCAGACCGATCTGGTTCTGGCCGGGCGGCCGCGTCGCGTAGACGAACTTCCAGATGGCGCCGGCGCTCACCGCACCGATGGCCAACGGCAGGAAGATCAGTGTCTTGGCGGTCTTCTCGCCGCTCGGCCGGAGCCGATCGGCGAGGGTGGCGATCAGCAGGCCGAAGGCGATCACGGCGGCCGGCACGATGAGGATCCACAAGAACGTGTTGAACAGGGTGTTCTGGAAGTTCTTGGACGTGAGGAGCTTGGCGTAGTTGTCGAAGCCGACGAACGCCGTGCTGTGGTTGTTGGCGAAGCTGTACACGAAGGTCTGGATCGTCGGGTAGACCAGGTACAAGCCGATCGCCGCCAGAGCGGGCAGCAGGAACAGGTACGGCTTGACCCGGTCCTCCCAGCGACCGGGGAGGAGTTCCGCCAGCTTGTTGAGCAGCCAGTAGAGCAGGATCGCGCCGGCGACCCCGCCGACCACGGCGATCAGCGCGTTCAGGATCTTGATCACGGAGAACCTCCCGTCGGTGCGGGTGGAACAGGGGAAAGCGGCGGGGTGCCGGACGGCGGACCGCCCGGCACCCCGCCCGCCGTCAGCTGGGCCAGCTGGCCTCGATGTTGTCGAGCGCAGTCTTGGCGTCCTCCTGGCCGCTGATCCAGGCGGTCATCTCCTTCCAGAAGGACCCCGACCCGACCTCGCCGGGCATCTGGTCCGAACCGTCGAAGACGAACTCGGTGGACTGGTAGGCGAACTTCGCGATGGAGCCCAGCACCTGCGTCGGGTACAGGCTCGTGTCGAAGTCCGTACGCGGGGAGATCCACGCTCCGGTCTTCGCGTACCCGTTGGTCCCGTAGTCCTTGGACGCGAGGAACTTGACCAGGTCCTTGGCGGACTGGTTGTCCTTGCTGAAGATGCCGGCGAGGTCACCGCCGCCGAGCACGGGCTTGTCCTCCGCCGTCTTGCCGGGCATCGGGAAGACACCCACCGTGTTGTCGAGGTCGGCGAGGACCTTGTCCGGGAAGCCACCCGACTTGGCGACGAAGTTCCCCTGCCGGTACATGTAGCAACCCGGCGGGTTGTCGAACATCGGGTTGGCGGCGGTGTTGAAGTTGTTGCTCGCGATCGACTTCCGGCCGCCGTTGGTCATCCCGTCGGCGAGCAGCAACTGGTCCATCTGGTTCAGCGTCTCGGCGACCTTCGGGTCGTTGAACGGGATCTTGTGCTGGACCCACTGGTTGTAGACGTCACTGCCGTTGTTGATCAGCATCAGGTTCTCGACCCAGTCGGTGGCCGGCCATCCGGTCGCCGCCCCCGACTCGATGCCGAAGCACCAGGGCGTCGTACCGGTGGAGGCGATCTTCTTGCTCAGGGCCATCAGGTCGTCGAGGGTCTGCGGCGGCTGGGTCAGCCCGGCCGCGGCGGCCGCCTTCTTCGGGTAGAACACGATGCTCTTGACGTTGATGCTCATCGGGATCGCGTACTGCTTGCCGTTGACCTGACCGGTCTCCAGCGCGCCCTTGATCAAGCTGTCCAGGTCGGACTTGTCGACGACGTCGGACAGATCCGCGAGCAGGCCCTGGTCGGCCATGTCCTTCATGATCCCGGGCTGGGGGAACAGCGCCACGTCGGGCGCGTCGTTGCCCTGCACGCGGGTGTTGATCAGCGAGTTGAAGTCACTGCTCTGGGTGAACTTGACGGTGACGCCGTTGTCCTTCGCCCACTTGTTCACCTCGCCCTTGAAACCGGTCTCCTGGTCGGTGGTGAAGGCGTACATGATCTCGATTTCCTTGCTGGTGTTGCTGTTCCCACCGCCACCGCCGCCGCCACTGCTGAGGCATCCAGTGGTGAGGACGGCGACGGCACCCAGGGTGATGCTCGCCGCGAAAGTCGATCTGATGCGCATGTGCACTCCTTCGGACACTTGCCTGGTCTAGGGGTCCCGGTCACGACCCGGAGCGGACGGCCGGGGTGTGGGGGCAGGCGATACCGCCTGTCGTGCTGGGCGAAGCGGTGGCTCAGCCCTGCCCGAGGCTGGTGGCACCGCTCCCGCTGACCGACGCGACGTCGCCGGAGATGCGGCGGCCGCTCTCGGTGGAGAAGACGTGGACCTCGTCCGGCTGAACCCGGAGGTGGATCGTCTCGCCCTTCATCGGCGGGCGCTTGGCGTCGACCCGGATGGTCAGCAGCTTGTCGCCTTCGGTGCCCCGCGAGGTGTGCAGCGTGCCGTAGGCGTAGGCGTCCGACCCCAGCTCCTCGACGACGACGACCTCGAAGGGGAAGCCCTCGCCCTCGGAGACGACCGTGACCGCCTCGGGGCGGAAGCCGATCGTCGCCGTCTTCGCACCCTCGCCGGACAGCGCGCTCATCGTGTTCCGCGGCAGCGGGAGCACGCGACCGCCCATGTGCGCCCCGTCCTGATCGAGGTCGACGTCGATGAGGTTCATCGCCGGCGAGCCGATGAAGCCCGCGACGAAGACGTTGTCCGGCCGGTCGTAGAGGTTGCGCGGGGTGTCGACCTGCATGAGGTAGCCGTCCTTGAGCACGCACACCCGGTCGCCCATGGTCATGGCCTCGACCTGGTCGTGGGTGACGTAGACGGTGGTGACGCCGAGCCGCCGCTGGAGCGCCGCGATCTCGGTGCGGGTCTGCACCCGCAGCTTGGCGTCGAGGTTCGACAGCGGCTCGTCCATGAGGAAGGCCTGCGGGTTGCGCACGATCGCGCGACCCATCGCCACGCGCTGCCGCTGGCCACCGGAGAGCGCCTTCGGCTTGCGCTCGAGGTACTGCTCGAGGTCGAGGATCCGCGCGGCCTCCTCGACGCGCGTGCGGATCTCCTCCTTCTTCATCCCGGAGATCTTGAGCGCGAAGCCCATGTTGTCCGCGACGGTCATGTGCGGGTACAGCGCGTAGTTCTGGAACACCATCGCGATGTCCCGCTCCTTCGGGGGCAGGTGCGTGACGTCCCGGTCGCCGATCCGGATGGACCCGTCCGTGACCTGCTCCAACCCTGCGAGCGCCCGCA
>Ga0308174_10000574_pt1 | contig 15811 bp, 15 predicted proteins | sample PhyPR2_FD_203894 | JGI IMG/M metagenome (GOLD analysis project Ga0308174, IMG submission 203894) | Soil microbial communities from UC Gill Tract Community Farm, Albany, California, United States - DLSLS.P.R2 | ecosystem: Environmental > Terrestrial > Soil > Agricultural land | place: USA...
GTCGAGGCGGTGCGGCCGGGAGGGCACGTGATCGTGGTCGGCCATGCCGGGCGCAACCTCGCAGAGGGCTGGGGTGGCCCGAGCGACCGGAGCGTGCTCTACGACGCCGAGGAGGTGCTGGAGCGCGCCGACGGGCTGCCCGTGACGGCCGTGCAGTCCGGCATCCGTGAGCGGCCCGTCGACACCGAGGACGGCGAGCGCGTGGCGCTCGACACGGTCGTCGTGCTGCGGCGCGAAGGCTGATTCGAGGGTCGAGTGGTCGTGCTGGGCTCGGCCCCCTGTGCACTGGGTCATCAGGTGACCCAGTCGGCCCGGCGGCCGGCCTGGGTCGCGTGACGACCCAACGCACAGGCGCTGAAGGGCGCGTGCCCGCGTAGCCCGCCCGGCGGGTCTAGTCGGCCTGTCGGGCCTCCCGCAGCTGACCGGGGCCGCGGAAGCGGTGGACCTCCTGCGGCCACTCGAGCGCCGTCGCGAGCCGACCGGCCCAGTAGCGGGCTGTCTCGTCGTCGGCGACGTCCACGACGCAGAAGCCGCCGAGGTGCTCCTTGGTCTCGACGTAGGGCCCGTCGGTGAAGAGAGGCTCGCCGTCCTTCGCCTCGACGCTGAACAGGGCGGTGGACCGGTCGAGCCCACCGTTGCTGAAGACGAGCGCGTCCACGGCTCGCATGTCGTCGAGCACCGCACGGGCGGCCGCGGCCTTGTCCTTGATCTGCTCCTCGGTGTGCTCCTGCACCCACTCGTCGTTGAAGGTGATCAGGTACTCCGTCATGGTTCTCCTCCAGGTCGTGAGCGGCCCGTCGCCGCCCATCCTGTCAACGAACGGCTCACCCCGGTTTCGACACCGGTCAGCGGCGGCCGTACTTCTTGTGCACCGCCTGCCGGCTGACGCCGAGCTGCTCGGCGATGTCGGCCCACGCGAGCCCCTGGTTGCGGGCTCGGCGCACCACTGCCGCCTCGGTGCGGTCCGCTGCCCGGCGCAGCTCGCGTGCAGCGGCCAGTGCGGCACGCGGGTCGTCGTCACCCGTCGCTCGAGCCAGTGCCAGCACGTCGTCCACCTCCATGGTCACTCCGGTCCCCGTCCGCGTGCGTCAATCCCGGTTGACAGCGTATGCCGGGTGACGGGCCGCGTCAACGGAGATTGACAGTGCTGGGGTCGCCGACAAAGCGATGGCCCCGCCAGGCGCCCGGCAGCAGGATGTCGGCATGGCACTCGCGCTCTCGCACACCACCGTCAACGCCCTCGACGCGTACACCCAGTCCGTCTGGTGGGCCGACCTGCTCGGCTACCACGAGGACCCGGACGACCCGAACGAGCCGGACCACGAGGAGTGCATGGTCTTCTCGCCGGACGAGTCGCACCGGCTCCTCTTCATCGAGGTGCCGGACGCCAAGCAGGTGCGCAACCGCATGCACCTCGACCTCCGGCCGACCGACCGGCCCCGCGACGAGGAGGTCGAGCGCGTCACGGCCCTCGGCGCCACGGTCGTGCAGGACTGCCGCACCGAGGACGGCCGCGGCTGGGTCGTGATGGCCGACCCCGAGGGCAACGAGTTCTGCATCCTGCGCAGCGACGAGGAGCGCCGCACCGCCGGCGACCTCTGACGAGCGACCGCGAAGGAGGCGCCGCGACGGTGCGACGATGGCCCGCGTGACCGTCACGCGCTCGATCCTGCTCTTCGTCCTCGCAGCCGTCGCCGAGATCGGCGGCGCCTGGCTCGTCTGGCAGGGCGTGCGCGAGCACCGGGGCTGGCTGTGGGCCGGTGCGGGCGTCGTCGCGCTCGGGCTCTACGGGTTCGTCGCCACGCTGCAACCGGACGCGAGCTTCGGGCGCATCCTCGCCGCATACGGAGGCGTCTTCATCGGCGGATCACTGCTCTGGGGCATGGTGGCCGACGGCTTCCGTCCCGACCGGTGGGACGTGGCCGGGGCGCTCGTCTGCCTCGTCGGCGTCGCGCTCATCATGTACGCACCCCGCTCGGGCTGACGCGTCCTGATCCGGGCCGGGCGGACCCGGCCTGTGGGTGTTGCGGATTCCCCGTCGCATGGCCCGACCCGCGACCTAGCCTGAGAGCGTGGGGTGTCCAGTGCCCACGAACACGTGGGCAGGCGCTGGTCCGCCAACACGCGAACGGCACGTGCTGGCAGGGACGGCGCGCACCTCCCGCTCGGGGGCCCTGGGTCCCCCACCCGCGCAGCCGAGCCGCCGTCGCATCGGCGCGCGACCACGGCAGCGCGTTCTCGCAGCCTGTGAGGCTCCCGGCCCGACCCTGCACGCCGTTCGCCGCCGCGCGCACCGTCCGGGCGGAGGCGCCGGACGACGGCCCGCCCCACAGGGCGTTCGCAGAAGGGCCAAGGAGGCTCGGTCATGAGATCACGCAAGACAGCCGGTCGCGCCCGCATCGTGGGTGCCCTCGCCTCGATGTCCGTCGTGGCACTGGGGATGGCGGCGTGCGGCAACACCAACACGCCGGCGTCGTCCGGCTCGACGCCCAGCAGCTCGGCGGGACCGGGCACCTCGAGCAGCTCGGCGACCGGGTCGACGGGCATGAGCAGCTCGTCGAGTGCCGGTGGCTCGGCGACCGGGGCATCCGGCCTGAACGTCGGCTCGTTCGACCTCGGGTTCACGTCGATGGCCCTGCTGAAGGGTCTGACCGGCTCGGGCAAGGGCATGGTCGGGGTCATCCTGCCGGACACCACGTCGTCCACGAGGTACGTCGACTTCGACGCACCCTTCTTCAAGAAGGCCCTCGAGGCCGCGGGGTACGACTCGTCGCAGTACAAGATCGACAACGCCCAGGGCGTGGACGCGACGGAGGTCGCCCTGGCGCAGGCCGACATCGCCAAGGGTGCCTCGGTGCTGATCTTCGACCCCCTCAACAGCACCGTCGGATCACAGGTGCAGTCGTATGCCGCCTCGCACGGCGTCGCGCTGATCAGCTACGACCGCGCCACGTTCGCCGGCTCGAAGACGTACTACGTCAGCTTCGACAACGTGAAGGTCGGCAAGCTGATCGGGCAGGGGTTCGTCTCCTGCGTCGGCGCGTGGGGAGTCAAGAGCCCCAAGGTCTTCGAGCTCGACGGTGGCCAGGACACCGACCCGAACGCCGTCTCGTTCGCGCAGGGCTACAACAGCGTCATCTGGGGCAAGGACACCACGCCGCTGCCCGCGGGCACCACCAACGGCAAGGGTTGGGTGCTGGTCGGCGACAAGATCACCCCCAACTGGGTCAACGCCACCGGTGCGACGATCTTCACCCAGCAGTTCACCGCCCACCCGGACATCAACGCGACCGTCGAGGCCAACGACGGCCTCGCCAACGCCGTCGTCACGGTGCTGAAGAGCAAGGGCGTCGGACCGAAGAAGATCCCGACGACGGGCCAGGACGCCACGCTCCAGGGCATGGAGAACGTGCTCCAGGGCTACCAGTGCGGCTCGGTCTACAAGCCGATCTACCTCGAGACCCAGGACGCCGTCGCCATCGCCACGTTCCTGCGCGCCGGCCAGGCGCCGCCCAAGGGCCTGGTCAACGCGGTGACGAACCCACCTCCCGGCGTGTCCGGGTCCCCGCAGCCGGCATCGCTGCTGACCCCGACCTGGGTGGTCGGCTCGAACATGAACGCGACGGTGATCAAGGACAAGTTCATCGACGCCGCCGCACTGTGCAAGGCCGTGGGGGCGAGCGCGTGCTCGGCCGCCGGCATCACTCCCTGACGCCGTGGCGGACAGCGTGAACGTGCCCCTGCTCCGGGTCCGGGGCATCTCCAAGAGCTTCGGCCCGGTGCAGGCGCTCTCGCACGTCGACCTCGACGTCCCGGCCGGCCAGGTCACCGCCCTGTGCGGCGACAACGGTGCCGGCAAGTCGGTGCTCATCAAGTGCATCGCCGGCATCCACCAGCCGGACGGGGGCGAGATCCTCTGGGAGGGCGAGCCGGTGCCCCTCCACACGCCCCGCGACGCGTCCACGCTGGGGATCGAGACCGTCTACCAGGACCTCGCCCTGGCCGACAACCTCGACATCGTGCAGAACATGTTCCTCGGCCGCGAGAAGCTGAGCCACGGCATCCTCGACGAGAACGACATGGAGCGGGACGCGGCCTCGACCCTCGCCGGACTGGGCGTCACCACGGTGCGCTCCATCCGGCAGCCGGTGGCCTCCCTCTCCGGTGGTCAGCGCCAGTCCGTCGCGGTGGCCCGCGCGGTGATGTGGAACTCGCGGCTGGTCATCTTGGACGAGCCGACCGCCGCCCTCGGGGTCACCCAGACCGCCATGGTGCTCGCCCTGATCCGCCGGTTGCGCGACCACGGGCTCGCCGTGCTCGTGGTCTCGCACAACCTCAACGACGTCTTCGCCGTCGCGGACCGCATCGCGGTGCTCTACCTCGGCCGGATGGCCGCCGAGCAGGATGCGGCCGGGCTCGACCGGCAGAGCGTGGTGGAGTTCATGACCTCGGGGCACCGCGCCGGTGCAGCCGCACGGGCCGACCCTGCTCCCACCGACCGTGGCGCTGGTCCGGACACCACCGGGGCGGCGGCGGAGGCGGCGCCCGAGCAGGCGACCCAGGAGGTGGCTGCCAGGGCCGGGGAGGAGGCGGCCGGGGAGGAGGCGGCCGGGGAGGAGGCGAACGGCCAGGACCTCACGGCCGCCGAGGCCGGCGCCGAGGCCCTCGTGCCCCCGGAGGTGGTGGCGCAGTCGCTGCGCGAGTACCTGCACGCACTGGCGCTGCGCCTGCGCGGCGGCGAGAGCGGCATGCTTCCCGTCGTGCTGGGCCTGCTCGCCATCGTCGTCGTGTTCCAGGCCATCAGCCCGGGCCACGTCTTCCTGTCGGCCGGCAACGTCGTCAACCTGATCCTGCAGAGTGCGGTGTTCATGGTGCTGGCGATGGGTGAGACCTTCGCCCTGCTCCTCGGTGAGATCGACCTGTCGATCGGCTACGTCGGGCCGGTCGGGGCGGTGGTCGCGGTGCAGCTCGTGCAGCCGGCCACGGTGGACTGGCCGTGGTGGGCGGCGATCGTCGCGGCGCTCGCGGTGACCGCCCTGATCGGCGCGATCCAGGGAACCCTGATCACCCGGCTGCGGCTCGCGTCGTTCATCGTCACCCTCGGTGGCCTGCTCGTCTTCAACGGCGTGCTGCTCATCGTCCTCGGGTTCGGGCCGTTCTCCGGCTACCCCAGCCTCAGCGGCGAGGGGTCCAACGTCCACGCGCTCTACGACCTCATGTGGGGCCAGGTGACGCCGTTCCAGGGCTGGGTCGCCCTGGTCGTGGTCGTCGGCCTGCTCGGCCTGAGCCAGGTCGTGCGCGACGGGCGGCGCCGGCGCAGCGGACTGGTCGCGCCCCCGATGAGCGTGACGATCGCCAAGATCGTCCTGCTCGCGGTCGTCGGGGCGACTGTCGTGGTCGTCTGCAACGTCAACCGTGCGGCCCTCGGCACCCTCGAAGGTGTGCCGTGGGCGATCTTCGTCGTGCTCCTCGTGCTCGGGGCCTGGACGTTCCTGCTGCAGCGCACCCGCTTCGGCCGCTACGTGTATGCCATCGGCGGCAACGTCGAGGCCGCCCGGCGCGCCGGCGTGCGGGTCGACCGCATCCGCACCTGGGCGTTCGTGCTCTGCTCGATGACGGCCGGGGTCGCCAGCCTGCTCTACGCCTCCTACCTCGGCGGGATGTCCAACAACGTCAACGGCGGACAGCTCGTCCTGTATGCGGTGGCCGCGGCGGTCATCGGCGGCACCTCCCTCTTCGGCGGCCGGGGCAAGGCGGCGGCCGGGGTGCTCGGCGGCCTGGTGATCGGCGGCATCTACAACGGGATGTACCTCCAGGGCCTGGAGGTGCAGTGGGAGTTCATCGTCACCGGCCTGGTCCTCATCGCGGCGGTGACCATCGACTCCCTCTCGCGACGCGGCAGCGCCTCGAAGGCCTGAGCCCGCCTCGAGGGCTTGACACCTCGGCGCGGCGGCCGCGCCGGCGGGGCGTGGGCGCCGCGCGTCCGGCATACGCGGCGGGGTATCCTAGGGTCCTACCCCGAAGAGCACAGGAGGAGCCGTGGAGCTCGACCTCGACGAGATGCAGTCGGTCATCCGGCGCCTCAACCGCGCCCGCGGCCAGATCGGCGGCATCGTCAAGATGATCGAGGAGGGCCGCGACTGCAAGGACATCGTCACGCAGCTCGCCGCCGTCTCCAAGGCCCTCGACCGTGCCGGCTTCGCCGTCATCGCCACCGGGCTGCGCGAGTGCATCACCCACCCGGACGGCGAGACCATGGACGTCGCCGAGATGGAGAAGCTCTTCCTGTCGCTGGCCTGACGCGCCGGCACTCTGGACGAACCACGCATCCGGGGGCGACCATTGACGGCACGGAGGTCGTGCCATGAAGGTCCAGCCGAATGCGCCCAGCCCGCCCCTTGCGCCGGCGGTCGAGACTGCTGCGGACCTGGCCGTCCACCTCGAACGGGTGCGGCTGCACCGGTCCGAGCTGCGCGAGTCCGTCGCGGCGGTGGACCTGGCGCTCGAGGCACCGATCGCCCGCGGCGGCAGGTGGCGCGAGCGGGTCCGGGCAGCCCTCGCCGAGCTGGGGCACGACTTCGAGGACCACATCACCCTGACGGAGGGCCCGGGCGGGCTCTACGAGCGGCTGCGCCACGCCGCCCCCCGCCTCTCCGTCCCGGTCGACCGGCTCGCGGCCGAGCACCGCGAGCTGCGGGAGGTCATCCACGGCTACCTCACCGTGCTCGAGCACGGCGGCACCATCGGCGACCTCCCGGTCTTCCGTGAGGAGCTCACCGTGCTCGTCGGGCGGCTCGTGCGACACCGGCAGCGGGGCGGCGACCTCGTCTACGAGGCCTACGACGTCGACCTCGGCGGGTCGGACTGAGACCCGGCCCACGTCGGGCTGTCGGACCCGCCGAGGAGCCGCCCGGCCTCAGCCGTCGGAGGGCTCGAAGTGCGGCCGCAGCGTGAAGCCGGAGACGCCCTCGTCGCTCGTGCGCGACGCGAGCACCTGGTGCAGCTGGATCTCGTTGCGCTCGAAGGCCAGGCGCGACCCGGCGAGGTAGAGGCCCCACACCCGCGCCCGGCCGAGACCGGCGAGCTCGACGCACTCGTCCCAGTGCTTGGAGAGGTTGGAGTTCCACGCGGCGCACGTGCGGGCATAGTGCTCGCGGAGGTTCTCCTGGTGGCGCACCTCGAAGCCCTCGTCCTCCATGACCCGCACGATGTCGCCGCTGCCGGTCAGCTCCCCGTCGGGGAAGACGTAGCGGTTGATGAACCCGCGCGAGGGCAGCCCCGCGTGCTTGTTGTCCGGCCGCGTGATGCAGTGGTTGAGCAGGCGCCCCTCGTCCCGCAGGCGCTCGCGCAGGAAGCGGAAGTAGGACGGGTAGTTCTTCACGCCGATGTGCTCGGTCAGCCCGATGGAGCTGACGGCGTCGAAGCCCCGCTCGGTGACGTCGCGGTAGTCGCCGTGGCGCACCTCCGCCCTGTCGCCGATGCCGTCGGCCTCGATGGCCCGCTGGGCCCACGTGGCCTGCTCGCGCGAGAGGGTGACGCCCAGGGCCGTGACGCCGTAGTGCTTCACGGCGTGGCGCACCATGCCGCCCCAGCCGCAGCCGACGTCGAGCAGGCGCATGCCCGGCTCGAGGCCGAGCTTCTTGGCGACGAGGTCGTACTTGTACGACTGCGCCTCCTCCAGCGAGGCGCCGTCGGTCGGGAAGCACGCGCACGTGTACGTCATCGACGGGCCGAGGACGTGCTCGTAGAACTCGTTGGACACGTCGTAGTGGTGGGAGATCGCCTCGGCGTCACGCGTACGCCCGTGCCGCAGTCCGTGGGCGAGGCGGCGGAGTGGGCTCGGCGTCTCCTCCGGGGGCAGGGCCGGCGGGTGCGGCCGGTGGTGCGCGACGAACGCGGCCAGCTCGGCGGCGTCGCGACGGTCGGGGCGGCGCGGGGTGAGGCCGTCCTGCACCACGCGCAGCACGTCGTAGGGGTCGGCCTCGTCCATCCCCTCGATGACGAGGTCGCCGCTCAGGTACGCGCGGGCCAGGCCGAGGTCGCCGGGCGAGGCCAGGATGTGGTTGAGCGCGTCGGGGTTGGTCAGTCGCAGCACGAGCCCGTCGGGGCTGCCGCCCTCCGAGCCGTCGTATGCGACGACCCGCACCGGGGCCTCGCGGCCGAACACCCGGTCGAATGCCTGTCCCACCGTGAGCGTCATCGAGCCTGCACCGCCTTTTCGTAGAGAGTTGGGAACCGTCCCCTCGGGTCGTATCTGTGCTTGACGGGGGCGTACGCGGCGCCGCCGTAGAGCGCGGCGAAGGTCGCCTCGTCGTAGTACGCGTCGGAGTAGAGCGACTTGTGGCCCCCGAGCCTCGTCACCTCCGCCTCGATGCGACGGTTGACGTCACCGTCGACCGCCCCCGGCTCGATGGCGACCGTGGACCAGAACCCGACGTTGACGTAGGGCTCGTCACGGCGCATCGGGTAGAGCGGCCACGGCGTGTCGTCACTGGCTGCATACCCCTCCGGGCGCAGCTTCACCGGGCACAGCCAGACGGGCTCGATGGGCACCTCGCGCAGGAACCACTCGACGAACTCGGCGGTGCGCTCGAGCGGGATCTCGACGTCCTGCACGACGCGCTCACGGTCGGGCAGACCGCGGAGCCGGTCGATGCGGGCCATGACCCGGTGCCGGTTCTCGAAGGCGACGATCTTCCAGTAGACGTCGCTCCGCAGCAGGTCGCGCGGCCAGAGCCGGCGGATCATGGGGTTCTGGGCGCCGAAGGCCCGGCTGCACCAGAACCAGTCCGTGTCCCAGCGCCACAGGTAGTCGTGGGCGGTCAGCACGTCGGTGCGCCGCGACTGGATCGAGCGGTAGAAGATCCCCTCACCGGTGTAGTCGCTCGGGCGGGCCTGCCCCTCGAGGGTGTCGGTCCAGCGGCCGAGGCTGAGGTAGGCCTCCCGGGCGCTGAAGACGACACCGTCGAGGAAGTCGACCCGGTCGCCGTCCCACGTCTGGGAGGCCATGACGTCGCCCACCGCGTCGGTGAGCGCCTCGAGGGAGTCGAAGCGCACGTGTCGCAGGGCGACGTAGGGCCGGGCCGGCTCGAGCTCGATGACGAGGTCGAGCGCGTAGCCCAGGGAGCCGTAGGAGTTCGGGAAGGTGCGGAAGAGGTCGGCGTGCTCACCGTCCGGCGTGGCGGTCACGACCTCGCCGTCGCCGGTGAGGATCCGCATCCGGAGGACCGACTCGTGCGGCAGCCCGTTGCGGAACGACGCGGCCTCGATGCCGAGGCCGGTGACCGCGCCGCCGATCGTGATCGTGCGCAGCTGCGGCACGACGAGCGGGACGTAGCCGTGCGGCAGCAGCTCGTCGACGAGCTGCTCGTAGGTCGTCAGCCCGCCGACGAGGGCGGTCGCCGGCTGGCCGTCCCGGCCCGGGCGCACCTCGACGACGCCGCGGAACGCCGACAGGTCCAGTCCCGGCGCGTCGGTGGCGCTGCGGGTCCGGAAGAGGTTGGACGTGCGCTTGGCGAGCCGCACGGGCCGGTCGGGCGGGAGGCCCGCATACGCCCTCTTCGCCCGCTCGAGCGCGCGCTCGTGCTCGTGGAGCCGATCGGCGGACTGGCGCCGATCCGCCAGGGAGGCGACTCGAGGGGTTGTCACCATCGCAGTCAAGCAGATCACCTCGGCAGCTGCGGATCCGGCTACTCGGTGGCCAGCATGGTGGCGCCGAGGCCGACCATCATGACGCCGCCGGTCGCCCCGAGCCTGTCGAGCCGACCGGGCTTGCGGGCGAACCACTCCCGTGCCCGGGCCGCGAGCAGCGCCCACATGCTGTCGCTGCAGACCGCCATGGCGCCGAAGAGGCCGCCGAGGAGCGCCATCTGCACGGCGACGTGCCCGGCCCCGGTGTTGACGAACTGCGGGAGGAAGGCGACGAAGAAGAGGACCGTCTTGGGGTTCGTCAGGCCGACGACCACGCCGACGCGCAGCGCATGAGGTCGCTTGGGCGACAGAGGTGTTCGCTGTGCTCCCATCGCCTCACGGGCCTCGTGGCGGTGCCGGATCGCCTGGATGCCGAGCCAGATGACGTAGGCGGCACCGGCGACCTTGATGACCGTGTAGGCGGTGGCGCTCGCCGCGACGACCGCACCGAGACCGACGGCGACGAGCAGCGCCTGCACGGTGACCCCGATCGCGTTGCCGGCGACCGACAGCAGCGCCTCACGGCGGCCCACGGTCAGGGCGCGCCCGATGGTGAAGAGCAGGCTGGGGCCCGGGACCTGGATGAAGAGGATCGACGCGATGAAGAAGGCGACCCACTGGCTCGATGACGGCACGGGGCCAGTGTGCTCCCGGAGGCGGAAACGGGCAGGCGTTTTTCGCGCCTCGGACACTAGCGTCGGTCACATGACGACCCCACCGCACGCGCACCGCACCGACCCGCCGCTGGACGCCGACGAGGCCACCACCCTCGTGGCCTTCCTCGACTACCACCGCGACACGCTCCGGATGAAGGCCGCGGGCCTGACCGCCGAGCAGCTCGCACGCCCGCTCCCGCCCTCGAGCCTGACCCTCGGTGGCCTGCTCAAGCACGTGGCGCTCAACGAGGCGAGCTGGTTCGGCGAGGTGCTGCGCGGGCGGCCGATGCCGGAGCCGTGGGCGAGCGCCGACTGGGACGCCGACCGCGACTGGGAGCTGACCTCCGCGAAGGACGACAGCCCGGAGGAGCTGCGCCGGCTGATGGACGAGTCGGTCGAGCAGGCCCGTCGCGACATCGACGCGGCGCTCACCGAGGGTGGCCTCGAGTTCCGGTCGGCGACCTTGTCCCGCAAGGAGAACCAGTCGTTCACGCTGCGGTGGATCCTGCTGCACATGATCGAGGAGTACGCCCGCCACAACGGTCACGCGGACTTCCTGCGCGAGGCGATCGACGGCGTCACGGGGGAGTGAGGGCCCGCCGCAGGCAGAAGCGGCGCAACGGCTCCACGTCGAGGACCTCGGCGAGGTCGCGGTAGCGCTGGGCCGCGTGCTCCCGCCGTCCCGTGCGCCACTCCAGGTCGGCGAGGGCGAGCGCCGCGTCACGGCTCGCGTATGCCGGCCCGCGTGTCTCGAGGGACGTGAGCTCCCGCTCGACCTCGGTGAGCGACGTCGTCGCCCCGAGGTCCGCGCCGACGTCCGCGCCGGCGAGGACGGCGTGGGCCGTGGCGACGAGGCGGGCGACCCGGACCGAGGGGGAGGGCCAGCGCTCCTCGAGGGCACCGTAGAGCAGGGCGATGCGTGGCCAGTCGGTGCGCTCGAACGACGGCGCGATGGAGTGCAGGCCGGCGATCGCGGCCTCGATGGCGAAGCGTCCGTCGCCTGCGGCCGCCATCGTGGCGTCGTCGAGGCCGGCGGCCAGCAGCGCACGGTCCCACCGCGTGCGGTCCACCTCGTCGAGGGCGAGGGCCGTGCCCGTGGGGTCGAGCCGTCCCGGGCGGCGTGCGAGCCCGAGCCGGATGACCGCGCGCAGGCCGCGGACCTCGGTGTCACGGGGGAAGGTGGCGACGAGTGCGTCGGCGATGGACAGCGCCTGGCGGCCGGTGTCGGACAGGGCGTCGGCCGGGTCGAGGGCCGTGCGGTGCGCCACGGTGAACATGGCTGCGACACAGGCGAGCACGACGGGCAGTCGCCGCTCCTGCTCGGCCGGCGGCGGCACGTGGAAGGCACCGCGGGCCTCGGCGAGCGCGCGCTTCGCGCGGGTGAGCCGAGCGGCGGCAGCAGTGTCCTGCACCCCGAGGTGCCCGGCGATCTCGGGAATCGTCAGCCCGCAGACGACCCGCAGGGCCAGGACCATGCGCGAGGTGGGGGAGAGCGCCTCGTCGCAGGCCACGAAGAGCAGCGCGAGGCGGTCGTCGAGGCCCTGGTGGGTGAGGTCGGGTTCCATGACGGCGTGGCCGGACGGGTCGGTGGGAGCATCCACCTCGGGACGGGCGAGCTGCGGCGCGAGGCGTCGCTCCACCGTGCGCCGGCGGGCGTCGTCGAGCCAGGCGCGCTTGGCCACGGACGTGCACCAGGCGGCATACGACTCGATGGGACCGCCACCGGCGCGCTCGTGGGCCGCTGCCCGCGCGACGGCCTCGGCGGCATACTCCTCCGCGTCGTCGAGGCTGCCGGTGAAGGAGGCGAGGGCGCGCACGATGCGCGGCCACGCCTCCTCGAACTCACCCGACCCGAGCGGCACTCACATCCCCGTCGGGAAGACCTTGCGCCACTCGATGTGGCCACCGGTGGGCACCAGGGCGGCGATGCGACGGGCGGTGTCCTCGTCGTCGGCCTCGACGAGGTAGAAGCCGGTGATGACCTCGGAGGTGTCGGGGAACGGACCGTCGGTGTAGACGGCGTCCTCGACCAGCCGGTCACCCGAGCCGGGGGTCACGACGCCGCCGTGACGCTGGTTCTGCAGGGCGGCGCCGCCGACGATGCGGGCTCCGAGCTCGGCAACGGCCTTCTGGAAGGCCTGGTGCTCGGGGAACGTCCCCCCGGTGGCGGGTGCCTCCCCTGAGGACGCGGCGCCCGGGGCTCCCGGGTCCTTGCCGGCGGGGCCCGAGCCGGCACCAGCCGCGGCGTCGAGGAAGGCGTCGGAGTCCCAGTCGGGCTCGTGGATCAGGTATGCGTATGTCTCGGTCATGGCCGGCTCCTCCTCGAGCGGGTGCGCAGGGCGATGCTGCCTGCGCAGGTGGCGACCCTCGCCACATCATCCTGACGAACTCGGCCGCGAGGAATCGACACGCCTTCGCGACTTTCTCGGGACTGGCCCCGACCCCGCTCAATCGCGTGCGCCGAGGCGCTGCAGGCGCGCCTCGAGGGAGGCGCGACGGTGGGCGTTGCCCTCGAGCTCGAGGTAGCGCGTGCCGAAGGTGGCCAGGAGGGCGTCGTCGAGGCGGCGCACCGCACCGGGCGGGTACTTGTAGCCCATGCGCTCGATCAGGTCGGCGCCGTCGACGGGTGCGATCACCTCCTCGAGGGCGCCGACGGAGGTGATGCCCAGCTCGAGCAGCAGGCCGGAGACCCAGGTGTAGTGGTCGGTGCGCGCCCAGCCGGCGCCGGCGTAGCGGGAGGCGAGGAACTTCGCGAGGTCCTGGGAGCTGATCCGAGGGTCGTGCTCGGCCGGGACGGCCAGGGTCGGCGGCACGGCCATCTGGAGGCGGTCGCGGATCGCGGAGAACTCACGGTCGGCCAGCTCGATGAGCCCGGCGGCGAGGGTGAACCGGCGGTCCAGCTCGTGGGCGTGCTCCTCGGGAATGGTGCCCTTGTAGCGGATGTCGTGCTCGAACTCGGCCCAGGCGTGCTGCAGCACGGTGCGGATCTGCACGGAGGCGCTCAGGCGGCGCAGCGACTGGTAGGCCGCGGGCACCGTGCGGCTCGCGTCGACCGAGACCAGCAGGTGCCGGCTGGCGTAGCCGAACCGGCCGGCGCGGGCGGTCTCGAGGCCGAGGTCCCGGTCATCGAGGACGGCGAGCTCCTCGCCCAGCAGCTCCGCCACGGCCGCGACGTCGTCGTGGACGTAGGTGATGACACGGACGCCGATCTGGTCGGTGATGTCGGCCAACGGCTCGGGGTAGAGCAGCTGGCCGTCGCGGCGGCGCTCGGCCTTGGCCGCGAACGAGGCCACGGTCTTGGTGCGGCCCGTCACACTGAGGTAGTTGATGCCCGCATCGTCGAGCAAACCGGTGACCATCTCGACAAAGAGCCCCGTCGCCGCCTCGAGGTCGGGGCGCACCCCGGCGTATGCCGCCGCCGCCTCGCTGATCTCGGTCGGCGGCGTCGTCGCCTCGTCGGTCGCCCCTGCACCCTTGCTCTCGGCCATGCGGCCATCCTGCCGTGGTCGCAGCGCTGGTGGTGAACGGTGGTCCCGGAACCACCACAGGTCCTCTCGGTCGGAGGCTCCCCACCCGTGGCGCGCGCCCCACCACGTGGGAACGCCGGGAGCGACGGCGGCATGCGCCGGGAAGGCACGCATCGCAGCATCGACGAGGCCGACGGCTCCGTCGTCCTCCCAGTCGTGGCAGCGTGGCCGGATGTCGTCACTGGCGGGGCAGGGGAAGAGGTGCGAGAGGCCGACGCCGAAGCCGAGGGCACGGAAGAGCGACATGGCTGCCTCGAGGGTGATGTTGTGGTGACCTGCCTCGAGGCGCGAGATGCGGCTGTGCGGGACGCCGAGCCTCTCCGCGAGCTGGCGCTGGCTGAGCAGGTAGGCGCGGCGGACGTGGCGTAGCGCGTTGCCGAAGGCGTCAGGTCCGTGGCCGAGGGGCGTGCTCATCCGCCCACACTGCTCGGACGCTCGGTGCCCGTCCACGCGGTGGGAGTGACCTGTGGATCGGGGCTGGCTGAGCCCGGTGGGTGTGGACGAGCGGTAGGTCGGGCAGCGCTCCCGACGACGGGTGGTAGGGGCGGCGCACTGTGCGGTGGGTCGCCCGGTGACCCAGCGGCGTCGGGTGGTGCGGGAGGGCTGTGTTCGGGTGGGTGGGCGCTCGGGTGGGTCGGTCGGTCCGGGTGCGGTGCCTTGGGTTGCCGGGGTGACCCAGCGGCGTCGGGCGGTTCGGGCGGGCTGTGTTGTGGTGGAGCGGGCGCTGTGTGGGTCGGTCGGGCCGGGTGCTGTGCGTTGGGTCGCCAGGTGACCAAGCGGCGTCGGGCGGTTCGGGGGGCCTGTGTTCGGGCGGGTCGGCGCTCGGGTGGGCCGGTCGGTCCGGGTGCGGTGCGTTGGGTCGCCTGGTGACGCAGCGGCATCGGGCTCGGCGGTTGGGTCGCGGGATAACCCAGCGCACAGCGCCCCCTCGTCCCGCGCCTGAGGTCGGGGCCGGCCCGCGGTCGGTCGGCTCGGGCGGCGGAAGCGGGCGGCGCTGCGCCGGTTGGCGGAGCTGGGGTCAGCAGTCCCGAGCGGTGTGCGTGGGTCATCGGGCGACCCAACGGCGTCGGCGAGGGCGGCTGGGTCACGTGGCAACCCAACGCACAGGCGGTTAGGAGGGGGCTCGCCAGCTCGTGCCGTCGGTCACGAGCGACGACGAGCGACGGCCCAATCTCACCAGTCGGCGCCGCGGCACTCCGAGCGGTCCGTGGTCTCGACCTGCAGCGTCGCGTGCGCGACGTGGAAGCGCTCGCGGAGCATACGGCTCGCCTCCTCGAGCACGTCGTGCCCGGCGTCACCGGCTGCCACCACCAGGTGGGCGGTGGCGACGTCCATACCGGACGTCAGAGTCCACACGTGCAGGTCGTGGACCTCGGTGACGCCCGGCACCTCGCCGAGGGCTTGCTCCAGCTCGCCGGGGTCCATGCCCGTCGGTGCGTGCTGGCCGAGCACCGTCAGCACCTCACGCCCGAGCCCCACCGCGCGCACGGCCACGAAGACCGCGATCGCGAGGGCGACCACCGTGTCCCACCGCGCGCTCCCGGTCGCCCGCACCAGCAGGGCCGCGACGATGACGCCGATGGAGCCCACCGTGTCGGCGACGACCTCGAGGTAGGCGCCCTTGACGTTGAGGCTCTCGCCGGCGCCGCCGCGCAGCATGAACAGGGCGATGAGGTTGACCGCGAGACCGATGACGCCGACGACGAGCATGGTGCCCGAGGCGATCTCAGGACGGGCGCCGATGCGTCCGAGGGCCTCGACGGCGATGTAGACGGACACCCCCAGCATCAGCAGCACGGCGAGGCCCGAGGCGAAGACCTCCGCGCGATAGGAGCCGAAGGTGCGGCGGCCGGTCGTGTCGGCACGCGTGGCGATCCGGGTGGCGACCAGCGCCGCCCCGAGGGTCACGACGTCGGCCGCCATGTGTCCCGCGTCGGA
>Ga0308174_10000575_pt1 | contig 15793 bp, 9 predicted proteins | sample PhyPR2_FD_203894 | JGI IMG/M metagenome (GOLD analysis project Ga0308174, IMG submission 203894) | Soil microbial communities from UC Gill Tract Community Farm, Albany, California, United States - DLSLS.P.R2 | ecosystem: Environmental > Terrestrial > Soil > Agricultural land | place: USA...
GGAACTTACGCGAACGCTCCGCTGGCCTCGATTTTGTTTCTTCCCCTCACCAGACTGGGGCCCCCAGTCAAGATGCTCCGTGGTGAGTGTTGAGCCCTTATCTGCGAAAATAGAAGTAGGAGCCTCCCGTGAAACCAATCTACATTGCCACCTTCCATCAGTCGCGCTTTGGCAAGCTCATGGACATGACGGTGCCCATGATTGTCGATGCGGCCATAGCCGGTGCATGCCGCCAGATCGACATTCCGGCATCGGCGCTCGACGTAGGTTCCATTGGCGCCGCCTGCAATTTCAGCCTCAACGAACAGGGACTCCTCGCCGGCCTCATGGCCATGACTCCCGGACTCGCCGGCAAGCCCATCGAGGCGGTGGAAAACGCCTGCGCATCGGGCGGCCAGGCGGTACTCTCCGTCATCCAAAAGTTGCAAATCGGGCTGGGCGAAACAGGCATCGCCGTGGGCTACGAAAAAATGCGCGACGCCGAAGGCAAGATGGACGGCAAACTGGTCGGCAAAGTCCTTGGCTACTTCTCGCACCCCGGCGAGCGCGAAGGCAAGGTCTTCGTCTTCCCGCACATCTTCGCCGAAGTCATGAAGCAGTATCAGGACGAGTACGGCGTCACCGAGCGCGACCTGGCCCACATCCCGGTGCAGGAGTACGCCAATGCCCGCTACAACCCGTGCGCGCAGATGAGCAAAGTGCAGATCACCCTGGATCAGGCCGTCAAGATCGAGGGCATCAATCGCTACGTCGTCGATGGCCTGCCGCTCAAAACGTACGATTGCTCGCAGATCACCGACGGCTATGCCTCGCTGATTCTGGCCACCGAGGAAGGACTGGCGCGGCTCGGCCTGAAACCCGCCGATTGTGTCCGGATCGCCGGTTGGGGCCAGGCCACCGACCCTCTGCAAAAGGCCGGCCGCGACGTGCTCCGTCCCACCGGCGCATATAATGCCATGCGCGCCGCCTATCAGATGGCTGGTGTGTCACCCGACGACGTGAACGTGGCCGAAGTCCACGATTGCTTCAGCGTGATGGGTGCGATCGGCACGGAAGTGATTGGCAAGGCCGAGCCCGGCAAAGGCGCCCAATATTGGGTCGAGGGTAAGGCCGCTCCCGAGGGCGAATGCGGAATTAACACTTCCGGCGGCCTCATCGCGAAAGGCCATCCCGTCGGTGCAACCGGCATCGCCATGATTGGATGGTCGGCGCTGCAATTACGGGGACGCGCGCCCGCCGAGTTGCAGGTGAAGAATCCGAAACTCGCCGCCACCTTCAATATCGGCGGCCCGATTTGCGCCAGCGTCTGCACCGTCCTCAAGTAGCCGACGGCGCTGCACACTGGTCTCCCGATTGCTGGTTGAACCCTCAGTCATGAAATCCGAGCGGGAGTCTGTTTCAATACCATTCGCCGGTGCGGGTGCGCCACCCGACGGCCTATTCGCCTGGGACGCTCCGGATGGAAGCGGGCGCGTGACGTTGAGCGCGTCGCTGATTCGCGATTTGGGACAGGAGGCCATCCGGGGATTCCTCGCGATTCCACGGCGCGGCATGGAAATCGGCGGCCTGCTTTTTGGCAATGTGCGGCACGAGTCCGGCGTTCCGCTTTTCGAAATCACCGCAGCCGAAGAGGTGCCCTGCGAGCATCGCTTCGGTCCGTCCTATACGCTCGACGCTCAGGATCGAACTCGCCTCTCGACATCGCTGGCCCGCCGGCGGCGTGACGGCTCTCCTCCGGTGATCGGCTTCTATCACAGCTACACGGGCAGGGAAGCGCAACTGGACGAGAACGATCGGGAACTGATCTCCGCGCTGTTTCCGGATCGCGATTTCCTGTATCTGCTGCTCCAGCCGCAAAACGCCGAATCGTGCACCGGCTGTTTCGAAATCGGCAAAACCGCTGCGGCTGCACGGGAGGAAATTAAACCCGAAGAGACGCCGCGTCCGCTGTTTGTCCCCGAACACGAGGAGGAACACCAGCCCGCTCGGCCGTCGCACAATTGGCTGGTTCCGCTGCTTTGTATTCTGGCCGCGTTCGCGATCATCGCCGGATACCGCTGGTGGAAATCTGCTCCCGCTCCCGAACCCGGGTTGGCCTCGCTGGGCTTCGATGCGCAGCGGTCGGGCAGCGAACTCATGCTCCGCTGGAATGGCGCCGCGCCCGCATTGTCGCGCGCCACTCGCGGTGTTCTCGCAGTGACCGATGGCGCGCAGCCTTCGGAGATCGCTCTGACGCCGGATCAACTGCGCCGCGGCTCGTTCCCGTATCGGCCAGCCACGCCCGATCCGCTATTTCACCTGAAGGCGTACGCGGGCGCGAACCTGATTGCCGTGGATACGGTGCACGTTCTGCAATCGCCGGCGCCGCCCCCACCGCCGCCCCCGGCCGAACCAGCCGCGGCCGAAGTCGCGGCGATACCCCGCCGCAAAGTCGAGCCCCTGATCTCCGCCGGAATCCGCAACCGCCTGACCGCGCCGATGGCCATCCGGGTAAACGTCCAGATCAATAAGGCCGGCTTCGTCAATCACGCATCGAGCGATGTCACCGAACACGGCCTCCGCCGCTATCTGGCGAACGCGGCCGTCAAGGCGGCATACCACTGGCGATTCACTCCGGCCCGCGCCCCCGACGGCACGCCGGTGGCCTCCACCTCGGCCATTTCCTTCGAATTCAAGCCGTAAAGCGGGGCAGGAGCTTCCGCTTGCCAACCAATTTTTCAGCTCCTTGACGGAAGGCAACAAATCACGCTATCGCAGCCGCTACTCCTGCCGCAACGCCACCGTCGGATCGATCCTCGCCGCTCGCCGTGCGGGAAGATAGCAAGCCACGAGCGATACCACCGACAGCAACATAAACACCCCGGCATACGTGATCGCATCCGTCGGCGTCACTCCGAAGAGGATGCCTCGCAGGGCCTTCCCCGTGGCGGCGCTGAGCAGAAACCCAAGCACCAGGCCGGTCGCCGTGAGAACCAGCCCCTCCCGCAGGATGCTCCGCAGCACCTGCTGCGAGGACGCCCCCAGCGCCATGCGGATTCCGAAATCGCGCGTACGCCGCGACAGATGAAACGTAATCACGGCATACAGTCCGATCGAGGCTAGCAGCAGCGCGGCCACCGCGAACACACCCAGTAGCGACGCGATGGCGAGAACCGGCCCCATGAAGTTTTCCATTTGCGCCTGCATCGTGCGCACGGTAAAGATGGGCACCCGCGAATCGGTCTCGCGCACGGCCGTCCGTATCGCGGGCGCGACGGATCCGGCCGGAATATTGTGTCGCACGAACAGTGTCATCTCTCCGGCTCGCGCGGTTCCCTGCGCTTCGGGCAGAAACAGGAAATTGTGCGGGGCGGCCGGTTGCGAGTTGGTGAAAAAGCCATTCGCAGCCACGCCCACCACTTCGGCCGCCTGCCGCTCCTCGCCGATCAGCAGCGTTTGGCCCAGCGCCGGACGACCCGGCCACAGCGCGGCGGCGAGGTCCTGATTCACGATGACCACAGCCTGCGCGCCGCTCCGGTCCTGGCTGGTGAAGTCGCGGCCGGCCAGAATCGGATTGCCGAACGTCCGCATGCAATTAGGCCCCGCAAGATTGCTTTCCACGCGGAACGATTCTCGCGAGCCGGCACTCTGCACGCGTACACGCGACCACCAGTTCGGCGGCACCGTCCGCGCGAACGAGGCGGCGCTCACGCCCGGAATCGCTCGCACGCGCGACTCCAGCCTTTCGAGCAGCGCGAGGTTCTGCGCGTGCGTGAGAGCGGCGCCGGTAGTCTCGATGTCCACCAGCAGCAGGCCTCCGCTATCCCGCCCTGTATTTGTCGCGTCGATCAGATAGAGCGACCGGTACGCCAGTCCGGCGCTGGTCAACAGCACCACGCACAGCGCCAGTTGCACCACCACCAGGCAGTTGGCCAGGCGCGAACGGCCCTGCACCACGCCGTGCTCTCCGGCCTTCAGCCACGGCAGCAGTTGCTGGCGCCAGGCGCTGACCGCCGGAGCCAGCGTGAATGCCAGCGTGCTCAGCACGGCCAGAATCATGGCGAACACGGCCACCCGCCAGTCGGGCGAGAGATCCAGCGCAATCGCGCCGCCGGGCCGCGCCGGCAGAAGCCGCGGGAGCGCGCGAGAGGCCCATTCGGCCATCAGGCAGGCGGCCGCCCATGCGGTGGTGGACAGCACAATGCTCTCGGCCAGCAACAGGCGAAGGATGCGGCCGCGCGATGCGCCCATCGACTGCCGGACGGCCATCTCCCGCTGCCGGGCCGCGCTACGCGCCAGCATCAGATTGGCCACATTGGCGCACACGACCACAAGCGCCAGCAACGCGACCGACAACAGGATCGCCATGAACAGGCGGATGCGCTGCACGCCGGGACCGAGTGCTGAGTACTGCTCCAGCTCGACCCCCAACAGGCCATTCGCTTTGGGATCGGCAGCGGCGAGGCGTCGCGAGATCGTTTCAAATTCGGCCCGCGCCTGCGCCAGCGTCGCGCCGCGAACCAGGCGGCCGATCAATTCGACCCCGCGATCGGTCCTGTCGAGCAGGCGCCGCTCCGTTCCGCTGACGCGCGCGTAACTCTCGATCGGCACCCACACGTCCAGGTCCTCGGCGATCTGCACGCCCCGAAACTGCGGCGGAGCTACGCCCACCACGGTCGCTGCATAGCCGTTCAGTTCGATCGATCGTCCCGCAATGTCCGGCGCGCCCTCGAACCGCTCCTGCCAAAGCCGGTAGCTGATGACGGCGGTCAGCCCGGCCCCCTCGGAGCGATCCTCGTCTTCGCGAAACGAACGGCCCTTGGCCATCACCACACCGGCCGTGTTGAAGTAATTAGCCGTAACGCGGCAGCCGCGGAAGCCATAGCTGCCGTCCTTCAACGCCAGCGTGAACCGCTCGAAGCCGCGCGCCAGGATCGGCCGCAGTGTCCGCGATTGCGCCACATAATCGCGATAATTCAGATAGCTGTTCCCCGGATCGTCACTGCGGCCGCGAATGGTGACCCCCATGGACACCAGCCGTTCGGCTCGCACTCCCGGCCGAGGGCGCGTCAGAATGCCGTGTATCGCCGTGTAGATCGTGGTGTTGATGCCGATGCCGAGCGCCACCAGCAGGATCACCGCCGCGCTGAAAGCCGGCGCCTTGGTGATGACCCACACGGCGCCGCGCAGTTCCTGCAAGAACTGTTCGACCGCCGTCCATCCCCACGAATCGCGCGTAGTTTCCTTCACCAGGGTCGTGTTTCCGAACTCGCGAAGCGCATTCAAGCGCGCCTGTTCGGCGGTCTCGCCGCGCTCCAAACGGTCCTGAATAGCCATCCGCAGATGGGCTTCGATCTCTTCGTCCAGCTCGCGATGTCTCCGGGTGCGCCACATGATGTAGAGAGTCTACACCGATGGAGGTAGATTGTCTACTGCCATGCGGCTTCGATAAATTATACCCATGTACGACACGGAAATCGGCGAGTGGCGGGGGGCGGACCCCGCGGAATTGGACGGCTTGGCCGAGGTGTTGCACGCCGCCGTGCACGCCGGCGCCAGCGTCAGTTTCATCCTGCCCTTTTCGAAGGACGACGCTCGCGCCTTCTGGGCCGACAAGATCCTGCCGGATGTGCGCCGCCGCAAACGCCGCGTGCTGATTGCGCGCGGCAGTGGCATTCTGGCCGGAACGGTCCAACTGAATCTGGATGTTCCGCCGAATCAGGCGCACCGCGCCGAAGTGATCAAACTGCTGGTGCATCCCGCAGCGCGCCGCCGGGGGATCGCAAGGGCGCTGATGACAGCCATCGAAGAAATTGCCCGAGCGGAAGGCCGCACCCTCCTCACGCTCGACACGCGGACCGGCGACGCCGCCGAACCGCTGTATCTGTCGCTGGGCTACGTGCTGGCGGGTGTGATTCCGCGCTATGCAAGACACCCTGCGGAGTCCCGGCTCGAAGGTACGAGCATCCTGTACAAAGAACTCACTGCTTGATGGCGCGCAAGTCGGCCGACGTGTTCTCGCCCGCACGTACCGTGATGGTGCCGGCGTAATTCACCAGGCTGGCATCGTCCCACATCGTCGCGTACCAGGGAGTAGGACTGTCCCCGCCGATCGCCACCGCGTAATACTCTCCCGGGCGAACCGCTGCAATTGCGTAGCGATCATCCCAGTCGCACGGCGCGAACAACACAAATCCCGCTCGCCACAGACCTTTATCGTGCGGGAGCAGCCTCACGGTCCCACCGGCGCACTTCTCCACCGTACCGCGGACAGTTCCCCCTCCAGCCTTATACGTGACCGTCAGCGGCGCAGCACCCGGCTGGATTTCGACGCCTGACTCGAGGGCATCGTGTCCGCCGATCCGAATGGAGTCGAGATAATACTTCGGCGGTGGCGGTCCGGGGAGAATCTGGTACGCGCCTGGGTACACATTCTGAATCTGGAAGTCACCTTTCGGGTCCGGGATGCCGGTCGGGAACGCGCCGCCCGCAGTAAAAGCTAGGACGACGCTTGGCGGCTTGGGAGCGGGCGCCCCTTCGGCAACCTCGATTACGATCTTTCCCTGAATCGCAAACGGCGCGGCGGCCCGTAACACAAGTACTTCCGAATCGTGGTCTCTTAACTGTACCCGCTGCTCCGCCGACAGTTTAGCCCCGGCCTGATCCGCGCTCGCGGAGATTCGCCATTCGCCCTCGGCAACAGCTTCGAAGTCAAACGCGCCTTCAGCTCCGGTGGTCCGAGTCATGCCGGGTGCGCCGGTGCTCTTGCGCAGGGTCACTGTGGCCTTAGGAACTGGATTGCCTCTGAAGTCGAGCACCACGCCGCGAATGCGATGGGCGGGAACTGCGGCCAGTTTGATATCCAGGTTCGAGATCTCGCCTCCGATTCGAACCATGACACCCGCGGTCAGTCGAGGGTCGGTCACGCCGGGATAGAACGTCTGCGCCCAATCGAGTCGCTGACCGTCGCGCGACGCCGGTGCCTTCCATGACGCGGGCGCGATCGCCGACAACAGCCACATGCCGGGAACGTCCAGATCGGTGACGATGTATTCTCCCTTCTCGTTGGTTTTCGTTTGACGGGAAATGCCGCTACACGAAGGTGGCTTACACAACCAGCTTTCTCCCCAATGCAACAGAATGCCGGCATTTGGGACCGGCTGTCCCACGGGATCCAACACCCTTCCCGAGATCTTGCCGATCGGCGGCATCTTGACTTCGAGGCTCACCGGTTCGCCGTCCGCTACCACTTCAAACGGTTGGCCGCCGCGCTCCGTGAGGAAACATCGTCCGCATTCCCGCTCGAAATCTTCGTCCACGAGAAAATTGGGAATGGGCCAGAAGCCGCGAGCCGTATAGGTTGCGATATAGCTGCCGGCGTCTACTTTATCGATCCGAAAATGGCCCTGTGAATCCGTCGCCGCCGAGTAGGCGACCTTGTCGGCCCGAATCAGATTTACAGCAACCCCGGCGACACCGATGCCCGTGACTGAGTTGACTACATGGCCATCCACCGTTTGCGCCGCGCCAACGGCCCCGGCCAGCATGGATGCGATGAAGATCAAACGCAACACACAGCTATCGTACGACACGCCCCTACTTCGGCGGCCAGATGCGGAATTCGCCGCTGCAGTGCAGCAGCCCCATCATGTACCACATGCCGTCGTAATACCGATACTGCCCCGACGGAATCGGCGTCGCCCACAGCGCCTCGACGAACTTCCGCGCCCGCGGATCGCTGGCCGCCAGTGAAGCCACGGCATTCGTCGCGACCAGCGCCGGTGAGTGGGTGTTCCTCACCTCATTGCCATCCAGCGTGTACTGATTGCCGTACGTGTCCATCCCCTTAGATTCGAAAAACGCCTGGATCCGGTCGCTCAGCACGCGTTCCCGCGGATCGGCGGCCCACCACGACCAATCCACCGACCAGTTGGCCGCCGTCCGCCATGCATCGGCCGCGAAGTTCACGCCGCGGCCCGAAAGCGTGCTGCCGTCGAAGTTGGCGTAATTCGGCGCCAGCCCCGTCTTGGGATTCGTCACCTTCTGAAAATAGTCGCGGCTGATTTTCGCCGCGTCGGCCCAAAACGCGCGATCGGTCGCCGGACCCCAGCGCGCCCAAAGCTCATAGAACGCCGGCAAATGGTAGGACGGATCGGTATGGTCGGGCCGCCGGTTGTCAGGCGTGAACCGAACCATCTTGTACTCGGCGTTGAATTCCGCCCCGTCCGTCTCCGATCCGCGATTCGTCGGTCCGCTGATCACCGCGCGATTCTTCATCGCGTCCAGCAGCCGGTCGGCTTCGGCGCGATAGTTGTAGATCCCCTTGCCGCTCCCCCAGCGGCCGTCGGCGAAATACAGGGCCATCGTCCAATACTCTTCGCCGTCGGGCGCGGGCGATTCGCTGTTCGGCGTGCCGTCCGTTTTCATCGACCAGGAAAAGAACTTGTACGAAGGGTGTGCCGGGTTGTCGTGATACATGAAGGTCTTCGACCAGTTCCACAACGCGTCGAACTCGGCCTTCTTATTCATCTGCACCGCGATCATCATGCCGTAGGACATGCCTTCGGATCGCACGTCCTTGTTGTTGATGTCGGTGACGTACGCCAGCGGTCCGTTGGCATTTTGGCCGGCGGAGTAGTACAGCGTCTGTGTATCGGGATCGCCGTGGAAGAGTTGCTGGAACGCGGCATCGATTTTTCGCGTGATTTCGGCTGGCGAGTGGCCGGCTTCCTGGAAGAGATTGCGATAGCGCTTGGTGGCAAAAGCGCCGTTTTGCGCTGTGGCGGCGAAAGACGCGCAAAGGAGCAGAGGGAGGAGCCTTTTCATTGGAAACGTAGCCTGTCCAACTCCATCGTACGCGTTCTCAGTGCCGGTTGAAAACGAACGTGAGGACGTAATCGCTGGCCATTGGCTGTCCGTTTCTCCGCGCCGGTTCGAACCGCCAGAGACGCGCCGCCTGAACCGCCCAGGGCGCCAGCAGCTTCTGCGCCGGATTGAGATCGCCCACTGGTGTGGCGCTCGATACGGCGCCGGAAGGTTCGATCTGCACTCTGATATCAATCGACTGCGTGTCGTGCGGCATGATCCGCTCCAACAACGACCGGGTGGTTTGCGGAATCGACGGGTTCACTCTGCGCGACGGAACGGGCGACACAAAGGTAATCGACGTCACCTGTGCAGGCGTAGCGGCATTCGGTGTGCGAGCGGGGGGAGCCGCGGGAGGAAGCGGCGCACTCAACGTTCCCGGCAGAGCTTGCAGTGCGTTTGCGTTTCCGGCTGTTCCGGCAGCCGAAGGAGATATCTGTGGCGGGGTAATGACCACCGGACTCTGCTTGGGCTGGGTGGGCGCCGCCAGGTTTCGAACGCTCGCGCGCGACGATCCGCTTTCCAGCGGACGAGAGACCAGCGGGACGCTCGGCCCGCGCACCGTGGGCGCTTGGGCCGGAGTCGTCGGCGCTGGTGGCGCCACCGGCGAGGGAGTGATGCCGGTCGCTACCGAGAGCGACTCGCCGCTGAAATGGTCGCGATCCCGATAAATCTCCAGGCGGAAGTCCACCTGGCCGGTTCGCGGCACATACACAGCGCTGCCGTCGAGCAGTTGATTGCGGTCCAGGGTCAACTGCTGGCGCGAGTCTCCGTCATGAATGGTCAAAGTCCCCGAAGTGCTCTGCTTAACCAGCGCGCTGTCGCGATTCCAGCCCACCGCGATACCTCCGATGGTCGCGTGAGCCGTGAGCCCGATCGGGCTGGCGGCGCCTGCCGGGGGAGCGGGGCGCCGCCAGAGCATCAGGGCCGCCAATACGAAGAGGGCAGCCATCGTCAGACAGAGCAACACGAACGCTCGCCGTCGAGCCGGTGGCCGCGCCGCCGCAACCGCAGTGGCAGGGGGATGCGGCGCGAGAATGGGACCGGGAGCCGGAGGCGGAACCGGGGTCGGGGCCGGCAGCGCGCGCAGGTTCTCGATGGGCGAGCGATGCACCTCCACCCAGATGCCCTCGTGACGGCGGTACACCCGCGCCTCGTTTACATTCTTCCCTTCCAGGGGCACGAGCAGTAGCAGAGGATCGGGAACCTGCAGCAGGTCGGCAAGCGCGTGGTCCACATCCTGCGGCGCTGCTTCGTGAAGCGGCGAGCCGCCGGTGCGCTGGCTGCGAAAATGACCGATGATCTTCGGGCCGTCGCGGAACTGTTCGATGGACTGCTTCCACTTCTCGACATCGGCTGAACTCAGCCAAAATGAAGGGCCGAACCTGTATTCAATGGCCAGCGGCTGAATCGCATCGATCTGTACACCGCGGCCCGTCGATCCTAATAGCAGCCCGCCCACTTCGAATTTCTGCCCGGGCCGCCGGTCGACACCTTCCAGCACAGCCATTTGCAGGTCGAGCATTGCGCTGCCGGCCGCGTGGATCGCAAAGTTGGTTTCCTGAGGACGTGACAAGACACCTGATAATAAGCGCACGCGGCGACCCTGTAAACACTGGGCCGCCGCGCATGGTCCGTGAAAGAACCAACAGCCGGATCGTACGGAAAAGTCCGTTTACGCCTTCGCATCGATCAGCGAGCGGTACGGCTTCCCGACTTCCTGAGCGTCCACCACAGCCACGGCCGCCAGATGCACGATGTCGTTCACTTCCGACCCGCGCTGCAGCACATGAACGGGCTTCGACAGCCCCGTGAGCAGCGGACCGATCAACTCCGCGCCGCCGATCCGCTGCAATAGCTTGTAAGCGATGTTGCCGGATTCCAGGTTGGGGAACACCAGCACGTTCGCGCCGCCCTTTAACGTGCTGAACGGGTACGTCTCTTCGATGATCTGCGGCACGACGGCCGTGTCCGCCTGCATTTCGCCGTCGATCATCAGATGCGGAGCGCGCTGCCGGACCAGTTCCACGGCGCGGCGCGCCTTGTCGGCCAGCGGATGGCGCGTGCTGCCGAAATTCGAGAAGCTCAGCATGGCGACACGCGGCTCCTGGTTGAAGCGACGCGCCTTCTCGGCGGCCATGATCGCGATTTCGGCCAGATCCTCTGCGGATGGCTCGATATTCACCGTGGCATCGGCCAGGAAGTAAATGTCGCCCTTGGGCGTGATCAGCACGTACACGCCGGCCACGCGCTTCAACTCCGGCCGCACGTCGATCACTTGAAGCGCCGGCCGAATCGTATCCGGGTAATGCGTCGTCAGGCCGCCGATCAGCGCATCGGCATCGCCGAGTCGCACCATCATGCTGCCGAACGTAGTGGGGTTGAGAATCAACTGGTGGGCTTCGGTGTGCGTGACGCCCTTGCGCTGCCGCAGGCTGAAGAACTCCTCGGCATACACCTCCAGGCGCGAATATTTGGTCGGTTCGACGATTTCGATCCCCTTCAGGTGAAGGTGCAGTTCGGCTGCCTTGGCCTCGATAGCGTCGCGCTTGCCGAGCAGAATCGGAGTGGCGATCTTCTCGTCCAGCAGAATCTGGCAGGCGCGCAGGATCTTGCCTTCCTCGCCTTCGCTGAAGACCAGCCGCTTGGGCTCCTTCTGTGCCTTGTTGATCATCGCGCGCATCACGCCATGCGCGGTGCCGAGGCGCCGCTCCAGGGTCTCGCGATACTGTTCCAGATCCACCGGAGTCTGCGCCACGCCCGTTTCCATGGCGGCTTGCGCGACCGCCGAAGCCTCCCAGATGAGCACGCGCGGATCGAATGGCTTCGGAATGATGTACTCGCGGCCGAACTCGATCCGATCCACGCCGTAGGCGCGCAGCACCGAATCGGGCACGTCTTCCTTCGCCAGCGAGGCCAGCGCGCGCGTCGCGGCCAGTTTCATCTCGTCATTGATGGTCGTGGCCCGCACGTCCAGCGCTCCGCGGAAGATGAACGGAAAGCCCAGGACGTTGTTCACCTGGTTGGGATAGTCGGACCGGCCGGTGGCCACGATGGCGTCGGGCCGCGCGGCCTTGGCCACATCGTACGCGATTTCGGGGTCCGGATTGGCCAGCGCGAAGATCACCGGACTCGGCGCCATGCCCTTCACCATCTCGGCCGTGACCACGCCGCCGCTTGACAGTCCGAAGAACACGTCGGCGCCCACCAGCGCCTCGGTGAGCGTCCGCGCCGACGTTGCCGACGCGTAGCGCGCCTTATAGGGATTCATCCCCTCGGTGCGGCCCTGGTAGATCACGCCCTTGGTGTCGCACATGACGATGTTCTCGAGGCGGACGCCCAGGTTCACGTAGTGGGCCGCGCACGAAATCGCACTGGCGCCGGCGCCATTGAACACCACGTGGATGTCCTCGATCTTCTTGCCGCTGATCTCCAGGGCGTTCAGCAGTCCCGCGCCGGAAATGATCGCGGTGCCGTGCTGGTCGTCATGGAAGACCGGAATCTTCATCGTCTTCCGCAGCTCTTCTTCGATATAGAAGCACTCCGGCGCCTTGATGTCCTCCAGATTGATGCCGCCGAATGTGGGCTCCAGAATCTGGCAGGTGCGGATGATCTCGTCGGCGTTCTTCGTGTCGAGCTCGATGTCGAACACGTCGATATCGGCAAATCTCTTGAACAGAACGCCCTTGCCTTCCATGACGGGCTTACCGGCCAGCGCGCCGATATTTCCCAGGCCCAGTACGGCGGTCCCGTTGGAGATTACCGCAACCAGGTTGCCCTTGGCGGTGTACTTGTACGCCAGGCTCGGATCCTTCTCGATGGCAAGGCACGGAACGGCGACACCCGGCGTGTAAGCGAGGCTTAAATCCCGCTGGGTCCGGCAGGGTTTGGTGGGCACGACGGCGATTTTCCCGGCTGGGTCTGAAGAGTGGTACTCCAGGGCATCTTCGGGTCGGATGATCATAGAAAGAGCGCCTTTCAAGATAATTATACTCGCTTGTCTGATTCCACAGCCAGTTGTTTGTGGAAAATCCCATCATGGCACCACCCGAGGACGGTGTGCACGGATGTCCTTTGTTTCACCCCTTTGTAACGCCAATCCCCCCATAATCGGATCATGGACCCTGTGGAACTGCGCAACATCGACGCATACTGGCGGGCTGCCAATTATCTGTCCGTGGGACAGATCTACCTGTACGAGAATCCCCTTCTGCGGGAGCCGCTCAAGCTCGAACACATCAAGCCGCGCCTGCTGGGCCACTGGGGTACCACGCCGGGGCTGAACTTCATCTACGTTCACTGCAACCGCCTTATCCGCAAGTACGACCTGGACATGATTTACGTCTGCGGACCGGGCCACGGGGGTCCGGGCATGGTGGCCAACACTTACCTCGAAGGCACCTACAGCGAGATCTACCCCAACATCTCGCAGGATGCCGGCGGCATGCAGAAGCTGTTCAAGCAGTTCTCGTTTCCCGGCGGCATTCCCAGCCACGCCGCGCCCGAAACGCCCGGATCGATCCATGAGGGCGGCGAGTTGGGCTACGCACTGGTGCACGCGTACGGCGCCGTATTCGACAACCCCGACCTGATCGCCACCTGCGTGGTGGGCGATGGCGAGGCCGAGACCGGCGCCCTGGCCACAAGCTGGCACTCCAACAAGTTCCTCAATCCGGCGCGGGACGGCGCGGTGCTGCCGGTGCTGCACCTGAACGGCTACAAAATCGCCGGCCCCACAGTGCTGGCGCGCATTCCCAAGCAGGAACTGATCGACCTCTTCACCGGCTACGGCTACAAACCCTACTTCGTGGAAGGCGACGATCCCATGAAAATGCATGCCGCCATGGCCGACACCATGGAGAAGTGCATCCTGGAGATCCGCGACTTCCAGCAGAAGGCCCGCCAGGAGGGCCAAACGGCGCGCCCCACCTGGCCCATGATCATCCTGCGCTCGCCCAAGGGCTGGACCGGGCCCAAGGTGGTCGACGGCCTGGCGATCGAGGGAACGTTCCGCTCGCACCAGGTCCCGGTGACCGATTTCAAGGCCAAGCCGGCGCATATCAAGATCCTGGAAAGCTGGATGCGCAGCTACAAGCCCGAGGAGCTGTTCGACGAGCGTGGCACGTTCCTGCCCGAACTGAGAGCGCTGGCGCCGGACGGCTGCCGCCGCATGGGCGCCAATCCGCACGCCAATGGCGGACTGCTCCTCAAGGAACTCCGCATGCCGGAGTTCCCGCAGTACGCCGTGGAAGTGAAGAAGCCCGGCGCGGTGAACGCGGAAGCCACCAGAGTGCTCGGCGAGATGCTCCGCGACGTGATCAAGCTCAACATGGACGCCCGCAATTTCCGCGTCGTGGGTCCGGACGAGACAGCGTCGAACCGCCTGGGCGCCATTCTGGAGGTGACCAATCGCGAATCCATGGCCGAGATCCTCAGCACGGACGACCACGTGTCGCAAGACGGCCGCGTCATGGAAGTCCTCAGCGAACACATGTGCCAGGGCTGGCTCGAGGGCTACCTGCTCACCGGCCGCCATGGCTTCTTCTCGTGCTACGAAGGCTTCATCCACATTATCGATTCCATGTTCAACCAGCACGCCAAGTGGCTGAAGGTGACGCGCGGCATTCCGTGGCGCAGGCCCATCGCCTCGCTGAACTACCTGCTGACCTCCCACGTCTGGCGGCAGGACCACAACGGCTTCAGCCATCAGGACCCGGGCTTCCTCGATCACGTGGTGAACAAGAAGGCCGGCATCGTCCGCGTGTATCTGCCGCCCGACGCCAACACGCTGCTTTCCGTCGCCGACCATTGCCTGCGCAGCCGCCATTACGTCAACGTGATCGTGGCCGGGAAGCAACCCGCGCCCCAATGGCTGGACATGGAAGCGGCCATCAAGCATTGCACCATCGGGGTGGGCATCTGGGAGTGGGCCAGCAACGACCAGGGCGGCGAGCCCGACGTGGTGATGGGCTGCTGCGGCGACGTTCCCACGCTGGAGACGCTGGCTGCCGTGGACTGGCTGCGCAACGCCATTCCGGATATCAAGATACGCGTCGTCAACGTGGTCGACCTGATGACCTTGCAGCCATCCAGCGAGCATCCGCACGGCCTCTCCGATAACGACTTCGATTCGCTGTTCACGCTCAGCAGCCCGGTCGTGTTCGCGTTCCACGGCTACCCCTGGCTGATTCACCGCCTCACCTATCGGCGGAAGAACCACGAGAATCTGCACGTCCGCGGCTATAAAGAGGAAGGCACCACCACCACGCCCTTCGACATGACGGTGCTCAACGACGTCGACCGCTACCACCTGGCCATGGACGTCATCGATCGCGTGCCGCGCATCCAGAAGATCGCCGCCCATCAGAAGCAGGCGCTGCGCAACAAGCTGATCGAGCACAAGCTCTACATCGCGAGCCACGGCGACGATCTGCCCGAAGTCCGCGACTGGAAGTGGCCCTCCTAGATGCGCATCCTGGTGCTGAACGGCGGATCCAGCAGCCTGAAGGCCACGCTGCGCGAGGACGCCGGCGCGCCCCGATGGGAGGCCCACGTCGAGTGGGGCCGCCGGCCGGGCGAGGCGTCCATGAAGATCGCCGGGCGGTCGAGCATCCTGCCCATCCAGTCGCCTGGCGACGTCCTTGGTCCCGTACTGGAGACGGTGCCGCGTCCCGTGGACGTGGTCGGCCACCGCGTGGTGCACGGCGGCGTAGCCTACCGCGACAGCACGCGCATCACGCCCGACGTCAAAGAGCAGATTCGCAAGCACTGCGAATTCGCCCCGGAGCACAACCTCCTGGAACTCGAAGGCATCGAAGCGGCTGCGCAGACATTCAGCGGCGTGCCGCAGATCGCGGTCTTCGACACGGCCTTCCACGCCACCATGCCCGAGGAAGCCCGCGTATATCCCGGCCCCTACGATTGGCTGGAGCAAGGCATCCGCCGCTAC
>Ga0308174_10000576_pt1 | contig 15791 bp, 12 predicted proteins | sample PhyPR2_FD_203894 | JGI IMG/M metagenome (GOLD analysis project Ga0308174, IMG submission 203894) | Soil microbial communities from UC Gill Tract Community Farm, Albany, California, United States - DLSLS.P.R2 | ecosystem: Environmental > Terrestrial > Soil > Agricultural land | place: USA...
TGTCGTGATGCAGATCGGCATGTGGCTGGGCTACATAAGCTTCGGCATTGCTAGCGATATATGGGGTCGCAAACGCAGCTACATCGTGTATTTGACCGCTGCCGCCTGCGCGCTGATTGGCTATAGCCTCACGCGATCGATCACGATTTTGCTACTGCTTGGCCCCGTCGTTGCCTTCTTTGGGACCGGTCACTTCACAGGACTCGGCACGGTCACCTCTGAAATTTACGAGAGTCGCAATCGTGCTACCGCTCAGGGCTTCACCTATAACGTCGGGCGCATTGCCAGTGCAGCGGCTCCGTTCACGGTCGGTTCGTGGGCGCAGATGCATGGCTTTGGCGCGGCCTTTCGGTTAGCTGCGCTATCGTTCGCTGTTGCTGCTGCGCTTTGGATCTTTATCCCGGAAACCAAGCCAAGGCTTTATGTCCAGGACAGTCACTTGCCCTGACCAATTGGTCATCTGGAGTGTTGGCCGGGATTCGACGAGTCTGATTGGACCATACTGACTGTTGAAGTCTTTCCGGTACCCGCCGGAACGGCAGCGGAAGTGAGCTCTCTTCAAATTGTTTTTCCTACAAGTCTTTGGCGTTTGTCACGTCGTATCGCTTTACTGTTCTCCGTTGAACGCGCAGCTTAGCCATTCCCGCACGGTACGTCGCCATGTGATCAGCGCGAAAGTGCGCAGCTAGCGCGCCCTCGTCTTCCCACAACTCGCTGAGCTGAAAACGATTGGGTGTGGACAGGTCGCGCGAGTAGGCATAGTGGTGGCAACCCGGCTCCTTTATCGTCTCGTTCATCATTACCCGCATCAACTCCCCCGCTGCCGGAGTGTCTTCCGGGTGGATATCAAATTGTCCAATAACCGCGATCAGGCCCATTGGAGAGATTCTACAGTGCCAAAGCATTCGCTTGGCAACATACTCACTATCGAAGGTTGGTCCGAGCGAAAAACAGGGCGAAGTTTCAACGGCTATCCATAGTGACCCACGCTTCCTGCAAAACCCAGCACCTTCGGCCGAACCTGCCTCGGATGGTGTGCGGCTCTCCAAGTGGCGGACAGCCGACTGGCCTAGCGGGAAGAGTTCCAAAGCGAGTCTGTTTAACAATGGTGATGGCGAGCCGCTCGCCTGAATCGTAGCGGCTTCGCTCCGGAGAATAGATCAAACATGTCAATCAGCCGTCGCCATTTCCTGCAGAGTACCGGTATGGCCGCCTCCACCCTCGCTATGAGCGAAGCCGCTAGTGCGGCGCAAGAACCTGCCAAGCCAATCTCGGCCAATGATCGCGTTCAAATTGGCTGTATTGGCTTCGGCATCATGGGCCAGGGAGATATGGCTACTGAGTCGTCCCTGCCCGGCGTAGAAATCGTCGCTGTTTCCGACGTTTACGACGGGCGCCGCACGCTCGCCCAGGAGCGGTATGGAAAGCACGTCTTCACGAGTCGGGATTATCGTGAACTGCTGGCCCGCCCCGATGTCGATGCGGTCATTATTGCTACCCCCGATCACTGGCACGCCCGTATTGCGAGCGATGCTCTCCACGCCGGTAAAGATGTCTACTGCCAAAAGCCCATGGTCCGCGAAGTACCCGACGGCCACAAGGTCATCGAAGCGCAAAAACAAACCGGCCGCATTCTTCAGGTCGGCAGCCAGCGCGTAAGCTCAATCCTGTACGCCAAAGCCAAGGAACTCGTCAAAAGCGGCATGATCGGCCAGATCCACCTGATCGAGGCCTTCATCAACCGCAACTCGTCGCTCGGCGCCTGGCAATATACGATTCCGCCGGATGCCTCGACCGAAACCATCGATTGGGATCAGTTTCTCGGCAGCACGCCCAAGATCCCTTTCGAACCCGTCCGGCTCTTCCGCTGGCGCAACTATCGAGCGTATGGGACTGGTATCCCCGGCGATCTCTTCGTTCATCTCTTCACTGGAATTCACTTCGTGATGGATAGCGTCGGTCCACAGCGTATCGCAGCGACTGGCGGCACTTACTACTGGAAAGACGGTCGCGACGTGCCGGACCTCATGACCGGTCTGTACGAATACCCGGACACTCCGGAACATCCCGGTTTCCAGATTAATTTCAGCGTAAACTTCGAAGCCGGGAGCGGTGAAGGGGCGGACTCGCAAGCCTTCCGGTTCATCGGCACCGAGGGCGTCCTCAATCTCTCGGTCGGCAACTCCCTCTCGATTTCCAAACGTCCGCGCGAACTCGACCCGGGAACCACTGCCGGAACGTTCTCGAAAAAGATTCAGGAGCAAATCCTCGCCGAGCATAGCGCCAAATATCCGCCCCGTCCCGAAACCGCCGACTCATTGCCGCTCAATACCGCTGAAACATTCCTGCTCCCGAAAGGCTACTCCGAGCAGGTTGCGCATCATCAGACTTTCCAAAACGCCATTCGCACCCGTACACCCGTCGTCGAAGATGCCGTTTTTGGCCTGCGCGCCGCCGGTCCCGCGCTCATGTCGAACGTCTCCTATTTCGAGCGCCGTATGGTCTCCTGGGACCCAGTCAACATGCGCATGCTGTAACGAGTGGCATGCAGTGAGCAACAAAGGAGGGCCCAGGGATGCTATGTGCTCAGCTGGCGGAACCCGATCCGCCGGCTGAGCACATAGGGCGCTTATTACGTAAATCGAGATATTCCTACGGATGCAAGATTAGCTTCTGTACTCGCCAGTTCAGGAGCTCCGCAACGTATATCTCGTTTTCCGCCGGGCACGCTATCTGGTGTATCCATCCAAACTGCTTCAGCTGCCGGCCGGAGCGCCCAAGCATCCCAAGGACTTTGCCGTCGAGAGATAGCTTATAAACGCGGCCTGGGAAACCATCCGCGGCATACAGGTACTGCTGCGGGCCGGGCGTGATGCAGATTGCCCACGGCGCGCCTGGCTGCATGGTGGCCGACGTCTCGGGACCCGGACGGCTGCCCATCCATGGCTGTGCGTCTGGCGGGGCCGGCACATTGATCTTCATCTCGCGAATGAACGAGCCATTGTGATCGAATACCTGGATGCGGCGATTGCCACGATCGGCGACGTAGATGTTGTCATGAGCGTCCGTCGCAATACTGTGGGGCGTGTTGAACTCACCGGGTCCGTTTCCTGGCCGGCCCCACTGTCCCACCCAATCGCCGTTCTTGTCGAACTTGGCGACGCGAGAATTGATGTATCCATCGCTAATGAAAATGTTGCCTTTCTGATCCCACGCGACGTCTGTCGGCTGCCGAAATTGGCCGTTTACAGCCGGGCGCGGAGGATTCACGTGCGTCCACGGGCCGCTGTTTTCATCCGACGCTTCTTTTTTCCGGCCGAACACCATCACCACGCGACCTTCCGGATTGAATTCGACGATCATGTCCGAGCCTTTGTCGACGGCCCAGATATTGTCGTCCTTATCAATCCGAACAGCGTGCGCAAAGGACCAGGCGTACAAGTTTTTGCCGATCTCGCGAACATACTTACCTTCGCGATCGAACTCAAGGAGTTGTGCCGCGCTGGCTCCGTAAGCCGGCCCGGTTGTGTTGCCGCGCGAGAACGCGAAGATATGTCCTTTGGAGTTGACCGCAACGCCCGCGGCTTCTCCCAAGTAGAGGTCTGCCGGCAGCTTCAGGAAATTGGAAACTGACTCAAATCCGATTTCCGGCACCGCTTGCTGAGCGAACAGGGCAGCACTGAAAAACGTGAGCGACAACAGTTGTACAGCAATCATGGGGCAGCGTTTCAGAGCAATCTCCTCAGTTTCAGGATTAAACCACTGTCGTGAGCATACACCCCGAAGCATGCTTCCGATACGCCTTTGCCTTCACCGGCGATGGGCAGAAGGACGAAGGGCAAACGGATCCGGCGGGTGAGTGTTCTATCTTTGCAATGATGCGCCTTTCCCGGAGATCCCTCCTTCACGGCTTGTTCGTTTCACCGCTGGCGGCAGCATATGCCGAGGCAGCCAGTGCGGCTAGCCGGATGAAAATCACCAGCGTGGAGACTGTGTTCTGGAAGTCGCGCGACGATGCGCCCTTCTGGCCGCACTGGACGTGGGTGAAGATCACAACGGATGCGGGGCTATCCGGGATTGGCGAGACCTATCCTCGCAACCGCGATGATGCGGCCGCCATTCATGGCGTGGCTAATTCGCTAGTCGGACAAGACCCACGAGACATCGAGCGGATCTGGGCGGATCTGTACCGCTCGTTTGACTTCCAAGTAGCTGGCGGATCAGAGATGCGTGCTCTTAGCGCGATTGACCTGGCGTTGTGGGACCTGTTAGGCAAATCGCTAGGTGCCCCCGTCTATCGCCTGATAGGTGGCAGAGCCAATCCCCAGGTTCGCCTTTACAATACCTGCTTCCCGTATAAGTTCGACTTCAATCTCGAGCCGGAAAAAATAATGAGCGAATTGATCGAAACGCGGGGGATCAGAGCCATCAAAATCTGGCCATTCGATGGGGCCGCGAAGGCCAGCGCAAACCAGTACATTACAGCGCAAGCCATAGAAAATGCGTTGACACCGGTAAAAAAATTGCGAGACCGGTTTGGCTCGGAGATTGAAATAGCGATCGAATTTCACGCACAGTGGAACTTGCCGTCTGCTATCCGGATCGCGCAAGCACTGGAGCCTTACCGGCCCATGTGGCTTGAGGACATGCTGATGCCGGGTAACTTTCGTCAATACCACGAACTGGCCTCGGCGACCTCATTGCCATTAATCGCTGGCGAGCGAATGGCCGGCAAAATGCAGTTCGAAGAACTGCTGGCCTCGCGCACGGTCAAGTATGTAATGTTCGACGTGACGTGGTGCGGAGGGTTAACCGAAGCTCATAAGATTGCCGCCATGGCGGACGCTTTCGAACTCCCTATCGCACCGCATACCGCGGGCGGTCCATTGCTCTTCTATGCTTCGACGCATCTCACAACAGCTTCGCCCAACGTCTGGATTCAAGAGAGTTGCCAACGCTTCTATGAACGGGACTGGCCGGCGATGTTGGAAAATCCAATCACTCCCAAGGACGGAAAGATTCAGGCTCCAGAGGAACCTGGTTTCGGGATGAGAATCAAGCCGGAGGCCTGGAATCATCCTGCCGCAGTCAGACAGATCACCGGTACGCCCATGAAGTCATAGGAAGGGATGCAGCGTCGAAAAATAGTTCTCCGGAGATGTCTCTGCTCAAGGAGATCCATCTGAGCGTCAGAGTGCGTTGTTTTGGATCCGTAAACGACTGCTTGTAGAATGTCTGCTGATAGGTCGCGTGCTAAGCAGGACACCGCTTCGTGAATAGAATAAAACGACGGGATAACCAATAATGCAGGAGGCACCGCTTTTTGCTGGACGGGATGGGGCACAGGAAGAGGTCCGAATTGGGAAACTCGCTCTACGATTCCTCATCGACGGCCCTGCTTCCGGAGCCTCCGTTACCATTTTCGAGATGAACGTTCCTCCCGGCGCCAACGTACCCGTTGCCCACAGTCATGACGCATTCGACGAGACCATCTACGGCCTTGACGGCGTCCTCACTATGACCCTCAATGGTCAGCCGATCGAAGTCGGCCCGGGCGAAGCGCTGTTCATCCCTCGCGGAGGCGTCCATCGTTTTGACAACCCACTCGCCGCCAGCGCCCGTATACTTGCCGTCATCACCCCGGGCATCCTCGGCTCCAGCTACTTCCGCGAAATCGCTGCTATAGCCCAAGCCGCCGCCGGAGGACCGCCCGACACCGCAGCTATCGCCGCGGTGATGCTCCGTTACGGCCTCACTCCAGCACAGTAACCGCCTCGAGTTGGAGTCTGGCTGCGGATGTCTTCTTACCGGGCGCGCGGACTAAACAGCCAGAAAAATACGGATCACCTGTCGATCTCACGGTTTGCCATTCGACGAGGAGATAGGAGCTACGAAACACATGCCTGGAAAAAGCCTGAGCGCGCCTCCGATTAGTGGCGCTGGCGTGAAGCCGCCGCGTGGGGACAAATCCAATCCGCAGATTCCGATCAGTCGTCTGGAACAGGCGCTACATCGCCAGCCGACAAGGGGAAGGAATTGAACATGAACACCACGAACTTTTCAAAGCCACGGCTCGAACGAATGCATCGGGTGCTGTCCGGATACGTTGAACGTAATGAAATGCCGGGGCTCGTTGCGCTCGTCAGCCGTTACGACGAGGTTCACGTGGAAACGCTCGGCGCAATGGCGTTCGGCGATGCCGCGCCAATGAGGCGCGACACGATTTTTCGGATAGCCTCGATCACGAAGCCGGTCACCGCAGTCGCGGCAATGATTCTGGTGGAAGAATGCAAGTTAAGGCTCGACGATTCGATTGAGCCGTGGCTGCCGGAACTTGCCAATCGTCGCGTGCTGAGGTCGCTGTCCTCGCGGCTCGATGACACGGTGCCTGCGCTGCGTGCGATCACGGTTCGCGATTTGCTGACGTACCGGATGGGCTTCGGCAGTGTGATGGCAATGCCTGGTACCTATCCGATTCAGAAGCTGATTCGCGAGTATCGGATTGGCGGCGACGGTCCTATGCTGCCCTCGCAGGCCCCTGGCATGGACGAATGGCTACAGAAGCTTGGCTCATTGCCGTTGCTGGCGCAGCCGGGCGAGCGGTGGATGTATCACGTGAGCGGCGATGTGCTTGGGGCCTTGATCGCGCGAGTGTCGGGACGATCGCTCGGCACGTTCCTGCGCGAGCGCATCTTCGATCCGCTGAGAATGAAAGACACCGCTTTCCATGTAATTCCCGAAAAGATCGGGCGACTACCTGGCTTCTACTTCTTCAACCGCCAGACAAACAAGCTGGATTCTTTTGACGACGTGGCAAACAGTGCCTGGCAGTCTGAGCCGCCGTTAGAATCGGGCGGAGGCGGGCTGGTCTCAACAGTCGATGACTACTTTGCCTTTTGCCGCATGATGCTGAACAAAGGCCGGCACGGCCGCGAGCAAATTCTTTCCCGCGCCACGGTGGAACTGATGACTTCAGATCAACTGACACCCGAGCAGCGCGCAGGCTCGGAGCTATTTTTCGGCACACATTCCAGTTGGAGCTTCGGAATGGCGGTAGACACACGGCGCAATCAGATCTTCCACAACCCGGGCCGATTTGGTTGGACCGGAGGCTTTGGCACGACAGCTTACACCGATCCCGCGGAAGGAATGATCGGGATCCTGTTCACGCAGCGAATGATGGATTCGCCGGAGCCACCAAAAGTATTCACCGACTTCTGGACACTGGCGTATGGGGCAATGGAATAGACCATAGGGCAACGGCCATTCACTGGCTGTTGTATATGCGCCTCATCTGCTCCGTGTGTCCTGGCACAATCTGAAGCCGTGCTATCCACCATCGGATACCGCGGCTGTGCTGTTCGGCTGCACACCCGGTGAGCGATCGTCTGTCTCTGCGATCGTCCATGAAGTAAGTTTAACCAATACTAGTATTTTTACTGGTGAGATTTTTGAAAGAACCACTCCACTACAAACACGGCTTTCTAGCCATACTCATATGAAAGTTACACTCCAAAAAGCAGTTCTCCTCGCAGGAGGACTCCTGATGCTGATACCGACCGCCATGGTCTCCCACAATCAACCGCTGGTTAGCGTTACGGCTAATTCAACCGATCCCACCCCCCACAGCGATCCCTTCCCGATTTGCACGCAGTGCCAACCGAACTCTCCCTCATAATGCTGCATCATTCGACCGATGTAGCTCGTTACTTGGAACTCCTGGCGCGGGCTATTTTAGTAGCCTGCGCCTTCCGATGGAAGTTTATGAACCAGTACCGTTGGTTCACTTGCTTCATCTCGGCCGAGTTGATTCGGTCGTGCATTCTTCTGGGTCTCAATGACCACGGGCCACTTTATGCGGGAATCTGGTCGCTAACCCAGCCGGTGCTGTGGATATTCCAGATTGGGGCCGTTTTCGAATTGCTCTTTCTGATTTATAAACAGAAGCAATTTCCCGGAAGGCTCACTCGACAGTTGTTTACCTATTACCTCCCATTCGCCCTTGCATTCTCAGCAGTCGTGACTCTGTATGAACCTATCGACACAGCGAAGGGACCGTGGTGGCTCCTGACCTCGGTTTCAGTCACAAAATGGTTGGCCTGGATCTGCCTGTTTCTGCTGTTGGCTCAAGATGTGCTGGATGTCAACGATACTCCGCGGCTCCAGCAAGAATTGGTAATTCATCGCCGGTTATTGACTTTGTATGTAGGTCTTACGCCAGGGCTGATGGGAATTTTGGCGCTACTGCAGGACCGCCGCGTGGCGGAGATCGCGAGTTTTTGCTCCGAGATTTCCTGGCTGCTCTGTCTCATATTCTGGATCGTGTTCTTCCGGCCTTCCGGCTTGAATAAAGCAGGCGCTTATTCGACCCGGACATGACACTTGGGTCCGTCGGATCTTGGCCGTGTTCACATCAGAGATTGTGAACCGTGTTCGTCTGCTCAAGTCCTAAAGGAAATCGGAACTCAGCCTTTCAATTCGGCTGGCTTTGCCGGTTTCTCGTCGGCATCCACAACGGCTTCGACCAAAGCTGCTTTGCTCGAGCGTAAAGCGGACGTGATAGCTGGCCGAACCTCTTCCGGCCGCGTGCAACGAAATCCATCTGCCCCGCACGATTTTGCAAAGGCAGCAAAGTCAATGGGCGAGAGGTCGCAACCGAACTGTGGATAGCCGAGGTCCTCTTGTTCGAACCGCACTTCCGAGAGACTATTATTCTTCAGCACAACCACCTTCACCGGAAGCTGATGATGAACGGCTGTGCTCAGCTCCGCCATCAGCATCGCAAAGCCGCCATCTCCTACAATGGCAACGCTCTGGCGATCCGGGTACGCGAATTGAGCCGCTATCGCGAATGGCAAGCCAGGCGCCATGGTTGCCAGCATGCCCGGGCTTGTCAGTTGCTGATTCGCACGCAGGCGGATATGTCTGGCTGCAAAATGCGTATTGGCTCCGCAATCCAGCGAGAGCACCGCATTGTCAGCAATCAAATCGCTCACAGCCTTCATCACCACCTGAGGCCGCAGCGGAACCTGCGTGCTGGAGGCGATCCGGTCCAGCAAGCCGTCCCACTCGCTTACGCGCCGCCTCGCTTCCTCCACGAACGCCCGGTCTGATTTGCGCTTCAGCATCGGTAGCAGGGCCGCTAATGTCGCCTTCGTGTCGCCCACAAGACCGATCTCGACCGGATAGCGCAGACCGATGCGATCGGGATTTCGATCGACCTGCACGCCTCTTGCTTTCCCTGGCTTTGGATACGAGTCGATCCATGGCATCGTCGATCCGAGAATCAGAACCGTGTCGCAGTTATGCATCGCCCATTCCGAAGGTTGAGTGCCGAGATGCCCGATGCCCCCCGTCGTGAATGGAGAGTCATCGGGCAATACGGCTTTCCCGAGCAGTGCTTTCGCAACGGGGGCGGCCAGCACGTCTGCGACTTGCGTCACTTCGGCGCGTGCGTGGAGCGCGCCTTGTCCGGCGAGAATTGCTATTCTTCTGCCTCCGTTCAAGAGGTCAGCAGCTGCGTGCAGCTGCTCAACTGATGGTGCGTCCTTGACGGGCAACCAGGATGCAGACGTCTGCAGTCCGTGATTTTCCATCGACGGCTTGTCGGTGGAAAGCTTCATGGCCTGAGTGTCCTTGGCGATCGTCAAATGGGCAACTCCGCGATGTCCGAGCGCCGCACGGCAGGCTCGATTCACCACGGTACGCGCGTGCAGCGGCCCCGACACTCGGACGTTATAGATTGAGACGTCCTCCATCAGGGCTTTCGTATCAAGCCCCTGTACAAACCGCAGCCCGCCCAGATCGTGGAATGTCTCTCCGGTGATCGCCAGCACAGGGGCTCCGTCGAATGCCGCGTCATACAGCCCATTCATCAGGTGCACGGCGCCGGGGCCCGTGGTTGCGAGACAAACACCCAACCGTCCAGTATGTTTCGCCCAACCACCTGCCATGAAAGCAGCGGCCTCTTCATGCCGCACACCGATGAACCGGATTTTATCTTTGCGTCTTCGGAGGGCATCGAGAATGGGATTGATACCGTCGCCCACCATGCCGAATACATGTGTGACATCCCACTGGATGAGGGCATCGACGAGAATATCGGCCGTGGTCTGGTCACCGTCGCTTTCTGGTGTTTTCCCGCTCACGGCCCCGGCTGTCTCACTCCTAGGCTCGCCGCCCTGCTCGGTTCCGCTCAGCGCCGGAATCGCAGCACCCGCTATCCCAACGCCTTGCAAGAAATTTCGCCTGTGTATACCCTGCTGCCGATCGCTCATGGCCAAGATCCAACCTTGTAACTAGACTTCGCGGTTTACAGCAAGTTACATCTTGGGTTGCGGGCTAGCGAGAACACTAGGGACTTCGAGCAGGGCGATTAGCGTCGGCTGAGTTGCGTGTACTCTGGCCGACCGTCGGAGTCACTTGGATGCGCTTAAACTGTCAATAAACCGATACCGTGCCTGGTACTTATCTGGGGACGCTCTTGATTCGGCATTGAAGTGCATGACTTCAAAACCATCTCTGCTGTTGTAGGCTGGCCATTGCGGTAAGCCGGCACCATTCGGGCTTCCCGTCCTGGCGAAGTTGGCCCAATAAGACGACATCAACCCAGCTAACGAACGGTCTTCGGCAGGCCATGGGGTCGCGCTGCGCGGAAGCATGGAAAACACATATTCGATCTCCGCAGAATGATAGGCTCTCGGCTCCCGATCCGGTCCCGTGCTGCCGGGCGGCGAGGGCCGGGCACGATCGAATTCATAGCGGTACGTTGCCGCATTTCCCGTACTCATCTGCAACTCGAGCCATTTCCACATCGCATATCCGACGCCCCGGTCTCGGGCGAGTTCTTGCGCGGCGCGTTTGGCTTGCTCGTCAGTTTGAGCGGGATAAAGCTTCATCGCCTCCTCTGCATGTCCGGGATACAAGTGGCGAAGTTGTGCTTCGAGATTCGCAGGCGTTGCTTCTTTGTCGCCCAGGATTGCCCGGGCACTGCCCTCGTCTGCATTCCATCCGGCCAGCAACGGCACATGCGACTGCTGGCCCCCGGAGTAAATCACGAGCGGGCTCTCAGGCAGGAAATAACCATCTACAATCATCGAAAAATGGGCATCCTTCGCGTCCACTGCTGCGTGTAAAACGTCGGCTGCCGGTTTGCTACGCAGCGTCTCGATAGAGGATGTCCCAAAAGCCTCTTGTGCGAAGCGGACGTTGGCTCCCTCCGATTCGGTGAGCGACCGGGCCGGACGGCTCGGATTCAAAGCAGCTCCACTTTCTCCAATGGCCTTTTGAAACAGGCCTTTAGCGAGTGGCGACGCTACCAACGCGCTAACGGACGAAGAACCGGCCGATTGACCAAAGATCGTGACGTTGTTCGGGTCGCCTCCAAATAAGGCGATGTTGTCATGGACCCACCGGAGGGCTGCCACTTGGTCGAGCAATCCATAATTACCGGACGAACCGTGACCGGATTCCTTGGCGAGTGCGGGATGTGAGAAGAAGCCGAAGATGCCGAGCCGGTAATTCATGCTCACGACCACCACACCCTGCTTCGACAAATTGCCTCCGTCCTGGCGCGGCTCAGAGGAAGATCCGGCGTTAAACCCGCCACCATAGATCCAGACCATGACGGGAAGTCGGTTTGTTGCTGGATGAGCGGGCATCCACAAGTTCAGGTACAGGCAATCCTCGCTGGGCCCATTGTCATGAAAAACCATGTCCGGATAAATGGGAGCCTGCATACAGCGGGCGCCGTATTCAGACGCACGCCGAACGCCGCTCCAGGAAAGAGCTGGTTGCGGCTCTCTCCAACGCAGCAGTCCCACTGGAGGGGCAGCATACGGAATGCCCTTGAAGGTCCGTACCTTATCATCGGCGCTGATCACACCTTCCAGGACACCGTTGGGCACGCGCACTTGTGAGGTCTTGAGCGGCGGAGCAGCGGTCCCGGGTATGCTCAAAACCAACATTCCCAGGAATCCACACAGGGTGCGCCAGCTTGCCTGTTTCTGAATGTTCATAGCTTCTCCGTCGGCTACTTCAGTTGACTGGACTGTCAGCCGTGAAGGCAGAGCAGCAGGGCTTCGTGACAGGTTGGAATTCCATCAGTTCCACGCGAGTGCCGTCGGGATCATAGAGATTGGCCTGCCACTTGCCATCCAGCCCCATCTGCGGACCATCGTGTCTGGGACTGAGGCGGTCTTCGCGAATCAATGTGGTGACTGCCTGCTCCATGTTCGGCACGCCGATAGAGAAGTGGTTGAGGACGCCTAACTGGCGCTGGTCAACTTTGGACAGAGGCACGGTTGAGCCATCTCCCACCATCATGTATTCGAGCCAGTCATGCCCGTCCGGCACCTGTTGTGAAACCCAGTCCACATGATCGGGCTGCTTAGCCCCAAACCAATACGGCCTGAATCCGAGGATCTCTTTGTAGAAACGGTCTTCCGCCGATCTGCTGTGAACAAGGTATCCCACATGAATAATGCGGGTTCCGATGGGTCGGCCGCCAGCTGGTTGTGCCACAAGCTTGCCGGGCTGGACAAATTGAACCTGGTTGCCTTCCGGGTCCTTGGTCTGAAACCAGCGACTTCCATCGCTTCCGGTACGAAGTTCGCTCACGTCATTGATACCGTGGGCGCGGAGATACTTCATCAAGCGGCCGGCGTCCCGAGTGTTATACGCAACGCACGCCATCCTGCTGAGAGAATGGTCCGCGGGCAACGGTAAAACTTCAACGAACTGGGTCGGGCTGAAATAATAGCGGGTACCGTTTGCATTCTGAGGATCGGGCCCCTTCGTTGCACCGAGGACGTGCCCGTAGAAATGATCACTGGCATTGGCATCACTGGAGTACACGCACATGTGCGATATTCCCGTGATCGCGGGCCGGTTCTGCTGCCCTGCAGCATCGGCAACCATGATTGTCACGCAACATAGCAAGCCTATGGTATGTATCCAGGAAATCTTCATCGTCGCTATACGCTCGCTTTGCGTTCTCCGGTTGAGTCTGCGAAAGAGTATCTCATACGAATTAGCGTTCGGTGTGAGAACAGCATCAAGGCCATGGAATCAGGACCAGCATTCGAAGCAGGCATGGTCCCGCAGCGGGTGCCTGCGGCCATTCGTACGTGGTAAGAAGGCGCTGAGGAAACTTCATGGGCCGCCTCACAGCCGAAACTCCGGGTATTGTCGTCTGTGTTATATACTGCGATGCGAGCAGCGGGAACTACTCAGCACTTTAATCCCTCTGCCTGGGGAGGAACATGGCATCTCCTGATGTCGTCTGGAAGAGCGGCAGATTCGGCAGCACGTCACGACGCGATGCATGGTGGCTTTCACCGTTGCTTGTCCTTCTGGGATTGAGTGCGTTTCTGATATACGCCACATGGGCGGCATTTCAGAACGGTTATTACACGTACGGCCCCTACCTATCGCCTTTCTATTCGCCCGAGATCTTCGGCGACTCTCCGCACGCCCTGTTCGGCCCGAAGCCGCAGTGGTACCCGAGCTTTCTTCCCTTTTCTCCTGCGCTTTTCATTCTGTGGATACCGGGAGGCTTCCGGCTGACGTGCTACTACTATCGAGGTGCCTACTACAAGTCATTCTGGGCCGATCCTCCAGCATGCGCCGTGAGCGAGCCCCGGAATACATACCTTGGAGAGCGTAGCTTTCCACTGATCCTACAGAATTTCCATCGCTACTTTCTGCGGCTGTCTTACATCATCTGGGGCTTTCTCGCCTATGACGCGGTGAGGGCGTTCTTCTTTCCGGATGGCTTCGGGATCGGGATCGGAAGCATCATTTTGCTTGTGAATGTTGTGCTGCTAGGCGGATACACATTTGGCTGTCACGCATTCCGCCACCTGGTGGGGGGAAGTCTCGATCAGATCTCGCAACATCCAGCGCGGCACAAGCTTTACGATTGCGCAACGTGTCTGAACGGCGCCCACAAGAAGTGGGCCTGGGCGAGCCTTTTCTGGGTAGGATTTTCCGATCTCTACGTGCGCCTGTGCTCGATGGGTATCTGGCATGACTGGAGGCTCTTCTAAATGCCGGAGTTCGAGCGGCTTACTTATGACGTGCTGGTAATCGGCGCGGGGGGTGCAGGGCTGCGCGCCGCAATCGAAGCGGCTGCCAGCGGCGCCAAGGTGGGAGTTGTCTGCAAATCACTGCTGGGTAAAGCGCACACCGTGATGGCTGAAGGCGGTGTTGCCGCCGCGCTGGCGAACGTAGACGACCGGGACAACTGGCGCGTGCACTTTACAGACACGATGCGCGGTGGCCAGTATCTCAACAGCTGGCGCATGGCGGAGTTGCACGCAAAAGAAGCTCCGGAGTGCGTGCGCGAACTTGAGGCGTGGGGCGCCCTGTTCGACCGCACCAAAGACGGTCGAATTCTACAACGTAATTTCGGCGGTCATCGCTATCCCCGCCTGGCCCACGTCGGCGATCGCACCGGTCTCGAGATGATCCGCACTCTCCAGGACCATGGCATCCATAGCGGCATGGAGGTGCACATGGAGTGCACGGTACTCAGCCTCCTGCTGGATTCAGGCCGCATCGCGGGCGCGTGCGGATATGACCGGGAGAAGGGCCACTTTTATGTATGGCAGGCCAAGGCTGTAGTGCTGGCCACCGGAGGAATCGGGCGGGCGTTCAAGGTCACCAGCAACAGTTGGGAGTACACGGGCGACGGACATGCTCTCGCCTATCACGCGGGCGCTGAGCTCAAGGATATGGAATTCGTTCAATTCCACCCCACCGGCATGATCTGGCCGATTAGCGTGCGGGGCATCCTGGTGACCGAAGGGGTACGCGGGGAAGGTGGCGTCCTACGCAATAACGAGGGCCGCCGCTTCATGTTCGACGACATTCCGGATCTATATAAGGAGCAAACCGCCGACAACGAAGATGAGGGATGGCGCTACACCCAGGGCGATAAGAACGCACGGCGTCCTCCCGAGCTGCTTACCCGCGACCACGTCGCCCGCTGCATCAATCGCGAGGTTAAGGCAGGCCGGGGCACGCCTCATGGTGGTGTTTTTCTGGATATTGCGTGGATCAAGGAACGCATTCCAAAGTCGGAAGAGCACATCAAGCGCAAGCTCCCCAGCATGTATCACCAGTTCAAGCAGCTCGCAGATCTGGACATCACCAAGGAGCCGATGGAAGTTGGACCCACGACTCACTACATGATGGGCGGGATAAACGTGGACGGCGATTCTCAGATGTCCACCGTGCCGGGTCTGTTTGCGGCAGGAGAAGTTGCCGCCGGGCTTCACGGCGCCAATCGGCTCGGGGGCAACTCCTTGTCCGACTTGCTGGTGTTCGGCCGACGTGCGGGACGATTTGCGGCGGAGTTCGCCAAGAGCAGCACTACTCCGACTATTGACGAAGCTCAACTTCAGACTGCCGCCAATGCCGCGCTCGAGCCTTTCGATCGAGGCCCCGCGGGCGAAAATCCATATCAGATTCAACACGAGCTACAGGAATCGATGCAGGATCTGGTCGGGATCGTTCGAACCGAGAGTGAAATGCAAAACGCGTTGGGAATCATCCAGCAACTTCATGGACGAGCGGACCGGGCAGGAATCTCAGGGCACCGCCAATACAACAATGGCTGGCACACCGCCATGGATCTTGGCAATCTTCTTGTCGTATCGGAAGCGATCACCCGGGCTGCGCTGCTTCGAAAGGAGAGCCGTGGCGCGCAGTTTCGCGATGACTTTCCTAATAAGGATGCAGAATGGGGTAAGTACAACATCGTCATCAAGCGCGGGGCGGATGGCGAA
>Ga0308174_10000577_pt1 | contig 15779 bp, 16 predicted proteins | sample PhyPR2_FD_203894 | JGI IMG/M metagenome (GOLD analysis project Ga0308174, IMG submission 203894) | Soil microbial communities from UC Gill Tract Community Farm, Albany, California, United States - DLSLS.P.R2 | ecosystem: Environmental > Terrestrial > Soil > Agricultural land | place: USA...
CTGGGCGCCGCGTCCGGCATGGTCGCCGGGCTGGTCGCGATCACCCCGTCCTGCGGGTCGCTCTCGCCGTTCGGCGCGATCGTGATGGGCGCGGCGGCGGGCGCCGTGTGCGCCGGGGCGGTCGGGCTGAAGTACCGCTTCGGCTACGACGACTCGCTCGACGTCGTGGGCGTCCACCTGGTCGGAGGCCTCGTCGGCACGTTCGGCATCGGCCTGCTCGCCACGGCCGCGGCCCCGACCGGGGTCGACGGCCTGCTGCACGGCGGCGGCGTCGACCAGCTGGGCCGCCAGCTGCTCGGCGGCGGCGTCGTCCTGGTCTACGCCTTCGTCGTCTCCGGCATGATCGGCCTCGTCGTGGACAGGCTCATGGGCTTCCGCATCGACGAGGAGCACGAGGTCAGCGGCATCGACCTCGTCGTGCACGCCGAGACCGCCTACGACCTGCACGCCACCGCCGGCGCCCGTTCGGCGGGTCACGGGATCCTGGGTGCCATCACCCAACAGCAGAGCACCCAGCAGCGAGAGGAACCACGTCCATGAAGCTGGTCACCGCCGTCATCAAGCCCCACAAGTGGGAGGACACCCGGGCGGCCCTCGAGACCGTCGGCGTCACCGGCATGACGGTGAGCGAGGTCAGCGGCTACGGCCGGCAGAAGGGGCACACCGAGGTCTACCGCGGGGCGGAGTACGACATCGCCCTGGTGCCCAAGATCCGCATCGAGATCGTGGTCAACGACGAGGACACCGACGCGGTGGTCAACGCCGTCGTCGGCAGCGCCTCGACCGGCCGGATCGGCGACGGCAAGGTGTGGGTCGTGCCCGTCGAGTCGGTCGTCCGGGTCCGCACGGGCGACCGGGACGACGCGGCGATCTGACCGGGCCGCCCCTGACGACTGCCGCCCCCTGTCGATGACCGCCCCCGAGCGAGCCGAGCGCGCCGCGGCCGCGGACGCCCTGTGCGCCGCGGCGTACACGCAGTGCCAGGGACCCGACGTGGGCGTCGCGCTGGTGGCCGTCGGCGGCTTCGGCCGCGCCGAGCTGGCCCCGCACTCCGACCTCGACGTGGTGCTGGTCTCCGACGAGGGGGTCGAGCCCGGTGAGCTGGCCGTGCAGGTCTGGTACCCGCTGTGGGACTCCGGCAGCAAGATCGACCACTCGGTGCGCAGCTTCTCCGAGATGGCGGCTGCCGCCGGGGGCGACCTGCGGGTCGCCCTCGGGCTGCTCGACCTGCGCCACCTCGCCGGCGACCCCAACCTCACCCTGCGGCTGCGGACCACGATGCTGGCCCAGTGGCGGAGGCAGGCACGCGCCCAGCTCCCGGCCCTGCGCGAGCTGGTGCGCTCGCGCCACGAGCTGGTCGGGGAGCTGGCGCACCTCTCGGTGCCCGACCTGAAGGAGGCCGAGGGCGGGCTGCGGGACGCCACCGTGCTCAAGGCGCTGGTGGCGACGTGGCTCGTCGACGTCCCCCATGCAGACCTCGAGCGCACCCGCAGGTCGCTGCTCGACGTCCGCGACGTCGTGCAGGAGCTGGCCGGGCGCGGGACCGACCGGGTGGTCCCGGAGATGTGGCCCGACCTCGCCGCCAGGCTGGACCTGGCCGACGCCCGGGCCGCGCAGGTGCACGTGCGCGAGCTGGGCCGCCGGATCACCCACCTCTCGAGGCTCACCTGGCGCCGCGTGGACGGCGTGCTCGCGAGGCCGGCCACCGTGCAGGGGGCCAGGCGACCCTCCCTGGCGCCCCTCGCTCCGGGAGTCGCGCTGTCCTCGGGGGAGGTGGTGCTGGACAAGCGGGCGCGGCCGGGCGAGGACCCCGTCCTGCTCCTGCGCGCCTGCGCCGCGGCCGCCGAGCACGACGCCCTGCTCGCGCCCCCGACCGCGGCCCGCCTGGTGCGGGAGTCGCCGGCCCTGCCGGACCCCTGGCCGGCCGAGGCCCGCCGGCTCCTGGTGCGGCTGCTCGCCTCGGGCCGTGGGCTGCTCCCGGTCTGGGAGACGCTGGAGGAGACCGGCGCGCTGGCCCGGATCCTGCCCGAGTGGGACCGCATCCGGCTGTTGCCGCACGCCTCGTCGATCCACCGGTTCACCGTCGACCGGCACGTGGTCGAGACCTGCATCGAGGCCGCCGCGCTGATCCGCAGCGTCGCGCGGCCCGACGTGCTGATGGTCGCGGCCCTCCTGCACGACATCGGCAAGGGCGGCCTGACCGAGCACAGCGTCGCCGGCGAGCCGCTGGCCAGGGCGATCGCCACCCGGATGGGCTTCGACGCCGAGGCCGTCGACCTGGTCGGGACGCTGGTACGCCGCCACCTGCTGCTGGCCGAGACGGCCACCACCCGCGATCCCGACGACCCGGCCACGGTGGACCTGGTGACCTCGGCGATCGGCAGCGCCGAGGCGCTGAGCCTCCTCACCGCGCTCACGCAGGCCGACGCCCGGGCCACCTCGGCCAAGGCGTGGAGCCGTTGGCGGGCCGGGCTCGTGCTCGACCTGGCCCGCCGCGCCGGCGCCGCGCTCGAGGCGGGCCGGACGCCCGCCCCCGTGGTCAGCGACGACGTCCCGGTCCCGGCCGAGGCGCGGGCCGGCGGCCTGTCCGTCACGATCGAGGCCGTCCCCGACGGCTCACGGGTCACGTTCGTCGCGCCCGACCGGGTCGGGCTGCTCGCCGACGAGGCCGCCGTCCTCGCGCTCCAGCGGGTGCCGGTGCGCGCCGCGCGGGCGTGGGCGCAGGAGCACTACGGCGTGTGCGTGTGGGAGGTCGCGGGGGAGGGCCTGGACGCGGCCGTGCTGCGCCAGCGGTACGACGCCGTGGTCGACGGCCGCATCGACCCCGCCGGACGGCTGCGTCCCCCGGACTCCGCCACGCTCGAGCCGACCGTCGTCGTACGTCCCGAGGCGTCGGCGCAGGCCACCGTGCTGGAGGTCCGTGCGGCCGACCGTCCCGGCGTCGTCTTCGTGGTGTGCGCCACCCTCGCGAGGCTCGGCATCGCGGTGCGCTCGGCCCACGTCGACACGCTCGGGCCGCAGGCGGTCGACGTCTTCTACCTCCAGGAGGACTCGGCCGGGGTGCTGGGCGACGGCCGGGCCGCGGACGCCGCCCATGCCGTCCGCGCCGCCCTCTCGGGCTCCGCCGGTTAGGCTTGACCCTCGACTGGCCTCACGCAGGCCGACGTACGACTGACGAGGACCGACTTGTTCGCCACACTCTCCGACCGGCTCGCCGACACCTTCAAGAATCTTCGCGGCAAGGGCCGCCTCTCCGAGGCCGACATCGACGCGACCGCCCGGGAGATCCGGATCGCGCTGCTCGAGGCTGACGTGGCGCTGCCCGTGGTCAAGGAGTTCGTCGGCGCTGTCAAGGAGCGGGCCCGCGGCGAGGAGGTCAGCCAGGCCCTGAACCCGGCCCAGCAGATCGTCAAGATCGTCAACGAGGAGCTCGTGGAGATCCTCGGCGGCGAGACCCGGCGCCTGCGCTACGCGAAGACGGGTCCGACCGTCATCATGCTGGCCGGCCTCCAGGGCGCCGGCAAGACCACGCTGGCGGCCAAGCTCGCGCTCTGGCTCAAGGAGCAGGGCAAGACGCCGATGCTCGTCGCCTGCGACCTCCAGCGCCCCAACGCGGTCAAGCAGCTCCAGGTCAACGGCGAGCGGGTCAACGTCCCCGTCTTCGCGCCCGAGCCCGGCAACGGCGTCGGCGACCCGGTGGGCGTCGCCCGCGCCTCGATCGACGAGGCGAAGCGCAAGCTCCACGACGTGGTCATCGTCGACACCGCGGGCCGTCTCGGCGTCGACGCCGAGATGATGCAGCAGGCCGCCGACATCCGCGACGCGATCCAGCCCGACGAGGTGCTCTTCGTCGTCGACGCGATGATCGGCCAGGACGCCGTGAGCACGGCGCAGGCCTTCCTCGACGGGGTCGGCTACGACGGCGTCGTCCTCACCAAGCTCGACGGCGACGCGCGTGGTGGCGCCGCCCTCTCCGTCGCCTCGATCACCGGCCGGCCGGTCATGTTCGCCTCCGCGGGCGAGAAGATGACCGACTTCGACCTCTTCCACCCCGACCGGATGGCCTCGCGCATCCTCGACATGGGCGACGTCATGACCCTGATCGAGCAGGCCGAGAAGGCCTTCGACCAGGAGCAGGCGGCCAAGGCGGCGGCCAAGCTGAGCGGCCAGGGCGGCGAGTTCACCCTCGACGACTTCCTCGAGCAGATGCAGCAGGTCCGCAAGCTCGGCTCGATGTCGAAGATCATGGGGATGCTGCCCGGGATGGGGCAGTTCCGCGAGCAGCTCGAGAACTTCGACGAGCGCGAGATCGACCGGATCCAGGCGATCATCCAGTCGATGACCCCGGCCGAGCGGGCCAACCCGAAGATGATCGACGGCTCGCGCCGGGCCCGGATCGCCAGGGGCTCCGGCCGCCAGGTCTCCGATGTCAACAGCCTCGTGGACCGGTTCTTCGAGGCCCGCAAGATGATGATGTCGATGGCGCGCGGTGGCGGCATGCCGGGGATGCCCGGCATGCCCGGGATGCCGGGCATGGGTGGCGGCAAGCGCGGCAAGACCAAGGCGCAGCCCAAGAAGGGCAAGGGCGCCAAGCGTTCCGGCAACCCCGCCAAGGCGGCTCAGCAGGCTGCGGCCGAGAAGGAGAAGGCCGGCTCCGGCGGCAACCCCTTCGGCACGCCGGCCGGCGAAGAGGTCGACTACGAGAAGGCTGCTGCCGCGCTGGACCTGCCCAAGGACTTCTCCAAGTTCCTCAAGTGATCACTGTCCCGCCCGGACGTCATGCGAACCGTGGCTCGGAGGCCACGATTCGCATGACGTGCCGCGACGGCCGATGACCACGGTCCTCGTCGTCGACGGCGCCAACGTGGTCGGCAGCCGCCCCGACGGGTGGTGGAAGGACCGCGCCGGTTCCGCGCGACGGCTGCACGAGGGGCTCGCCGTCGCCGACACGCCGTACGACGTGGTCGTGCTGGTCCTCGAGGGTGCCGCCAAGGGCGGGGTCCGACCGGGACGCGACGGCCACCTGCGCACCGTGCACGCGCCCGGAAGCGGCGACGACACCATCGTCGACCAGGCCCGCGCCGCGGTGGAGCGGGGCGACCGGGTCACCGTGGTGACCGCCGACCGGATGCTCCAGGCCCGGGTGCAGGGGGTCGGCGCGATGGCGCTGAGCCCCTCCTGGCTGCTCGACCAGCTGCCCTGAGCCGGACCGACCGAGCGGGGACGAGGAGCCCGAGCCCAGCGGCCCCTCCCGGCCGGTAGCGTCCGGGGCATGACTGCCTCCGACACTGCCCTGCGGTTCAGCGGACCGGTGCTGCCCGACGGGGAGCCCCGCGACCTCTACGTCGTCGACGGACGCGTCACCTACGAACCCGTCGCGTCCGCGCAGGACGCCGGTCGCGGCTGGATCGTGCCGGGCCTGGTCGACGCCCACTGCCACGTGGGGCTGGACAACCACGGAGCGGTCGACGAGGCCACCACCGAGCAGCAGGCGATCACCGACCGCGATGCCGGGGCGCTGCTGCTGCGCGACTGCGGCTCGGCCGCCGACACCGCCTGGGTCCACGACCGCGAGGACCTGCCCCGGCTGATCCGCGCCGGCCGGCACATCGCGCGGACCAAGCGCTACATCCGCAACTACGCCCACGAGGTCGAGCCGGGCGAGCTCGCGTCGTACGTCGCCCGGGAGGCCCGACGCGGCGACGGCTGGGTGAAGCTCGTCGGCGACTGGATCTCGCGCGAGGAGGGCGACCTCGCCCCGTCGTTCCCGCCGGAGGCCTTCGCCGAGGCGATCGCCACCGCGCACGAGCACGGCGCGCGGGTCACCGCCCACTGCTTCGGCACCACGGTCCTGCCCGAGCTGATCGACGCCGGGATCGACTGCATCGAGCACGGGACCGGCCTGACCACCGACCTCATCGACACCATGGTCGAGCGCGGCACGGCCCTGGTGCCGACGGTCGTGCAGCTCAACAACTTCCCGGGGTACGCCGACGCCGGCGAGGCCAGGTTCCCGGCGTACGCCGCCACGATGCGCGACCTGCACGCCCACCGGCGCGAGACGATCATGTCCGCCTACGAGGCGGGCGTGCCGATCTACGCCGGCACCGACGCCGGGGGAGTGCTGCCGCACGGGGGGATCGCCGGAGAGGTGCTGGAGCTGGCGGCGTACGGCTTCACGCCCGAGGACGCGCTCGGCGCGGCGTCGTGGCGGGCGCGGGAGTGGCTGGGCTGGAACGCCACCCTCGAGGAGGGCGCACCCGCGGACTTCGTGGTGCTCGACCGGAACCCGCTGGAGGACCTCAGCGTGCTGCGGACCCCGGCGCGGGTGGTGCTGCGAGGGCGGATCGTGGCGTAGCCGCCTCGGGCACCCCCTGCCCGACGTCGACGACCAGCGCCTCGTCAGGGACGTACTTCACCAGCGCGCAGTTGCGCTTGACCAGGTCCTCGCCGGGCACGGCCCCCGTGCGCTTGTCGATCCGGGTCCTCCAGATCTCGTTGCGGCGCCAGACCCGGCCCTCGGCCCGGAGGAACTGCTCCTCACGTGCCTCCACCCGGTAGGAGGTCTCGGTCGGCCGGTCGGCACGGAGCTCGCCGCGCAGGTGCCGCTCGTCGACCCACGCCCGCAGCTGGAACGTGGTCGCCGTGTCGTTGCGGACCACCAGGTCGACGTAGTTGTAGACGATCGAGCACCCCACGCCCCACGGCAGCACCCGACCCTTGTCGGGGAACGGGTCGAAGCTGTGCTCCGACCGCTCGAGCACGGTCAGCGGCGAGTGCAGGAACATCCAGTGGAGGAGGTTGGCCAGCTGGCAGATGCCGCCCCCGACACCGGCCCTCGCCTCGCCGTTGGACAGGCGCATCCCCTCGACGTATCCCTTCCGGCGGGTGCAGCTCCCCACCACCTTGTTGAACGAGAACGTCTCGCCGGGCCGGATGAGCACGCCGTCCAACCGGGCGGAGGCCAGGCGCAGGTTCACGACCTTGTTGCGCTGCAGGACCATCTCGTCGGCGGACAGCTCGCGCATCAGCAACGAGGCATGCTTCTTCACCCGGACCGGCAGGTCTGCCACGGAGCGATCCCCTGCCCAGTCGGCGCCGGACGCCAGCCAGACGAGCCGGCGGCGGGCCCGGTGCGCGCGCACGGCCCAGGGGAACAGCCACGGGTATCGCTCCGCCGGGCGCGGCGGTGCGGTCAGCCGGGCCGGGACGACGAGGTCGCTCGGTGCAACGGTGGTGGTGCTCATGGCGTCTCCCTGACGAGGTGTGGTCAGGGATGGGACGCCGCGTCAGCGCGGTTGGTTGCCCGGAGGTCCGTGCGCCGGTGCGGGCTGCGGCGTGCGGGGGGGCGCCGGGCCGATCTGCGCGGGCCGCCCGCACGGCGTACGGCGGGGGTGGCGACCCGCCGTACGGTGGGGGCGGGCGGTGGCTCATGCGCCCCACCCTGCCCGATTTCGGTCGGACGCAACCGATCTGGCAGAATCACCCGTCGAGTCCTGTGCGCCCGGACCCTCTCATCCGGACGCTGCAGAGCCCACGAGGAGCCCGACCCGGTGTCCCCACTCAGGAGTCGCGGTCCTCACCACACACAAGACGTCCAAGGAGACACCACCAACGTGTCGGTCAAGATCCGTTTGAAGCGCCTCGGCAAGGTCCGGGTACCGCAGTACCGCATCGTCGTCGTCGACTCGCGCAAGAAGCGCGACGGTCGCGTCCTCGAGGAGATCGGCAAGTACCACCCCAAGGAGGACCCGTCGTACATCGACGTCACCTCCGACCGCGCGCAGTACTGGCTCGGTGTCGGCGCCCAGCCGACCGAGGCCGTCGAGGCGATCCTCAAGATCACCGGTGACTGGCAGAGGTTCAAGGGCCTGCCGGGCGCCGAGGGCACCCTGAAGACCGCGGAGCCCAAGCGCGACAAGCTCGAGATCTTCAACGAGGCCCTCAAGGAGGCCGCGAGCGAGCCCAAGGGCGCCGCGGTGACCAAGAAGGCCGCCGCCAAGAAGACCGAGAAGGCCGAGGACGCCCCGGCCGAGGTCCCCGCCTCGGAGACTCCGGAGGGCGCGGCCGACGAGGCCGAGACCGCTGAGAAGGTCACCGCCGAGGACGCCGGCAAGAGCGAGGCCTGAGCATGATGCTCGCCGAGGCCCTCGAGCACCTGGTGCGCGGCGTGGTCGAGCACCCGGACGACGTGGTCGTCCGGGACAAGGAGCTGCGTCGCGGGTCGATCCTCGAGGTCCGGGTGCACCCCGACGACCTCGGCAAGGTCATCGGCCGCGGCGGCCGCACCGCGACCGCCTTCCGCACCGTGATCTCGGCGCTGGCGGGTCGCGGTGGAGCGCGCATCGACTTCGTGGACGTCGACCGGCGCCGCTGAGCCCCATCGGTGGTCGAGCCCGGCGAGACCACCAGAGCCCTGGATGGGGCGTCACCCGAGGGTGGCGCCCCATCCGGACATTTACGGAGAGGATCACGTGGAGACGATCGAGGTCGTGGTCGGACGCATCGGCAAGCCGCACGGCGTGCGGGGCGAGGTGACCCTCGACGTCCGCACCGACGAGCCGGAACGCCGCTTCGCGCCCGGGGCGGTGCTCCGGGCGGAGGCGCCGCGCGGATCGGCGTCCGCGTTGACCGCGGTGACCGTCGCGCGCGCCCGCTGGCACCAGACCACGCTGCTGGTGACGTTCGAGGAGCTGGCCGACCGCAACGCCGCCGAGGCCGCCCGCGGGGTGCTGCTGCACGCCACCATCCCCGCTGACGAGTCCCCGGAGGACCCCGACGAGTTCTACGACCACCAGCTCGTCGGCCTCGCGGTCCACGACCTGGAGGGCACGTTGCTGGGCGAGGTCTCGGCCCTGGTCCACGGCGGCGCCCAGGACCTGCTCGTGATCCGGACCCCGCAGGGCCGGGAGGCCCTGGTGCCGTTCGTCAAGGCGCTGGTGCCCGAGCTCGACCTGGCGGCCGGTCGGGTGGTCGTGGCAGACCGTCCGGGCCTGGTGACGCCGCTGCCCGGGGACGAGGGGGCCTGAGGCGGATGAGGATCGACGTCGTCACGATCTTCCCGGACTACCTCGCGCCGCTGGAGCTGTCGCTGGCCGGCAAGGCCCGGGACAAGGGCCTGCTGGACATCCGGGTCCACGACCTGCGCGCGTGGACCCGCGACCGGCACCGCACGGTCGACGACACGCCGTACGGCGGCGGCGCGGGCATGGTGATGAAGCCAGAGCCCTGGGGCGAGGCGCTCGACGAGCTGCTCCCCGCTGACCCGGCCGACCCCGCCGGCACGGCAGCTCCCGGCACCACCCTGGTCGTCACCACCCCGTCCGGGCAGCCCTTCACGCAGTCGGTGGCCCGCGAGCTCGCCACGCGGGAGCGGCTGGTCTTCGCCTGCGGCCGCTACGAGGGGATCGACCAGCGGGTGCTCGACGAGGCCCGCGAGCGCACCGAGGTGCGCGAGATCTCGATCGGCGACTACGTGCTCAACGGGGGAGAGGTGGCCGCGCTGGCGATCACCGAGGCCGTGGCGCGGCTGCTCCCGGGCTTCATGGGCAACCCCGAGTCGCTGACCGAGGAGTCCCACGAGGACGGCCTCCTGGAGTATCCCGTCTACACCAAGCCGGCCTCCTGGCGCGGCCGCGACGTCCCCGCCGTGCTGCTCTCGGGCGACCACGCCGCGATCCGGTCGTGGCGCCACGACCAGGCCGTACGACGGACCGCGGAGCGCCGCCCCGACCTGGCCCACCCCAGCGTGCTTCTCGGCGACGTCGAGGTGCGGCTGGCGGAGCCGGCGGACGCCGGCGAGCTCCTCACCCTGCAGCGGGCCTGCTGGGTGCAGGAGCAGCTGGACAACCCCGGCGTGGAGATCCCCGCGCTGCACGAGACCCTCGACGACCTCCGGGCGTGGCTGGCCCGCGACACGGTGCTCGTGGCCCGGGCCGCCGGGCGGCTGGTGGGGGCGGTGCGCGCGCGTCCCCGCGAGGACGCCTGGGACATCGGCCGGCTGATGGTCGCCCCCGACCTCCAGGGCCGAGGCCTGGGCCGGATGCTGCTGGAGCGGATCGAGGCCGCGGCCCCGGCCGGCGTGGCGTCGTACTCGCTGTTCACCGGCGCCGGCAGCCTGCGCAACCAGAGGCTCTACAAGAAGGCCGGCTACCGGCTGCGCGGCCAGGTCGAGCCCGGGGTCGTCCGGCTGACCAAGGCCGTCCGGAAGGGATAGTCCGTGACGCTTGTGTTGTGGATGACGCGTCTTCCACAACAGAAACGTCACGGACTATCCCGACGGAGGCCGGATTTCCGGCGCACGCCGCGGCTGTGGCAGACTTGCCCACCGGCCAGTCGGCCAAACAGGGACCGCCCCGAGGACTCGTTCCGTCGGGGGGTCCGCGCCAGTTCCTGCCACAGGGGGGACATGGCGCCGCCGGCCACCACGACGGGCCCACAACAGAACCGATCCCCGCACCGCGGCTGACCTGTGGCACTCGCGAGGAGAGACATGAGCAACGTCATTGCCGAGCTCGGCAACGCGATCAAGCGCGACGACATCCCGGCCTTCCGCGCCGGTGACACCGTCAAGGTGCACGTCAAGGTCGTCGAGGGCAACCGGTCCCGCGTCCAGATCTTCCAGGGCGTCGTCATCCGCGTCCAGGGCTCCGGCGTCGGCCGCAGCTTCACCGTCCGCAAGGTCTCCTTCGGTGTCGGTGTCGAGCGCACCTTCCCGCTGAACTCCCCGATCTTCGAGCAGATCGAGGTCGTGACCCGCGGTGACGTGCGCCGCGCGAAGCTCTACTACCTGCGCAACCTGCGCGGCAAGAAGGCCAAGATCAAGGAGCGCCGGGAGGCCTGAGCGAGTCTCAGCCAACGGCTCTATACGCTCAGCGCGTGACTTCCGAAGACCGCGACTCCACGTCCGTCGCCGAACCAGACGGGGAGGGGTCGCGGTCTTCGCGTACCCGCACCAAGAAGAAGCACCTCCCGGTCTGGCAGGAGACGATCCTGCTGCTCGGCGTCGCCCTCGTGCTGGCGATCGTCATCAAGGCCCTGTTCGTGCAGGCCTTCTACATCCCCTCGGAGTCCATGGAGCCCGGGCTGGTCAAGAACGACCGGATCCTGGTCCAGAAGGTCTCCTACTGGTTCGGCGGCAGCCCCCAGCGCGGCGACGTGGTGGTCTTCAAGGACCCGGGCGACTGGCTCAGCCCCGAGGAGTCGGCCGGTCCCACGGGCGGCCTGACCGGCCTGATGGCCAAGATCGGCCTCTACCCCTCCGGCGGTCACCTCGTGAAGCGCGTCATCGGTGTCGCCGGCGACGTCATCAAGTGCTGTGACAAGAAGGGCCGGATCTCCGTCAACGGGCAGCCCCTCAACGAGGACTCCTACGTCAAGGAGAAGGGCATCGACTGCAACGGCCCGATGATCGGCGACTGCTCGTCGAACTCGTGGACCGCCGGCCCGGTGCCCAAGGGGCACATCTTCGTGATGGGTGACAACCGCGGCCACTCGGCCGACTCGACCGTCCACATGTGTACGCCGAGCGCGACCGACTGCGTCCCGGGGGACGAGTACGTCTCCACGGACCTGGTGGTCGGCAAGGTGTTCGTGCTGCTCTGGCCCAGTGACCACTTCCGCTGGATCCACCGACCCAGCACCTTCGCGGACGTGCCCAACGCGTCTTGAGGTCCGCTGGTCGTCGTGAGTGCCCTGCCCCGAGGATCCACGGTCCGGCGTGACGCCGGGCTGTACGGCTACGAGCGCGCCCTGCGCCGGCACGGGATCGAGCCGATCGCCGGCGTGGACGAGGCCGGTCGCGGCGCCTGCGCCGGACCCCTCGTCGCCGGCGCCGCGATCCTGCCCGCCGGGAAGGCCGGGATCGTCCCCGGGCTGGCCGACTCCAAGCTGCTGACCGAGAAGGCCCGTGAGCGCTGCTACGAGCAGGTGGTCAGGCGCGCGCTGGCGTGGTCGGTGGTGGTGATCGGGCCGGAGGAGTGCGACCGGCTCGGGATGCACGTCGCCAACGTCGAGGCCCTGCGGCGCGCGGTGGCCCTGCTGGACCTGGCGCCGTCGTACGTCCTCACCGACGGCTTCCCGGTCGACGGCCTCGGGGTGCCGGGCCTGGCCGTGTGGAAGGGGGACCGGGTCGCGGCCTGCATCGCCGCCGCGTCCGTGCTCGCCAAGGTGACCCGGGACCGGCTGATGTGCGACCTCGACGCCGAGTGGCCGGCGTACGACTTCAAGACCCACAAGGGCTACATCACCGACGTGCACGCCGCCGCGCTCACCGAGCACGGCCCCTCGCCGGTGCACCGGATGCGGTTCGTCAACGTACGCCGGGCCGCGGGGCTGGAGCCGGCGGTGCCGGGCGCCGAGGAGCCGGCCGTGGACGAGTCGGCCGCCCAGGAGACCGCGGCCGGCTAGGTGCCGGCGAGGTGGCGCCGGACCGCCGACGCGGTGCGCGCCCCGGAGACCAGCGCCCCCTGCAGCGACGAGGTGTCGCGGTGGTCACCGGCCACGAACAGGCCGTCCCCGAGGGTGACCGGCTGCCGGACCCGCAGCGGCGGCGGTACCAGCGGCAGCGCCTGCGGCACGTCGTGGCGCACCACCACCTCCCAGCGGTCCGTCGTGGTCGCGTAGAGCTCGTCGAGGTGGCGACGCACGTCGGCCTCGTCGACGTCCTCAGTGCCGCCGTCCAGCAGCGTGGTGGCCTGCACCAGGGGCCGCCCGGGAGGTGCATAGGTCGGAGCCACGTTGGTCACCACAGCGGCGTTGACGACCGGCCCCGCGCCCGGGCCGCGGCCGTCGATCCGCAGGAGCCTCGACCCGGTCGGTGGCCGGTCGCAGGCGAACCACCACGTGCGCAGCCCGTGCATGCTCGGCCTCGGCAGGTCCAGCAGGTCCGCGGCGCTCGTCGGGTCGGCGGCCACCACGGCCGCGCGGGTGTGCACGGTGACGTCGTCCGCGACCACCTCCACGCCTGCGGAGGTGGCGCGGACCTGCCGCACGGGCGTGCGGAGCCGCACCGGTCGACCGGGCAGGTCGGCCAGCTGGTCCGGCAGCGCCTGCATCCCGTGGGCGGGGACGCCGGGGGTCGCGCGCACGAAGCTGCGCAGCAGCAGCCGGACGAAGGTCGCCGACGACTCGCCGCGCCCGTCGGCCAGGACCCCGGTCAGGAACGGCTCGAGCACCTCGCGGCGCAACCTCCCGTCCACGTGGCCGGCGTCCAGCGACGCCGCCAGGGACTCGTCGTCGCCGGCGAGCAGCCGGGGCACCGGCCCCAGCGCAGGGGCCAGCCAGCGGGTCAGGAGCGCCAGCTCGCCCGGTCGTGCGTAGCCGCTGCGCAGGGTCGACGCCAGGCCCCGGGGGTGCCGCAGCGGGTCCACGACCGTGGCCGGACCGTCGTCGGTCACGACCTCGACACCCCGGTCGAACACGCACAGGTCGAGGGCGGAGACGTCCACGTGGCGGCGTACCGCGGGGTAGGCGGGGTTCAGCAGCTGGAAGCCGCGGTCGCAGCGGAAGCCGTCCACCACGTCGGTGCGGACCCGACCCCCGACCGCCTCGGCGGCCTCGAGCACCAGGACGTCGAGGCCGGCGCGCTGGAGCTCGCGTGCGCACAGCAGTCCCGAGATCCCGCCACCCACCACGACGACGTCGGCATCTTCGATCACGCGTCTACGATGCCAGTCGGGGGAAAGATCGCCCCCGGACCTGCTGCGGCGACCGAGGAGAGCTGATGAGTGCCGAGGATCTCGAGAAGTACGAGACCGAGATGGAGCTCACCCTCTACCGCGAGTACCGCGACGTCGTCTCGATCTTCAAGTACGTCGTGGAGACCGACCGGCGCTTCTACCTGTGCAACCAGGTGGACGTGAAGGCGCGCACCGAGGCCGGCGAGGTCTTCTTCGAGGTCTCGATGAGCGACGCGTGGGTGTGGGACATGTACCGCCCGGCCCGGTTCGCCAAGAACGTCAAGGTGCTCACCTTCAAGGACGTCAACGTCGAGGAGCTCAGCCCCGCCGACATCGACCCCCCGAAGGCCTGACGGCCCACCGTCCCTCCACAGGCGGGCCCCGCGTCACCTCCGTCCACAGCCCGCGCCGCCTCGGCGTCCCCACGTCCCCGCGCCCGGGGACGCTGGACGCAGGAGGTCACGACGATGACGGGATCGGCAACGGCGGCGCGCCGGCAGGCGCTCGGGGCGTACGGCGAGGAGCTGGCCGCGCGGCACCTGGTCGGGCAGGGGATGGCACTGCTCGACCGCAACTGGCGCTGCGAGGCGGGGGAGATCGACCTGGTCCTCCGTGAGGGAGACGTGCTGGTCATCTGCGAGGTCAAGACCCGCAGCGGTCTGGCCTTCGGCACGCCGCACGAGGCGATCACCGACGCCAAGCTGGAGCGGCTGCGCCGGCTGGCCGGGAGGTGGGCGGCGGCCCACGGCGTCCACCCCGCCGACGTGCGCATCGACCTCGTGGCCGTGCTGCGCCCGCTGCGCGGTCCCTCGACCCTCGAGCACGTGGCGGGGGTTGGCTGACATGCCGTTCGCCACCGCGCGCACCCTCTCGCTGCACGGAGCGGTCGGCCACCTCGTCGACGTCCAGACCGACGTGTCGCCCGGCCAGGTCGGGCTGACGCTGGTCGGCCGCCCCGACGTCTCGCTCAACGAGGCCCGCGACCGCTGCCGGATGGCGATCGTGAACAGCCGCCTGCAGTGGCCGGCCACCCGCCGCATCACGGTGCTGCTCTCGCCCGCCGACCTGGTCAAGCGCGGCACCCACTTCGACCTCGCCATCGCGGTCTCCGTCCTGGCGGCGGCCGGCGAGCTGCCGGCGTCCTCGCTGGAGGGGGGCGTGTTCATCGGTGAGCTCACCCTCGACGGGGGCCTGCGGTCCGTGCCCGGCGTGCTGCCGATGGTGCTCGCGGCCGCCGCCCGTGGGGTGCGCCGCGTGTTCGTCCCCGAGCCGCAGGCGCAGGAGGCCGCGATGGTGCCGGGCATGGAGGTGATCGGGATGCGATCGCTGGCCCAGGTGGTCGCCGAGCTGCGCGGCGAGGAGGTGCCCGAGGCGCCGCCGGTGGCGCCGATGTCGGGCAGCCGGCTGCTGGCCTGGCGGGGGGCCGAGCGCCGCGAGGAGCTCGACATGGCCGACCTGTTCGGGCTGGAGGACACCCGCTACGCCGTGGAGGTCGCCGCGGCCGGCGGCCACCACCTGATGCTGTCGGGACCGAAGGGGTCGGGCAAGACGAGCATCGCCGAGCGCATCCCCGGGATCCTGCCGGACCTGACCGCCGAGGAGTCGCTGGAGCTGACGGCGATCCACTCCCTGGCCGGGGCGCTGGAGCCGGGTGACGGGCTGCTGCTGCGACCGCCCTGGTCGGCTCCCCATCACGACGCGAGCAAGGCCAGCCTGCTGGGCGGCGGCAACAACGCGGTCCGCCCCGGCGAGCTCAGCCGTGCGCATGCGGGCGTCCTCTTCCTCGACGAGTTCCCGCTCTTCCGCAGCGACGTGATCGAGGCGCTGCGCCAGCCGCTGGAGAGCGGTGAGGTGACCGTGGCCAGGCGCGACGAGTCCGTGACGCTCCCGGCTCGCGGGATGGTGGTCCTCGCGTGCAACCCCTGCCCGTGCGGCAACTACACCGCCAACCCGCGGAGCAACCAGTGCCAGTGTCGGGAGCCGCAGCGGCGCGACTACCAGCGCAAGATCACCGGTCCCGTCGCCGACCGGGTCGACATCCTGCGCCACGTCGTCGCGGAGGACCGGTCGGGACGCAACGACAGGTTCGACCACCGTGAC
>Ga0308174_10000578_pt1 | contig 15758 bp, 35 predicted proteins | sample PhyPR2_FD_203894 | JGI IMG/M metagenome (GOLD analysis project Ga0308174, IMG submission 203894) | Soil microbial communities from UC Gill Tract Community Farm, Albany, California, United States - DLSLS.P.R2 | ecosystem: Environmental > Terrestrial > Soil > Agricultural land | place: USA...
TCGGCAACTGATGGGCAAGCAGCCCGCGTTCTGGCTGGCCGTGGCTGGCGTCTCGATCATCGCGCAGCCCCTCTTCGGCCTCGTCGCCGATTCGAAGCTCGGCAACCTCATCCCCGGTCTACGTGACCTCCACGCCTTCACCGTCAGGAGCAACGGCTGATGCCCGCCGCTGTCGCAACCCCCCAGGCCCAGCCCATCGCGATGCAGGGCATCGCGATCCCGGCGGCCGTCGTCGACAAGAACGCGTTCTTCGCGCGGACCCGTCGCCACGTCCAGCAGGAGCGGTCGCTGAGCTTCACGCTCGGCCAGTCGTCCCGCGACATCATCCCGCTGCGGAAGTCCGACATCCTGTCGGAGATCACGCTGCACATCACGGGCAACCTGACGATCACCCCGGGCACCGGGTCGGTGGGCTCGACGGCCGCGTGGCCGTACAACCTCATCCGCAACGTCAAGTTCTCGGCCAACGGCGCATCGTCGCTGATCTCGGCCCGTGGCTGGACCCTGCGCGCTCGCGAGATCGCCAAGGACGAGGGCCTCACCGACCGCGGCGTGGCCCAGACCATCGGCGGCGCCACCAAGACGAACGGCAGCCTGTCCCTCGCCTGCGAGTCGTGGGGCGTCGGCCAGAACACCCCCGGCCTCGGCGCGCAGTCGAACGTGCCCGTCGACCTGGTCCTGACGATCCCGGTCGCCGAAGACCAGTTCGACCTGTCCGGCGCGATCTTCCTTCAGACCGCCTCCGCGGAGCTGGCCGTCGAGATCGAGTGGGCGAACAAGGCCGACCTGTTCACCCTCGCGGGCAACGGTGACGTGTCCTTCAGCGGCAACGTGTCGGTGCAGTCGACCAAGTTCGAGATCCCGACCCAGAACGGCGCGATCATCGTGCCGGATCTCTCGATGTTCCACTCCCTCGTCGAGACGAACACGGTCGCGCTCGCCAACGGCGAGAACGAAGCCGTCATCGTCGGCCAGGGCGCGGGCAAGTACGTCCTGCGCGTGCTGTACCAGCACATGAACGGCACCGTCCCGGCTCCGCTGCCGCTGACCGCGGCGAACTTCGGCCTTCAGGCGTGGCGCTTCGGCACCTCCGAGACGCCCGATCAGTGGGTGGACGGGCAGAAGCTCAGGATCGCGATGGAGCGGGCCTACAACTGCGACGTCGGCGGCGTGCAGGGCTACGCGGTGCACGAGTTCGCGAAGGCCGGGTTCCGCGACCTCGTGGACATGGGCACGACGTCCGATCTCCGGCTCGTGACCACGATCCTGAACAGCGTCACCCTGACCAACCCGAAGCTCTGGTATGCCGTGGAGTCGGTGTACCGCTCCGGTTCGGCGGGCTGACCCGTGGACTTCGCGCCCGTGATGGGTCCGGCGAAGTTCGGCATGGACCCCTTCGCCGCGGCCAGCAACGCGCCGACTGCTCTCGCCTCGACGGTCACCCCGTCCGAGCGGGACCAGGCGGCCGCAAAGGTGCTCAGCACGCATAACCCGCTGACCGCGTTCGCCGTCCTGGCGGCCGTCACCTTCGGCCTTATGGCGTTCTCGACCAGCGTCCGCGTTGGTCACACGACCGCCAGCCTCAACCTCGGAGACACGAAGTGAGCGACGCCAACGGCAACGCCAACGCCAAGGCCAAGGACGGCAAGGCCAAGCGGGGCGACGTCGTGCACTTCGTCTCCCGCGACGCGCAGACCGGGGAGCAGTTCGACGGCCTGGGCGTCGTGACGCTCGCGCCGGACTCCGGGCACCTCGTCCTGCGGCCGCTGGCCGAGTACGACGTGCGTGTGGACCCGGCCGACGTCGAGCCGGTCATCGTCGACGAGGCCTGACCCGGTGACCGTCCCGATCGCAGTCGCGCGCAAGGCCGCCGGTGCCCGCAAGGGTGCCGGAGGCCGTGCTGCCGCACCCAGAGCCCGCGGGGGAGCGGCGCCCAAGGCCGCCCCACTCCCCCCCGAAGGCACGAAGGCGCGGCAGCAGCGCGACGCGATCGAGGCGATCAAGAGCAGCCGCCCGGCCCAGCCCGTCGACGACGAGCTGGCCGAGCAGCCGCAGGAGCCGTCGAGCCCGCCCCCGGCTTCCCCCGGGGGCGGGCTGGCGGCGCCCGCCATGCCCGCGGCCGCCTCGACCGGGTCGGGCTTCCTGCTCGGCGTGTTCGCCTGGGCGGTCGGCCTGGCCTACCTCAACGGCGGATCCGACGGCGTGAAGAAGTTCCTCGCCGCCAAGTTCCTGAACAAGACCTAGGAGATCGAACGTGAATCCCGGGGGGATCTTCCTCGTGCTGCTCGGCGTGTGGGTCGGCTGCCAGGTGTTCGGCGGCGAGGCTCTCGAACGCCTGAACATCACCGGCTGACCGATGGCGAATCATGCGCTGCGCGGCGCCGTGACGGCGTGGATGACGCTGATCGTCCTGCGCACGATCGGCACCAGCGGCTCGGGCAAGGTTGCCGGGCTGTTCGCCGACGTCGACGGCCTGGTGCAGCGGGCGCTCGCGCCCAACGTGGCAGCGATCCCCGACCGGCGCCGCGGCAAGGGCAGCTACGACGACGACGGCAACTTTCACCCGGCCGTGCCCGACTACCTGGGCGGCGGCGAGGTGGGCGGCAAGAACGCGAACCCCGATTTCGACGTGATCGACCCGCCCCCGCCCGGCGGCGGTAACCCGCAGTACGACCACTACCCGAGCAAGCCCGGCGGCATCGACATGTGACCGCGCCCCGGTGCCCGCCTGACCAGCTCGAACCCCTCGAAAGGGAACCCCAACCGTGAAGCAGTACGGGAAGTACGCGTTCTCCCTGATCGCGCTGTACATCGTCGTGGCCAACGGGACGAACTTCGGCACCGCGTTCTCTGCGGGCGCCAAGGGCGTTTCCGACGTGACCAAGACGTTGCAGGGCCGCGGCTGATGTTCGGCCGCCGACCGGTGACGCCGCCGAATGAGTCGCACGAGACCGTGCCGGTGTTCACCACCGACCCGCACGGCGCGGCGATGTTCGCCGGGATCGTCAACGGCACCCTCGGCCACCTCGGCGCCCGCCCGGTGATCGACACCGGCCGGTCGCCGTGGCACGGCTGGACCGCGGCGCCGCAGTCCTACCGCGGGGCGGCGTTCCTGGGCCGCGGCGGCAACGGCGGCGGCGGCCGCCCGGTCGTCGGCGAGGGCCCCCGGCTCGACCAGGAGCGCGGCGTCGTCGCCGACCCGATCCAGTCCATCTTCGAGCAGCGCATGACCGCGCGGAGGTTCTCGTGAACCCGGAGAAGCTGAAGGCGCTGTTCGCCGAGCACCGGACGGCGATCCTCGGCGCGGCCGCGGCCGGGGTCACGGGCCTGGCGCTGCTGCACCGTAAGCAGTCCGGCGGGGACACGGGCGCGACCTCGTCGAGCCCGGCGGGCACGATCCCGGCCGCGGCGATCGCCGCGCAGCCGACCGGCAGCTACGACTCGTCCGCGTACGACGTCTATTCGGCGTTGCAGTCCGAGCTCGGCCCGGTCCTCGAACAGCTCCGCGAGCAGGGCAAGCAGTCGACCGGCGGCGGCACGGGCGGCGGCGTCACGAAGGCGCCGGGGCCGCTCGCGTCGGGTCTGCTCGCGCCGACCTATAACGGCAAGTACGTCCGGTTCTCTGACGGGCTGATCGCCGAGATGGAGTCCGACGGCTCCCTGTTCTGGCTCAACCCGACCGAGTCGAAGAAGGCGTTCGGCGGCAAGAGCTGGGCGGGCCGGGTCAATCAGCTCAACGTCAAGGCGCCGTCGCAGAACATCTTCAGCACCGCGAAGAACCTCCTGGCCAAGCAGCCGACGGCGGCGAAGTAGTCCCGTGGCCACCCTGTCCCCCGCGCAGATCTACCAGCTGGCCCGTGATGCCGGGCTGTCGGCCGCTGCCGCCACCATCGCGACCGCAATCGCCATGGGCGAGTCCGGCGGCCGCACCGACGCGATGGGCGACGTCGGGCTGCAAGACAGCAAGTGGGGGCCCTCGATCGGTCTATGGCAGGTCCGCAGCGTCAAGGCGCAGTCGGGCACCGGGCAGACGCGGGACGCCACCCGGCTGACCGACCCGGCGTTTAACGCTCAGGCGATGGTCGCGATCTCCGGCGGCGGCAAGAACTGGCAGCCGTGGACCGTCTACACCAAGGGGATCTACAAGCAGTACCTGTCCAAGGTGACGTCGACCGTTCCCGGCTCGACGACCAGCGGCGGCGGCACCACGACGTCGGTCGGTGGCCCGTCCGGCGTCCCCTCCACCAGCTCGGGCGAGTCGTCGGCCAGCTCGATGGGCGGCGTCATGGGCGGCGCGTTCACCGTCGGCCTGAAGGTCGCTGGCGCCGTCGCGGCCGCGGCGCTGGTCATCGTCGGCGCTCTTAACACCGTCAAGTAGAAGGAGTTCCCCCCGTGGGTTGGCTCGAAGAGAAGTTGGCAGACAAGGTCGAGCACCTGGCGACGACGGTCGCGCTCGAAGGGCAGGCGACGCGCGCCGAGCTGGCGCAGGCGTTCGCGCAGACCGTCCGCGGCCTGCGCGTCGACGGCGCCCTGGCGCGGCCGATCGTGCCCAACGCGATGAACTACAACGCCGGGCGGCGGCTGGTCGGCTGGTCGGTTCGCGCCGAGGGCGGCGACGTCGCGCTGACGCTGCGCGACGGGCACGACGTCTCCGGCGACGTGATCGCCGTCGTCAGCCTGACCACCGGCCAGGAGCGGACCCACACGATCATGCCCGCGGGTATCAGCTTCGTGGAGGGCCTCTACGTGCAGGCCACCGGCAGCGGCACCCCTGTGGGCGCCCTGTGGATCTCGGCAGTGGACTGATGGCCAAGACGGGGGAGTACGCCTCGGATCGCTACATCACTCCGGGCGTCATCATCGCGCTGGTGCTCGCGGCGGGCGTGCTGGGCGCCGCGGTCATCGGCGGCGTCACCTACCTCACGGCGATGGGCAAGAACCCTGAGCCGATCACCCGCCTGGTGCTCAACATCATCAGCGCGGCCGGTGCCTCGATCACGGCGCTGCTGCAACTGACCGGCCGCACCACCGCGGCCAAGACCGAGCGGAACACCGGCCTACAGGCGGGTGTGCTCGCGCAGCACGCCGACGCCGTCAATCAGCTGGGCTATCAGGTAGAGGACCTGCGCGCCGTCGTCGCCAGCGCGGCCACGCCCGCCGCGGCCGCGGCGCCCGCCGATCCCTACGACGAGGGCCTGCCGCTGTACGCCGCGACCGAAGAGGCCGCCCGGCGGCTGCCCGTCCCCCCGATCCCGTCCTATCCCCAGCACCGGAGGCAGGCGTGACCGCGCCCACCTACCTCGACGACGACGACGACGACCTGGCGCCGCACTCCCGCGTCGCACCGGTGGGGCTGCTCAACCGCTGGCGGATGACCGAGCCCGTGCGGCTGTGGCTCGGCCCGGTCGCGCTGATCGTGCTGGTCACCCTGTGGCTGAACGGCGCGCACCCGGTCGTCCTGGCGCTGGTGCTCGGCGGCGCCGTCGCCACGATCGTGGGGCTGCGCGGCGCGGTCTACTCCGAGCGCACCTGGGGCCGTGACGTGTTCGCCGCGCACCGCGCCGGGATCGCCGAGGAGCGCGAGCGCGGCCTGACGATCACCACCCGCGCCGTTGCCCGGCGCCTGACCGAGCGGATTCCCCTGTGAACCTGAACCGGCAGCAGCAGATCCTGACCGGCGTCTCCGCAATCTGCCTCGGCTCGTGGCTGCTGTACCAGGCCTACGAAGGCCACGGGCGGCCGCGGCCGTTCCTGATGAAGCTGCTTCCGGGCGGCTGATCGTGGGCGTTGCAGTCCCCACCGCTCTGCCCAGCGCGAGCGGCTGGCAGTTCTACGACTGGACCGAGGTTCAGGGCTCGGCGGCCGCCGTCGACGGCGTCGCCGTCGTCGAGCTTGACCAGCTCGACCCGGGCGAAATGTGGCTGATCGACCGCGCCGTGATCGTGTGCGACTCCGACACCGACACCGCGGCGCGGCTCTACGTCGACGGCGTCGACCCCTCCCGCATCCGCAGCGGCTCGGCCTGGGGCAACTTCGATGAGGCCGAGTACCCGTCCGGCCTGCTGTTGCGCCCCTCGTCCCGCCTGGTCGCCCGGTGGGATGGTTGCAGCGCGGGCGCCACGGCCGCGCTGACGTTGCAGGCGCGCGTCTACCGGCGGGCCTGACCGTGGGATTCCGCAACCCGGTACGGACGGCCGTCGACCAGACGGCGCGCGACGCCGCAGCAGCCGCGGCCGCCGACGCCGCGCAGGCGATCGCCGACGCCGCCGACGCGCAGGCGACCGCGGACGGCAAGGTCACCACCTACTCGCAGACCGACGCGCCCACCGGCCTGACCGCGGCCGACGTCGGAGATCTCTGGTTCGACACCGACGACACGAACAAGCTCTACCGCTGGTCGGGTACGGCGTGGGTCGCCTCGACCGACACCCGCGTGGCCACGGCGCTGAGCACCGCGCAGGCGAAGGTCGTCACCTATTACCAGGCGGCCGCGCCCAGCTCGACTGGCCGCACGACCGGTGACCTGTGGGTGGACACCGACGACGGGAACAAGCTCTACCGCTGGTCGGGTACGGCGTGGGTCAACGTCCACCCAAAGACCGTCGACACCGGGGGCACCGGGCAGCGCGTCGTGCTGTCGGCGACCGGCGGCGAGATGGGCGGCGGGTCCGTCCTGCTGTACCAGACCAACGTCGACAACAACCCCGGCCGTCTGGAATCGGGCAGCGACACCGACGGGGCGCTGGCCCGGCTGGTCTCCCCCGCCAATACGTCGGGCGTGACGTCGGCGATCTCGGTCAAGGGCACCGAGGCCGCGGGCGGCGATGAGGGCGTCATCCTCGGCTCGACCGGATCGGTCTACGTCTTCACGGCGACCGGGAAGCAGTTCTACGTCAACGGGAACGGCTTCCTGCGCCAGCGGGTCTGGCAGTTCAACCGCAGCAGCGCCAACGACTCGGACCCGATCACGGTCGGTTCGATGCAGACGATGCTCGCGGCCACGATCCTGAACGCCCCGGCCGGGGACTACCTCATCACCTGGCGGTGCGTCGTCTCGAACACGACCGTTCAGGCGGGCTTCACCGCGGTGTCGATCAACGCCAACTACCTGTCCGACGGCACCCCGCGCGCCGACTGCAACGTGGCGAACGGCCGAATGCCCTTCACCGAGGCCGTGGGCTGGACGCACCCGGGCGGGGACGCCACGATCCGCGGCCACTACCAGGCCGCTGCCGGTGTCGCCTCGGTCTGGAAGCAGGGCACCTCGCTGACGATCGCCTACCTGGGCCCACGCTCGTGACCGCAAATCTTCCTGCGAAGGCCGCTGAGCTCGTGTGCCTGGCCTGCAAATCTTCCTGTCTGGACGGCACCCCATGACTCTGACGATCGTTCCGCGCACCACCTGGGGAGCCCGCTACGCCGCGGGCGCGGGCCCGGCGCCGCTGCCCGCTTCCGAGGTGTGGCTGCACCACTCCGTCACGACCGCGCCCGACCTCGTGCCGCCGTTCACCGACGAGGACGCGGCCATGCGGCAGCTCGAAGCGATCGGGCAGCAGCGCTTCGGCCAGGGCGTCAGCTACACGTTCGCGATCATGCCGACCGGCCGCGTCTACGAGGGCCACGGCGTCGCGACGAAGGGCGCCCACACGGCCAAGCGGAACAGCATTGCCCGGGCGCTGGTGCTGGTCGGGAACTACGACGTCGACCAGCCGCACCCGCAGCAGATCGAGGCGGCCGCGCAGCTGCTCGTCGACGGCTGGCGCCGCGGCTGGTGGACCGCACCGAAGCTCAACGGCGGGCACCGGGACGCACCCGGCGCGCAGACCGCCTGCCCGGGAGAGCACGGCGAGGCGGCCGTGGCCCGGATCAACGCCCGCGCCGCGGCGATCGTCGCCGCTGCCACCATCACGAAGGGAACTGACGTGCCACTCACGAAAGCCGAGATCGACGCGGTCGCCGCTGCTGTCTGGTCGTACGGGCTGAAGGCGCCCGGCGCTTCGCTGCACTCTCCGGCCGGTGCCGGGGACATGCTGCGCCACGCGACCGCGACCGCGGACGGCGCGTACCGCGAGCTGCGCGCGGGCGAGGGGCACGACCTCGACGTGGACGAAGAGGCGCTGGCCGACGCGCTGGCGCCCAAGCTGGGCCCGTTCGTGGCGAAGGCCGTCGAGCGGCTGCCCGTCGACCAGCTGGTGACGATCTCGTCCGCCGTCACGACCGAGATCGGGCGGCGCCTGGCGGCCGGGCCGACGCCGGGCCCCATGTCGCTGGCGTCGGTGTCCGCGATCGCCTCCCCCACCGAGCCCGCCGACGACGGCCAGGTGGCCGTCGACGACGACCTGGCGCCCACCGCCGCGGCCGACACCGCCGTGGCCGCGGCTCCGTACCTGCTCCGGTAGCGTCACGGTGACGAAAGAGGGGCACCAGCCGGGGGGAATCGGCTGGTGCCCCTCTTCGTGTGCGCCCGGTTCAGTCGCTGGCGCACCCGTCCTCGTCGCAGTCGAGCCGCGGATCGATCAGCTGGCCGTCAGGGATGACCTGCGACGGGTCCGGATCCGGCAGGCCGCCGTCCGGCGTTGCCGCAGGCGGGCCCAGCGGGCCGTCGACGACCGGCGGCGCCTCGATCCGATGCACGGTGATCGACGGCGCCTCATCCCCGGTCGAGAAACCGGACACGGCGGGCGCCTCGACGACCGGCGGCGCCTCGACGACCGCGGCCGCGGGGGAGAGCTGCGCGAGCAGCGCGAACAGGAGAGCGAAGAGGTTCACGGCTCGATCCTCTCGACGACGTAGCGCCCGGTCTGGCCGCGACGCGCACCCGGCCGGTACTCGATCCGCCCGGCCGCGGCGAGGCGGCAGAGCGCGGCCGCGGCGGACGACTGCCGCCACCGGGTCCGTTCCATCAGCTCGAACACCGTCAGGCCGTCGGGCCCGGCCTCGGCGACCAGCGCCACGACCCGATCGACCTTCACGACCCGGCGGCGCTTGACCGGCGCCGCGGCGGCCGCCGGGCGCTGGCGCCCGTCGAGCGACGTCACCGTGGCCAGCTGCACCCCGGCCTCGGCCAGCCACTTCCGCGCCGTGTTCGGCGCCACCCCGACCGGTGCCGCGGCCGCGCGCAGGCTCAGCCCGTGATCGCGGCGCAGCTCGACGACGAGGGACTGACGCTCGGCCAGCGTCATCAGCTCGGCCAGCTCGGGCAGCTCCTGAGCGCATAGCTCCTGCCACGAGTCGAGCCCGAGCGTGACCCACGCCCGGGATTCGTACAGTTCCGCGAGCAGCTCGCGGGCGCCCGCCAGCAGCTTCCGGGCCTCGGCGATCCGCTGCCGGACCCGGGCGACGTCGAGCGGCGCGGCCGCGCGGGCGGCGCTCACGCTGCCACCACCAGATCGTCGCGGATCGCGAGCACGCGGCGCTGACCGTCGGCCATGCGAACGATGCAGTCGCGGTAGAAGGCGCCGTCAACGATGCGCCAGTGGTTCGTCTGGGAGAGCAACACGTACCGGGGAGCGCGCTTACCGCGGCGCAGGAGGTTTGTCATGCCTGCAATAACGGCTGACAGCGTGCAACACTTGACCCGTACCGTCAGGAAAGACTGACACCCAACCCCATGGAGTGACCCCATGACACCCACCCCTCTGCGCGTCGACCTGACGCTCGACCAGCTCGATGAGCTGGCCCGATTCACCGCTTACCTCCGTGTAGAGCCAGTCCTCGGCAGCGCCGAAGGCTTCGGCATCGAAGGGGCAACGATGATCTCCAAGACCATCAGCCGCGACACCTGGGAAGGCATGGGGCGACCCGTCAGCATCCCCATCACCCTGCGGACGGTCGCCGTGGAAGTCGACGCGCAGTGAGCGACCGCGAGGACGACGACACGATCGTGGCCCTGCCCGTCTTCCAGCCCGACGTTCCCGGCGCCCGCGTCTGGTCGCGCGCCGAGCTCGAAGAGATGCTGCACGAGCAGACCCGGCAGCACGTCCAGAGCGTCGCCGACGCCGCGGCCGCGTTCGGCTCCGCCAGCGAAGCGCTCGACCGCGCCGTGCGTTCCGCCCGCGCCGCTGGCGCCAGCTGGGCCGACATTGGCCGCGCCGTCGGGATCACCCGGCAGAGCGCACAGGCGCGGTGGGCACAGTGACCGACGACGTCGATCCCTGGTTCTCCGAGGTCGCCGAGCACGAGCAGCGGGCGCGCGAGCTGTACGACGCTGCGCTGGGCGAACAGCTGCTGCGCGGCTTCCTGGCGGCCGGTCGCTCGGACATGGTGCGCGAGCTGGTGCGCGACCTGTTCCGCGCGGGGTTCACCATGCACGACTGCCGCGGCGGCTTCGGGAAGAAGCACGAGGGCGGCGTCTGCCTGGTCCCCCTCACTCTCGAAGAGGGAATCTCGATCAGCTGGGCGCAGCATGACGTCTCGTATGCCGACTACGGCCAGCACCAGGACGTGCAGGAGCTGATGAACGATTGGCTGCGCGACCTGATGACCGTGCTGGGCTGGCGTACGGCCGACTTCGGCACGGCCGGGGCCTTCCGAGTCACCGGGAAGATTCCGGGCCCGGCCGTCGGGGAAGGGGCGGCCGGGCCGTCCCCCTCATCGGCGGACGACGACCCGGCCGTGTGACGTCTGCGCACGGGTGTGGCGCCGCGTAGTTGCTTCGTGTCCCTACGAGGCGCCCACCCGTGTGAAATGACAGGATCACCCCGACAAAGCAGAAGGGCCCCTGCCTGGCAGCGGGGCCCTTCTAACCCGGCTCGCACCAGCCGGGACGTGCAAAGACCAGGCTAGGGCACGCGAGTGACAAAAGCCCGGCAACTTCGCCCGATCCGGTGAGTGCAGCCCCGATCGAAGGGCGCACCCCGTGTCACTCTCCCTCTCCCCCCTTCCTGAGCCCCCGGCCGACGCCGTGGCGCAGGTGCTCGACGAGCTGCGCACCGCGCGCCGCGAGCTGGCCGACGCGTCCCGCATCGTCGAGCTGCTGAGCATCGATCCGGACGCGGGCGCCCGCGCCGGTATCGAGTCGCTGGTGGCGCTGCGCCGCGTCGAGCTGTGGACAGTCGAGCTGCGCAGCGTCCAGCGCCGCGCCCGGTCGCTCGGCCTCGACGTCACCTCGACCCTGTGACCCGCTGCCCTGCGGTGCACTACGGCGCCCCGACGGTCCCGTTCGTGATCGCCCCGCCCGTGCGTTGCTCGAAGCCTGCCGGGCACGTCGGCGAGTTCCACGCTGCCAGCGGCCGCGACCTCGACGGCGAAGTGTTCGGCGCTGCGTGGCGCTACGTGCTGGCGCTCCCCCGATGACCGCCGCGGCCGCGCTCCCCCGCGACGCCGTCCGGTTCGTCACCGGCTCGACGACGTCGCGGCGGGTGTTCGCTGGCGTCGAGCCCGAGCCGGGCGCGACGTCGCGGCTGCTGGCCTGGTGGGGCATCGACGATTGGGTGGCCGACGTCCGCCAGGCCGTGAAGTTCGAGCACCGCGACGTCTGCCGGGAGCACCACGTCGAGCCCGACACGGTCGTGTCGGTGGCCCGCGGCATGGCCTACTTCGCGGACTACAAGACCGGCCGCGACTGTCGGCCGACTAACGCGCGGCTCGTCGAGCTGCTGCGCGTCTCCCTGTCCACGGTGCAGCGGGCCCGGCGGGTGCTGAAGGCGCTGGGGTTTGTGTCGGTCGTCGTCCGCGGCCGCTCGTACATGACCCGTCAGGAGCGGATCGAGGCGTGGCGCCGGGGTAGCTCGCACCGCAAGGTCGCGGCCGTGTTCGCGCTGTGCTCGCGGCGGGCGTCTCGGCCGAAGATGAGGGCTGCTCAGCCTGAGATAACGGCTCTCTGTGAGGGAGCCGGGGGGGCTGAGCGCGCCTCGTCTGTGGAGCGTGACACCCCCCCCGGCTCTCTTACAGAGAGCCGTTATCTCAAGTTGGGAAGTACTCATCTTCGGCCGACTACCGAGCAACGAAGAGGGCGCTCCGCGCCCGCTCATACCCAGAGCAGCGACGGACGGAAGCCCGGCCGGATCGACCCGGCCGTGCGACGGCTCGCGGAGGGCGTCAGGTTCCGCCTGACGTGGCTTCGGGCCGTGCCGGTGTCTCGGATCGCCCCGACCCTGACGAAGTTCGCACGGGCCGACTGGACGGCGCGCGACGTCGACCGGGCGACGGCCGACCTGCTGGCCGCGCGGCGCCTGCCGGTGCCCGCCGAGCTGAAGCAGCCCGCGGCTTACCTGGCGTGGCTGCTGCGCGACGTCGACCCGGCCGACCGTCCCGGGGCGCTCGACGAGCACCGGGCGGCCGTCGAGCGGGCGCAGCGCGCCTACGAACGCCAGCTAGTGCACGGGGCGCCCTGCGAGCACGGGCAGCCCGCGGGCGACGTGCCGAGCCCGCTCCGAGGGCACCTGGCGTGCCCGTCCTGCCGCGCGGCCGCCGTCGAGTGGCCCACCGTCCGCCAGCCCGGCACCACCACCACCGACGAGGACCGATGACCTACGGCTGCCGCAGCGGCGCCGCGGCCTGACCCCCGGCCCGGTCGATCACCCGGCGCGCGGGTGATCGACCGGGCCCGTCAGTTCGACGTACCGGAACCCGGGGCAGCCGCAGCGCGACCGCGTCACCGGATCCCAGACCATGCAGTTGCCGCCCCCGGGCGCGTGTTCGCCGACGTAGAGGTGGCCGCAGGCCGGGCGCTTGCACCGGATCGGCTCGGCCGCGCTGGTCACCGCTTCACCTTCCCGGCGATGGTCGCCAGCATCAAAGAGATGATGAACAGCTGACCGACGATGAGGCCCAGCAGAATGTCGGTCACTGGTGCCCGACGTCGGGCTGCGACCCGGCGAGGATCGCCGAGATCCGGCCCTTCGCGACGCCGATCGCCTCGGCGACGGCCTGCTGAGCCATGCCGTGCACGTCGACGGCTTCGACCACGATCCGGTCGCGCTGCTCGATCGCGGCGCGGGCGGCGTCCTGGCGGTCGCGCGCCTCTTCGGCCGCTTTCTGTAGTCGTATCCGCACCTCTTCGGCGACGGGCTTCGGCTTCCTGGCCATGCGTGTTGTCTCCTGTGGTGGGTGTTGCTGACGTGGCGTTTCACCTAACGCCCATAGCAGTGAACCTCGGGTTGAGCGTTAGCGTCCACGCCCGTGGCCACAAAGGCAAAAGGGCGCGTCAGAGTCCGCGGAACCTGCAAGGACGGGCACCTGACCGAAACCGTGTCGGCGCCCGGCCGGGTCCGCTGGGAGGGCGTCTGCGCGACCGACGGGTGCGAGCACCCGGTGCGCGCGTCCCGCGTCCCGATCGAGACGCCAGCGGCCACCTCGACCGACGCCGTGCAGGCGCCCCCCAACGACGACGACAACGACCCGCACCGGGTGCGAGAGGTGACCTCTTATGGATCTCAGCGGAAGCGTCCAGCTCGACGAGAGCCCGCCCCCGATCCCGTCCCAGAGCAGCGGGCCGCGGAGCCGGAGCCTGTTCTTCAGCGGGCAGGAGGACGACCAGCCGGAGAGCCTGTACCCGCCGGAGACGGGGGAGGGGACGGCGGCCGCCGACGCCGCATCGGCTTCCGAGCCCGACTGGACGAGCGACGGGTACGCCGACCCGAGCGACGACGAGCACCCCACCTCGACGGCATCGCAGGCTGGTGACCGCCCGGCGCAGCTGCTCTCGAAGGCGCAGATGCGCAAGACCGCGGAGACTGCGGTCAAGGTGGGCACCGGCATGGCGCACACCGTCGCGGCCAAGACCGAGGCGCAGCAGCGCGTCGGCCTCTACCTGGCCGACGACGAGGACGCCGCGAACATCGGCCACCCGCTCGCGGACATTGCGCACCGCCGCGGCGACGTCGTCGGCGGCAAGCTCTCCCCCGACGCGAACGACCTCCTGCGCTCGATGCTCGGCGTCGCCGGGTACTTCGCGAAGCAGGTAGCCAAGATCGGCGCCGTCCGGCAGCTCGAAGCGGGCGCCGCGGCCGCCGAGGTGCAGGACATTCCGCAGGGCGCCGTCCTGTGAAGGCCTGGGCGAAGCTGACCGCGCTGATCTTCCTGATGGACGTGGCCTCGACGCTGGCCGTCCGCGCCGTCGCCTCCGCGGCCGCGCCGTGGGAGCCGTTGCAGCCCGGCGAGGCGGCGACCGTGTGGCCCGGCGGCATCATCACCCGGCGCCGTCCGGAGGGGCACCGGTTCGTCGAGCGGGACGGGCGACCGCTGCACGCGGCCGCCTGCGGCTGCTGGCGGGCGGCGTGACCGCGCGGACGGGGGAGCGGACCTGTCCGCGGCACCGCCGGTACGTCCTCGCCTCGTGCCCGCTGTGCGTGCAGGCGCTCAGCAGCAAGCTGGGGCGGCTGGGCTGATGGACGTCACCGAATACGAGGATTTCCCGCTGTTCCTCGACCACTCGCGGCCGTACATCATCAGCGCATTTGGGAAGAAGGGGAAAGGCAAGAGCGCCTTTAACCGGGAGATCTACCGCTCATGGCCCGGCGACAAGCTGGCCATTGACGTCAACGGGCACGCCGAGCCCGGCGACGACGCCGAGCGGATCACCGAGCCGCTGAAGGCGTGGCCGCGCCCGGACGGGCTGCCGGGGACGGGGGAGCGGCGGAAGCGGCGGAACCTGCACTACGTCGCCGACCCGGGATCTCCGACCTACCGGGACGACCTCGACCGCGCGGTGGGTATGGCGCTGTGGCCGAAGGATCACCAGGTGCTCCTGTGGGCGGGGGAGGCCGGGGAGCTGATGCAGCGCGGCAACGCCGGGCCCCAGCTGATGCGGCTGCTGCAACAGAACAGGCACTACCGGGTGTCTGCCCTGTTCGACGCGCCCCGGCCGGTGTGGCTCGATCCGCAGGTGCTCTTGCAGTCGAACCTCGTCGCGGTGTTCGAGCTGCCCAACCCGGCCGACCGTAAGCGGATCGCCGAGACGGTGGGCATCGACGCGAAGGCGTTTAACGAAATCTGCTTTCGGACCTGGGACAAGGGCGATTACCACTTCGTCCTGATCGACACCGACGCGCGGCGGGGGAAGCAGCTCTGGTCATGCGCGCCGCTGCCGATCTCCGACACCGCCGGGCAGCCCGCCGCATGAGCCTCCACGAGCCTCATTGCGTCCGCGGCGGCTGGCTGATCGAGCAGCACCGCGAGCACCGCGGCCGCGGCGGGCTGCTCGGCCTCCTGGCCGTCGTCCTGTTCCAAGAGGGCCCGGCGTGCACATGCCGGACTGTGCACGCGTGCACAGTCGCCGAGGCCTCGTGACCGCAAATCTTCCTGCGAAGGGCGCCCGAGCTCGGGTGCCGGCCTGCAAATCTTCCTGTCCTGGGGCGGGAGTGGCTGGTGATTCGACCACCGGCATGAACTAGCAGGCCGCAGCGTGGCGCACCCCTGCCCGCGCGCCCGCACACGGTGTTATGCGCCAGTCACGCCCGGTACGGGCGGGAAGCCTCCACGGGCTCCCCCGCGGACGGCCGGGCCCACCTCTTCACCCCCGCTCGGAAGGCTCTGGCATGTCGCCCAAGACCGTCCTCTACGTCGCCGCGATCTCCCTCGCGGTGACGCTGGCCCACCAGCACGTCGCCGCTGGCGGCAAGCTCACCCCCCGCATCGGCAACTGATGGGCAAGCAGCCCGCGTTCTGGCTGGCCGTGGCTGGCGTCTCGATCATCGCGCAGCCCCTCTTCGGCCTCGTCGCCGATTCGAAGCTCGGCAACCTCGTCCCCGGTCTACGTGACCTCCACGCCTTCACCGTCAGGAGCAACGGCTGATGCCCGCCGCTGTCGCAACCCC
>Ga0308174_10000579_pt1 | contig 15749 bp, 12 predicted proteins | sample PhyPR2_FD_203894 | JGI IMG/M metagenome (GOLD analysis project Ga0308174, IMG submission 203894) | Soil microbial communities from UC Gill Tract Community Farm, Albany, California, United States - DLSLS.P.R2 | ecosystem: Environmental > Terrestrial > Soil > Agricultural land | place: USA...
GCCACGTCGGCGTCGACCTCGAAGGCGCCGCCGAGGTCGACGGACAGGGCGACGCGCAGGCCCGCCAGCGAGCCCGCCAGAGGCGGCGCGAACGTCGCCCCGGGATCACCGAGCGCCTGCGGGACGCGCGGGTCGGGGCCGGCCATCACCGAGAGCAGCAGCGCGAGGTCACCGACGTTGCGCGCCATCGGGCCGCCGACCGACGTGGTCTCCCACTGGTTGTAGAGCGGCCACTCGGGCACCCGGCCCAGCGAGGGACGCAGGCCCACGACGCCGCAGAACGACGCCGGGTTGCGCAGCGAGCCGCCCATGTCCGAACCGTCGGCCAACGGCACCATCCCGGAGGCCAGCGCGCACGCCGCTCCCCCGCTCGAGCCGCCCGCCGACCGGGTGGGGTCCACGGGGTTGAGGGTCGTGCCGAAGACCTTGTTGAACGTGTGCGACCCGGCGGCGAACTCCGGCACGTTGGTCCTGCCGATGACGACGACGCCCGCGCGCCGCACCCGCTCGACGATCAGCTCGTCGGCGTCGGGCACGTGGTCGGCGTGGAGCGGCGAGCCGTACGTCGTGCGCCAGCCGGCGACCGCGTGGGTGTCCTTGAACGCGAACGGCAGCCCGTGCAGCGGTCCGACCTCGGCCCCGGAGGCCAGCGCCTCGTCCGCAGCCCGGGCCCCCTCACGGGCGCGCTCCTCGTCGAGCGACACGACGGCGTTCAGCTCGGGATTGCGCTCGGCGATCCGGGCGAGGTGCAGGTCGACCAGCTCGCGCGAGGAGATCGTCCGGCCGCGTACGGCGGCGGCCTGCTCCCGCGCCGTGGACTCGACGGTGAGGTCGATGCCGTCCATCAGGGGCGCCGGCGGCCGAAGACCCCACCGGCGACCACGCCGGCGAGCACCAGGCCGGCGCCGACCAGGATGCCCTTGAGGAATTCGCCCTGGGAGGTGACGGCGGCGGGCTTCGGCGGGGCGACGAAGACGCCTTGGGCCTCGGGGGCCGCGCCCGGCCCGCCCGCGGCGGTCGCCGGGGCCGCCACCGCGGCGGGTGCGGCGCCGCTGAGGACCGCGTCGACGTTGCCGAAGAACTCCCCCGCCATCCGACGCGACACGCTGGTCAGCATCCGCTGGCCGACGCCCCCGACCATGCCGCCGACGACCGCGTCGGCGTCGTAGGTGATCGTCGTGGTGCCGTCGCCGCCGTCGCGGAAGCCGACGTTGACGTCGGCGCCGATCGTGCCGGGAGCGCCCGCCCCCTGGAGCTTCATCACCAGCGAGGTGTGGGTGTCGAGGTCCGACAGCTCGCACGAGCCGGCGTACGTGCCCTTGATCGCCGCGACACCGGCGGTGACGGTCATCGCGTAGGCGTTGTCGCCGGTCGACTCCAGCCGCTCGCAGCCCGGGATGGTGCGCACCAGCACCGTCGGGTCGAGGAGGGCCGACCAGACCCGGTCGACGGGGGCGTTGAGGACGGCGTCTCCGGTGAACTTCATGGGGTTTCCTCACGGGTCTGGCGCAGCTCGAAGAGCTCGGACGGGGAGATCGGCATGGCGCTGATGGGAAAGCCCTCGGCGTCCTCGATCGCCGAGGCGAACACCGCGGCCGACGGGATGACGCCGGCCTCGCCCGCACCCTTGATGCCGAGCGGGTTGAGCGGCGAAGGGGTCTCGAGGTGGTCGATGGCGATGCCGTCGGGGATCTCGGTGACGTAGGGCATCAGGAAGTCCATGAACGACGCGTTGAGCAGCTGCCCGGACTCGTCGTAGGCCATCTTCTCGTAGAGCGCTCCCCCGATGCCCTGCGCGACGCCGCCGTGGATCTGGCCCTCGACGATCATCGGGTTGATCAGGTGGCCGCAGTCGTGGACGACGGCGTACTTGAGGATCTTGATCTCGGCCGTCAGCGGGTCGGTCTCGACGATCACGGCGTGCATGCCGGAGGCGAACGTCGCCCGCTCGGGCGAGTAGAAGTCCTTGCCCTCCAGGCCGGGCTCCTCGTCCTCGGGCACCGGCGGCTTGCCCGGGTCGCCGACGGAGAACTGCGTGGCGGCCTTGGATGCCTCGTCGAAGGCGTAGCGCAGGGGGTTGGAGAGCACCGAGACCGTGCCGAGGTCGATCGAGGTGCCCGGCGAGCCCTTGACCGAGACGACGCCGTCGACGATCTGCAGGTCCGACGGGTCGGCCTCGAGCGCGTCCGCGGCGATCTTGAGGACCTTCTCCTTGGCCCGCTTGGCCGCCAGGTGGATCGCCGAGCCGCTCATCACCGCCGCACGCGAGGCGAAGGTGCCCACGGCGTACGGCATCCGGCGGGTGTCGCCGGTGACGACCTCGACGTCCTCGAACTTCACCCCGAGCTCGTCGGCGACGAGCTGGGCGAAGACCGTCGCGTGCCCCTGGCCCTGGGTGGTCAGTCCGGTGGCGACCTTGACCTTGCCGGAGGTCTCGATGTGCACGTGGGCACCCTCGTAGGGGCCCACGCCGGTGCCCTCGACGTAGCAGGCCAGCCCGATCCCGACCTTGCGCCCGGCGGCCGCCATCGACCTCCGGAACGTCGGGAAGTCGTCCCACCCGATCAGCGCCTTGATCTTCTCCAGCGACGCCGGGTAGTCGCCGGAGTCGTACTCCAGCTCGCGGCCGTCCTGGAAGATCAGCCCCTGGTCGTAGGGGAACTCGTCGGGCTGGATGAAGTTCACCGCGCGCACCTCGGTGCGGTCCTTGCCCAGGTACGCCGCGATGGCGTCCATCGTCCGCTCCATCGTGTAGCAGCCCTGCGGCCGACCGGCGCCGCGGTAGGGCGTCACCATCACGGTGTTGGTGTAGAGCGACTCGAAGACGACCCGGTAGCTCTGCGGCTTGTAGGGCCCGAGCAGCTGGGTGGAGGTGATGATCGGGACGATCAGGCCGTACGGCGTGTAGGCGCCGTGGTCGTGCCAGAACTCCACGTCGAGCCCGAGCAGCCGGCCCTCGTCGTCAAAGCCGACGCTCACGTGGTGCACCTGGCCGCGCTCGTGCGCCGAGGAGATGAAGTGCTCGCGGCGGTCCTCGGTGAACTTGACCGTCCGGCCCAGCGCGCGGGCCGCCATCGGCACCAGCAGCTCCTCCGGCCAGGGGTGGTTGATCTTGACGCCGAAGCCGCCGCCGACGTCGGGGGTGATCACGTCGACCTGGCCGAGGTCGAGCCCGAGCTTGACGGCCACGGCCGCGCGGACGCCGGTGGAGGTCTGCGTGGACGTCCACACCTGCATCCGGTTGATGTCGGCGTCCCAGCGGGCGACGGTGCCGCGGCCCTCCATCGGCATGCACGCGCTGCGCTCGATGGTCAGGTCGAGCTCGAGCCGGTGCGGGGCCCTGGCGATCGCGGCCGGCGCGTCGCCGACGTTCTGCTCGAGGCGGGCGCCGACGTTGCCGGGCACGTCGGCGTGGACGAGGTCCGTCGCCGCGCGGGCCCTGTCGATGCCCACCACGGCCGGGAGGAAGTCGTAGGAGACCTTGATCCGGCCGACGGCGTCCTCGGCGACATAGCGGTCGTCGGCGACGACGAAGGCGATCGCCTCGCCGACGTAGTTCACCTCGTCCTTCGCCAGGGCGTACTGCGTGCGTCCGTGGGTCAGCGCGGGGTGCGGGATGAGCAGTGGCAGCGGCTCTGCCATCCGCGGGGCCATCGGGCCGGCCAGGTCGTCGTAGGTCCACACCGCGTGCACGCCCTCGAGGTCGAGGACATCGTCGACGTCGATGTCGACGATCCGGGCGTGGGCGTGGGGCGATCGCAGCACGGCGGCGTGCAGCACGTCCTGTCCCACCGCGACGTCGTCGACGTAGCGGCCCTTGCCGCGCAGGAAGCGCTGGTCCTCGACCCGCTGCACGGGGGTGCCCATCAGCTTGGTCGTCATGCCGGCTCCTCCACGCTGGTCCCCTGCTGAAGGGCAGCTGCGCGCTCGACGGCCTTGACGATGTTCTGGTAGCCGGTGCAGCGGCACAGGTTGCCGGCGATCATGTCGCGGCACTCCTCGTGCGTGGGGGTGGGGTTCTCGCGCAGCCCCGCGGTGATCGTGGTCAGGAAGCCGGGCGTGCAGAAGCCGCACTGGAGGCCGTGGCACTCGGCGAAGGCCTGCTGCACCGGGCCGAGCGAGCCGTCCGGCTTGGTCAGCCCCTCCACCGTGGTGATCTCGGTGTCGACCGCGGAGACCGCGAACATCAGGCAGGACCGCGTCGGGCGACCGTCGACGAGGACCGTGCAGGCACCGCAGACACCGTGCTCGCACCCGACATGGGTGCCGGTCAGCTCCAGGTCGTGGCGCAGCGCGTCGGACAGCAGGCGCCGCGCCGGCACCCGCACGTCGTGGGCGACGCCGTTGACGGTGAGGCGTACGTCGTGAAGCTCCTCGGTCATGCCTGGCTCTCCTCGGTGATGCCGCGTGATCGGTCGGTCGCGGACCGCACGACCCGCTCGGTCAGCACGCGGACCAGCTGGGCACGGTAGGCCGAGGTCGCGTGGATGTCGTCGGTCGGGTCGAGGTGCGCGAGCGCCGCCTCCCCCATCTCCTCCAGCGGCACCCCGCTCAGGTCGACCACGGTGGGCACGTCGGCCACCGACACGTAGCCGACCCGGACGGAGTCGCCGTCGACGACCGCGCCCACCCCGCACAGCGCGTAGTCGCCGTGCCGGCGGGCGATCTCGTCGAAGGCCACGCCCGCCCCGGTCGGAAGGGCGGGGAAGAACGCGGACGTCGCGATCTCGTCGTGGGCGAGCGACGTCTCGAGCGGGCCGACGTAGAGGTCCTCGGCGGCGATCGTGCGCGTGCCCCGCACCGAGGCCACCTCGACCGATCCCCCGACCAGGCTGAGGACGACGGGCATCTCGGCGGCCGCGTCGGCGTGCACGATCGAGCCGACCGTGGTGCCGCGGTTGCGGATCGTCGCGTGGGCGACGTGGGCCAGCGCCTCCGGGACCAGCGGCTGGACCCGGCGTACGTCGGCCGAGGCGAGGACGTCGGCGTGCCGGGCGAGCGCACCCACCCGGACGCCGGCGTCGGTCACCTCGAGGTCGGCCAGGCCCGGCACCCCGTTGATGTCGACGAGCATCGCGGGAGCCGCGAGCCGCATCGACAGCAACGGGACCAGGCTCTGGCCGCCGGCCAGCACCTTCGCGTTCGGCTCGCCGGCCAGGGCCTCGAGGGCCTCGGGCAGCGACCCCGGGCGGCGGTAGTCGAACGGTGCGGGCTTCACAGCGCGTGCGTGACCTCGTCGGCACCCCGGTGCGTGGGACCGGTGTGGTGACCACGGTTCACGAGGTGGAAGTAGACGATGACCAGGATCGTGCCGAGGGCGATGCCGCCGAGCTCGAAGTTGTCGGAGAAGGTCAGCGTCACGCCGCCGATGCCGGCGATCAGGCCACCGGCCAGGCCGACCATGTTGACGGGGTCGCCGAAGTCCACCCGGTTCTCCACCCAGATCTTGGCGCCGACCAGGCCGATCATGCCGTAGAGCACCACGGTGATGCCGCCGAGGACACCGCCCGGGGTCGCGCTCACGATCGCGCCGAACTTGGGGCACAGGCCGAGCAGGATGGCCACACCGGCGGCCACGTAGTAGGCGGCCGTGGAGTAGACCTTGGTGGCACCCATGACGCCGATGTTCTCGGCGTACGTCGTGGTCGGCGAGCCGCCGAAGGCGCTGGCGAGCGCGGTGGCGAAGCCGTCGGCCCCGAGGGCGCGGCCCATGTAGGGGTCCAGGTTGTCGCCGGTCATCTCGGCCACGGCCTTGACGTGTCCGGTGTTCTCGGCGATCAGGGCGATGACGCCGGGCAGCACCAGCAGGATGAAGGTGAGCGAGAAGCTCGGGCCGTGCACGACGGAGACGCCGTCGCCGAGGTGGCCGCTCGGGAAGCCGATCCAGTCGGCGGCCTTCACGCCGGCCCAGCTGACCCGGTCGTGGTCGAAGGGCTGGGCCACGCCGCTCTTGTCGAGGTTCTGCCCCGGCAGCGCGGTGTGGATCATCCCGAACACGGCGTCGAAGAGCCACGAGACCAGGTAGCCGAAGATCAGCGCGAGGAAGACCGCGATCCGCGACCAGAAGCCGGGGAACAGCACCGCGGCGCAGACCATGAAGGTCGCGGTCAGCAGCGCCACCCACTGGTCCTGGGGCCAGTAGATGCCGGCCACCACGGGCGCGAGGTTGAAGCCGATCAGCATCACCACGGCGCCGGTCACGGCCGGGGGGAGGATCTTGTGGATCACGCCCGCGCCGGAGAAGTGCACGAGCACGCCGACGAGGAGGAGCACGATGCCGGCGACCATGATCGCACCGGTCACGTCGGCGGAGTCACCGCCCTGGTTGCGGATCGCGGCGACACTGGCCACGAAGGAGGCGCTGGTGCCGAGGTAGCTGGGAACCCGGTTGCTGCAGATAAGCAGGAACAGGATCGTGCAGATCCCCGAGAACATGATGGCCAGGTTGGGGTCCAGGCCCATGACCAGCGGGAACACGAACGTGGCGCCGAACATGGCGACCACGTGCTGGGCGCCGAGGCCGGCTGTGCGGCCCCAACTGAGTCGCTGTCGCGGCCCGACGGGTTCCCCCGGGGCCGGATCGACCACATCCCACTTGAACATCGACGACATGGGCATTCCCTCTCACTTGGATGGCCCCGAGGCTCCACAAACTAGTGATCTCCATGACACACCCACGACGGCGACAAATGCCGAAGGAACACCGCTGTCGCTGGCACCTGTTGTGGGCGCGCCACCAGTCGTGGGTACGCCGTTACCGCGGCGTGATCAGCCTGCGATCTCCAGGACACGCAGAGCCACCGCGACGTCGAGCCGGAGGTGCGGATCGGTCGACAGCGGGCCCAGCAGCCGCTCCAGCTTGGAGACCCGGTAGCGCATCGTGTTGTAGTGGAAGAACTGCAGCCGCGCGGCCTCCGCGACGTTGAAGTTGGTGTCCAGCAGGACCTGCAGCGTCTCCCGCAGGTCGGCCGCCTCGGGCGTCGTCTCGGCCAGCGGCCCCAGCACGTCGCGGGTGAAGGCCCTCAGCTCGGCGGCGTCGGGCACCAGGGCGATCAGCCGGTGCAGCCCGAGCTGGTCGAAGAAGGTCGTGGACCCGCCCCCGGAGACGCGGCGGCCGACCTCGACGGCCCGGCGTGCCTGGGCATAGGCCTCGGGCAGCTCGTCGAGCGAGCGCGCCACCCGGCTGACCCCGACCGAGAACGGCCGTCGACCACCGCCCTTGTCACCGGTCACGGCGGTGACGGCACGGCGTACGACGCCGTGACCGGCGACGGGTTCGTCGACCTGACCCTCGGGCACGTCGGGCAGCGGCAGCAGGGTGATGACCTCGGAGCTGAAGTCCACGCACGGGACGGCCGGGTCGAGGCCCCGGGCGACCTGGCGCCACGCCGCCGAGAAGCGCTCCTGCCACTGCCGGCGCTGCCCCCGCGTGGGTGCGGGCTCGTCCGTCCCGGGCGGGTCGATCTCGGCGGCCACCACAATGACCGGGCGGCGCAGGTCCCAGCCGAAGGTGTCGGCGTGCTCGGCGACGTACTCCTCGTCGGCGGTGCGCCGCAGGAGCAGGTCGCGCAGGAAGTCACCCTGGTACTTGTTCTCGACCGCGGTGACGGCCTCCTCGCGGGTGATCAGCAGGGCGGCCACCGCTGCGGCCCGCTCGAGGGCGTGCACGTCGTCGGAGGAGATCGGCCCGTCGGCCCGCAGGCAGACCAGCCGGGCCAGGTCGACGCCGCCCGCCGCGACCCGGAGGCCGCGGGCCTCGCCCGTCCCGACGGGGGCGGTCTCGCCGATGCGCTCGATCCGGAGCCGGCCGGTCGGGTCGAGCAGGCCGTGCTCCTGGAGCAGGTCGCGGTCCGAGGTCGAGAGGGCCGCGGCCCGCTCGCGCCCGTCGGAGGAGCTGAAGAGGACCGCGAGCCCGAGCACCCGCGCCACCTCGGCCGCGATGCCGTCCAGGTTGCCGCCCTCCAGCACGATCTGGGTCAGCCCCGTGTGCAGGGCGTCGACCCGCGCCAGCGCCGCCGCGGCCCGGTCCTGCGGGCGCTCCACGGCGCCCGCGCTCCCCTGGTCACCTGTTATCAACGTTTGCGCTCCTCCTGCGGGATCGTTGGCACAACCTCACATCGGCAAACCGTAACGGGCACGACTAGCGTCGTGAAGCGTGAGCCCCTCCCTCCCGGTCAGCACCTCGCTCCGGGTCCGGGACCGGTTGCGGGCCGCACCCGACGGAGCTCGCGCGGTGGTGCACCGCGGGCGCCACGCCCTCTACCTCGACCTGGACGGCTGGTGCCTCGGCGTGGTGGGCCGCGGTGCCGCCCGCGTCCCCTGTGCCCTGGCGCTGGCCACCGACGATTTAGCCGGGCTGGAGTCGGCCTCTGCACACCTCGAGGCGGGGGTGCTGCACCTCGACGGGCGTGCCCTGGTCGTGGGCCGTGTCCTGGACGTCGGCGTCCCGCGACTCGACCTGCCGGTCCCTCGACCCAGCTCCGAGGAGCCCGCGACGGTGCCGCCGGCGGTGCGTGAGCTCGCGGCGGCGGTCGGCCTGGTCCGCAGCCCGGCCCGACCCCTCGACGCCGCCGACGCCGAGCGGCTGATCGGTCGTGGCGACGGGCTCACCCCGCTGGGTGACGACGTCCTGTGCGGCTGGCTCGCCCTGCACCGGGCGGCCGGGCGCGCCACCACGGTGGTCGACGCAGCCGTGCGCTCCCTGCTGCCGCGCACCACGCTGCTCTCCGCCTCGCTGCTGGAGTGCGCGCTGCACGGCGAGGTGCTGCCGGAGTACGCCGCGTACGTCGCCGCGATCGGCACCCCCCACGAACCAGACCGGGCCGCTGCGCTTGCCGCGATCGGACACACGTCGGGCGCCGGGCTGCTGTACGGCGCCCTCCTGGCCCGGGCCGAGCTCGACCACACGAACGGAGTCGCTGCATGACCGACCTGACCCACGTCGAGCTGCGCGCCGGCGCCTACGCCGACTCGGTGACCCTGCTGCAGGTGAGCCGCACCGTGCAGGGCATCGAGGGCGTGGCCGCGGCACAGGTGGCCATGGCCACCGCGCTCAACATCGAGGTGCTGACCCAGATGGGCTTCGAGGTGCCGGCCGACGCCGACGCCAACGCGATGGTCGTCGCCCTGCGCCTCGACGACGAGTCGGCGCTCGAGCGCGCGCTCGCCGGTGTCGAGGCGGCGCTGCGCGACGCAGGCCGCCGCGACTCCGGCCCGGCCGAGGTGGCGCCGCCCCGGACCACGGCGGCCGCCCTGCGCGGCAGCGACGACGGGATCGCCCTGGTCTCGGTGCCCGGCGCCAGCGCGATGGTCGAGGCGATGGACGCCCTCGACGCCGGTCGCGACGTGATGATCTTCAGCGACAACGTGCCGCTCGACCAGGAGCTGGCGCTCAAGCGCACGGCCACCGACCGGGGCCTGCTGGTGATGGGCCCCGACTGCGGGACCGCCGTCGTCGGCGGGCTCGGCCTCGGGTTCGCCAACACCGTCGCACCTGGGCCGGTCGGGATCGTGGCGGCCTCGGGCACCGGCTGCCAGCAGCTGCTGGCGCTCCTCGACGCCGCCGGGGTCGGGGTCGTCTCCGCGCTCGGCGTCGGCGGCCGGGACCTCTCGGCCGACGTCCGGGGGCTCTCGACCCGGGAGGCAATGCGCCGCTTGGACGCCGATCCGGCCGTCGAGCTCGTGGTCGTGGTGTCCAAGCCGCCGGCCGAGGACGTCGCCGCCGAGATCCGCGAGTACGCCGCCACCCTTGGCACCCCGGTGGAGCTCGCGCTGCTCGGGGCGGGCCAGCCCGACCTGACCGCCGCGGCCGAGCGGGTGCTGCGGCGGCTCGGACGCGACGTACCGGCCTGGCCGGTCTCGGGCGAGGCGGCCCCGGCGACGACAGGCACCGCGCTGCGCGGGCTCTTCGTCGGCGGCACGCTGTGCGACGAGGCGATGCTCATCGCCGGCGAGGTCCTCGGCCCCGTGCACAGCAACATCCCGCTCTCCCCCGACCTGGCCCTCGGCCCCGACCTGGCCGCCCCGGCCGACGGCGCCGGCCACACGATGGTCGACTTCGGCGACGACGCACTCACCGCCGGCCGTGCCCACCCGATGATCGACCCGACCCTGCGCCTCGAGCACCTCGCCCGGGTGGCCGCCGACGAGCGCACCGCGGTGGTGCTCCTCGACGTCGTCCTGGGCCACGGCTCCGAGCCGGACCCGGCCGCCGCCCTGGCGCCCGCGATCGCCGCCGTACGCCAACCGGTGGTGATCGCCCTGGTCGGCACCGACTCCGACCCGCAGGGACTCCAGCGCCAGGCGCGCGCGCTCGCCGACGCCGGCGCCGAGGTCCACACGTCCAACGCCCGCGCCACCCGGCGCGCGATCGACCTCCTCCCCGACTCCCGAGAGGGCCACCGATGACGACCCCCACCCACGTCGTGTCCGCCGGCGCCGACCTGTTCGCCGACGCCGTGGCCGAGCAGGCCGTCGCCGTCACCCGGGTCGACTGGCGCCCGCCCATGCCCGGCACCGAGGCCGACCTCGCGGCCGTGGCCGCCGACCCGCTGCGCAGGGACGCCAACGAGCGTGCTCTGGCGGCCATGCTCGGCGTGACCGCCCACCTCGTCGACGTCGCCCCCGCCTCGGAGGTCCTCGGCCTGGAGCCCGGTCAGTTCCTGCACGCCGGCCCGCCGATCGCGTGGGAGCGCGCCTCGGGGCCGCTGCGCGGCGCCCTGATGGGCGGGGCCGCCCTGGAAGGTCTCGTCGAGGACCCCGAGGACGCGGTCGCGCTGTTCGAGAAGGGCACCGACGTCTCGCTCGAGCCGTGCCACCACCGCGGGGCCGTGGGCCCGATGGCCGGCGTGGTGACCCCCAGCATGTGGATGTTCGTGCTCGAGGACCTCGCCACCGGGGCCCGCACCCACTGCTCGCTCAACGAGGGCCTCGGCAAGGTGCTCCGGTACGGCGCGTACGGGCCGGAGGTGCTGACCCGGCTGCGCTGGATGCGCGAGGTGCTCGGCCCGCTGCTCCAGCGCGCGGTCCGCTCCACGGTCGACTCCGCCGGCCCCGTCGACGTCACCGGGATCCTCACCCAGATGCTCCAGATGGGCGACGAGGCCCACAACCGCAACCGGGCCGGCACGCTGATGCTGCTGCGCGACCTGGCGCCGGCGATGGTGGCCGGCGTCGCGGACTCCGGCCTCCCGGCCGACGACGTGGCCGAGGCGCTGCGCTTCATCGGCGGCAACGACCACTTCTTCCTCAACCTCGCCATGCCGGCCTGCAAGCTCGCGCTGGACGCGGCGCGCGGGATCGACGGCTCGACCATGGTGGTCGCGATGGCCCGCAACGGCACCGACTTCGGGATCCAGGTCGCCGGCACCGGCGACGAGTGGTTCACCGGCCCGGCACAGCTCGCCGACGGCCTCTTCCTCGGTGACTACGGGCCCGACGACGCCAACCCCGACATCGGGGACTCGGCCATCACCGAGACCGCGGGCATCGGTGGCTTCGCGATGGCCACGGCACCCGCGATCGTGCGGCTGGTGGGCGGCTCGGTGCCCGACGCACTGGCGACCACGCGACGCATGCACGAGATCACGCTGGGCGAGAACCCCCGCTGGACGGTGCCGGTCCTGGAGTTCCAGGGGGTCCCGAGCGGCATCGACGTCACGCGGGTCTGCCGGACCGGCATCCTGCCGCAGATCAACACCGGCATGGCCGGACGCGTGGCCGGCGTCGGCCAGGTCGGCGCCGGCCTGGTCACCCCGCCCGCCGAGATCTTCCCCCAGGCGCTGGCGTCGCTCGCCGAGCGCAGTCGGGCCCGCGGCTGAGACGCTGAGCACGGGTACTCAGCGACCCGGCCTCACCTGAGTAGCCAAACCCTGCACCAGCGGCCCCGGCATCTGCGTTGATGACCCCATGATGCGTTACGCCGACCCCTCCGTGTGCCCCGACTGCCGCACACAGCTGCCCGCGGACCCGGCCGCCTGCCCGGTCTGCGCCCTCCCGTTGCGGGGGCCGCTGGCCGCCTCGCTCTTCCGGACGCTCACCCACGCCGACGGCCTGCTCACCGAGCTCCGCGCCTCGCAGGTCACGGTCCCGGCGACCCGGGCCGAGGCGGGTCCGGCCGGGCCCACTCCCCCGCCCGCGTCCGACGATCCGGCCGCGTCACCGTCCGGGTCGCCGACTGTGGCCCGGCGTACCGGCGTGCGGGGCGCCTCCGTGGCGTCGATCCTGCTGGGGCTGGGCGCCCTGTGCCTGCTGGTCGCCGCCGTCATCTTCCTCGCGGTCGCCTGGTCGTGGCTCGGCGTCGGTGGCCGGACCACGGTCCTGGTCGGGCTGACCCTCACCACCGGTGGGGTCGCCACCTGGCTCGGCGCCCGGGGCCTGCGGGTCGCCGCGGAGTCGCTCATGGTCGTCTCGCTCGGGCTGCTGACCCTCGACGTCGCCGGCGCCGACAACGCGGGCTGGCTCGGGGACCTCACCTCCTTCGGCTTCGCCAGCGCCCTCGGCGCGACGCTGCTGGCCGCGTCTGTCGCCCTGCTGTTCGTCCGCAGGCCGCTGGTGGCCCCCCAGGTCGTCGCGGTCCTCGGCCTGGCGGCCCTGGCCGGCGGGGTGCTCGGCAACAGCACCCACGACCAGGTCGTGACCACCGTCGCCGTCCTCGGGTACGCCGGGCTGGCCGGCCTCGGACGGCTGCGCCGCCTGGCCGTACTGCCCTGGGCGGCACTGGTGGGCGCGGCCGGCTGGTGGCTGGCCCTGCTGGCCCTCGCCCTGGACGACGCGACCGGCGACCGTGCCGGGCAGACCACCGCCTTCTCGCTGCTGCTGCAAGGCCACCGTCTCGGCCTGCTGGTGGCCGCGGCCCTGCTGCTCATCCCCCTGCTGTTCACCCGCTCGACCCCGCTGCGGCAGGTGGGCCTCGGCGCGTGCGCGAGCCTGGTGACCGTGACGGTCGGCCTGCCGGGGCCGGACGACGGCGCGACGCGCAGCGCGGTCCTCGTACTCGTGCTTCTGGTGCTCTGGTCCGGCGCGCTCGCGGCCGTCCCGGAGAGCTGGCGCCGTCCGACGCTCGCGCCGGTGGCCGTGTGCGCGGTCCCGGTCGCCGCCGTCGCGGCGGCGCTGATGGGCGTCGCGGTCGACAACGCGTCGGACGTCGGCGCACCCTTCAGCCGCGCCGTCGGCGTGCACCTGCACGACGTCGCCCCGCCCGTGGACCCGAGCCTGCTGGTGCCCTGCGTCCTCGGGCTCCTGCTGGCAATCGCGGTCGCCGTGCCTGCGCCGGCACGGCGCGCCTGGCCGGCGGCGGCCGGCGTCATGGTGCTGGCGGGCATCGGCACCCTGGCGCTGCACCCGGTGCCGCTGTGGACCGTCACCACGGCGCTCGGCCTCACCGCGCTCGCCCTCGCCGGCGACGCCCTGCGTCGCAGCGACCCGCTCGGGTCCTGGGAGGCGGCCGCGGGCAGCGTGCTCGCCGGCACTGCGGCGCTGGCCGCCCTGCCCAGTGCCGTGCTCACGAGCACCAGCCTCGCGGTCCTCGTGCTGGGAGCCGCTGCCGTGGCCTGGCGTGGCCGCTTCCCGGAGTCGGCCGTCGGCGCCTGGCTGGTCCTGCCGCCTGCCACCGCCGGCCTGATCTGGTCGGTGTCCGAGGTGGCCGGCCTCGGCGAGGCCTACCGCGCCACCCCGGTCCTGCTCGTGCTGGCGGCCATGGCCGTGCTCCGTCCCCGGGCCGAGGTCGAGCTGACCGCCGGGCTGGCCGGGCTGCTCGCCGCGGTCACGTCGGTCGGGGCCGCCTCCGACCCGGTCACCTCCCTGGCCTTCCACCTGACCCTGGCCGGCGCGCTGGTCACCACCAGCGCCCTGGTCAACCCGTCCCGCCGCAGCCTGGGCTGGGTCGGTGGCGCCCTGCTGGCCGCGGCGACCTGGGTGCGGTTCGTCGAGATCGGGGTCCACTCACCCGAGGCCTACACCCTGCCCAGCGCCGTCGCGCTGCTCCTCGTCGGTCTGCGCCGTCTCTCGGTCGACCCGTCCACCCCGACGCTGCGGGCCCTGGCCCCGGGCCTGGTGCTGGCCACGACGCCCTCGCTGCTGTGGGTGATCGGAGACGACGCGGTCAGCCTGCGTGCCGCTCTCCTCGGCCTGGGCTGCCTGGGACTGGTCATGCTCGGCGTCCGACTGCGGTGGAACGCCCCGCTGCTCGTCGGCTCGTCGGTCGGAGCCCTGCTGGTGCTGCGCGAGCTCGCCCCCTATGCCGGGCACACGCCGCAGTGGGTGCTCATCGGGTTCGCGGGGACGGTGCTGACGCTGGTCGGCATCACCTGGGAGCGCCGGATGCTCGAGCTCCGCCACGCCGCGTCCTACCTCGACCGGCTGCGGTGACCTGCGGGCCGGGATAGTCCGTGACGCTTCCGCTGTGGATATCGCGTCCTCCACAGCAGAAGCGTCACGGACTACCGGTCCTTCAGCGTCGGGCGCCAGAAGACCCGGCTGATGTCGACGTTCCCGGAGGGGCGCAGGGGGGTGCCCTCCTCGAGGTAGCACTGGCGGGCCTCGCCCTGGTGGCTCGGCGGCAGCGAGCCGTCGGCGCGCACGACGCGCCACCACGGCACCGGCCCGCCGTACGACGCCATGATGGAGCCGACCTGGCGAGGTCCCCCGCCGCCGAGACGGGCGCCGACCACCTCCGCGACCGCGCCGTACGTCGTGACGCGGCCCCGGGGGACCTGCTCGACGCAGGTCAGCACGAGCTCGGCGTACTCCTCGGGATCGATGCGGCCCATCAGTCGCCGACCCTGCGGCCCAGGGCGGCCGTGGCGACGGCTACGGCCACCAGCGCCACCGCCAGGCCCACGACCCAGGCGGCGGGCGTGTCGCTCCGGTCGCGCAGGAGGCGCGCGACCAGCAGCACCACGGGGGCCAGCAGGAACGCCGCCCCCGCCCGCGGCAGCCACAGCCGCACCGTGGGGACGTCGAGCCCGAGCGCGTCGGGGCCGTACGCCGCCAGCAGCGCAGCCACGTGCGAGGCGAGGAGGCCGGCTGCGGCCGCCAGGGCCCAGGCGCTCAACCGGTCCCCGAGCGCAGCGGCCCAGAAGACCACCACCACTCCGGGGGCGGCGAGCCCACCCGCGGACTCCGGCCACCGGGCGTGGAGGGCGGCGAGCAACCCGACCAGGACCACCAGCCACCCCCAGGGCGCCGCGCCGGCGGGAGCGGCCGCGAGCAGTGCCAGCACCGGGCCCAGGACGACGATGGCGCGCAGCACCCACTGGCCGCGGGTCCACTCCGCGATCATCGGGCCCGCACCTGCGGCAGCTGGGCCCGCCGAGCCAGCCGGTGGAGGACCTCGTCAAGGGTGCCCGGACCCCGCCAGGCGACCACCGGGCAGCCGATCGTCGCCAGCCGAGCCAGCGCCTCCCGGCGCTCGATGCGCCGCATCCGCCAGGCCAGGTCGGCGATCCGCGGGTCGGTCCCCTCCACGACGGCCGGGACGACGTCCGCCGGGAGGGTGTCGACGACCAGCACCGGCACCCCGCGTCGCACCAGCAGGGCCGTCATGGTCCCCATCACCTCGGAGAGCATCGGGGAGAGCACGATGACGACCGTGCCGGCCGTGACGCCGAGCTGGACCTGCTCGCCCCGCAGGTCCCGCGGGGTTCCGACCTGCAGGGTGGCGAGCCGCGCCTGGACCAGGCGGAGGTGGCGGGCCCCGGTGCCGTAGCGCACCGTCTCTCCCCCGGTCCCCACCACGCGCAGCGACACCC
>Ga0308174_10000580_pt1 | contig 15742 bp, 16 predicted proteins | sample PhyPR2_FD_203894 | JGI IMG/M metagenome (GOLD analysis project Ga0308174, IMG submission 203894) | Soil microbial communities from UC Gill Tract Community Farm, Albany, California, United States - DLSLS.P.R2 | ecosystem: Environmental > Terrestrial > Soil > Agricultural land | place: USA...
CCGGTCGAGGCCGCCGATCAGGTTGAGCAGCGTGGTCTTGCCCGAGCCCGAGGGCCCCATCAGCGCCAGGAACTCGCCCGGCGCGACATCGAGGTCGAGGTTGTGCAGCACCTCGACGCTCTCCGATCCGCGCTTGTAGCGCTTGATCGCCCGCCGCACGCTGACCAAAGGCTCCATCGCGCCCTCCCTCACGTCGTCGCCGGCTTGCGCCGGACCTTCACCGCCCGGCCGTCGCTCAGCTTTTCGGCGCCTGCGACAGCGACCGCCTCGCCGGGGCTGACGCCGGCGATCAGGCTCTGTTCCTGGCTGGTCTTCTCGCCGAGCCGCACCGCGCGCCGCTCGGCGTGGCCGTTGGCGATCACGAAGACCACGGTCTGGCCGCTGTCCTCGCTCTGCACGGCCTCGGCCGGCACCACCACCGAGCGGCCCGACTGCGGCGTCCCCGCGCCAGTGGGCTTGGGGCCGAGGAACGCGACGTGGGCGCCCATCTGCGGAATGATCCGCGCGTCCTTCTGCTGCAGCCCGACCCGCACGCTCACCGTCGCCTTCGACTGGTCGGCGGTCGGCACGACGGCGATCACCTCGCCGGGGATGTCCCAGTCCGGATAGGCGTTCAGCCGGACGCTGACCGGCATGGCCGGCGTCACCCGGTTGATGAAGTTCTCGGCGACGTCGACGTCGACCTCGAGCGAATCCATGTCGACGATGGTGCCGATGCCGGTGCGGGTGAAGCCGCCGCCGGCCGAGACCGGGGAGACCATCTCGCCCGGCTGCGCCGCCTTGACGGTCACCACGCCGGCGAACGGGGCGCGGATGACGGTGTCGTCCTCGGCCCTCCGCTGGACCTCGACCGCCGCCTGCGCGACCTGCGCCTGGCGCTGGGCGAGCGCCAGGTTCTCGCGCGCCGCGTCCGCCGCGGCCATGGCGTCCAGGACGTCCTGGTCGCTCAGGAAGCCCTTGTCGTGCAGCTTGCGGCTGCGCTCGGCCTTCGGACCGGCGCTCTCGAGGTTCGCCTGGGCGACGCGCACGCCGGCCTGTGCGGCCGCCGCCTGCGCGCGCGCCTGGTCGAGCGCGGCCCTGACGTTGGAGTCGTCGAGCCGGGCGATCACCTGGCCGGCCGCGACGTGCTGGCCCTCCTCGATCAGCACCTCGGCGACCTTGCCGGTGATCTTGGAGGAGACCGTCGCCGCCCGGCGCGCGACGACGTAGCCCGAGGCGTCGAGCAGCGAGCGGCCCTCGGCCGCGCCGCCGCCGCCGAGCGGCCTGGCGGTCGCGGTCTCGACGCTGACCAGGTCGGGCCGGGCGACCACAAACCAGCCCACCGCGACGATGGCCGCCAGCGCGGCCAGGCCGCCCAGCGCCCAGGGCCAGAGGTTCGGCCCGCGCCGGCGCCGCGCCACGGCGGCCTGCGGCTCCCGCTCGATCTTCAGCTGGTCGATGAGCGAGCTCTTGCTCACGCCGGGGCCCCGGCGAGCCAGCGCTCCAGGCCCGCGCTCGTCCACCGCGTGTGACCCGCCCCTGGCATCTTGGCCAGCATCCCCCGTTTGCAACCGCCTACGAAGTGAATTGCAGTTCAGATTCGCGCCATCCGGGGGAGATTACGAGTGTAGTCTAGCCTGTAAAGGCCAATTCCGCGCCAGGCTCGGGCGATCGGCCGGCTCGCGTCAGGGCCACGCGACCAGAGGCGGCATGGAGGAGAGCATGGTCTCGATGTTGGCGCCCTGCCTGAAGCCGAACATGGTGCCGCGGTCGTAGAGCAGATTGAACTCCACGTAGCGGCCGCGGCGGACGAGCTGCTCGGCGCGGTCGGCCTCCGTCCAGGGCTCGTCCATGCGGTGGCGGACGATCTTCGGGTAGACCTCCAGGAGGGCCTCGCCGACGGCCCGGGTGAAGGCGAAGTCGCGCTCGAAATCCCCGGAGTCGTGGCGGTCGTAGAAGATGCCGCCGACGCCGCGCGGCTCTCCCCTGTGGGGCAGGAAGAAGTACTCGTCGCACCAGGCCTTGTACTTCGGGTGCCATGCCGGATCGAAGGCGTCGCAGGCGCCCTGCATCGCCGAATGGAAGAGCCTGGCGTCGTCGGCGTCCGGGCTTCGCTGCTCGTCCAGCATGGGCGTGAGGTCGGCGCCGCCGCCGAACCAGCTCACCGCGGTCGACAGGAACCGGGTGTTCATGTGCACGGCCGGCACGCGGGGCGAGCGCGGATGGACGATCAGGCTGATCGAGGCCGAGACATAGCTCGGGTCCCGGTCCGCGCCGGGCATGGTCGCCGCCATCTCGGGGGTGAAGCGCGCGAGCGCCGCCGAGGTGTGGACGCCGGCCTTCTCGAACAGCCGGCCCGAGAAGAAGCCGCCGATCCCGCCGCCCGAGCCCGTCTCGCGGGTCCACGGCCGAAACTCGAAGCGGCCCGGCGGATCGGGATAGAGCTCGTCCGGCGCCGCGTCCTCCAGCCGCTCGAGCTCGGCGCAGATGCGCTGCTGCAGGGCCTCGAACCAGGCCTTGGCGCGCTCGCGGCGTGCGAGGATTTCGGCGGGCAGGCTGCTCATCGTCGCCGTGCTAGCCCGGCGGGGCGGGGCTTGGGAAGCCGTTCGTCCCGTGCTGCGCCCCGGCGGGCGGGCCCCTGCATGGCGAACGTCGCCGGCGAGTAGCGGAATCCGTGAGAATTACGCCGGAGGGGGCATGGCGCATCACCTGGCGCCAGGCGCCATATCCACCGCGGCGGGCCCAGGCAGACGACCAACCTGACGGCCGCGCCGAGGTTTTCCGGATTGTGCGGTTGAAAAAGCGCCAAACGCATTCTAAGCGAACCGCCACGGGATGGACCGGGGGCAGAGAGAGGCGAATCACGGAACGCGGCGAGGTCTCGCGAGCGCTTCCGCGATATTCGTCCTGCCCCGAACGAGGTCCCATCCGGCGGCCCTTTACCGGGGCTCTGGACGGGTCCAAAGGCTTCAGCGCCCCTCGCTCGGGGCCTCGAATTTGAAGGGTAGCTTTGGTGTCTGACACCGCACTCGGCGCAAACCCCGATCCGCACGCGTCAGCCGACGATCCCCATCGCCGGGATTTCATCCACATCGCCACCGTCGCGGCCGCCGCCGGCGCGGTGGTCTCGCTGGCCTGGCCGTTCATCGACCAGATGAACCCCGCCGGCGACACGCTGGCGATGGCCGAGATCGAATTCGACCTGACCAAGGTCCAGGAAGGCCAGCAGGTGGTGGTCAAGTGGCGCGGCAAGCCGCTGTTCGTGCGCTACCGGACGCCCAAGGAGATCGCCGAGGCGGTGCACGACGACCACGCCGACCTGCGCGACCCTGCCACCGACGAGAGCCGGCACAAGCCGGGCAAGCCGCAGTGGCTGATCCTGATCGGCACCTGCACGCACCTGGGCTGCGTGCCGACGTTCGGCGGCGGGGATTACGGCGGCTGGTTCTGCCCCTGCCACGGCTCGGTCTATGACACCTCGGGCCGGATCCGGAAGGGCCCGGCGCCGAAGAACCTGGCGGTGCCGGACTACAACTTCCTCTCCGACACCAAGATCAAGGTCGGCTGACGACGATGAGCGGACATTCCACTTACGAGCCGAAGACCGGCTTCGAGCGCTGGATGGACATGCGCCTGCCGATCATCCGGCTGGCCTACGACAGCGTCGTCACCTTCCCGACGCCCAAGAACCTGAACTACTGGTGGACCTTCGGCGGCATCCTGGCGCTGTGCCTCGGCATCCAGATCGTCACCGGCATCGTGCTGGCGATGCACTACGTGCCGCACGTCGACTACGCCTTCAACTCGGTCGAGCGGATCATGCGCGACGTCAACTACGGTTGGATGATCCGCTACATGCACGCCTCGGGCGCCTCGATGTTCTTCCTGGCGGTCTACATCCACATCTTCCGCGGGCTCTATTACGGCTCCTACAAGGCGCCGCGCGAGGTGCTGTGGATCCTGGGCTGCATCATCTACCTGCTGATGATGGCCACGGCGTTCATGGGCTACGTCCTGCCCTGGGGCCAGATGAGCTTCCACGGGGCGGTGGTGATCACCAACCTGCTGGGCGCCTTGCCGCTGGTGGGGCCCGCCATCACCACCTGGCTATGGGGCGGGTTCGCGGTGGACGATCCGACGCTGAACCGCTTCTTCTCGCTGCACTACCTGCTGCCGTTCGTGATCGCCGGCGTCGTGGCGCTGCACATCTGGGCGCTGCACGTGCCGGGCAACAACAATCCGACCGGCGTCAACGTGAAGTCGAAGGACGACACCGTCCCCTTCCATCCGTACTACACGGTGAAGGACAGCTTCGCGATCGCGCTGTTCCTGATCCTGTTCGCCTTCTTCGTGTTCTGGTTCCCGAACGCGCTGCTGGCGCCCGACAACTCGGTCCGGGCCAACCCGCTGGTCACCCCGCAGCACATCGTCCCCGAGTGGTACTTCCTGCCGTTCTACGCGATCCTGCGCTCGGTCCCGAACAAGCTGGGCGGGGTGCTGTTCATGTTCGGCGCCATCGCCATCCTGTTCGTGCTTCCGTGGATCGACACCTCGAAGGTGCGCTCCATGCGCTACCGCCCGACCATCCGGCTCTACTTCTTCATCTTCATCCTGGCCTGCCTGATCCTGGGCTGGTGCGGCGCCCACGAGCCGGCCGACCAGGTGATCCCAGGGTTCACCACCTTCACGCTCGGCGACTACGACCTCAACACCATGGTCTGGCTGTCGCGCGTGGTGGCGCTCTATTATTTTGTCTACTTCCTGATCATCACGCCCGTGATGGGGCTCAAAGAGAAGCCCCTGCCGATGCCGGAGTCGATCTCCGAGCCGGTTCTGTCGCATCCCGCCAGCGGTCCGGTCGGGACGGCCGCGGCCACCAAGAAGGGTTGAGCCTGAGATGCTGCGCAAAGGTTTCGCGCTCGCGGTGTTGGGGCTCGCCTTGGTCGGGGCGCCGGCGCTGGCGGCCACCACCAACGAGCCGCCGAAGGACATCCACTGGTCCTTCGAGGGCCCGTTCGGCAAGTTCGACGCCGAACAGCTGCAGCGCGGCTACAAGGTCTATCGGGAGGTCTGCTCGGCCTGCCACTCGATGGACCTGATGTACTTCCGCAACCTCGGCCAGAAGGGCGGGCCGTTCTACGACCCGAAGTACCCCAACCCGATCCAGAATCCGTACGTCAAGGCGCTGGCCGCCGACATCAAGGTCAAGGATATCGATTCCGAGACCGGCGACGACATCCAGCGCCCGGCGACGCCGGCCGACAAGTTCCCGGCGCCGTTCCCCAACGAGGCCGCGGCGGCTGGCTCCAACGGCGGCAAGGCGCCCCCCGACCTCTCGGTCATGGCCAAGGCGCGGGAGGGCGGTCCGGCCTACATCTATTCGATCCTGACCGGGTTCGTACCGGCCCCGCGCGGCCTGAACGTCATGGCCGGCCGCTACTACAACCCCTACTTCCCCGGCGACGTGAGCTCGTTCTGGACCGGGCCGAAGGACCAGGTCCCCAAGGGCGGCTTCATCGCCATGCCGCCGCCGCTCGCGCCGAACAAGGTGACCTTCGACGACGGAACCCCCTCCACCGTGAGCAACGAGGCCCGCGACGTGGCCGCGTTCCTCGCCTGGGCGGCCGAGCCGAAGATGGAGGAGCGCAAGCAGTTCGGCCTGGGCGCGATGATCTACCTGCTGATCTTCACCGGCCTGCTCTATGCGAGCTATCGCCGGATCTGGCGGAACGTCTCCCACTAGGGCGGGGCCGCGCGGCCGGCGCGATCAGCAGCCGCCCGCGCGGAAAGTCGAAGCGCAGGCGGTAGCGGGCGAGCAGCGGCGCGCCGATCTGGCCGGCCAGCGCCGGATCCGGGGCCTTGATCAGGCCGGCCGGCAGGCCTTCGTAGAGATCGCCCGCGAACCCCAGGGCGCGCAGCTTCGGGCGCAGGACACCGTAGGGAAAGAGCTCCTGCGGCTTCCCGGCGCCGGGCGCCTGGGCCACCGCATCGCTCAGGCGCACGGGGGTGTCGGCCCCGGTGGCGAGCGCGAAGGCGCCGCGCCAGGCGCGCGTTCCGTCCGACACCGAGGCCTCCACCGTGGGCAGTCCCGCGATCCAGCGCAGCGGCAGGACGGCGCGGGCGCGGAAGGGCGGGGCGCGCCCCGGCCGCCGGATGGAGACGCGGCAGGGCGAGACGCTGACGTCGACCACATAGGCCTTCAGCAGGTCCGCGCCGATCACCCCGGCGATGGGGGTGGGGAAGAGACCGGTGCGGAGGTCGAGCCTGGCGACCTCGACCGGGCGGGTCTCCAGCGTCAGGCCGGCGATGCGGATCTGGCCCGCGAGCGAGGTCGCCGCGAAGCCCGCGCCGCCGGCCTGGGTGTCGCCGAGCAGCGTCGTGGGCGCGGCGGTGTCGAAGATGTAGTCGCCGGCGACGCCCAGCACCTCGGCCGGGACGACCACCACGCCCTGGTCGAGCCAGCAGGCCGTGTCCCCCGCCCGGGCGGCGGGGGCGGCCGCCGCGGCGGCCAGGGCGAGAAGGGTGAGGGTGAGTCGCACCTGGCCTTCGACGATAGCCAAGCCCGCCCCGCTCGGCGATAAGCACACCTCGATCCGCCGCAGGCGCGCCGATGGACCTGACCAGCCTCATCCGCACCATCCCGGACTATCCGAAGCCCGGGATCATGTTCCGCGACATCACCACGCTCATGGGCGACGCCCGCGGCTTCCGGCGCGCGGTCGACGAGCTGGTGCAGCCGTTCGCCGGCATGAAGGTCGACAAGGTGGCGGGCATCGAGGCGCGCGGGTTCATCCTGGGGGGCGCGGTCGCCCACCAGCTCTCCGCCGGGTTCATCCCGCTGCGCAAGCGCGGCAAGCTTCCGCACAAGACCCGCACCGTGGAATACGCCCTGGAATACGGGACCGACGCGATCGAGATGCACATCGACGCCCTGGCCCGCGGCGAGCGGGTGATGCTGGTGGATGACCTGATCGCCACCGGCGGGACGGCGCTGGCGGCGGTCGACCTGCTGCGCCAGGGCGGCGCGGAGATCGTCGCGGCCTGCTTCGTGGTGGACCTGCCGGAGCTTGGCGGGGCGGCGAAGCTGAAGTCCGCCGGCGTGCCGGTCTCGACGCTTGTCGCCTTCGCGGGACATTGATCGCGGGCGCCTTAACCCCGCCCCAGCGGGCGCCTAAATTTTCGGGCCATGGCCTTCACGCGCGCCTGGCGGAACTTCAAGCGGATGCAGGACCTGACGGTCGCCACTGCGAGCCTGATCTACTCGGGCGCGGTGGTGCACGCGCTCGGCCGCCTGCCCGGCGGCGGCGGGGCGGTGCTGCGCTGGACTCTGCTGTGGCCGGCGCTGTTCCTGCTGGCCTCGCTGGTGATCCCGCTGGTGGTGCCGGTGCTGAAGCGATCGCTCGCCCGCTATGTCTGGCTGAGCTTCAAGGCCGGCTTCGGGCAGACGCCGGTCTCGATCGTCACCGGCGTCGCGCTGCTGCTGGGCGCGGCGCTGTTCATCTACCGGCAGGTGGCGGCGGTCGCGCAGAGCGGGCAGTACCACGCCAACGTGTTCTCGGCCTACGCCGCCGGGATCGGCATCCTGGCGGCCCAGGCCGTGCTGGTGCGCGCGCTGGAGCGGGTGCCGGAGGTTCGCGAGCGGATCGTGGAGGAGGGACGCTAAGCCGCGCTGCGTCCGCCGCCGTGGTTGGCGAAGAGGGCGAGGGTGCGGAGGCCGGCGAGCCGCGCGGCTTCGGCGTCGTAGCCGTTCGGGGCCACGAAGGCGTGGCCCGCGTCGTAGAGATGGACGGCGAGGTCAGGGTAGGCTTGGCGGATCGATTCCACGTCGGCTGGGGGGATCAGCTCGTCGCGGCGGCCGAAGTGCAGGAGCACAGGGACCTTCGGCGTCTCCTCGAGATGGCGCGCGATGTGGCCGTAGTAGCAGGCGACCGCCGAAAGGCCCTCGCAGCGGCCGGCAGCGAGCCACGCGACCGTTCCCCCGAAACAGAACCCCACCGCGAACACCGGCGGCTGCAATGCCAGGATCGCGGCCTGCACCGCGTCCAGGACCTCCGCGCCCCAGCCGCTCGCCTCGGCGAAGCCGTTCTGGCGGGCCATCAGGGCCGGGTCTGTGTCGCGGTCGGCGAAGCCGCGCTGGAAGCGGTCGAAGAGGCTCGGGACCAGCACCTCGTAGCCCAGGTCGGCATAGCCGTCGGCGAGCTCGCGCAGATGGGGCGTGACCCCCCAGATTGCGTGGCAGATGACGAGCCCGCCGCGCCGCGCCTCGGTGGCCGGCGCGCGATAGGCTCCGAAGGTGAAGCCGTCGCGGGCGCTCCGCAGACTGACTGTCTCTCCCACGTCGCCTCACGCCGCCTCGAACAGCTCGAGCGTGCGGTGGCGGGCGAGGTCGGCGGCCTCGGCGTTGTAGCGCTCCGGGCTCTCGTTGTTGAAGCCGTGCCCGGCGCCGTCATAGATGTGGACCGCCACGCCCGGGTTATGGGTCTGAACCGCCCTTTGCACCTCGTCGGCGGGAATGCCGTGATCCGCGCGGCCGAGGTGGACGATGGTGGGACACTTCGGCGTCAGGGCGGCGTTCGCCTGCACCATCGAGCCGTAGTAGCTGGAGGCGGCCGCGATCCCGTCGAGCTGGCAGGCGGCGAGCCAGGCGAGCGAGCCGCCGTAGCAGTAGCCGACGACGCAGACCTTCTGCGCGCCGTGCGCCTTCAGGAAATCGCGGGCGGCGGCGATGTCGGTGAGCGCCTGCTCGATCGGCGTCGCGCGCGCAAGGGCGATGCCGGCCTGCATGCCCGCGGGGTCGTGCTCGGCGGTGAAGCCCCACTCGCGGCGATCGTAGAGCGAGGGCGCGACGGCGTCGTAGCCGGCCTTGGCCCAGCGGCCGACGTCGGCGCGGATGTGGCGGTCGATCCCGAAGATCTCCTGGATCACGATAACCCCGCCCTTGCGCGGGGTGAACGACGGCTCGTGGTAGGCGGAGAACTCGAAGCCGTCCGCGCCCGCGATTCTGATCGTCTCGCCCATCTCGCCCCTCCCAGAGGATCCCGTCTCAGACATTGAACCGGAAGTGCATGACGTCGCCGTCCTTGACCACGTAGTCCTTGCCTTCCGAGCGCATCTTGCCGGCGTCGCGCGCGCCCGTCTCGCCGTTCAGCCGCACGTAGTCATCGTAGGCGATGGTCTCGGCCCGGATGAAGCCCTTCTCGAAATCGGTGTGGATGACGCCCGCCGCCTGGGGGGCGGTGGCGCCCACCGGCACGGTCCAGGCGCGCGTCTCCTTGGGCCCGGCGGTGAAGTAGGTCTGCAGGCCCAGGAGCTTGTAGGCCTCGTGGATCAGCCGGTTGAGCCCGGGCTCGGCGAGGCCAAGCGTCTCCAGGAACTCGCCGCGCTCGTCGGCGTCGAGCAGGGCGATCTCGCTCTCGATCTTGGCGGAGATCACGACCGCCTTGGCCCCGTCTCGGGCGGCGCGTTCCTCCACCTGCCTGGAGAGCTCGTTGCCGATGGCGGCGGAAGGTTCGTCGACATTGGCCACGTAGAGGGCGGGCTTGGCGGTCAGCAGCTGCAGCATGCGCCAGGCCCTGTCGTCCTCGGGCGCGACCTTCGCCACCCGCGCCGGGCGGCCGGCCTCGAGCTCGGCCAGCGCCAGCCGGACCAGGCGCAGGGTGGCGCCGGCTTCCTTGTCGCCGGTCTTGGCCCGCTTCTCGAGGTTGACCACCCGCTTCTCGAGGCTCTCCAGGTCGGCCAGCATCAGCTCGGTCTCGACGATGTCGAGATCGGCCAGCGGATCGAGGCGGCCCTCCACGTGGGTGACCTCGGAATCCTCGAAGCAGCGGGCGACGAAGGCGACCGCATCGGTGTCGCGGATGTTGGCCAGGAACTGGTTGCCGAGCCCCTCGCCCTTGGAGGCGCCGCGCACCAGGCCGGCCACGTCGACGAAATTGATCCTGGCCGGAATGATCTCCTTCGAGCCGGCGATCCTGGCCAGCGCCTCGAGGCGCGGCTCAGGCACCGCCACGTCGCCGACGTTGGGCTCGATGGTGCAGAACGGATAGTTGGCGGCCTGGGCCGCGGCGGTCTCGGTCAGCGCATTGAACAGGGTCGACTTGCCGACGTTCGGCAGGCCGACGATGGCGACTTTCAAGACCATGGGATCCTTCAGACAACGTTAGAGGGGCGGGACCTAGCATGCGGCCAGAGCCGCCGCGAACGGCTTTTGTCGCAGGCCGAGCCCCTATCGAAGGGCGCACCGAACGGCCATCTAGCGTACCGTGTCAGCCGAGCGAGAGATTCCCAGGTCATGAGCATGCTTCCCGAGGAGGGCGGTCTTCGCCAGGTGCTGGCGCGCTACCAGCGCCCCAGCCATCGGCGCAGCGCCCTGGAGATCGCGATCACCGCCGCGCCGCTCCTGGCGCTGTGGGGCGCGGCCCTGTTCACGGTCTCGCACGGCTGGTGGTGGGGGGTGTTCATCACCCTGCCGGCGGCGGCCTTCCTGGTGCGGCTGTTCATGATCCAGCACGACTGCGGGCACGCGGCCTTCTTCCGTTCGCGCACCGCCAACGAATGGACCGGGCGGCTGATCGGGGTCCTGACCATGACGCCCTACGACTACTGGCGGCGCACGCATGCGATCCACCACGCCACCTCCGGCAACCTCGATCGCCGCGGCCTGGGCGCGCTGGAGACCATGACGGTCGCCGAATACATGGCCAAGCCGCGCCTGCAGCGGCTGGGCTACCGCCTCTACCGCAATCCGCTCGTCATCTTCGTCCTCGGCCCCGCCTACATGTTCCTGCTGCAGCATCGGCTGCCGATCGGGCTGATGGGCCAGGGGCGCGCCTGGCTGAGCGTGCTCGGCAACAGCCTGGGCCTGGCGCTCCTGATTGTCGTCCAGCTGATGCTGGCGGGCCCGCGCGCGCTGCTGCTGGTGCACCTGCCGATCGTGGTGGCCGCCGCCTGCGTCGGCGTGTGGCTGTTCTACGTGCAGCACCAGTACGAGCAGGCCTATTGGGCGCGGCAGCCGGCGTGGACCGCCGAGGAGGCCGCGCTGAAGGGCAGCTCGCACCTGATCCTGCCGCCGGTGCTGCGCTGGATGACCGCCAACATCGGGGCGCACCACATTCACCATCTGGGCAGCAAGATCCCGTTCTACCGGCTGCCGCAGGTGCTGAAGGACCATCCGCGGCTGAACGAGACGAGCCGGCTCACGCTCGGCCAGGCGTTCACCTCCATGCGGCTGGCGCTCTGGGACGAAGCCAAGGGCCGGCTGGTCTCCTTCCGCGAGGCCCAACGCCGCAGCCCGCAGCCCAGCGCGGCCTGAAGCTCCCGCTCAGTCCCCCTTGCCGCGGGCCAGCGCGCGCGGATCGGCCTTCTCGGCGGGCGCGAGCCGCATCACCTCGGCCTGGTACTTCTCGTCCTCGCCGGCCGCCAGCAGCGGCGCCGCATCGGCGCAGGCGGCGATGAGCGGCTCGACCCATTTCAGCTCGGCCTTGTGGAAATCCGAGAGCACGTGGCCCTGCACCAGGTCCTTGTGGCCGGGGTGGCCGGTGCCCATCCGGGCGCGACGGAAATAGGGGCTCACCTGGGCGGTGATGGAGCGGATGCCGTTGTTGCCGGCCGCCCCGCCGCCCGCCTTCATCCGAAAGCGGCCGGGCGCCAGGTCGATCTCATCGTAGAACACCACCAGCTCGGCCGGATCGAGCTTGAAGAAGCCCAGCGCCTCGCCGACCGAATGGCCCGAGTCGTTGTAGAAGGTCTGGGGCTTGAGGATGAGGCTCTTGACTGGGCCCTGCGGAGTCTCGATCTCGCCCGCGCGGACCAGGCCCTGGAAGCGCCGCCGCTCCGGTCCGAAGCCCCAGCGCCGCGCGATCTCGTCGACCGCCATGAAGCCGATGTTGTGGCGGTTCCTGGCGTACTGCGGCCCGGGATTGCCGAGCCCTGCGATCAGCAGCATCGCGTCCCTCCCTTAATGGGGAGGGGGGTCCGAGCGCAGCTCGGACCGGGTGGGGGAGCCGGGATCAAGCTGAGAACGCCGTGTTCTGGCCCACACATCCCCACCCTGACCGCTCGGCGGTCTGTCCCTCCCCGCGAGGAGGGAACGCCTACGCCTCGCCGCCTTCCTCGCTCGTTTCGGCTTCGGCGGCGGCTTCCTCGCCCTCGGCCTCGGCCGCGCCCTCGACAGGCTCTTCGGCCACCTCGGCCATCATGCCGGTGACGGAGGCCACGACGACGTCGGCGTCGATCGCCGCCTTGGCGGCGGGCGGCAGGCGGATGTCGGAGACCCGCACGTTGTCGCCGATCTCCAGGCCGGTGAGGTCCACCACCAGCTCCTCGGGGATCTGGTCGGCGGGAACCAGCACCATCACCTCGTGCAGGGCGATGTTGAGCGTGCCGCCGCGCTTGAGGCCGGGCGCCTCCTCGTGGTTGCGGAAGTGCACCGGCACGGCGATGCGGATTTCCTGGTGCTCGTCCACCCGATAGAGGTCGAAGTGGAGGGGCTCGTCGGTCACCGGGTGCACCTGCACGTCCTTGGCGATGACCCGCTGGCTTTCGGCGCCGTACTTCAGGGTCACCAGGTGGCCCAGCAGCTTGCCCGTGTAGAGCGCCTTGCGGAACTCGTTGGCCTTCACGGTGATCGAGACCGGCTTCTGGTCGCCGCCGTAGAGGATTCCCGGGACCAGGCCCGCGCGGCGGGTCTCGCGCGCAGCGCCGGTGCCGGCGCGCTCGCGGACCTCAACATTCAGAACGATCTCGGCCATGGCCCCGCCTCAAAACGAAGCCGCCGCGCGATCGGCGCGCGGCGACGCAAAAAAAGGGTGCGCGTAGATACACAATCGGCCCGTCCCGCGCAACGGGGCGGGCGGCTCAATCCGGCTTCTTGCGATGGTGCGGGCGCTTGGTCGTCGGCGTGGTGGAGACCTGGGTGATGCGCGGCGTATCGAACACCGGCGGGTCCGGGTCGGCCGCCCCCGCGCCCCGCAGCAGGCAGGCGCCGGTGTCCTTGAGCACGTGCTGGCCGAGGCAGAACACGTCCTCGTAGTGCGGCTTGGCGACCGCCAGGCACTGGTAGAGGTTGAGCTTCGACATGTTGAGGCACTGGGCCGAGTGCGGCTCGGCGGTCAGCGGCATCACCTGCTCGAGCCTGGCGTCATCGGCGTAGCCGAGCGCCGCCAGGGCGGCCACGGCCATGGAGCGGACCACCAGCGGCGTGTAGGGCGGCGCGGCGCTGTTGGCCGCGAGGGTCAGCGGCTCGGCGCCGGTCACCGCCTGCTGCAGCTTGGCGGTGATGTCGGTCGAGCCTTCGAGCGGCATGGACGACAGCTGCTTGGCCATGGCCAGCCGCGCGTCGCGGCCCGGCACCTCGGCCTTCGACCAGGCGAAGTGCTGCACGTCGTAGGCGGCCTGCTTCACGGCCTTGCCGTCGTCGAACAGCTTGCGGCCATCTTCGGTGAACGCGTTCACCACCAGGCCCGCGGCCCCCGCCGAACCGCTGAAGCCGATCGTATAGGCCGGGTCCTTCATGATCTCATAGGCGACCTGGCGGCGCTGGTCGGGGTCCTTGGCGTAGGTCCGCACGCCCTCGCGGAAGCCGGGGTCCTGCAGCGCCACGACCGCGCCATAGGCGATCGCCCCGCGCAGCAGCTGGTCGGGCTGATAGGACTCGCCCACCCGCAAGCCCTGCGCGACCGCCGCCCCGTCGGTGAAGGCCGGCGAGATCTGGGCGGCGCGATCGACGTAGGCGCGATAGGCGCTCGCCTGTTCGAGAAGCTTCTGGGAGAGGCTGACGCTGGGGACGGGGGCGGCCGGCGGCGGGGCCGGCGCGGATGGCGGCGCCTCCTGCGCGCAACCGGCGAGGACGGCGGCCGTGACGACGGCGGCGAGCGCGAGCCCGCGGCGGCCCGGAACCTGGATGCTCATCAAGCGGCCTTCCCCTCGAACGAGTGGTGAAGAACTAACAGCGGCCCCCCGAGAGATTCTGGCCTTGCCCGGTAAATTCTTCCTGAGCAAGCGCGGCCGGACGATGCGCCCGCAAATCGCCTCTAGTCGAAGAGTTTGGACACGCTCTCCTCGTTGGCGATGCGGCGGATCGCCTCGCCGACCAGGCCCGCGCAGGACACCTGGCGGATGCGGCAGTCGGGGCCGATGTTCTCGGGCAGCTCGATCGAATCGGTGACCACCAGCTCCTTGAGCACCGAGGCCTTCACCCGCTCCGAGGCCGGACCCGAGAGCACGCCGTGGGTGATGTAGGCGGAGACCTCCTCGGCGCCGGCGTCGATCAGCGACTGGGCGGCCGAGCAGAGGGTGCCGGCGGTGTCGACGATGTCGTCGAAGATGATCAGCCGGCGGCCCGAGACCTCGCCGATGATGTTGGCGACCTCGGTCTTGCCGGGCCCCGAGCGGCGCTTGTCGACGATCGCCAGGTCGGCCTCCAGCCGGCTCGCCAGCGCCAGCGCCCTGACCACGCCGCCCACGTCCGGCGAGACGATCATCAGCTCGCTGGTCTTGGCGTAGTGCGCCTTGATGTCCTGCGCCATCAGCGGCGCGGCCTGCAGGTTGTCGGTGGGGATGTCGAAGAAGCCCTGGATCTGGCCGGAGTGCAGATCCATGGTCAGCACCCGGTCGGCGCCGGCGCGGGTGATCAGGTTGGCGACCAGCTTGGCCGAGATCGGCGTGCGGCCGCCGGTCTTGCGGTCCTGCCGGGCGTAGCCGTAGTAGGGCGTCACCGCGGTGATCCGCTTGGCCGAGGCGCGCTTCAGCGCGTCGATGCAGATCAACAGCTCCATCAGGTTGTCGTTGGCCGGATAGCTCGTCGACTGGATGACGAAGACGTCCTCGCCGCGCACGTTCTCGTCGATCGTGACCCAGACCTCGTTGTCGGCGAAGCGCTTCACCTGCGCGTGGGTCAGCGGCACGGCCAGGTGATCGGAGACGGACTGCGCCAGCGTGCGGTTGGAGTTGCCGGCCAGCAGCTTCATCGGACCCCCATCGCGAATTTGCGCAAGCTTTGCGGGCGCTTGTAGCAGGCGCGGCGGCCGGGGCAAGGCCCGCCCAGGCCGCAGGCTAGAGAAGCTTTTCGATGCGGATCGGCAGGTCGCGGATGCGGCGGCCGGTGGCGTGCCACACGGCGTTGGCGACCGCGGCGTTCATGCCCACGATGCCGATCTCGCCGATGCCCTTCATGCCGAGCGGATTGACCTCGTGGTCCTCCTCGGGAACGAAGATGACGTCGACCTGCTGCACGTCGGCGTTCACCGGGATCAGGTACTCGGCGAAATCCTTGTTGTAGTAGCGGCCGAGCCGGCGATCGATCTCGGTGGCCTCGTGCAGGGCCGAGGAGATGCCCCAGATCATGCCACCCATGTACTGGCTGCGGGCGGTGGTCGGATTGATGATCCGGCCGGCGGCGAAGGCCCCCACGGCGCGCGGCGCGCGCACCTCGCGCGTCCGCTCGTGGACCCGCACCTCGACGAACTGCGCGCCGAAGGCGTAGGCGAGGCCGTCCGGGCGGCCCGAGCCGCGCGACATCGCCATGCCGCCCTTGTGCAAGGTCTCCAGCCCGTTCGGCGGCGCGCCCTTGGGCAGGTTCTCGGCGTGCACCTCGACCACCCCGCCGACCCGGCGCACGGCCTCGGCGAGCGGCTCGGCGCGGCCGTCAGGCCCCTGCAGCCGGCCGGCCGAAAGGGTCAGATGAGCCGGGTCCTGGCCCGAGAAGGGCCCGCGGTTGGCCGCGACCGCGGCCTGGGCGAGGCGGGCGCGCACCTCCTCGCAGGCC
>Ga0308174_10000581_pt1 | contig 15731 bp, 13 predicted proteins | sample PhyPR2_FD_203894 | JGI IMG/M metagenome (GOLD analysis project Ga0308174, IMG submission 203894) | Soil microbial communities from UC Gill Tract Community Farm, Albany, California, United States - DLSLS.P.R2 | ecosystem: Environmental > Terrestrial > Soil > Agricultural land | place: USA...
TCAGGGCGAGGTCACGGACCGGGGCGATGCACTTCAGGTCCGGGCCGAGGGTCTGGATGCCGACTTCGAAGCGGACCTGGTCGTTGCCCTTGCCGGTGCAGCCGTGGGCCACGGTGGTGGCGCCGAATTCGCGGGCGGCCTTGACCAGGTGCTTGACGATCACCGGGCGGGAGATGGCCGAGACCAACGGGTAGTGGCCCTGGTAGAGTGCGTTGGCCTTCAGCGTGGGGACGCAGTACTCGTTGGCGAACTCATCGGACGCGTCGGCCACGTAGGCCTCGACGGCGCCGCAGCCCAGGGCGCGCTGGCGGATGGTTTCCAGTGATTCGCCGCCCTGTCCAACGTCGACCGCCACGGCGATGACTTCGGCCCCGGTGGCTTCACCGATCCAGCCGATGGCTACGGAAGTATCCAGGCCACCGGAGTAGGCCAGAACAATACGCTCAGTCACTTCAAATGCTCCTTAGTTGTTTGGTTCGTTGATCTTGATTGCAAGCCTGTCACAAAATCCCGGTGCTTCCCGGTCCCTTGACGGACTTACGTTGCGGCTATTGGCCGGCTTCCTCGGCGAACTGCAGGAAGCGTGCGGCGATGTCCGGGCCGCCAAGCGGGTCCCGGGTGACGAGGAGGACGGTGTCGTCCCCCGCGATGGTGCCCAGGATCGAGGGCATCACGGAGTGGTCGATCGCGAGGGCCAGGAAGTTCGCGGCGCCCGGCGGGGTCCTGAGCACCACGAGGTTGGCCGAGGCTTCGGCCGTGACGAGCAGTTCCCCGCACAGCCGGGTGAGCCGCGCGTCGAGGATTTCCTGCGTGACGCCGCTCTTGGCTGCCCGTTCGCCGCCCTCGCCCGGGACGGCGTAGACCAGCACGCCCTCCTTGCCGCGGACCCGGACCGCGCCGAGTTCCACGAGGTCCCGGGAGAGCGTGGCCTGGGTGACCTGGACGCCGTCGTCCGCGAGGAGCGCCGCCAGCTCCGCCTGCGACCGCACCGATTCGCCGGTCAGGATCGCGGTGATCCGTGCCTGCCGGGCCGTCTTGGTGGCCGGGCTGGCCCCCGAGGAGGCTGGCTGGGCAGACATCAGGCCGGGCCGTTCACCGGCGCGGGTCCATCAACCGGTCCCAGCGAATCGACAATGGCCAGGCCGGAGCGGTGCATGAGCCACGCCATGAGCGCCTTCTGGGCATGCAGCCGGTTTTCGGCCTCGTCCCAGACCACCGACTGCGGGCCGTCAATGACATCCGCGGCGATCTCGTAGCCCCGGTAGGCCGGCAGGCAGTGCAGCACGACGGCGTCCGTCGCCGCGAGCTTCATGGCATCCGTGTTCACCGAATAGTCGCGAAACAGCTTCATCCGCGCTTCCTTTTCCGCTTCCTGGCCCATGGAGACCCAGGTGTCGGTGGCGACGACGTCGGCGCCGCGGAGCGCCTCGGCGGCGTCGGTCGTCACAAGCACCGAGCCGCCGGTCTCCGCCGCGCGGTCCTCGGCGGCGGCGACGATTTCCGGTGCCGGCAGGTACCCCGCCGGGCCGGCGATGCGGACGTTCATGCCCGCCGTGACGCCGGCCAGCAGGTAGGAATTGGCCATGTTGTTGGCGGAGTCGCCCAGGTACGCCATGGTCAGGCCCTTGAGGTCGCCCTTGTGTTCCTTGACGGTCAGCAGGTCGGCGAGGAGCTGGCAGGGGTGGTAGTCATCGCACAGTGCGTTGATGACCGGAACGCGCGAGTTCGCGGCCATGGCGACGAGCCCCGAGTGCGCACCGGTGCGCCACACGATGGTGGACACCATGCGCTCAAGGACCTTGGCGGTGTCCTCGACGGACTCTTTGTGGCCGATCTGGGCCTCGCCGGGGTTGATGATGAGCGCGTTGCCGCCCATGTCCGCGATGCCGGTGGCGAAGGAGACCCGGGTCCGGGTGGAGGTCTTGTCAAAGATGACGGCCACGGTCTTCCGGCCGCCGGCGTCCGCGGCGAAGGGCTGCACGCTGTACGGCGCGGCCTTCATCCGGACGGCGAGGTCCAGGACCTCCGCTTGTTCGGCCGGGCTGAGGTCTGTGTCCTTGAGGAAGTGACGGGTGGCTGCCGTGGCGTTCACTGGGCGTCCTTTGCGGTGTGGAGGAGGGCAGGCAGGGCCGCGAGGAAGCGGTCGGCCTGTTCGGTGGTCAGGATCAGCGGCGGTGCCAGCCGGACGGTGCGCGGGCCGGGGCTGTTGACGATGAACCCGGCGTCGAGCCCCGCGGCAACGACGCCGGGGGCGACGTCGGCGTCGAGGTCGAAACCTATCAGCAGACCCTCGCCGCGGACTTCGGTCACGCCCTCGATTACAGCCAGGCCGGCGCGCAGATGCTCCCCCACCGACCGGACATGGGCCAGGACATCCTGGTTTTCAAGGACGTGCAGGGTGGCGAGGGCGGCCGCGGTGGCCACCGGGTTGCCGCCGAAGGTGGTGCCGTGCTGGCCGGCGGTCAGCAGCGCGGAAGTTTCCGGGCCGAAGGTCACCAGGGCGCCGATCGGGAAGCCGCCGCCCAGGCCCTTGGCGAGGGTCACGGCGTCGGGCACGATGCCGGCGTCCTCGCTGGCCAGCCATTTGCCGGTGCGGCCGATGCCGGTCTGGACCTCATCGAGGATCAGGAGGGCACCGGCCGCGGTGGTGGCCTCGCGGGCAGCCTTGAGGTAGCCCGCGGGCAACGGCCGGACGCCGGCCTCGCCCTGGATTGGCTCGAGGAAGACGGCTGCCGTGGTGTCGTCCACCGCTGCCCGGAGCGCCTCGATGTCACCGAAGGGAACGTGCACGACGCCGCCGGGCAGTGGCGCGAACGGTGCCCGGTAAGCCTCTTTGGAAGTCAGGGCAAGGGCGCCCATGGTGCGGCCGTGGAAGGCGCCTTCGAGCGCGATGATCTTCGTGCGCGGCTTCGCGGTGTCCCTATCGGCCTTGTCCGTACCGGCCCCTTCCGTGCCGGCGCCGCCGTTACGGCGCGCCAGCTTGAAGGCAGCCTCGACGGCTTCGGTGCCGGAGTTGGCAAAGAACACCTTGGAACCGGCCGGGGCCTTGCTGATTTCCAGCAATTTTTCGGCCAGGGCGATCTGGGTGGGGCTGGTGAAGAAGTTGGAGACGTGTCCCAGGGTGGCCAGCTGGCTGGAGATCACCGAGGTGACGAACGGGTGGGCGTGCCCGAGGGCGTTGACCGCGATTCCGCCTAGCAGGTCCAGGTATTCCTTGCCGTCGGCGTCCCAGACGAGGCAGCCGGCACCGCGCACCAGGACCCGCTGCGGGGTGCCGAAGACGCCCAGCAGGGAGGAGGAGTAGCGGGACAGCCACTGTTCGCCGGTGGCTCGGGAAGGGACAAGCTCGCCCACGGCCGAGTGCTCAAGATCCGCGGACTTTGCTGTTTCGATCTGGTTCATTTGCTTTCCTCGTCCGGGACGACCTGGGTGCCAATGCCGGCGGTCGTAAAGGTTTCCAGCAGCATCGAGTGCGGCAGCCGGCCGTCCACGATGTGCGCTCGTTCCACGCCGCCCTCGACGGCCTTCAGGCAGGCCTCCATTTTCGGGATCATGCCCGATTCCAGGCCCGGCAGCAGGTCGCGGAGCTCCGAGACCGTCAGGGAGGATATCAGTGAGGACCGGTCCGGCCAGTTGGCGTACAGGCCCTCCACATCGGTGAGGATGACGAGCTTGGACGCTCCGAGGGCCTCGGCCACGGCAGCGGCGGCGGTGTCCGCATTGACGTTCAGGACCTGGCCGGTGGTCTGCGCTTGTTTTGTTCCCGCGTCGAGGCTCCCGTCGTGGTGGATTTCCGGGGCGACGGTGGAGATCACGGGAATCCGGCCGGCGTTCACGATGTCAAGGATTCCTTCCGGGTTCACCCCGACGACCTCGCCCACCAGGCCCAGGTCCACCTCTTCGCCGTCCACCACGGTGCCGGTGCGCACGGCGCGGAGCAGGCCGCCGTCCTCCCCTTACATGCCGACGGCGTATGGGCCGTGGGAGTTGATGAGGCCAACGAGTTCACGTCCCACCTGGCCGGTGAGGACCATCCGGACCACGTCCATGGCCTCGGGCGTGGTGACCCGCAGCCCGCCCTTGAATTCCGATTCGATTCCGAGCCGGCCGAGCATGGCGTTGATCTGCGGGCCGCCGCCGTGCACCACTACCGGGTGGATGCCGACGTGGTGCAGGAAGACGACGTCCTCGGCGAAGGCGCGGCGGAGCTTGTCGTTGATCATGGCGTTGCCGCCGTACTTGATCACCATGGTGGTGCCGGCAAAGCGCTGGATCCAGGGCAACGCCTCGATCAACGTGGCGGCTTTGTCCCCGGCGTCGGCCATGGATGTGGTCTCGCGTGTCTGGGTGTTCATGCTGTTCGTCCCTCCCGGAACGGCTTAGCTTGAGTAGGCGCTGTTTTCGTGGACGTAGTCGTGGGTCAGATCGTTCGTGAGGATCGTGGCCTCGGCCTCGCCGGCCTGCAGGTCGATTTCGACGAGGACCTCCCGGGGTTCCAGGTCCACGAGGTTCCTGTCATCGCCGATGCTGCCGTTGCGGCAGATCTGCACGCCGTTCATGGACACGTTCAGCTGGTCCGGCTCGAACGCGGCGTCCGTGGTGCCGACGGCGGAGAGCACACGGCCCCAGTTGGGGTCCTTGCCGAAGATCGCAGTCTTGAACAGGTTGGAGCGGGCGACGGCGCGGCTGACGATCTCCGCGTCCCGCTCGCTGGCGGCGTTGAACGTCCGGATCGCGATGTCGTGGCTGGCGCCCTCGGCGTCGCCGATCAGCTTGCGGGCCAGTTCCGCGCAGACCTGGGTCAGGCCCGCACCGAACTCCGCCGCGGACGGCACGACACCGGACGCCCCCGACGCCAGGAGCACCACGGTGTCGTTCGTTGACATGCAGCCGTCGGAGTCTGCCCGGTCAAACGTAACGCGGGTGGCATCGCGGAGCACGACGTCGAGCATTTCCGGCTGGACGTCGGCATCCGTGGTGAGGACCACCAGCATGGTGGCGAGCCCGGGGGCGAGCATGCCGGCGCCCTTGGCCATGCCGCCGATGGTGAATTCGTTGCCGTCGGCATCCGTGCCGGTGTAGACGGCCTGCTTGGACACGGAGTCCGTGGTCATGATTGCCGTCGCCGCCGCTGGGCCGCCGTCCGCGGCCAGGCCGGCGGTGGCGGAGCCGATTCCGGCCAGGATCTTGTCCATGGGCAGCTGCTCGCCGATCAGCCCGGTGGAGCAAACCAGGACGTCGGTGGCGGAAACGCCGAGCGCTTCGGCGGTCTTTTCCGCGGTGGTGTGCGTGTTCTGGAAGCCCTGGGGTCCGGTGCAGGCGTTGGCGCCGCCAGAGTTGAGGATAACGGCGTCCACGCGCCCGTCCTTGATGACCTCGCGGGACCAGTGGACGGGGGCGGCGGCGACGCGGTTGGACGTGAAGACCGCCGCAGCCGCCTTGGCCGGGCCATCGTTGACCACGAGGGCCAGGTCCGGGTTGCCGGATGCTTTGAGCCCTGCCGTGACGCCGGCGGCGCGGAACCCCTTGGGTGCGGTGATGCTCACGGTGCGACTCCCTGCACGTTGAGGCCGGCGGACTCCGCCAGGCCGAGGGCAATGTTCATGGACTGCACCGCCCCGCCGGCGGTCCCCTTGGTCAGGTTGTCGATGGCACAGCACACGATCACGCGGCCGGTGTGCTCATCGAAGGCGAGCTGTAGAACGCCATGGTTGGAACCCTGTACGGATTTGGTGGTGGGCCACTGGCCTTCCGGGAGCAGGTGAACGAACGGCTCGTCCGCATAGGCATCCGACCAGGCCTCACGCAACTGCGCGGCAGTAACACTGCGTCCTGGCTGCTGCCGGATTCTGGCTGTGGCCGTGGTCAGGATGCCCCGGCTCATCGGCGCCAGCGTGGGCGTGAAGGAGACCGTGACGGGACCGCCGAGGGCCTTGGACAGTCCCTGCTCGATCTCCGGGGTATGCCGGTGTCCCCCGCCGACACCATAGGGGCTCATCGAGCCCATGACCTCGGCGCCGATCAGGTTGACCTTGGCAGCCTTGCCGGCCCCGGATGTGCCCGAAGCGGCGACGATCACGACGTCGTCGCCTTCCAGCAGGCCGCTGCTGAAGCCCGGCGTCAGGGCCAGCAGGGCCGACGTCGGGTAGCAGCCGGGCACGGCGATCCGGGTGGCGCCGCGGAGCGCATCGCGCTGCCCGGGCAGTTCCGGGAGGCCGTAGGGCCAGGTTCCGGCGTGCGCGGAGCCGTAGAACTTCTCCCATGCCTGGGCGTCCTCGAGGCGGTGGTCCGCGCCTGCGTCGATCACCACGGTCCCGGCCGGCAGCTGGGCCGCGATCTCAGCGGACGCCCCGTGCGGCAGCGCCAGGAACACGACGTCGTGCCCGGCGAGGTTTTCCACACTGGTGTCTTCCAGGATCCGGTCGGCGAGACCATGGAGATGCGGCTGCAATTCCCCTAGTCTTGAACCGGCGTTGCTGTGGGCCGTGATGGCGCCGATGGTGACATCGGGATGACCGGCGAGGAGCCGCAGGACCTCGCCGCCGGCATAGCCGCTCGCCCCGGAAACGGCAACAGAAATAGTCATAGAAGCGACTATACAGCAAGAGTATGCATTGATCCCGATATTTATGCATGGGCGTGGTCGTGGCCCGATCTGAGGTTCGGATTGTGCCTGGCGCGCTTCCCGCCCTTGCGGAGGGCTCTATGGCCAAACGGCCGTCCCTGCTGAAACGCTCCGCGTATGCTTGGTACAGGGTGATCCAGACCGTGCACTGCGAATGTCAGTTGCAGCGTTGCCCGTAACCGTGACGAGGCCAACGCCCCATGACCGCCACTGCAACCCCAGTCCGCCCGCCCTCGCGGGTTCGGCAACCCAACGCCGTCGTCCTGAGCTATTCGGAACTCCTGAAAAGCGTCAAGGCAGCCGGCCTCCTCGAACGGCGCGTCGGTTTCTACATCAGCGTCTTCGCCAGCCTCGTGCTGCTGATGGCCGCCACATGGTTCGGATTCGCACTGATCGGTGACAGCTGGTTCCAGCTCCTGATCGCCGCGGCCCTGGGCATCCTCTGCACCCAACTCAGCTTCCTCGCCCACGAGGCCGGGCACCGCCAGATCTTCGCCTCGCGCCGCGCCAACGACTGGGCCGCACGGCTGCTCGCCACCTCCGTGGCCGGCATCAGCTACTCGTGGTGGGAGCAGAAGCACGGAGCCCACCACAACCACCCGAACGTCATTTCCAAAGACCCGGACATCGCGCCCGGTCCCATCGCCTTCCACACCGACGCGGTGGCCGACCGGCAGGGGCGCCTCAAGTTCCTGACCCGCAGACAGGGCTGGTTCTTCTTCCCGCTCCTGTTCCTGGTGGGCCTGGGGCTCCAGATCGATTCGATCAAGTTCATCGTCCGCCGGGCCAAGGTCACGCACCGCTGGGTTGAGATCCCGATCCTCGCGGCCCGACTCGCCCTGCTTCCGGTTCTTGCGTTCAGCTTCCTGCCCCTTGGAATGGCGTTCGCCTTCATCGGCGTCCAGCTGGCGGTGTTCGGCTTCTATATGGGTGCGTCCTTCGCGCCGAACCACAAGGGAATGCCCGTACTCCCGTCGGACAGCCGGGTGGACTTCTTCAGCCGCCAGGTCCTCACTTCCCGGAATATTTCGGGCGGACGCTTCATGGACATCCTGCTCGGAGGCCTCAACCGTCAGGCCGAGCACCATCTCTTCCCGGACATGGCCCGCCCTCAGCTTCACCGGGCCGCGGAAATCGTCCGCGAGTACTGCGCCAAGCACCAGGTCCCGTACACGGAAACCACGCTGATGCAGTCCTACGGCATCATTGTCCGCTACCTCAACGACGTCGGGCTCGCCGCGGGCCGTCATTTCGAATGCCCGATGGCCACCGTCACCCGCCGCTACTAGCAGGACCGATCATCCCGAGGAAGCCTGTGACGGCCGGTTACGGCCAGCCTCTTCAGGGTTGTCGCCGGTGTCCCTAGGATGGTCGAAGGGACCGGGACAGAAAACCCCCGCCCGGAAGAGGAGTCATCTGATGCACGCAATCGTCGCCGGCCGGGCCGGGGGCCCCGAGGTCCTTGAGTTCAATGAAACAGCCCGTCCCGTTCCGGGACCGGGCCAGCTGCTGGTGAAGGTCGCCGCCGCAGGCGTGAACTTCATCGACACCTACAAGCGCAGCGGCGTCTACAAGGTCAGCTACCCCTTCACACCCGGCTCCGAGGCCTCAGGCACCGTCGAAGAGGTTGGCGAGGGCGTCACTGTCTTCGCCCCTGGCGACCGGGTGGCCACTGCGGAAGGCATCGACTGCTACGCGGACTACGCCCTGGTCGATGAGGACAAGGCGCTCCCGGTTCCCGACGACGTCGACGATTTCACCGCCGCGGCGCTGCCGCTCCAGGGCGTGACGGCGCACTACCTGATCAATTCCACCTTCAAGGTCGAGGCCGGCCACACCGTGCTGCTCCATGCCGGCGCCGGTGGAGTGGGACTCCTCCTGATCCAGCTGCTCAAAGCCAAGGGCGCCAAGGTCATCACCACGGTTTCCACGGACGAAAAAGAGCAACTGGCCCGCGAGGCCGGTGCCGACCACGTGCTGCGCTACGACGGTTTCGCGGAGCGGGTCCGGGACCTGACGAGCGGCACCGGCGCGGACGTTGTGTACGACGGCGTCGGAAAAAACACCTTCGATGGTTCCTTGGCGTCGCTGCGCGTCCGGGGCACGCTGGTGCTGTTCGGCGGGGCATCCGGTCCGGTCCCGCCGTTCGATCCGCAGCGGCTCAACGCCGGCGGCTCGCTTTACCTCACGCGGCCGACCATGGGCCACTACCTGCGCGATGCCCGGGAACGCCGCTGGCGCTCCGACGAAATCTTTGCCGCCGCTGCCGGGGGCAGCCTCAAGGTCAGGATCGGTGCCCGCTACTCCCTCGCCGAGGCGGGCCGGGCCCACGATGACCTCGAACAGCGCCGGACCACCGGCAAGGTCATCCTGATCCCCTAGGCCGCGCGGTCCCCTAAGCCGCGGGGGCAACACCATCCGTTCATCTCCTGCAGGGACAATGCGCCAGTGACCGAGCAACAGCTGACCCCGAGCAACGCCCCACCCGCCGGCACCGTGCGGGGTCTGACGGCGGAGGGCGCCCCCGTCCATGAGCCCCAACTGCCGGGTTCGCGGTCCGCCCCGCCGGCGCGGACGCTGATCGACATCCTCGCCGACACTGCCTCGCGCTTTCCGGACGCTTCCGCCCTGGACGACGGCCATCGCTCACTGAGCTACGCCCAGCTCATGGATGAAGTCCGGGGAACCGCGCGGAAACTGCATCTGGCCGGGCTGGGTGCCGGGGACAAGATCGGCGTCAGGATTCCCTCCGGCACCAACGAGCTCTACATCTCCATCCTCGCGGTGATGCTGGTCGGTGCGGCGTACGTGCCCGTCGACGCCGATGACCCGGACGAGCGCGCCAAGCTGGTCTTCGGGGAAGCCCGCGTCGCAGGCATCCTCCGTGCCGGCGGCAAGATCGTCACCGACAGCAGACACCCACGGCCGTTCCCCAACGCCAGGCCGCCGGGCCCTGCGGACGATGCATGGGTGATCTTCACCTCAGGCTCCACCGGCACACCCAAGGGCGTTGCGGTGCAGCACCGCTCGGCCGCCGCGTTCGTGGACGCTGAGGCCCGCCTCTTCCTGCAGGATGATCCCGTGGGCCCGCAGGACCGGGTGCTGGCCGGATTGTCCGTCGCCTTTGATGCCTCCTGCGAGGAAATGTGGCTGGCCTGGCGCCACGGTGCGTGCCTCGTGCCGGCGCCGCGGGCGCTGGTCCGGACTGGGATGGACCTTGGCCCGTGGCTCATCAGCCACGGCATCACCGTCGTCTCCACGGTCCCCACCTTGGCCGCACTCTGGCCCGTCGAGTCGCTGGAAAGCGTCCGCCTGCTGATCTTCGGCGGGGAGGCGTGTCCGCCGGACCTTGCCGAGCGGCTGGCCGTCGAAGGCCGGGAAGTGTGGAACACCTACGGTCCCACTGAAGCCACCGTGGTCGCCTGTGCCGCGCGTCTGGGCGCGGCTGGCCCCGTCCGGATAGGGCTTCCGCTGGACGGCTGGGACCTCGCCGTCGTCGGGTCCGACTCGCGGCCCGTTGCCGAAGGCGCGGTGGGCGAACTGATCATCGGCGGCGTGGGGCTGGCCCGGTACCTTGACCCGGCCAAGGACGCCGAAAAGTATGCCCCGATGCCGTCCTTGGGCTGGGAGCGCGCCTACCGTTCCGGCGACCTCGTCAGGTACGAAGCCGAGGGCCTCATCTTCCAGGGCCGCGCGGACGAGCAGGTCAAACTCGGCGGCCGCCGGATCGAGCTGGGGGAAATCGACGCCGCCTTGCAGTCACTGCCGGATGTCGCCGGTGCCGCTGCGGCGGTGCAGACCACGGCGGCCGGCAACCAGATCCTGGTCGGTTACCTTGCTGCGGTGTCCGGCCGGGACATCGATCTCACGGCCGCGCGCGACCTTTTGGGCGAAAGCCTGCCGGCACCCCTGATCCCGCTCCTGACACTCGTGGATTCGCTGCCAACCAAGACCAGCGGCAAGGTGGACCGCCACGCCCTGCCCTGGCCGCTTGCCGGAACCGGAGCGGCCGAGGCCGACGCTGCCCCGCTGAACCTGCCCGCGGACGCGCAGTGGATCGTGGAGCAGTGGAGCGCCGTGCTGGGCAGCCCCGTCAAAAGCCTCGACGCCGATTTCTTCGCCTACGGCGGCGGCTCACTGGCCGCCGCGCAGCTGGTGTCCGCGCTGCGCGTCCGCTACCCCACCATCACGGTGGCCGACATTTACGCGACCCCCAGGGTGGGCGCCCTCGTTGACGCGGCCCGTCAATCCCTGCCCGAGGGCGGGGCTGTTCCCGCCCAGGAGCGTACCGTCCGGCCCACGGCGCGGAAGTCCCAGGCTTTTCAGACACTCCTGGGCGTCCCCCTGCACATCCTCGTCGGCATGCGCTGGCTGACCTACCTGATGGCCGCCAACAATCTCTTGGCCGCTTTCGCCGGGTTCAGCGCGGCTCCAACGCTCTCATGGTGGTGGGTGGGTGCGTCCTGGGTCGTGTTTGTCAGCCCCGCCGGGCGGATGCTGATCTCCGTTGCCTCGGCCCGCATCCTGCTTCACAACGTCGGGCCCGGGACCTACCCGCGGTCCGGGCGGGTGCACCTGCGGCTCTGGCTGGCCGAACAGATCCAGGACCTGGCCGGCGCTATCAGCCTGGCCAGCGCGCCCTGGGTGCCCTACTACGCGAAAGCCCTGGGCGCCAAGATCGGCGACAACGTCCAGCTGCACTCGCTCCCGCCCGTCACGGGGCTGCTGGCTCTTGGCGCCGGATCCAACATCGAGCCGGAAGTCGATCTGTCCGGCTGGTGGATCGACGGCGACCGCGTCCACATCGGCGCCATTCGGATCGGCGCCGGAGCGAGCGTCGGGGCGCGCAGCACGCTGATGCCGGGAGCCACCGTGGGCGCCGGAGCACAGGTGGAGCCGGGCTCCGCCGTGCTGGGAAAGGTCAAGGCCGGGCAGCTCGTGGCCGGATCACCGGCGGGACGCCGCGGCAAGGCGCGGCGCTCCTGGCCGGATTCCCCGCCCGGGCACCGGCTGATCGACCGGCTGTGGTTCGCCGGGTTCGCCGCGGCATCCGCAATGCTGGCACTCATTCCCTACATCTCTGCCGCGGCGGCAGCCGCCGTCGTTTTCGCGTTCATCCGGGGCAGTTCCTCCCTCTCGGCAGCCCTGCCCGCCATCGCTCTGTCCGTCCCGCTGGCGGCGCTGGCGTGGTTCCTGACCAACCTATTGCTGATCCTTGGCACCACCCGGCTCCTCAGCATCGGACTGGCGGAAGGCTACTACCGCGTCCGGAGCCGGATCGGATGGCAGGTTTGGGCGACCGAGCGGGTGCTGGATCTGGCCCGGGACCTCCTGTTCCCGGTCTATGCCAGCCTCTTTACGCCAGTCTGGCTGCGGCTCCTCGGCGCGAAGGTCGGCCGCAATGTGGAAGCTTCGACGGTGCTGCTGATCCCCCGGATGACCACTGTGGGCGACGGCGCGTTCCTGGCCGACGACACGATGGTGGCGTCCTACGAGTTGGACGGCGGCTGGATGCGGATTGCGCCGGCCAAAATCGGCAAGCGATCCTTCCTTGGCAACTCAGGCATGACGGCGGCCGGCCGCAGCGTGCCCAAGAATTCCCTGGTGGCGGTCCTGTCCGCAACCCCTGCCAAGGCGAAGTCCGGGACTTCGTGGCTGGGCAGCCCTCCGGTGCGGCTGCGGCGCACCGCCATCGCTTCCGACGACACACGGACCTACCAGCCGCCCCGGAAACTGAAGATCGCCCGGACCCTCTGGGAGCTGTGCCGGTTCGTCCCGGTCATGCTGACGGTCGGGATCGCCGTCGGCGTGATGCTCGCGTTTGACGTGATGGCGAGCGTTTTCAACTATGGCGTCGCCGCCGTCCTGGGCGGCGTGGTGGTCCTCATCGCCGGCGCCGCGGCAGCGGGCAGTGCGGTCGTGGCCAAATGGCTGCTGGTGGGCCGTATCCGCTCCGGCGAGCACCCGTTGTGGAGCTCCTTCATTTGGCGGAACGAGGTTGTGGACACGTTCATCGAGATGGTCAGTGCCCCGTGGTTCGCGCGCTCGGCCACCGGAACGCCAGCACTGGTCTGGTGGTTGCGGGCCCTCGGCGCGAGAATTGGTGCCGGTACCTGGTGCGAAAGCTACTGGCTTCCCGAGGCGGACCTCGTCACCCTCGGCAGGAACTCGACCGTGAACCGCGGGTGCGTCGTCCAGACCCATCTGTTCCATGACCGTGTCATGAGCATCGACACTGTTACCCTCGAAGACGGAGCCACCATGGGACCGCACGGCGTCATCCTGCCGCAGGCGAGGATCGGCAACGGCGGCACGGTGGGGCCGGCGTCGCTCGTCATGCGGGGCGAAACCGTCCCTGCCGGGACGTACTGGATGGGCAATCCGGTCAGCCCGTGGGACGGGCCGGCACCGCCCGGCGAGACCCGCTAGGCCCACGCACGCCCAACAGCACCACAACCGAAGGTCGGTCCATTGAGCACCAGCGCACCAAGCAGCAGCGGCGGCGCCCCTGCCGGAGGCAGGAACACAGCCGCAGGGCTTGCCAGGGAAACAGCCGGAGAACCAGGCAGAGAACCGGCCAGCGAGCTTGCCGGGGAGGCCGCCCTCGTCGCCGGCTCACCCGATCCGTACATGCCGGGCCACGGAACCAATGCCTACCGGGTGACGCGTTACGAACTCGATCTGGACTATAGGGTCAGCACCAACCGCCTCGCCGGACATGCCGTCCTGCACGCGGTCGCCCAACACGCGGCGTCGGCGATCGTCCTGGACCTGGCCGGATTGCGGGCCACCAAGATCCAGCTCGATGGCCGCAGGGTGCGCAGGTTCAACCAGCGGGACGAGCAGCTCGTCGTCTACCCCGACGTGCCGCTGCTCGCGGGAGAGGCCTACATCCTGGATATCCGCTACGAGGGCTACCCTGCGCCCCGCCGCGGACTGTGGGGCGACGTGGGCTGGGAAGAGCTTTCCGACGGCGTGCTGGTCGCCGGCCAGCCCAACGGTGCCGCCTCCTGGTTTCCGTGCAACGACCACCCGCGGGACAAGGCAAGCTATCGCATCACGGTGACCACTGACGCGAACTACCGCGCCGTGTGCAACGGCGTGCTGCTCTCCCGCACCAGCAGGGCCAGCCGTGAGACCTGGGTCTATGAGCAGGCCGAGCCGATGGCCACCTACCTGGCCACGGTCCAAATCGGGCGGTATGAGCTCCTGACACTCAATGCCGAGCGGCCATCGGGACACGTCCCGCAGTATGCGGCCGTCCCCGTGTCCCTGGCGGCGGCCGCCCGGACCGCGCTGGCCCGCCAGCCCGGCATGATGCGGACGTTCACCAACTGCTTCGGGCCGTATCCGTTCCCGGAATACACCGTGGTGGTCGCCGGGGACGTGCTGGAGATCCCGCTGGAGGCACAGACGCTGTCCATCTTTGGCCCCAATCATTTGCGGCAGGACTGGGAGTCGCAGCGGCTGATCGCTCACGAGCTCGCCCACCAGTGGTTCGGAAACTCACTGACAACCGCCACCTGGAAAGATATCTGGCTGCACGAGGGCTTTGCCTGCTACGCGGAATGGCTCTGGTCCGAAGAGTCCGGCGCGATGTCGGCGGCAAACCGGGCCCGCGCCGCTTGGCGCAGGCTGGCCGCCAGCGCTCAGGACTTGCTGGTGGGCGACCCTGGCCCGGAGCTGATGTTTGACGACCGCGTCTATAAGCGCGGAGCCCTGACCCTGCACGCGCTGCGGGAACGCTGCGGCGACCTCGCGTTCTTCGCCCTGTTGCACGACTGGACCGACCGCTTCCGCCACGGCACCGTGACCACTGCCGACTTCATCCTCGCGGCCGCCCACACCACCGGCCTGGACGCGGAAGCCCTGCTGCACCCCTGGCTGTACGAGGAGGCCCTCCCGCCCTTCCCGCAGTCAGCGCCGAAGTTCTAGCGGCAGGTTCTGGCCAACGGCACAGCACGCTAATGGACACAGCCCGCTAATGACACAGGCCGCTAATGACACAGGGCGCTAATGACACAGGGCGACGGCGGCCACGAGGTTCGAGGGCAGGCCTGTTTCCGCTGGCGGGAGGTCCCGGAGCCCGGCACAGCCATCCATGCCGCCGGCCAGCACGTCGACTGTGTCCGGAGCCGTCTGCAGCCCTGTGCCGGTCATCTTGAGCCAGGCCTCCTTGCGTGCCCACAGCCGCGCCCTGGCCTGCAGCAGCGGAGCGCCGGACAGCCCTGCCAGGTCCAGCCGTTCCGCCGGAGTCAGCACGACGGCGTCGAAGCCCTCGAAGTCCGTCCGGGCCGGGTCCTCGACGTCGATACCCAGGCGCAGGCCCGGCTCCGGGTCCACGACCGCGGCCAGCAGGGTCCAGCCGGCCGCGCGGGACAGGCTGAGCAGCAGCGGAGCGGCCGCACCCCGGAGCAGGTAGCCTGGCCGGCCGTGTGAGATATGTGTGCCGGTCCCGCACCGGGGACAGCTGTAGCAAGCGGTGAGGTCCGACGCCGGCACGTCCAGCAGCGCAGCGGCCAGCTTCCGCTGGGCGAGCCGTCCGGCCAGGAAGTCATCCCTGGCCGCCGGCTGGGTCATGGCCCGGGCGCGTTCCAGTTCCGGCCCGTCCAGAAGCGAACGCGAGTCGTGCTCCACCTGGCGTTGCAGGTCTCGTTCCAGGTCGCGCGTCAGGGCGCGTTCCAGGCTGTCGGGATCCCGCGGGACGCGAAAGGGCGGGCTGGCGCGCACAACAAGATGTGATGCCATGACCCGCCCTTTCGTCCCGTTAGCGCTGGACAGCCCCGAAGCGTTCGTGGGCCGCGGCGACGGCACCCTCACGCGCTGCCGATGCCTCGTCGGCCGTCAGAGTGCGGTCGTCCGCGCGGAAGCGCAGGCTGAACGCAAGGGACTTCTTGCCGTCCTCGATCCCCTTGCCCGCGTAGACGTCGAACAGTGCGACGTCCTCGAGCAGTTCGCCTGCGCCTTCACGCAGGGCCGTGAGCACCTCGCCCGCCGGCACGTCCTGCGGCACCACGAGGGCCACGTCCTGGGTCGCCACCGGGTACGTCGAGATGTGCCGGGCCACGATCACGTCGGCAGCCGCCCCGAAGAGGGCGTCGGCGTT
>Ga0308174_10000582_pt1 | contig 15728 bp, 11 predicted proteins | sample PhyPR2_FD_203894 | JGI IMG/M metagenome (GOLD analysis project Ga0308174, IMG submission 203894) | Soil microbial communities from UC Gill Tract Community Farm, Albany, California, United States - DLSLS.P.R2 | ecosystem: Environmental > Terrestrial > Soil > Agricultural land | place: USA...
CGGCCGCGGGCGTCACGCGGCCTGACGCAGACCTCGGACAACCTTCGCCGCTGCATCAGCGGCGGGGCGCGTGGCTCACCACTGCCGGGCAGCCGGCGTGAGATGCCGGCGGACTCGAGAAGCGAACCTGACCAGCCTTGGCGGGGTGACGGCATACGTACGCGGTGTCACGGCTGGGCGGCGCGGCGCACCGCGTCGGCGACGGCCGGCGCGATGCTCGCCTCGAAGACGCTGGGGATGATGAAGCTGGGGTTGAGCTCGCCCGGCTGGACGGTGTCGGCGATGGCGTGCGCGGCCGCGACCATCATGGCGTCGGTGATGCCGGAGACGTGCGCGTCGAGGAGGCCTCGGAAGAAGCCGGGGAAGACCAGCACGTTGTTGATCTGGTTGGGGTGGTCGGAACGCCCGGTCGCCACCACGGCGGCGTGCTCACCGGCGGCCAGCGGGTCGACCTCGGGAACGGGGTTCGCGAGAGCGAAGACGATGGCACCGGGAGCCATGGTGGCGATGTCGGCGCCGCTGAGCAGGTTCGGTGCGGACACCCCGATGAAGACGTCGGCGCCGACGAGGACCTCCCGCAGGGTGCCGCTCTGCTGACGGGGGTTGGTGTGGTCGGCGATCCACTGCCGGAACGGCTCCATCACCTGCTCGCCGCTGTGCACCGCGCCGTTGCGGCCACAGGCCACGATGTCGCGAGCGCCCTGCGTGAGCAGCAGCCGGATGATCGCGTGCCCGGCCGCGCCGACCCCCGACACGACGATCCGCACGTCGTCGATGGACTTGCCCACGACGCGGAGGGCGTTGCGCAGGGCGGCCAGCACGACGATCGCGGTGCCGTGCTGGTCGTCGTGGAAGACCGGGATGTCGAGGAGCTCGCGCAGTCTCGCCTCGATCTCGAAGCACCTCGGCGCGGAGATGTCCTCCAGGTTGATGCCGCCGTAGACGGGCGCGATGGCGCGCACGATGTCGACGATCGCGTCGCTGTCCTGGGTGTCGAGGCAGACGGGCCACGCGTCGACTCCCCCGAACTGCTTGAAGAGGGCGGCCTTGCCCTCCATCACCGGCAGGGCGGCGAGGGGACCGATGTTGCCGAGCCCCAGCACGGCCGACCCGTCCGTGACGACCGCGACCGTGTTGCGCTTGATGGTCAGCCGTCGCGCATCCTCCGGGTGCTCCGCGATGGCCAGGCAGACGCGGGCCACGCCCGGCGTGTACGCCCGCGAGAGGTCGTCCCGGTGCTTGAGCGGGACCTTCGGGTTCACCTCGATCTTGCCGCCGAGGTGCAGCAGGAACGTCTGGTCGCTGACCTTGCGGACCACCGCGCCGGGGACCGCGGCGATGGCCTTGGTGATGGCCTGCCCGTGCGCCTCGTCCCGGGTGTCGCAGGTGACGTCGACGACGAGCCGGTCCGTGTGGCTCTCCGCGACGTCGAGCGCCGTGAGCGCGCCGCCCGTGGACGAGACGGCCGTCGTGAGCGCCGCCGTGGCGTCGGTCGACGCGGGCACCTCGACCCGGACGGTGATGGAGTACCCGGGACTCGGGATGGTCATGACGGTCCCCTCGCGAGAGCAGCAGTGCCCGACCAGGCCAGTCTCCACCCTGGTCGGGATGATCCACCGTGATCGGCTCGCGCCGGGACACCGGAGCAACACGGCACCACGTTGACCGCCGACACGCCGGTGACCTGGCAAGCTGCCGGCCATGACCGACGACGGGGGCAGCCTGCTGGAGGGCGTCTACGAGAGCCTGATCACCGAGCGGCTGCAGAGGCGGCTCGACGAGGCCGGAGCCATTCGGGCGGCGCGGCAGGCCGTCCCCGAGGCGGACGAGCCCGAGGTCCTCAGCCGGCACGTGGCCCAGGCCGTCGCCCGGGTCCTGCGCGGCGAACGCCGTCCCGAGGCCCGGGTCGAGCTGGTCAACCGCATCCTCGGCGTCCTGGGCGCCGACGAGGACGCCGTCGTGGAAGCCTCACGCCAGCTGCTGTCGGTCTCCTACGTGCGCGAGCACGGCACGCTGCGGTCGACGAGCCGCCCGGCCACGCCACTGTCCGACGCAGCCCTGCTCACCAACGCCACCGGAGAGCCGGGCATCGGGCACGAGGTACGGGCCGAGCTGCCCAGCGCCGACCGGGTGGACGTCGTGATGGCCTTCGTGAAATGGCACGGCATCCGGGTCATCGAGAGCCAGCTGCGGGAGCTGCGCGAACGCCAGGTGCCGTTGCGGATCATCACCACCACCTATCTGGGTGCCACCGAGCGCGCCGCCCTGGACCGGCTGGTCAGGGAGTTCGGCGCCGAGGCGAAGGTGCAGTACGACGCGCTCCGCACCCGCCTGCACGCCAAGGCCTGGCTCTTCCGGCGCGACACCGGGTTCGACACGGCCTATGTCGGCTCCAGCAACCTCTCGCGCGCCGCCCTGCTCGACGGGGTCGAGTGGAACGTGCGGCTCTCGGCCGTCGCCACGCCGACCCTGATCGAGAAGTTCCGGGCCACCTTCGACAGCTACTGGAACGACGCGACCTTCGAGACCTACGACCCCGACCGTGACCGGGACCGCCTCGACGACGCGCTGGCCGAAGCCTCCGGCCGCCGGACGCACGACCGCGTGACGCTGTCCCTCTCCGGCCTCGAGGTGCGCCCGTACCCGCACCAGACGGAGATGCTCGAACAGCTGGACGTCGAACGGCTGGTCCACGACCGCCACCGCAACCTCGTCGTCGCCGCCACCGGGACCGGCAAGACGGTGGTTGCCGCCCTCGACTACCGGCGCCTCTGCGAGCAGCTCGGTGACAGGCCGACGCTGCTCTTCGTCGCACATCGCCGGGAGATCCTCGAGCAGTCACTGCGGACCTACCGGGAGGTGCTGAACGACGCCGACTTCGGCGAGCTGTACGTCGGTGGAGCCCGCCCCGAGCGGTGGCGTCACGTCTTCGCCTCGGTCCAGTCGCTCACGGCATACGGCATCGGCAACCTCCCCGTGGACGCCTTCGCCGTCGTGGTCATCGACGAGTTCCACCACGCCGAGGCGCGCACCTACCGCGCCATCCTCGACCGCCTGCGTCCCGCTGAGCTGCTGGGCCTGACGGCGACGCCCGAACGCGGCGACGGCACGGACGTCCGGGCGTTCTTCGACGGCCGGGTGGCCGCCGAGCTCCGCCTCTGGGACGCGTTGAAGGCAGAGCTGCTGACCCCGTTCCACTACTTCGCCGTGGCGGACGGAACCGACCTGCGCTCGGTGGACTGGGCCAACGGGGCGTATGCCGTGCAGAGCCTCTCCGAGGTCTTCACCGGCAACGACGCGCGGGCTCGACTGATCCTCAAGGCGCTTCGCGACAAGGTGCTCGACCTCGACGGTATGCGCGCCCTCGGGTTCTGCGTCAGCCGCGAGCACGCGCACTACATGGCGGACGTCTTCACCCGGGCGGGCATCCGCTCGGCCGTGGTCCTCGGTGACACCGCGCCCCGGGAGCGGGACCGACACATCGGCGAGCTGCGCGGCGGCCACCTGCAGGCCCTCTTCACCGTCGATGTCTTCAACGAGGGGGTCGACGTGCCGGCCATCAACACCGTGCTCTTTCTGCGCCCGACGGAGAGCTCGACGGTGTTCCTGCAACAGCTCGGACGTGGCCTGCGTCGCGCGCCCGGCAAGGCGGTGCTCACCGCCCTCGACTTCGTCGGCCACCACCGCAAGGAGTTCCGCTTCGACCAGCGCTTCCGCGCCGTCACCGGCGCCACCCGCTCCCAGCTGGTCCACGACATCGAGCGCGGGTTCCCGTTCCTTCCGGCCGGCACCCAGATCGTCCTCGACCGGCTCAGCGAGGAGCTCGTCCTACGCAACATCCGCGAGCAGGTCTGGAACCGCTGGGCGCAGCTGGGAGCCGAGCTGAGGGCCCACCCGACCACCGACCTCGGCGCCTTCCTGCGCGACTCGGGGGTCGAGCTCGCCGACGTGCTGCGCGGTGACCGCTCGTGGGTACGGCTGCGCCGGGACGCCGGGGTCGCCGCACCTCCGGCGGGTCCGCGCGAGGACAAGCTGCTCAAACGCGTACGCGCGCTCGCCCACGTCGACGACCCGGCTCGCGCTGCGGCATACCGACGGTGGCTCTCGGCCGACGCGCCCGCCTACGGCGAGGCCGTGGCCGAGATGCAGCGATACGGCCGGATGCTCTTCTTCTCGCTCTTCCCGGACGGCGGCGAGTTCGCCTCGTACGACGACGGACTCGCCGCGGTACGCCGCGAAGCCGCCGTGTGCGAGGACCTGTGCGCCGTTCTCGAGCTGGGCGTGCAGAACGCGTCGCACGTCACCCGACCCCTGCTCGGCGGGGTCGGCGGGGTCGGCGCGGCCGGCGCGGCCGGCGCGCTCGGGGACCGGCCACTGGCGGTGCATGCCCGTTACACCCGCGAGGAGGCCGTCGCGGCGCTCGACTACGTCGGGCTCGACGGGCGCAAGCCGAACAGCTTCCGTGAGGGCGTGCTGTTCTCCGCCGCAGCGAACAGCGATGCCTTCTTCGTGACCCTGAACAAGTCCGAGGCCGACTACTCCCCCACCACGATGTACCGGGACTACGCCATCAGCCCGACGCTCTTCCACTGGGAGTCGCAGTCCGGCACGACCACCCGGTCGAAGACGGGTCAGCGCTACCTCGACCACGAGCGGCAGGGCAGCCACGTGCTCCTCTTCGTCCGCGAGGCCAAGGCCACCGAGTTCGGCGGCGGCGCGCCGTACCTGTTCCTCGGCCCCGTGTCCTACGTCGAGCACCGGGGCGAGCGGCCGATCGCCATCACCTGGCGGCTGCACACACCCATGCCCGCGGAGCAGTTCGCGGTCGCGAGCGTGGTCGCCTGACGCGCCCTCTCTCCCGGCCCCGTTGCTGCCAGGGAGCCGTTACTCCTGGGTCGCCGGGACGACCTGGGCCGGAGCGGCCATCATGTGCTCCTCGAGGCGCTGCATGAGCAGGAGGAGGGCGAAACCGAGCAAAGGGGTGGCAAGTGCAAGGACGATCACGGTGAGTCTCCGTCGATAGTGGGCTTCAGGCCGCTGCTCCCCCGATGCGTTGCGGCCTGATCACCGGACTCATACCCACAACGGTCTCTGTGAGCCCGGCGATCAGTGTTCTTTCCAGCCGTTACCGGGGCATACCGCCGGTGCTCGAGGAGGGGTCCGGACAGGACCGTCCGAGCCCCTCCAGCGTGTCTCGGCACGAGTCGGCCGTTGTGGCCGTCGTCTCCGTCATGTCTGGCTCGAGGGCGATCATGCTCCCGAGACGATGACGGTGCCCACCATGCCCAGGTTGTCGTGCAGGGCACAGATGTAGGGGTAGGTGCCGGCCTTCGTGAAGCGAACGGTGAACGACCCACCGGGCGTCACGATGCCCGAGTTCAGCTGACCACCCGAGAAGTGGGTGGGGTTGCCGTACGGGACGAAGATGTTGGCCCGTTCGGGTCCGAACGTCACGGTGTGCGGAGCCGCCATCCCCACGTTGCGCCACGTGACGGTCTGCCCGACGCGGATGCGTGAGGTGGGCCGGATGAACCGCATGACCATCGCCACGCCGTCGTCGGCTCCGAAGAAGGGGGCCCGGTTCGTCGCCCGCAGGGCCGTGGTCACCCAGAGACGCCAGCCGTCAGCGAAGATGCGCTGAGCGTGAAATGCACTGCGGCGGTCGTACTGCCCCTGCGTGAAGGGGTAGCTGGTCCCCGCCGGCCGGACGTGGACGAGGCCCTTCATCATCACGCCGTGGACGAGGCACCAGTAGGTGAAGGTCCCCGTCTCGTCGAACGTGAGGGTGTAGCTGCGCCAGGCCGGGAGGATCGGAGCCTCGTCGCTGCTCATGACGCCCGAGTTGTAGTACGAGCGGCCGTCGTAGTGGCTCCCGCCACGGGGACGCAGCTGGTTGGGGTCGAACGGGTCGAACGGCTTGAGGGACTGCCCCTTCGCCAGGAAGGTGACGGTGTGGATCTCTCCGGAGTTGGCGGACCAGGTGATCCGGTCGCCGGCATTGATCCAGATGGTTCCGGGCAGGAACGCCATGCCCTGGATGGCCTGGTGGGCGGTCTCCTCACCCACCTGCACGTGCCAGGTGCGCGTGTCGCGCTGCGTGCTCGTGGCCGTCTGCGTCATGGTGCCCTGGGCGGACACCGCGGGGAGCATGAACAGGGACAGTGCTGCAGCGCACGCCGCGGCGACCATGAACCGGATCCGATGCGTCAGATGCGTTGTTCTCATACGAGGCCTCCTGGGCCCGTGGTTTGAGTGGCACGCTTCCGGTCACGGCCGAAAGCGGCCGGGGACACGTCAATGGTGAACCTCGGCGCCGTCGTCCGAGGGCGAAGACCGGGAAGACACGAATACGCAGAAGCAGCCGACAAGCTCAGCGATAGGCAGACATTGCGCGGCGTCCCGGCTCGCCAGGACGCCGCGCTGGACAGCCCCCGACTACAGGCGCTGGGTGCGCAGTCGCAGGGCGTTGCCGATGACGCTGACGGATGACAGGGCCATGGCCGCGGCAGCGATCATCGGGGACAGCAGCAGGCCGAACGCCGGGTAGAGCACTCCGGCGGCCAGCGGGATGCCTGCAGCGTTGTAGACGAACGCGAAGACCAGGTTCTGGCGGATGTTCGACATGGTCGCCTGCGAGAGGGCTCGGGAGCGCACGATCCCGGTCAGGTCGCCCTTGAGCAGGGTCACGCCGGCGCTCTCGATGGCGACGTCCGTGCCGGTGCTCATCGCGATGCCGACGTCGGCCGCGGTCAGGGCCGGTGCGTCGTTGACGCCGTCACCGGCCATCGCCACGACCCTGCCCTCGGCGCGGAGCGCCTGGACGACGTCGCTCTTGTGGTCGGGCAGCACCTCCGCCTCGACGCGGTCGATGCCGAGGGTGCGAGCGACGGCCTGCGCGGTGACCTGGTTGTCGCCGGTGAGCATCACGACGTCGATCCCCTCCGCGCGCAGCTTCGTGAGGGCGGCCGGCGTCGTGTCCTTGACCGGGTCGGCGATGGCGAGCACGCCGGCCAGGTCCTCACCGATCGCGACGTAGACGGCGCTGGCGCCGTCGGCGCGCAGCCGGTCCGCCTCGGCGTCCATACCGGCCGTGTCCACGCCGTGACCGGCCAGGAACGTGCTGCTGCCCACCAGGACCCGCCGTCCGTCGATGGTGCCGACGACACCCTTGCCGACGGGTGCGTCGAAGTCCTCCACGTCGGGAACGACGAGACCTGCCTCCGTGGCAGCTCGTACGACGGCCACCCCGAGGGGGTGCTGGCTGGCGCGCTCGACGGCGGCCGCCAGGCGGAGCACCTCGTCGTGGTCCGCACCATCGGCGGGCGTGACGTTCGTGACGGACGGGCGGCCCTGGGTGAGGGTGCCCGTCTTGTCGACGACGAGGGTGTCGACCTTCTCCATCCGCTCGAGCGCCTCGGCGTTCTTGATGAGCACGCCCAAGGAGGCCCCGCGCCCGACGCCGACCATGATCGACACCGGCGTGGCAAGCCCGAGAGCACAGGGGCAGGCGATGATGAGCACGCTGACGGCGACCACGAGCGCGTGGGCCAGCCGCGGCTCGGGCCCCACCGTGGCCCACACGACGAACGCGACCAGTGCGGCCACGATGACCGCCGGCACGAAGACCGCGGAGACCCGGTCGGCCAGCCGCTGGATCGGTGCGCGGGAGCGCTGCGCCTCGGCGACCATCTGCACGATGCGCGCCAGCATGGTGTCGCGTCCGACCTTGTCGGCACGCATGACCAGCGACCCGGTCTGGTTCACGGTGCCACCGATGACCGCGTCACCGGCCGCCTTGGTGGCCGGCATCGACTCCCCCGTCACCATGGACTCGTCCAGGGTGGACCGGCCGTCCTGGACGGCACCGTCGACGGGAATCGACTCCCCGGGCCGGACCCGCAGCAGGTCTCCGACCTGGACGAGGTCGAGGGTCACCTCGGAGTCGGTGCCGTCGTCGTTCACGCGGTGCGCGGTCTTCGGCGTGAGGTCCAGGAGGGCGCGGATCGCGCCCGACGTGCTCTCTCGGGCGCGCAGCTCGAGAACCTGACCGAGCAGGACGAGTGCGGTGATCACGGAGGCGGCTTCGAAGTAGACCGCGACCGCGCCGTCCATGCGGAACGCCTCGGGGAAGATCCCGGGCGCGACGGTGGCGACCACGCTGAAGAGCCAGGCCACCCCCGTGCCCATGGCGATGAGGGTGAACATGTTGAGCTTCATGGTTCGCACCGAGGCCCACCCGCGCTGGAAGAACGGCCAGCCCGCCCACAGCACGACCGGGGTCGCCAGCACCAGCTGTGCCCAGTTCGCCGCCGTCGCCGAGATGGCGTCCTCGAGCGCCGGGATGAGGTCGCGCCCCATCGACAGGACGAGCACGGGGATGCTGAGGGCGACCGCGACCGTGAACCGACGGGTCATGTCCGCGAGCTCCGGGTTCGGGCCACTGTCCGCCGTCACGGTGACCGGCTCGAGGGCCATCCCGCAGATCGGGCAGCTGCCAGGGCCGGGTCGCCGGATCTCCGGGTGCATCGGGCAGGTCCACTCCGCCACCTCCCCCGGCGCCGCGTCGGCCACGTTGGCACCGAGACCACGGTCGGCGTGGCGGCCGTGATGCCCGTGGTGGCCGCGCTCCTGACCGGACGGCGGCTGCGCGGAGGAGCCGCTCAGGTACTTGCCCGGGTGCGCCTCGAACTCGGCTCGGCAGCCGGCGGAGCAGAAGTGGTGCTCGTGTCCGTCGAGCTCGAGGTGGTGCTCGCTGGTGGCGGGGTCGACGTCCATGCCGCAGACGGGGTCTTGCACCAGCGACGTCGTCGACGAGGTCGAGTGTTCACTGTGGCTGTCCATAACTCCAAGGTACCCCCCTGGGGTATGAAGTCAAGGCGGTTGTACGCGTGGGGCTGACGCGGGGGGGTGCGACGCGATCGACCCCCGCGGGGACGGCTCCCAAGGTCGAAGCCCTCTCCCGCGCGGTCATCGGCGGGCGCCGAGAAGCGTGCGTATGCCACCGGGCTCAGCCGGCGCGGCTGCGCGCCTTGCGCGTGGGCGTCGACTCGCGCACCGCTGGGTCGCGCACCGGCCAGGACACGACGACCGGGGCGGGCACGAGCGGCGAGAAGGCTGCCATGACGTCGATGCCCTCGCGCAGGAGCTCGACGAGGCGTTCCTGGCGGTCGTCGACCCAGGCCCGGGCGATGCCGTCCACCGCGAGCACTGCCACCTTGGCCGCGCTGGAGGGGCTCACCCCCGCCGGGTTGAAGCCCATGCGGGCCAGGTAGAGCCGCGCCCAGCGCTCCGCCGAGGGCGATCTCGCCAGGGCGGCGCGGGAAGCGTCAGACAGGTGCCCGGGGGAACAGCCGTCCTGCTCCGCCAGCACCCGCTCGGCGTTGAGGATGGCCAGGGCCATGAGGTTCTGCCGGTCCTCGGCGGCGACCGGGAGGGCGGCACGTGCAGCGGTCAGCAGTAGCGCCGTCGTCGCGCGCGGGTCGTCCGGATCGAGCCCGACGATGTCGGGGATCATCGTCACCAGACGCTGGCGGTGCGCGTCGTCCAGCATGTCGTTGACGCAGCGGGCCAGGGTGGCCAGCACCGGGTGGGTGCACGCCGGATGGTCGCTCCACCGCTCGCCGGCAAGGAACGAGGCCATCTCCATCAGGCACGCACCCTTGCGGGGGCTGCGGTGGCGGCCCCGTGACAGCACCGGCACGCCATCAGGGACGAAGGGAGCTCGTCGTGACATCGTCGCTCCTCGGGCTCTTGCTCTGGATCCCTCGGCCGGACCTCTTCATGCTGCGCCTCGATCACCGAGTTGGCCACCCGTTTGACAGACCACACAGCATCCGCACACCAGCACCTCTCGCGCCGTGGGGCGTGGGTCCGCGGTTGGCTCGTCCCGACGTCTCCTTCGGACGCAGCGGCCACGAGCCGCGCACGATGCCCGCCATTGGGTACGTGTACGTCATTGGTCCGTCAGGGGCGGAGCGCGTTGAACCCGACTACTTGACGGAGAACGTCCGTGTTCGTTTTGTCCCCGCCTGCCGTTGGTTGCCGCCGCCGGGTTGCTCGTGCACCGTCGCGAGAGGCCTACGTCGACGGCGCCACACTCAGGATCGGCAGGGTCCAGTGAGCAGGCGACGCCATTGGGCCGCGTGGCGCACTCGTCGGCCTTCGCGGCTTCCCACAACGCCCTCCGCCCGACCGGTGCTTCGAGCAGGCCGTGAGGTGGCTGCTGGCGCCGGGCACCCCGCAGCCCCGTCGGCCTGGCTGGTCAACCAGGAGGGCGCGCACGAGGCGGCGATAGCGTGGCTCGGCTCCCTCGGTCACGTGGGCGCTTCACGGTGCTATCTGTCAGGGCTGACGCCCCGGACGGCGTGCGTGCTCTCCTCGACGTCGGCGCTGGCCCACCTGAGACTGGGGGTTCCCCTCACGGGTCCCGGGGCGCTCCAAGAGCTCGTGGCCGACGCGCGGGGCCGCCAGCTCCAGCTGTTCTACTTCACGTCCGGCACGTACTCGGAGACGGCACTGGCGTACGCCGAGACATTCGGCATCGCACTCTTCACGTATGACCGGGCGGGCGTTCTCAGTCACGCGAACGCCGCCGCACTCACCGCGCTCCTTGCGGCCCCGGACGTCGCTCCCCCGCCGCAGGCCCCCAAGGCGGCACGCCACGGCGCGTCCGATGATGCTGGCCCTTCCCTGTCGGCGGCCCAGGAGCCGGGCCTGCGAGCTTGGGCCCTGTCCGCGTGGCAGGCGCGTCAGGCTTCCGCGCCCGGACGGGCGTTCTTGGCGTTCCTGCCGCTCGGCGTCAGTGTTCTCGCCGGTCTGCTCACCCTGGCGATCGTGCGGGCATGGCAGACCGGCGCTGGGCCCACCCTGAGCGTTGCCTTCGTCATCGTGGCCGTGATGGTGTTCCACGCCCTCTGCGTGTGGGGGGCGTGGCGGGTCGCGCGCTGGTATGGGCAGGTGCGCCAACACCGTCTCCACGTCATGCAGGCATGCAGGCCTCCGATGCGTGCAAGAGCCCTCGTACATGGTGCGATGCAGCAGTCAGGACGCGGCGTACCCCATGACCGCGAGGCGCTCGTGCTGCTGCGCAACGAGGTCATCGAGCTGTCCGGCGTGGACGCGTTCACCGCCGGCGTCCTCGTCTGGGAGGTCACGATCGGGGCAGCTCGGTCAGCCGACCGGCATGAGTGGGTCGGTGCACCTCCGTCCGAACACCCAGCCACGCACTGACCGGACCGCACTGTCGCATCTCGTTCACCGCCGAGCCAACCCCCACGCACGTCAAGGGGTTCCGCTGCGTTCGACGTGGATCGAGCGGGAACCGCTCCCGCCCTCTACGGGCGTGGAGAGGCGTTGCGCCAAGGTGCGCGCGGTGCCGACCTGGCCGTGGCCAAGGCGACCAACCCGCGCGCGAAGATGGACGGGATGATGACCGACCAGCAGCGTTCAGGAGCGCTTCAGCGGTTCGGCCCCAGGATGTCGCGGGTGACGACGCAGGAGACGATGTCGAGGTGACGACCTCTTTCCTGCTGACCCGGTGGCGCGTGCGGTCGCTGCGCTTCCGCATCCTCGCGGTCACCGCAGCGGCGGCGTCCGTCGCTCTCGTTGTGGCCCTGGGTGCCTACGAGAAGACGCTCGAGGCCGTCGTCGGCAACACGACCACGACGGCGGTGACCGAGCAGGCGAACCAGATCGCCTCGATCATCGTGGCCGCCAAGGAGCCGGCCTCGACGCTGCGCTCGGTGCCCGCCCGGGGCTCGGTCCTGCAGCTGCTGGGAAGCGACGGGCGGGTGCTGTCGTACAACGACGTCGCCGCCGCGGACCGCCCGTTGGCCGACCTGCACCCAGCCCCGGGACAGGTGGTGAGCACGCGGGTCGACGGCATACCGACGAACGAGCACGAGGCATACGTCGTGGTGGGACGTGGGCTCGCCACCGGTTCCGAGGGTGGCCCCGGTGGTGGCGGCGCAACGTTGCTCGTGGCGACCCCGCTGCAGACCGAGTCGCTGCTCATCGAGGGCGCGACCACGGCGCTGGGTGTGCTGGCACTGCTGCTGCTGGCGGGCCTGCTGTGGTTGATCGACCGGGTGCTGAGCAGCGCGCTGGGCCGCGTCGAGCGGATCCGGGCATCGGTCTCGGAGATCGGCGCCACCCGCTCCCCCGTGCGCGTCCCCGTCCCTCCCGGAGGTGACGAGATCACCCACCTGGCCCAGACGATGAACGACATGCTGGACCGGCTCCAGCGTGCCGACGCCGCACAGCGTGCCTTCGTCAGCAACGCCTCGCACGAGCTGCGCAGCCCACTGACTGCCATCCGCGTCATCAGCGAGAGCTCACCGTCGGGCATCGACGCGGCGGGCACCGCGGTCGTCGGCGCCGAGGCCCTGCGCATGCAGCGGCTCGTCGACGACCTGCTCACCCTGGCCAAGGCGGACGACCAGGGAATCGCGCTCCAGCACAAGGATGTCGACCTCGACGACGTGCTCATCGGGGAGATCCGACACCTTCGGGCAACGAGCTCGCTGACGGTCGTCGGCGACATCCACGCGGCCCGCGTCAGCGGCGACCCGAACCGGCTGGCCCAGGTCGTGCGCAACCTCGTCGACAACGCGGTACGCCACGCCCGCAGCACCATCCGCCTGGCCTGCGGCCCAGGGCCGGACGCAACGGTCGTCGTCACCGTCGACAACGACGGCGACGTGGTCCCGCCCGACCTGCGCGAGGCGATCTTCGACCGGTTCATCCGCCTGCAGGACTCCCGGGACCGCGACACCGGAGGTAGTGGGCTGGGGCTGTCGATCGTGCGGGCCCTCGTCGAGGCCCACAGCGGGTCCGTGAGCGCCGGCGTGGCCCCGGACGGGTGGTGCCGGTTCGAGGTCCGGCTCCCTCAACCGGCCTGAAGGAGCAAGAGCTCAGGTCGGGTCGAGCCGGGCGGCGTCCTCCGGGGCAAGACCCTCCGCGGGGGCGACGGGCGCCCGGCCCCGCTGGAGCCGCCAGGCGCTGAAGAGCGCCGTCAGGGCCGCGAGCCAAGCCGCTCCCAGGACGAACCCACCGACCACGTCGGAGACGTAGTGGGCGGCCAGCGCCACCCGGGAGAAGCCGATCGCGACGACGAGCACGGCCGCCACGACCACCACAGGGCGACGCCACCGGACGGGTAGCACCGGGAGGAAGACCAGCAGCAGGACTCCGTAGCCGACGATCGCCGCCTGGGCGTGTCCGCTGGGGAAGCTGGCGCCCGGCTCGTGGACGAACGGGTCGGTGACGACGGGCCGGGTCCGATGCACCAGCGTCTTCACGACGGTGTTGAGCAGCGAGGAGCCGGCGACGGTCACGGCGGTGAAGATCGCGAGCCGCCACAGGCGACGCCAGAGCAGCCAGACGACACAGACACCGACGACGACCTGCCACGCCAGCGCCGAACCGGAGTCGCTCAGCACCCGCATGGCCTCCACGAACAGCGGACGGGTCAGCGCGTAGCGATGCAGGTCATCCCTGGCCCCCTGGTCCGCTGCCTGCAGCGGACCCCAGTGGTCCTCGACGAGCAGGAGGAGCAACGCAAAGGGCACCGCCACCAGGGCCAGCGCGACACCCGCCCACACCCACTGAGCGGCATCCCGCGTCCGCTCCTGCGGCGGCGGGTCGGCGGCCAACGGTTGGGATGACATCGCGTACTCCTTCGATCTTGTGCTCCGTACCCGGAGCGTTCAGCCACGCCCCCTGGAGGACCCACGATCGGGGGACCTGGCTGAAGCGTTGCTGAACGGCGTGGCCGTCGGGACCTCTGGCGGGCGGGCTACTGTGCCGCCTGAAGGAGGTGCGATTCCGATGCGTGTGCTGCTCGTCGAGGACGAGGTGAACATCGCCGGCCCGCTGAAGCAGGCCCTGACCGGCGAGGGGTTCGTCGTCGACGTGGCGCACGACGGGATCACCGGCCAGTGGCTGGCCACGGAGAACCCCTATGACGTGGTCGTCCTCGACATCATGCTCCCGGGCCGCAACGGCTACGACGTGCTGCGAAACCTGCGCGCGCAGCAGGTGTGGACGCCCGTCCTGATGTTGACGGCCAAGGACGGTGAGTACGACCAGACCGACGCTTTCGACCTCGGCGCCGACGACTACCTGTCCAAGCCGTTCAGCTTTCCGGTTCTGCTGGCGCGGCTGCGCGCCCTGGTGCGCCGGGGCGCTCCCGAGCGACCGGTCACGCTGACGGCCGGGGACCTGCACCTGGACCCGGCCCGACACGTGGCGACGCGTGCCGGCACGGCTCTGCAGCTGACCGCGCGCGAGTTCGCGATCCTGCACTTCCTCGTGCGCCACGCCGGGGACGTCGTCTCCAAGGCCCAGATCCTCGACAACGTGTGGGACCCGACCTACGAAGGCGGCGAGAACATCGTCGAGGTCTACATCGGGCACCTGCGCCGGAAGATCGACGCACCGTTCGGGACCGAGTCCCTCGAGACCGTCCGGGGCCGGGGTTACCGCCTCCACCCGGTCAGCTCCGGTCCGGACACCTGAGGTCGACAGCACACCGTCACCTCGTTCGGCTCCTTCGCCTCGTCGCCTCGTCGCCTCGTTCAGCATCGGTTCAGGCGGTCCACGGCATCGTGGGAGGACGCACGGCGCCGGACCGGCACATACGGTGCCCGGTGCCCCACCCCACTCTCGGGAAGGACTCCGGTGACCGCACCCGCCGACGCCAACCAGACGCTCTTCAGCCAGGTGAACGACCTGGCTCGGCACACGCCGTGGCTGCACGGCCTCGCCACCGGCTACGCCGAGTACGGGGTCGTGCTGTTCGCAGCACTGGTCCTGCTGGCCGTGTGGCAGGGCCGGCACGCACCGCACGCGAAGCTGGCGGCCGCCCTGTGGGCCGGTGTCGCGACCGTCCTCGCGGTCGGGGTCAACCAGCCGGTGGTGTCGCTGGTGGCCGAGCCCCGTCCCTACCAGTCCCACCCGGGCATCCTCGTGCTCGTCGCCCGTAGCACCGACTGGTCCTTCCCGTCCGACCACTCGGTCATGGCCGGCGCCTGCGCAGTCGGACTGCTCATCTTCTCCCGGCGCCTGGGTGCCGTGGCCGCGGTCGCGGCCCTGCTGATGGCCGCGACACGCGTGTACGTCGGCGCGCACTACCCGCTCGACGTCCTCGCCGGTCTCGTTCTCGGTGCCGTCGTCGCGGGAGCCGGCTGGTTGCTCTTGCGCAAGCCCCTCGTGCTCGCCGTTTCGAGGGTGCGGACCATCACACCGCTGCGTGCGTGGTGCGAGCCACGGCCGGGCATCGGAGCCGCCAGCTGAGCGACGGCGTCGACCGGCTCCTCGACGCTCCCGCGAACTGGGTGCTGGTCGGGGAGAGAGCGCCGCTCGTCCTACCACCCGAGCGTGGATCGCCTGCTGGAAAAACCGATCCACCCACCCGGGCCGGTGGGGTTGCGACGGGGTACGGTTTGAGGAGTCGGAAGCCGACATACCCTCGGTGGTTCGGCCGCGATGCCATGAACGACGAGCGACCTTCCTCGCACCCTCACTATCGCCACGACGTCCTGATCCACGACGACGACGCCGCGCTGGTCAACGCGACCCGTCGCTTCGTCCGTCAGGGTCTCGACGCCGGTGCGGACGTGCTCGTCCACGGCACCCGCGGCAGGATGGCGATGCTCGAGCAGGCGCTCGCCGCCCATCCGCGACTGACCTACGGGTACGACGAGCAGATGTACGTGGCGCCCTCGCAG
>Ga0308174_10000583_pt1 | contig 15727 bp, 15 predicted proteins | sample PhyPR2_FD_203894 | JGI IMG/M metagenome (GOLD analysis project Ga0308174, IMG submission 203894) | Soil microbial communities from UC Gill Tract Community Farm, Albany, California, United States - DLSLS.P.R2 | ecosystem: Environmental > Terrestrial > Soil > Agricultural land | place: USA...
TGGGGAAGTGGAGGCTTTCAGTGTCGTGGGCGATGATATTGTTTTCACGCGCAGCACGTTGACGTCGCCTGCGGATCTGTTTCACCTGAGTATCGGAACCGGAGCGGTAACTCAAATCACTCACCAGAATGCCACGCGCCTCGCCGCGTTGCAGATGGGCGACTACGAGTCCTACACCTTCAAGGGCGCCGATGACGCCACGGTACAGGGGTTTGTGGTGAAGCCCGTGGGTTTCGAACAGGGCAAGAAATATCCGGTGGCTTTCGTCATACATGGCGGACCCCAATGGGCATTTCGGAATGCATTCGACTACCGGTGGAATCCGCAGACCTATGCTGGCCAGGGGTTTGCCGTCGTCGCTGTGAACTTTCACGGATCGACCGGCTATGGGCAGGCGTTTACCGACTCGATCTCCGGCAACTGGGGCAGGCAGCCGTTGGTGGATTTGCAACGAGGATGGGCTGCTGCACTGGAAAAATTTCCGTTTCTCGACGGAGAGCGAGCCTGCGCCCTGGGTGCCAGCTATGGCGGGTACATGGTCTACTGGATCGCGGGAAACTGGAACCAGCCGTGGAAGTGTCTCGTCGGTCACGATGGAATATTCGACAACCGCATGATGGGGTATACGACCGATGAACTTTGGTTCCATGAGTGGGAGAATGGCGGCTCGCCATGGGAGTTTCCGAAAAACTATGAACTATACAATCCGGTAGCTTACGTTAAGGACTGGCGCGTGCCGATGCTGGTTATTCATAGCGCGAATGATTTCCGAGTACCCCAGGAACAGGGCCTGGCGGCGTTTACCGCACTACAGCGCCGTAACATTCCAAGTGAGTTTCTAAGCTTCCCGGACGAGAACCATTGGATTCTCAAGCCGCAAAACAGCGTGCAATGGCATGAAGTAGTAAATGACTGGCTGAAGAAATGGACCGCGCTGCACTAGCGCCGAGTCGGCCGTCCTCTCCCCAATGGATTTTCATTCAAGGCGCGTCATCTGAGTGTCTTCTTGCTCGTTCTGCTTAACGGCGTCCCGAAGCGCATCGACCGGCGAAGTATGTTGGTGCAATTCAACTGAGTCCATGAAATGACCCGATCGATTCGTCGTCCCCAAGTCTGCATTCTGGGCAGCGCCGAACCAGGCACTCCCGCCCATGATCTGGCCGGCGAAGCAGGGGCTTTACTCGCCCGGCTGGGTGTCACGGTTGTAAGCGGCTGCGGCAGCCCTGCCACCCGGCTCGCCGCCGAGAGGGCGATCCTCGCCGGGGGGCTCGTCGTCAGCATCATTCCGCCCGATCAAATGCCCGCGGCGGATTGGCCGGCCACGGTCGTGATCCCTTGCGGTATGGGCGACGCACGCAATCTGCTGATGGCACTGGCAGGCGATGCATGCATTGTCATCGGCGGTCGCGCCGGAACCATCTCCGAAGTTTGCCTCGCTTGGCTGCACAAGCGGCCCTTGCTGCCACTGGTTGGCCACGGTGGATGGTCCAATGACCTGGCAACGAATCCTCCGGATGAAAGACAAAATTCGCGCGTGCTGCCGTGGAATTCCGTCAGCGAGTTGGAGCGCCAAATCATAAATCTCGGGATCGCACGTTGACCGCGGTGTCTCCTCTGACAGTCCACACGTCATTGCGATGACAAACTACGACATGAAGCCGCTGGGCATTTGACGCCAGGTTTGCGGATTGGCGTTCGGCATGAAACGGCCACACACGCCCCGCTTGCGCGCGCGACAAATGGCCGCAGCGGTCGCGCTCGCTATGCCGATGTGCTTACTCGGCACATGCGTCTCGGACACAGCCCAGGCATCGCACTGCGCGCCGGTTGCGGCAGCGACTTCGTATTCGGCAGTTCGTGTCTGGTGACAAGCGGCCGTTGTTAGCCTGTGCGGACGCAACAATGAATTCAGCCGGCATTGCGTGATGAGCGCATAGCGTCCCCGCATCGGAAGCTGCGGAGTGCGCGCGTTGATCGTGGTAGTTGGCACATCGGCCGGCGGACTCGCAGCGCTGCGCGCGTTGTTGCGCGGCATCCCGGAGGATTTTGCCGCGCCCATCTGCATCGTCCAGCATATCGGCAGGTATCCCAGCCGTGCGTCGGAACTCCTGCAGCCGTGGTCTGCCTTGCCGATCAGAATGGTGTCCGCGCCGATGCCGCTGGAACCGGGCAAAGTATACTTTGCCGCCCCGGACCAACACCTGCTGATTGCCGCAGGGCACGCCGTGCCGGAGCGCGGACCGCGCGAGAATTTCGCCCGTCCCGCCATCGACCCGCTGTTTCGTTCGGCCGCCGAGGAATTCGGCCCGGCGACTATCGGCGTGATCCTCACCGGGCGGCTCAATGACGGCACCGCCGGTCTTTATGAACTCAAGAAGCGCGGCGGCACGGCGATTGTGCAGGACCCCAGGTCCGCCGAGTATTCGGACATGCCGCAGAGCGCCGCAACGCACGTCGATATCGATCATTGTGTCCCCCTCGAAGATATTCCGGCGCTGCTGAGCCGGTTGGTCGCGGCGCAGCCCTACACGGAATCGGCAGAATCCGCGCCATCGGTCGAGGAGACCTCCATGAAAACGTCGTCGCGGATCAAGTCGCCGAATGCGCTGACTTGTCCCGAATGTGGCGGGTCGATGCGCAGCAGCACCATCGGTTCGCTGATCGAGTTCGATTGCCATACCGGCCACCGCTTCACATCCGATGTCGTGGCCGACGCCCAGTTGGCCGGGCTCGAGCAGGCGACCGAAATGCTGGTGCGCCGGCTCAACGAGCGCGCGAAACTGTGCAGATTGCTGGCCGAGCGCGCCCGTGAGTCGGGCGACCGGGCGACCGAAAGCACTTGGAGCGCAGCAGCCAGAGACGCGCTGGATCGCATCGCACCACTCCGGACCCTGATGATCGCGCCAATGCAGCCGGCCGATGCCGTCGCGGCACAGGCTGCAAAACGTGCTCGCGTTGTAGCTCAGAAGGACGCACGCGGCACTGAGACGCGCTCGCGCAATGCGGAGGACGCCTCGCGTTTCGCCCGCAGGCAGCGCAAGAGTTCTTCGAGATAAGGCACCACCTCGAGCAGTGCGACAGCGCAACCGAAGGCGATCAGGTACTGCGGGCTGATAGCGGGCGTGCGCGCCGCGAGCACGAATCGCGCAGGTTCATCGCCCAGGCCGAAAAGGGCGCAGAACTGGCCCCAGTGCATGCTGGCGAGCAGCAGGATGACCGCGAACGGCACCATTTCCATGACGCCGTGTATCTGTTGCTCCACCGGGGTGATGCGTCGCGACTTTTCCGAATAGGTTACGTCCCATAACTCGGTCAGTTGATGCAGCACGAACCCGGCAATCAGCAGTGCAAAGATCAATGCGTTCGGCTCCAGCAGAAGCGCAGTCAGGATGGGCAATCCGATCTGAGCCAGCATCAACAGATGGAGCATCGACTCCTTCACGCCGCTCGTCTGCTCGATCGCAGTGACGCGGTGGCATATCCAGTCGGCAAAACCCGCCGCAAGCCATAAAGGCAGCAGCCCGTACAGGATCAGGCTCAGCGACGGGCTCATCGGAACCCGCGCCGCCGCACCGAACGGTCATCGCACGAATACCGACTGACGTTCCCGTAAGTCGGACACTTCAACTGCGCGGCCATCTTGCCTCTGAACACATTTTAAATTGTATACGGACACCTTGCTGGGCCCAGCAAGCTGCATGCCGTCCGAGCCTGCAAGCCAGAGCACCATTCGAGGCATGAATTCTGCACCTCCGCACGTAATCTGCGAGGAGGCGAAACCATGCAGGCAGGATCGGGCAACACGCAATCTTTGTGGCAGGCGACCGCGACTGCGCCGATTTACCAGTCTCTGCAGGAAGATGCGCGCGCCGACATCGTGATTGTGGGCGCCGGCATAGCGGGGCTGTCCTGTGCCTATGCGCTCGCGCAGCGCGGCCGCAGCGTCATCGTCCTGGACGAAGGATTGATCGGCAGTGGCGAAACGGCGCGCACTACCGCGCATCTAGCGACGGGACTGGACGACCGCTATCACGAACTCGAACGTTTGCATGGCCAAGAGGGTGCGCAACTGGCAGCGGGCAGCCATGCGGCCGCGATCGACTGGATCGAACGGGTCGCGCGCGAGGAACGAATCGATTGCGATTTTTCGCGCATCCCGGGCTACCTGATTCTCGGCGCCGATACGTCGCCCGCCGAGCTTGATCGTGAAAACGAAGCAAGCACCCGCGCCGGGCTTCACACCGAGCGCGTGCGCAGCTTCCTGGCACTTGGCCGCATGGTCGACGGCGGCGCGTTGCGTTTCGACGATCAGGCCCAGATTCATCCGCTGCGCTATCTCGCCGGTCTCGCCGAGGCAGGACGCAAGGCCGGCGTGCGCATCTGCACGCACACGCGGGTTCGTGAAATCGTTGGCGGCGACGATGCGCACGTGACGACCGAGGGCGGCCTGCGCGTGCAGGCCGCTGCGGTCATCGTGAGCACCAATTCACCGATGAACGATCGACTGGTCATCCACACCAAGCAGGCGGCCTACCGGACCTTTGTCATCGCGATGCCGATCGAGACGCCGGTGGAGCGGTGCCTGATCTGGGACACCGAGGATCCGTACCACTATGTGCGCACCTGGCACGACCGCCGCGAAGATCGCACCTGGCTGATCGTCGGCGGTGAGGACCACAAGACCGGGCAACCGGAGCATGAGACCGGCGCGTTCGCGCGCCTTGCGCAGTGGACGCGCGACCGGCTCGGCATCGACGCGCCAGTCCGTTTCAGTTGGTCCGGCCAGGTGCTCGAACCCAACGATGGGCTCGCCTTCATCGGACGCAATCCGATGGACAAGGACAATGTATACATTGTGACGGGCGATTCGGGCAACGGCATGACCCACGGCACCATTGCCGCGCTCCTGCTCCCCGATCTGATCGACGGTACCCCGAATCCCTGGGCGCCGCTGTATGCGCCCGCGCGCAAGCAGTTGCGCGGTATCTCCGAATTCGTACGCGAAAACGCGAACGTGGCCGCCCAGTACGTGCAGTTGGCTACGCCGGGCGAGATTACCGATGCCGGCGACATCGCGAACGGCAGCGGCGCGATCATGCGCCACGGACTGAAGAAAATTGCCGTATATCGAGATCGGGACGGAGCGCTGCACATGCATTCGGCGATCTGCACTCACCTCGGCTGCGTCGTGCACTGGAACGCGGTCGAAGGTTCATGGGATTGCCCGTGCCACGGCTCCCGTTACGATCCGGTCACGGGCGCCGTTATCAGTCCGCCAGCAGTGGCCCCGCTTGCGGCTATAGAAGACCGTGCGGCGGACGAACGGGCCGCGTGAAAGCCCTCAGGCCGCGTGCCGCCCGCTCGCTGCCGGCGCCGGGGCTCGCGGCAAGCGAGTCGATGCGCGAATCAGGCCGTGCCGGCGTGAGCGCACGCGGCGCGCGAGGCGGTCTCCAAGCACGAGGCCGACGCCAAACACGCCATAGACGAGCGCAATGGCACTTGCCGGCAGCTGCACTTCGAACCCCGGCGTCAATCGCTGCGGGACCAACTTGTAGTCGACCGTCGCCGCCAGCGCCGTGACTGCCGCAGCGCGCAATAACGGCTGTGGGATCGTTGTGCGCAGGCGCGGATGGTCGTACACGCCGGCCCACAACAATGACGATAGATGATGGATGACGTATCCGACGGCGGTGTAACGCGCCTGCGCGCGGCGTCGATAAGCGGCTTGCCGGCCCCAGAGCCATTGGCTCGGACCGTTCAGCGCTGCCGGCGCATGGCCCGTTTCATGGCGGCTCATGGCAACCAATGCTGCGCTCGAGACAATGCTCGCAACCGAACCGGTCGCGAAAGTGGACAGCAGGGACCCCGTCTTGATGCTGGACATCGGCTACCTTCTCCATCGAAAACTCGCGGTGTATACCAACCCCGGAGCCGTGACCGGCGGAGGATTGCCCGATGCGCATCCTGCTGACCGGCGCCACCGGGTTCATCGGCTCGGCGTTTGCGCGCAAGCTCCGGGAACAGGACCACGCATTGCGTCTTGCCGTGCGCGACGTCGATCGCGGCAAACGTTACTGGCCAGATGCAGAAATCGTGCAAGCGGATTTTGCGAATCTGGTCGATAGCGCGGGCTGGCAGCCATTGCTTGCGGACGTCGACGTGGTGATCAACGCCGTCGGCTTGATCAGCGAACATGGTGGCGAAACGTTCGAAACCGTCCACGTCAAGGCTGCACTGGCGTTATTCGACGCCGCCGAGCGAAGCACGGTGAAGCGGGTCATCCAGATCTCCGCGCTGGGCGCGGATGCCGCCGCCACAACCGCGTTTCATCGCAGCAAACGCACGGCCGACCAGGCGCTGCTCGATTCGGACCTGGCGTGCTGCATCGTGCAACCCTCGCTCGTCTACGGCAGCGGCGGCAGCAGTGCCGCGCAGTTCGATCGCATGGCGCTGCAAGCCTTTATTGCACTGCCCGGTCAGGGCATGCAGCGCGTCCAGCCGATTCACATCGACGACCTCTGCGATGCCATCACGGCACTGCTGCAGATGCGGATGATGCCGTCGCGCCTCGCGGCCGTAGGCGCACAGTGCGTTACGTTACGCGCCTATCTGTCGACCTTGCGAAACGCACTCGGTGGGGGCCCGGCGCGATTTGTCCCGATTCCCGCATACCTCCTCGAGGCGGCCGCGATCATCGGCAAGTATTGGAAGGGCGCTCCGATCGATCCGGATCGCTTGTCGATGCTCGAGCGCGGCAACTGCGCCGATGTTGCGGCGATCCGGGCTGTGCTCGGCCGGCTGCCGCGCGCGCCGGACCAGTTTCTGCCGCCCGCCGAAGCAGCAGTGCATGCACGCGCGGCACGCACCGCTGCCGCGCTCTTGTGGTTGCGATTAAGTGTCGCTGCGATATGGCTGATCTCGGGCATCGTGTCGCTAGGCATGTGGCCGGTTGCCGACAGCCTGGCGATGCTGGCGCGCTGCGGGCTGCATGGAGCCCTCGCGTATGCCGCCCTGTACGCATCCGCAGCAATGGATATTGCGTTCGGTGTCGCCACACTGGTGCTGCGCAAGCGGCTGCGACTGTACCGATTGCAGATCGGCCTGATCCTGGCGTACTCGGCCATTATCGCCGCGTGCATTTCCGAACTTCTATGGCACCCGTTTGCCCCGATCGTGAAAAACCTTTGCATGGTCGCGGCGATCTGGCTATTGCACCAGGCAGAACGCACGTGAGTTACGCATTGCTGAAATTCATCCACGTGCTGTCTTCGACCGTCCTGTTCGGAACCGGTATTGGAAGTGCGTACTACCTGCTGCGCGCAGCGCTCGACGGCAGGCCCGAGGTCGTGGCGCGCGTGGCCGGCTGGGTAGTGGTCGCGGATTGGCTGTTTACCGCGACGACGATCGTGCTGCAGCCGCTCAGCGGCTGGTACCTGGCGCGCATGGCGCACTTCCCGCTGCAGCAAACCTGGCTCGCGTGGTCAATCGTTCTTTACGCAATTGCGCTGGCTTGTTGGCTGCCGGTCGTGTGGCTGCAGATGCGCATGCACCGGTTGGCAGCCACTGCCGCGCACGCGAATGCGCCACTGACCGCGCAGTTTCGCCGCTGTTTCGCCGCCTGGTTCGCACTCGGGGTGCCGGCACTTTTTGCCTTCGTTGCGGTGTTCTACCTGATGGTGACGAAGCCGGCCTGAGCCGCTGGAGAAGCGCCACCTGCGTCGGCGGTTGTAGCAGCCTACAGAATGTTCATTTGTGAATTTATTACCTCGCATAGCCATCTCGTCGCGGCGGTGCTGGCGCTATGAACGTGAGTTGCTGCTGGCGGGAAAGTTGCAGAACGTTGCGGGCACAAGCAGGGTGCCTTTCCGGTCATGGAGTGAACACGCAACATGGCGGCCAGATTTCAGTCGCAAGCGACCCGGCCGCGGATCGCCGGATCCAGCGGCATGGGCGGCAGATGGATCGCGTTATCGCAATCGAACGCGCGCCATGATGCATCGCTCCAGCACGACGCGATGGGCGAGGTCAGTGAACCCGCGCATTGCGGCAATGGAGGAGGGGCGGCAAGCGAGCGACGTCCTCGGCTGATCTCGTTGGCACTGGCTGCGGTTGTGCTCCTGGCAATCGCTCGCGCGGCGGCCGCGGTCGAGGTGGCGCCGAGCGATGGCGACTGGCCCATGGCGGCCCGGAACTACGCCAGCACACGCTACAGCGAACTCAATGAAGTCACCGCCGACAACGCGCACCGGCTGCGGGTCGCGTTCACCTTTTCCCTTGGCGTGGAGCGCGGTCAGGAAGCCGCGCCGATCGTCGCCGGCGGGACCATGTATCTGGCCGCGCCGTTTCCCAACGTGCTCTATGCACTCGACCTGACCCAACCCGGCGCTCCGCTGAAATGGTCATACCGGCCGAACGCAAACCGCGCCGCGCAAGGCGTCGCCTGCTGCGACTACGTCAATCGCGGCGCCGTGTTGTGGAAGGACAAGATCATCTACAACACGCTCGATGGCGTGACCATTGCCCTGGATACCAGAACCGGCAAGGAATTGTGGAAAACGCCGCTGGCGAACATCCAGATTGGCGAAACCGTGACGATGGCGCCGCTGGTAGTCAAGGGCAAGGTGCTGGTCGGCAACGCGGGCGGCGAATTCGGCGTGCGCGGCTGGATGGCAGCGCTCGATGCGGATGATGGCCATATCGTTTGGAAAGCATTTCATACCGGTCCGGACAAAGACGTCCTGATCGGTCCGGAGTTCAAACCGTTCTACGACAGCGACAAGGGTTCCGACCTCGGCATCAAGAGCTGGCCGCCCGAAGCCTGGCGCACCGGCGGCGGCACGGCCTGGGGCTGGATCTCGTACGATCCGGAATTGAATCTGATTTTTTATGGAACGGGCAACCCGGGCCCGTGGAATGCCGAACAGCGTCCCGGCGACAACAAATGGACCGGCGGCCTGTTCGCGCGCAATCCGGACACCGGCCAGGCGCGCTGGTTCTACCAGTTCTCGCCGCACGACCTGTTCGACTACGACTCGATCAACGAGAACGTGCTGCTGGACCTGACGATCAATGGCGCGCCGCGCAAGGTGCTCGCGCGACCCGAACGCAACGGCTATCTGTACCTGATCGATCGCGCGAGCGGCGAGGTGCTGTCGGCCGATGCGTTCTTCCCGGTCAATTCGGAAAACGGCATTGACCTGAAGTCCGGACGTCCAAACTACAACCCGGACAAACATCCCCAGGTCGGCAAGACCGTTCGCAACATCTGCCCGACCGCATCCGGGGCGAAGGACTGGAACCCGTCGGCATACTCGCCGGATACCGGCTGGCTGTACATCCCGCGCCAGAACCTTTGCATGGATTGGCAAGCCACCGAAGTCAATTACATCCAGGGCACGCCGTTCGTCGGGGCCGACGTGAACATGTTCGCCGGACCCGGCGGTTATCGCGGTGCCTTCATCGCCTGGGATCCGGTTGCGCGCAAATCCGTTTGGGAGATCCACGAGGATCTGCCGATCTGGAGCGGCGCACTCGCGACCGCCGGCAACCTCGTGTTCTACGGCACGATGGACGGCTGGTTGAAAGCGCTTGATGCGAAGGATGGCTCGCTCAAGTGGCAGTTCCAGACCGGCTCCGGAATCATCGGCCAACCGATCGCGTATCGCGGACCCGATGGGCACGAGTACATCGCGGTGCTGTCCGGGGTAGGCGGCTGGGCGGGCGCGATCGTGGTCGCCAACCTCGATGCGCGCGACAAGACCGCGGCGAAAGGCATGGTCAACGCGACCGCCGACCTGAAAGAAAAGACCCGGCCCGGAGGCACACTGTATGTGTTTGCGCTTCCGGCATCCTGATTACCGCGCGCTACTCGCGCTGTTGCTCGCCAGCCTGGCACTGGTCGGCTGCGAACGTGAGCGGCGCGAGTACAGCACGCAACCGTTGCCGGAAACGACGCCGGCCACCATCGCGGTCAGCTCGTTACGACCCGGCGGCGCAGCCACTTTTGCCGCGGACCCGCGCGGCAGCCATTACCAGCGCAATGCCTACGACATCAACCAGGGCGAACGAATGTTCCGCTGGTTCAATTGCAACGGATGCCACGGATCCGGCGGCGGCGATATCGGGCCGGCCCTTATGGATGCGCAGTGGCGTTATGGCGGCAGCATCGACCAGATCGTCGCCTCGATCGTGCAGGGTCGGCCGGATGGCATGCCGGCATTCGGCGGCAAGATTCCTCCGCAGCAAATCTGGCAACTGGCCGCGTACGTGCGCGCGCTTTCGGGAAATGTGCCCAAAGACGCCGCGCCGAGCCGCAGCGATACGATCTCGAACACGCCGCCGTTGACGCGCATGCCCGAGCAGCCGCCGGCGAGTGAACCGGCGCGGCACCCATGATCGGCGCGCTACAGACTGCGGCCCGACTGCACGCTGCGGCATTGGCCGACGTGCAATCGGCACTCGATCCGGCTGCCGACCAGGCGCAGGCGATTGATGGCATCTGGCATCTGATGCTGTGGGTCTGCGTGCCGATGTACCTGCTGGTCATGGCGGCACTCGCGTTCGTGGTCTGGCGTGCGCGGCGCCAGCGCCGCGAACGTGGCGATGTGGCCACGGCTTCAGAAGGCAGTCTGTACAACGGTCTCGGCATCTGGGTCGTGGTCGTCATGCTCGGTCTCACCGTCCTCACCACCGCAAGCTACTTGGTGGATCGCAAGCTCATCCCTGCCCAGGATGCGCAGGTCAAGATCCGCATCACCGCCAAGCAGTGGTGGTGGCAAGTCGAATATCTCAACGACGACCCGAGCCAGCAATTCATGACGGCCAACGAACTGCACCTGCCACTCGCGCAGAAAACCCATGTTGAACTGCGCTCGGACGATGTGATCCACAGCTTCTGGGTGCCGAACCTGTCCGGCAAGCGCGACATGATCCCGGGGCGCGTCAACCAGATCGAGCTGACGCCGCGGCGCGCCGGCAAGTACCGCGGCACCTGCGCGGAATTCTGCGGGCTGCAGCACGCGAAGATGTCGCTGCTGGTTTATGTCGACGAGGAAAAGAATTTCGCGTCGTGGCGATCCGCGCAACTCGGCGCCGCACCGTCACCCGGCAGCGAGGTACTCGAGCACGGGAAACGCTACTTCGAGACCACCACCTGCGCGATGTGCCACACGATCAACGGCACGACCGCGCACTCGCTCGCCGGTCCCGACCTGACGCATCTCGCCAGCCGCAGCACGATCGCCGCTGGTGCGCTGCCGCTCAATGCCGGGTCGCTCGCGGCGTGGCTGTCCGATCCGCAACGACAGAAACCGGGGACGAACATGCCGACCATCGACATCGAGCCGGACGATCTGAACGCGCTCGTCGCCTACCTGTTGAGCCTCAAGTAGCCATGGCGACCCGCAAGCCACAACCCGCGCCCGACGTGCCGCAGCATTTCAGCGACGGCTCGGACGAACTTGCGCGCACCTGGGCCGATGCCCCGGGCTTCTGGGGCTGGCTGACGACGGTCGATCACAAGCGCATCGGCCGCCGCTACATCTGCACGGGCATGGTGTTCTTCGTGCTCGCCGGCATCCTGGCGCTGGCGATGCGCACGCAACTGGCGCGGCCGGAAAACGGACTAATGGGGCCGGATCGCTACAACCAGCTGTTCTCGATGCACGGCACGACGATGATGTTCCTGTTCGCCGTGCCGATCATGGAGGCCGTCGCGGTCTACGTCGTTCCGCTCATGTGCGGAACGCGCAACATCGCCTTCCCGCGCCTGAATGCCTTCAGCTACTGGGTCTACCTGTTCGGCGGCGTCATGATCTGGATCGCGTTCGCGATGAATGTCGGCCCGGAGACCGGCTGGTTTTCCTACGTGCCGCTGGCCAACTCGGACTACTCGCCCGGCAAGCGCACCGACTTCTGGGCGCAGATGATCACTTTCACCGAGGTAGCCGCGCTTGCGGTCGCGGTCGAACTGGTTGCGACGATCCTGAAGACGCGCGCGCCCGGCATGACGCTCGCGCGCATGCCGCTGTTTCTGTGGTCGATGCTGATCACGAGTTTCATGGTGATCTTCGCGATGCCGTCGGTAATGCTGGCGAGCACGTTTCTGATCACCGATCGGCTCGTCGGCACGCATTTCTACAACCCGGCCGACGGCGGCGACGCGCTGCTGTGGCAACACCTGTTCTGGTTCTTCGGCCACCCGGAGGTTTACATCATTTTCGTGCCGGCCCTCGGCATGATCTCTTCGATCGTGGAGACGTTTTCGCGCCGCGCCGTGTTCGCGCACACCGCGATGGTGCTCGCCCTGGTCACCACGGGTTTCTTCGCCTTCGGGCTATGGGTCCATCACATGTTCGCCACCGGGCTGCCGGCACTCGGCAACAGCTTCTACACCGCGGCGAGCATGGTGATCGCAATCCCGAGCGCGGTGCAGGTGTTCAGCTGGCTCGCGACGATCGGCACCGGTAAGCCGAAATTCGCGACGCCGTTGTTGTTCGTGCTCGGCTTTTTCGCGATTTTCGTGCTCGGCGGGCTCACCGGCGTCATGCTCGCCTCGGTGCCGCTCGACCTGCAGGTGCACGATACCTATTTCGTGGTTGCACATTTCCACTATGTACTGATCGGCGGCGCGGTGTTTCCGTTGTTCGGCGCGTTCTACTACTGGTTCCCGAAATTCACCGGGCGCCGATTGAGCGAAACCGCGGGCAAGTGGAACTTCTGGCTGTTCTTCATCGGCTTCAACGTGACCTTCTTCCCGATGCATTATCTCGGCCTGATCGGCATGCCGCGACGCGTGTACACCTATCCGGTCGACATGGGCTGGGATCTGTGGAACCTGATCGCCACGATCGGCGCCTACCTGATCGCGATCAGTGCGCTCGTGTTCGTCGTCAATGTCGTGCGGGCGCTGCGCAGCGGGGAGCCGGCCGGCGACAATCCGTGGGACGCACCGAGCCTCGAGTGGGCCACCGCATCGCCGCCGCCGGCGTACAACTTCGCCGCGATCCCGCGGGTCGACAGCGCGACACCGCTGTGGTCCGACAACGACTTGCCCGCGCTGTCCGGTTTGCGCAGCGACCGGCGCGAAATCCTGCTGACCACCGCGACCGACGCCGATCCGCAGATCACCTGGGGCTTGCCGAAACCGTCGAGCTGGCCGCTGTGGTCCGCGATTGCGCTGACGGTGCTGTTCATCTGGTCGATCTTCAGTCCATGGGGCGTCGTCTGGGGCGCGATTCCGCTCGCCGTCGCGCTGACGATCTGGTTCTGGCCGAGTCCCGACGATCGCGGACTGATATCGGAGAAATCGCGATGACGCGGCGCATCGCCATCGTCGGCGACGTGTCGGAACTGGCCGATTACGGATACGGTCCCCAGGCGCTGGGCTGGTGGGGCGTGCTCGGTTTCGTGTTGATCGAAGGCATGGCTTTCGTGCTCGCCATCGGCGCCTACCTGTACCTGATGCCATTCGAGGCCCACTGGCCGCCGGCGCTGCGTCCGCCGGACCTTCGCTACGGCACGTTGTTCACCATTGTCATGCTCGCAAGCGTCGTACCCAACCAACTGATCAAGCACGCCGCACTGCGCGAGGACGAACCCGCGGTTCGGCGCCTGATCCTGATCATGATCGCGTTCGGCGTGGCGCTGCTGATCGTGCGCGGCTTTGAATTCACGGCACTCAACACGCGCTGGGACCTCAACGCCTACGGCTCGATCGTCTGGGCAATCATGGTGCTCCACACCATTCACCTCGCGACCGACTTTTACGACACCTGTCCGCTGGCAGTCCTGGTGCACGTGCGCGGAATCGATGGACGCCATTTTTCGGACGTCGAGGACAATGCGGTGTACTGGAATTTCGTCGCGTTCTCGTGGCTGGTGCTGTACGTGTTGATCTACTGGCTGCCAAGGTGGCTGTCATGACACTCGCGAGCCGCTGGTCACGCATCGCGCCCTGGATGGCATTGATCGCCGCGCCACTGGCCTGGGCGATTCACCAGCAGGTGCTCTCGGACATGCTGCACTTCAATTGCCATCTCGGCAGCGCCCAAGCCGGCTTGATCATGGCCGTGCTCGCGATTGCACTGCTGCTGGGTGCCGGCTTCGTGTCGTGGCGCGCGCGCCGCGACGAGGGTGCTTCGGAAGGGCGCTACTTCATCGCCGTGATTGGAACCGTGTTCACCGGAGTTTCGCTGTTTGCGATCCTGCTGCAGACGCTGGCGACTTTGATCCTGCCCGGGTGCGGCGCATGAAACGCGCGAGCTGCAGCGGGCTTTCGCCACGCGGGCTGGCAGGCGCCGCATTGTTGTGCACGGCGGAACTTGCGCGTGCCCACGGCGGCGCGGAAGGATCGAACCTGTCGTGGACCCTGGATGGCTGGGTGGTTGGCCCGCTCGCGTTCACGCTTGTCGCATTTCTCGTCGGCTACGTGCGCGTGCGCCGGCGCGCGACCGCGCCGTCGACCGCGCTCCGGCCCACGCTGCTGTTCCTGGGTGGCTGGCTTACGCTGGTCGCGGCGCTGGTGTCGCCATTGCACCGAGCCGGCGAAAGTTCCTTCGCCGCGCACATGCTCGAGCACGAACTGCTGATGCTGGTTGCCGCGCCGCTGCTGGTGGCCGCGCATCCCGGCGGCGTGCTGCTGTGGGCAGTAGCGCACCGTGCACGCGCGCCACTCGCGCGCGTCTTCCTCGCCGCACCCGTTGCGACGACCTGGCGCCGGCTAATCGAGCCGCTCACGGCGACGGTCCTGCAGTCGATCGTGCTGTGGTTGTGGCACGCGCCACCGCTGTTCGATCGCGCGCTGGCCTCGCCGGGGTGGCACATCGTGCAGCACCTGTCGTTCGTCATCAGTGCGCTGATTTTCTGGAGCGCGATGCTCGACCCGAAACAGCGCCACCGCCAGCCGGCGATGCTGATCGGCTGCCTGTTTGCCACGTCGATTGTGAGCGGCGCGCTCGGCGCGCTGATGGCATTCTCGAACAGTCCCTGGTACGCCGGCTATCGCGCGCTGAACCTGAGTGCGTTTGGCCTGGCGCCGGTGCAGGACCAGCAGATTGCGGGCGTGCTGATGTGGATCCCGGGCGGGCTCGTGCACCTGGGCGTTGCGCTGGCACTGCTCGCCCAAGTGCTGCGCAACGAGTCGCCGTTTCGAGGAAAGCGCAATGCGACCTGAGCTGCGGGGCTGGCTGATCGGCTTGGTGGTCGTGATCGCCGCCTGTGTCATCGGTTATTCATGGCAGGCGCAACGCGAGCAAATTCGCATCGAGCAGCGGTCCGCGTTGCTTACGCATGGAACCCCGGGGCGCGGCCCCTCGGCCATCGCGCATTACGGATGCGGTGGCTGCCACGCCATTCCCGCGGTAACCGGCGCGCGGGGAACTATCGGGCCGCCGCTGGCGCAATTCGGTTCGCGCTCCTACATAGCCGGGGAGCGGCGCAATACGCCGGAAAATCTTGTCGCCTGGATCATGCACCCGCACGCGGTCGAGCCGAAAACCGCGATGCCGGAGATGGCGGTCACCGAAGCCGATGCACGCGACATTGCCGCTTATCTGTATACATTGAACTGATCGGACCGCAGGGTGGGCCTTGACCCATCGTTCTGTTTTGCCCGTAGGCCGAGCGGTGAGCCATGGCCCACCCTACGCGTATGGATTCTGGTATTTACTCCAGATACCGCGCATACCACGCATTGATGCGCGCGCGCAGGTCGGCCAGGTGCGCGGGC